>Ga0123335_1003372_pt1 | contig 22250 bp, 11 predicted proteins | sample BiotimSIPDNA_2_FD_89707 | JGI IMG/M metagenome (GOLD analysis project Ga0123335, IMG submission 89707) | Anaerobic biogas reactor microbial communites from Washington, USA - Biogas_R2 time_0 SIP DNA | ecosystem: Engineered > Bioreactor > Anaerobic > Unclassified | place: Washington, USA...
CAGCTCAACAACGGATTCAGGGAGGCTGTTCGTGTCGGCTGTTGCGGATAGTCCGACAAAGTAGCAAAACACCAGCAGAATGGTCATAAAAGCAGTATGGGCTCTCAAGTTTGATGACTTCATTCTCTTATTCTCTTTAGTTTATTACCTGAACATCATAACACTGCTGGCCGTTTGTGACAAATTTGTATTCTGACGGCAATCCTTCTCTATTTGCCGAGGCAAACTCTCAGAACTGTTCAAGCGTCAGTCCGCAAAGCCAGCTGATTGTTTTCAGAAAGTCAGAACATGAACTTGAACAGGCTGAAGAATTGCATTTTTGCTTTGGTGATCAGGTTTTTGTCCCAGCTGAGTGCTTCTTCGAGGGTTATTTCGCGGCAGCGACTGAGGTCTTTGTTCAAAACATAGCTGAAAGCCTGGGCGACACGGTGGTCTTCGAGTGCTATGACATCTTCTGAGTCGCAACTGTGGCTGCGTGAATTGATATTGTAGGCACCAATGGTAACCGCGAAGTTGTCGAACAGACTGACCTTGGAATGCAGTGTCTGTGCTCCCTGCCACTCAAATATGCGGGCGCCGGTGCGCAGCACCGGTTCGTAGGTCGCGCGGCCGGCCAGTCCGCCATAAGGGTGGTTATTCGATTCAAGCGAGTTGGTGATGATCTTGACGGTAACTCCGCGGCTGCGGGCCGCTGCAATGGCATTAACCAGACGCTCGGTCGGGATGAAATAGCCGGTTTCGAGAATAACTTCGCTGCGGGCGCGGTTGAGATAAATCTCGAAAAGATCGAGAACGTTGTCATCCTGTTCGGTTATCGGCGCGGTTTTTACAAAACGTGCACTGACATCGTCATAAATCGGCGGCTGTTCAAAATAAACGGGCAGCGGGCCGCGTATCAGTCTATCGACATTTTTGAGCGGCGCGAACTCGTTACGTATTTCTTTGGCCTTCTTATATTTGCTCAAAGCGCCAGTTTCGTTCCACTTTTTCAGGGTCAGGTCTTCCCAGTTGCGTTCAAACAGCTCAACGATCTCTCTTACTATCGGTCCCTGCAGCTCAACATCGGTATCGCGCCAGCCATACTCGGTAATTTCGCCTTTGGCATACTCATCACCGGTATTCATACCACCGACGATCGCTATGCTCTCGTCGATGATGAAGAGCTTCTGATGCGATCTGAAATTGGCCTTGAGCAGGTTTTTCAGTATCGGATTATTGATCATGACCTGCACGCCGCCGTTGCGCAGGCGCTGAATCACGCCGCTTTTCTTGTTGAATGAGAAAAAGTCATCGAGAATCAGCCTGACATCGACGCCGCTCTGCGCCTTTTCGATAAGAATATCGGCGATGCGGTTGCCGGTTTCGTCGTCCTGATAAAGCAGAGTCTGGAAAAATATGCTCGAAGTCGCCTGCTTAGCCCGCTCGATGCGGTAGTGAAAGCTGGTGCGGCCGTTTACCATGACCCTGACAGTATTGAGAGGAATCAGACTCGAACGGGTGAGCGCATCGGCAGAGCCGGCCGGATAGGTATCGAGCACAGCTCTGTCATAGTCTTTGAGTGCTTTATCGAGTTCACGGCCTTTGGCACGTCGTTTTAAATTGTTAACTGCATAACTGCCCAGACTCCAGACCTTAACTGGAATCGCCAGCCATGAGGTCTTACTGTATTTGCCCCATTTGTTGATGGTGCTTTGCTGAATCTGCTTGAATTCCTCGCGCTTCTGGGCTACGATCGATTTCTTTTTAAGAACCACTATGCGCGCCATTGCCTGGCGGCGAAATTCAGAATTGCCAGTCGCTTTGGCAAATTTAAGCAGGACTTCCTGGGCCTTTGCCATGCTTCTGGTTCGCTCATAAACAACTTCGGACAGTTGAAAAACAGCTTCTTTCTGAAGAGCTGCATCATTGCAGATACTTAAAAAGTCTTCAAGCTGCTTTTGTATTTCGGCGTAGCGGCTCTCGCGGTTCGGGCTGCCAAGAGCGGATAGAATTTCTTCATACTTTCTTTGCAGGTCCGATTTTACGACACCAATGCCCTGGGAATCGGCTGAATCTGCAAATTGTTCGGATTGTGTAACAACGGGTTCACCAGGATTTTCGGCATCAAATGTGACTTCAACGCCGATTGAGCGGTAGTAATCGCGGCTGGCGGCCTGCAGTTCAGCGGCCATCTGCTCGAGCGTGGCGCTGTCAATCTGGCGCGTGACTGCTTCCTGGTAAGACTTGTAAAGCGACTGGTAGCGGTCGAACGTCGCCTTGGAATCTTCAGCTCTGGCACTCAAACAGCCAAAAGTGAGAATAAATGCCAATATGATCGCCATGAATCTGGTCTTGTTTAGACTCATACGTACACCGCCCGATAGAGATTTTTTATAAATTATACTGACAAATCAGCAAATTGCCAAACCGGGCATAGCAAAAACTATCTGGCCGTGGCGGCGGCACTGCCGGGTGCGGTAAAAAAGCGGCGGGCGCCTTCGTGCAGCATTTCTGGCTGAATGCCTCGGGTTGCGTCACTTTTTCGCAGCTTGAGGTCAGCCAGACCAGTCGGGCTTTCATAAATTGCCTGTAAAATATTATAAACCTCGTTTGGCGAAAGTCTTTCGGTGCCGGCAAATAACGCTCTGAAGCCAATAGTAGTGACGTCAGCCTTCTGGTTTTTGTAAGAGCCGGCAAGAATGTTTTCGCCGGTAAAATAGGGATGTTCAGCCAGAAGCTTCTGGCGAACATCGGTCGGAATGCCGATCAATCTTACCGGCATCTTGGCGTTCAGCCGGATTATGCCGTCTGCCGGCACTGCGCCTGCGTAGTAGACAGCATCGACATAGCCATCTATCAGCGATTCGGTTGCCCTGGTGAAGCGCTCATAAACTATTGTGTAATCACCTTCTTCAAGTCCGGCAGCCTTGAAAACTGGAATAATACTGGCCGCACTGCCGCTGTCCTTGTCGCCAACTGCGATACGACAGCCTTTTAGGTCTTTAAGCTCCTTGATATTCGAATTGTCGCGCACAACCAGCTGAATGACCTCTGAATACAGGGAAGCGATTATGCGCAACTCCCTGAACCGGTTGTCAGCGGTAGAGTTTCCTGCCTGCCAGGCAACATCACTCTGCAGCAGGGCAAGATCGATCTGCCCACGTCTCAGGTATTCTATATTGGCAAGAGAACCGGCGGTTGGTTCGGCAATGGCGACAACCCCGTTGAGATTGGCGCTGAGAACGCGTGCTATTGAATTTCCGGTAGGGTAATAAGTGCCGCTTATGGTTGCTGTGCCAATAGAATAGAACTTTTTGATCAGTTTTACCCGGTAATCGGCAGCAGAAGCACTGAAAAATGCGCAGGAAAAAAGAACTACAACCAGAAAAATCGCTTTTTGCCGGATTTTCATGCCTTCAGCTCCTTTTTCTTCCATGTGGTTGTGCGGTTTTTACCCTTTTGCTTGCTTTCGGCAAGAACCTTCTGTGTGTGCTCAACCAGCTGATAATGGCGCTCTATGCCAGAATCGTATTCGCCAATTCCGACACTGACTGTGACCTGTACCTCTCCGGTGGGGGTTGTGATTTTCTGGGCAGCGATGCGTTCGCGCAGGCGCTCGGCAAAGATCAGCGCCTGATCGGCAGTTGTGTGGGCAAGAATGACAGCAAATTCTTCTTCGCCAAACCGGGCCGGAATATCGGTTGCGCGCACTGAGTCTTTCAGTATGCGGGCGATTTCATACAACACAACATCGCCGGCTTTGCGACCTCTGGCTTCGTTAACCTTTGCCAGGTCATCGACATCGAACATGACCAGAGTCAGCGGAAAGCTGAAGCGCCGCGCACGTTTGATCTCGTCTTCGAGACGAATTTCGAAAAAGCGCCTGATGTAAAGCTCGGTCAGTCCATCGCTGATCGAAAGGTCGTGCAGTCTGGCATTGTCGATCGACATCGCCATCTGCTTGGCTATGGCCAGCAGCAGATCGAGGTCTTCCTGACTGAACGGCTGGCTGTTGGAACGGTCGGTCAGATTGATGACGCCCATGGTATTGCCATGCACAGTCAGAGGCACTGATATCAAGGTTTCTGGTGATTTGAGGTCATTCTGCGCATCGTAATTTTTGAAACGCTCGTCGGTTTTGCAGTCCATGCAGAGAATGGCCTGACCGCTTTCGGCCACCTCGCCAGCGATGCCTTCGCCGAGCCTGAGTTCGAGACGGGTTTTAGGAGTCCTGTCGCTGTCACTGCCTGACTTATCGGCCTGGCGAAAACTTTCGACGCGCAGTCTGGTTTTGTCTTCGTTGAGCAGCATGATAGAACCACGCTGTGCCTTGAAAATTTCGATCAGGTGCTCAAGACAGCCATCAAGAGCCTGCTGATAGGTGGCAGAGGTGTTTATCAGCTGGGTTACGCGATACATGGCGCTGAGTTCAAATACCTTTTTATGAATGCGGTCGCCCATGTGGTTGAAACTGCGGGCGAGAAAACCTATTTCATCGCTGCTGTTGATCGCTACTCGGGCGGTCAGATTGCCTTCGCTCATTTCATTGGCCTTGCGCGCAATTTGAATGACCGGGCTGGTCATGCGGTGGCTGAAATAGGTTGCCATGATAAAGGCGATCGCACAGAGAAGCAGGGTGAAATTGAGTGTTTTACTGCCGATCGAGCGCGCAACCGCATAAACATCGCCGGCATTCTGAAAAACAAAGATGCGCAAGCCGTATTGCAGTATGGGCAGCGAAATTACGAGCTGTGGAGATATGCCGGATTTTTCGGGCAGCAGGTCGTAGGCTCCGCACTGCTTCTCCATGAGTTCGGCAATCAGATCTTTCGGAAAATCAGGCTGTTCCAGTATGTTTTCGCCATTCTGCGTGACCAGAAAGTAGCGGAAATTTGTACCAAAGGTGATTCCCTCAAGCGATTTGCGCAGCTTGAGAAAAGATATCGTACTGATGATCAGCGGAGAGTCCGGGTCGTTGCTGATCGCGGCCTTCACATGAAAAGCTTCCGGCGAAAAAAAGATGCGGTCAGACATGTTGAATAAAAGCTTTTCTGGAACGCTCAGCTCAGTTATCGCTTCACTGTCAGGTTTTGAGTGCGAAAGCAGCGTGCCGTCGGCGCCGCACAATACTATTCTTTCGACATATTCGTAGGCCTGGTCGAGCTGTTGCAGCGCCTGCCGCGCCTCTGTGCTGCCGGGGTTCTGCAGTCGCACATCTTTGGCAAGAAACCCGGTAAGCTCATCATAACCACTGACATACTGGTCAACTTCGTATTTGACCTGCTGAAACGCTTGTATATTGCCCTCGATGAGAATATTTCTGGCGATGTCGCCCAGAATATTGAAGGCATAGCCGCCGAGCAGAAGCAGCGGAATCAGCGTGAGCAGAAAGATGCCTGCCCAGGCTCTGAGCTTGATACTCTGAAAAAAGCCAATCTTTTCGACAGCATTACTGCCCGAAGAGTTTCCTGTCGCCGGTTGCTGACCGTTTTCGGCAGCTGCTGCCGGATTGCCCTCTGCAAATTCGTTCATGTTATTACCTGCCGGATCTTGACTGTGATCGACTCAATTGCTGTAGTTTAATAAAAAACATGGCTGCAAGTAAAGTTTTTCCGGGGAGTGACCAGAAATCTATGTCAGCGGTGCAGATCCTTGCCGTTCATCAGGCGCGTAAAACTGCGGGCAAATTCTTTGCCGCCGCTGCGCTGCCAGGCCAGGGTTTCTGGTATGTTCTGCCAGATGTCTTTTATTCCTGGTGTGGCGCCCTGTAGAAGCAATAGTCTGGTAACAGCCAGATAATCTTCTTCTTTTTTTGAGGCGCTGGGAAAAAGGTCGCGACGACTGCCGGCATAAGCGGCCAGATGCAACGGCGTCTGCCAGTTCTGGTTGAGGCAGTCGGGATTTGCGAGGTGTTGCAGCAGAATATCGACGGTGCTGTAACAGCCGTTTGCCGCAGCAAAATGCAGAGCCTGGTTCCCTTCACTGTCTGCCATACTGTGGTCAGCGCGCCGACTGAGCAGAAAAAGCATTATCTTCGGGTAATTGTGAAATGCGGCATAATGAAGCGGCGTGCGTCTTTTCAGGTAGTCGGTCGCGTTTACCTCGGCTCCGGCATTGATCAGCACATTCACTATGCGTAGATGTCCGCTGATTACTGCGATATGCAGCGGTGACATGCCGATTTCGTCGGCCATGTTGGCGAGAACGCTGTCGCGGGCAATACTGGTGCGAACCTGCTCGAGTTCGCCTTCTTTGATCAGATCGTGAAAGGCTGCTGCATTTGCCGGTGATTCACACCAGAAAAGGCTTGCCAATGTAATCAGTAAAAACAGTCGCTTAAAAAAAATTAACATGCTTTCAATACCACGCATAAGTAAAGTCTGATAAAATTATATTAGATTATGCCACAGGGGGAAACAACAATGATGCGTAAACTTGTAATTCTGCTGGTTGTTCTGGTCGCCATCGGTTTTGTACCGGCTTTTGCTGAGTCAGGCTGCGGTTCGGCCGGTTGTCAGGACGGGCCTGCCGCACAGGTTGGAGCTGCCAAAGATGATACCATTGTTTTGTTTGCCCAGGGATTCGCTTTTAAAGGCAAAGAATTCAAGACCGTCAAGCTTGGCATAAAGTATAAATCTGGCAGTAAAAAGGGCAGTGGCGACGATAAAGCTGTTTCGGCTTCTCAGCCAGATGGTCATCTCGGTCTGGCCGGATTCAAATACGCCCTCAAAATTGTAACTGCTGAAGAGGGAAAAATCGCAGCTGATCTGTTTCGCATGTCTGATTTTGAAATCAGCAAAGACGAAAAGCAGGATAAGCTCAAGCTTCCAGTGCCGATTGGTCACATGACTCTCACCAGAAATCAGCCGAATCCGGGAAGTTTCGTCCAGCTCGGCACTTTGCGCATCAATGACGAAGAGACATCAATGGAAGGCGAATTTGAGCTTTATCTCAACGACCTGACACCACAGGGTGATATGCCGGTGCCTGAACTCTAAAATACTATCTGCTTGAGATTTACCGTTTCAGCTTTACCTTTTAACTGAACCTGCCCGAAATCGTAATAGCGAGCAGTGCCGGCTGGCAGACTGTTGACGAAGGCTTCGCTTCCGATAAACCGGTCTGCTGGCAGTTCGGCCGCCCGACTGCAGATTCTGGCGGCAGTATTGACCGGATCACCGATTATGGTAAAGTCTCTTTGTGAGCCGAATCCAAGCAGGCCGGCAATGATTTCGCCGTTGTGAACGCCTGCCGTGACAGGAAATTTTAGTTTTCCTGTTCTTTCGGCATCTCTGATCTCTTTCATTGCCTTGGCAGCCATCGCAGTGCTGGTTTTTTCTCCCTCTGGACTGTAAAACCAGGCCAGCACTTTTTCACCCATTATTTTGTCGGCTTCACCGCCATTGCTGATGATAATATGGCACAGGCAGTCGATATGTTCTCTGACTTCGGCAATGAGTTCCTGATGACTCATCGACTGCATGAACAGAGCAAACTGCGGTACTGCCAGATAAAGCACGCTGACGCTGAGATGCAGCCCGGCTTCGGCTTCGCGCAGACTGCCAGCGTCACTGGCAATACGTCTGGCAGCGCTCGAAACCATCTGTCCCATCAGTTCCTTTTCCTGAAGTCCACGGGCAATAGTATTGAAGGTACTCTGCATCTGTCCCAGCTCATCTTTTCTATCGTCGATGATGCGGTATTCAAGCTGGCGCGATGCGATTTTTTTGGCGCCACGGGTCAGCGCCAGAATCGGCCCGGTTATGTCATATGATACGAACAGGGTGAGCAGAATGATCGCCAGAACGGCCAGACCCAGCAGCGCCAGAAAATGTTTTCTGGTCGTTTCGATCTCGTCAAGAAAGTAATGCACTGGTATGAATCCGATAATTATCATGACTTCGTTCTGTCGGCTCCATCTGGCTTCAACCATGCATTCTCTGCCCAGAAATGAAGTTCGCTCACTGATCGGCATCTTGGTTGCCACTGCCCATCTGCCATAATAAGCCGGTGTAATGTCGAGGCCGCCGTTGTGAGACATCTTGAGCGAACCGTATCTGACTTTTGACTCGGTAAATGCCTGGTATCTGGCGGTGATCTGAGAAAATATTCTCTGCATCTGCGAGTTCAGATTATCGAAAAATAGCCAGAAAACCAGAAGTTCGGGTCTGGAAAGGCCAGGTGCCGATATCAGGCTTAACAGTCCGTGTCCGGAGGCAATGAAAATATCAATTTTCAAGTCGATACCGTTGACCAGAGTGAAATAAGCATCACTGCCAAAAAGGTTGCGAAATACCTCGAGCCCGGCACTGCTGGTGATTTCGGCTTTAACTCCGGCGCCAACCGACTGGTTCTTTTCGCTTGCCGTTTCTTTACCCATTCCAAGCTGAAAAAAAATGTTGCTTACGAAGAAGTCGAGAAAACGTCTGAATTCGTCACGTTTGGTTTCTGATGAATCTGGCTCTGCATAGCTGTACTGCCAGCCATGATGGCTGAATATGAGCATGTCATTATGCCTGACCGACCTGTTTTTTTCTCTGGCCTTTCTGATTAGCGCGGTGACAGCATCGTTGAATTCTGCAGCATCTTCGGCATTCTTTATATTGACAACTTTATCTGCAGCCTTTCGCAATCCGGCATCTCTTGTCACCTGTTCGAGACTGTACCAGTTTGACTGCTCCTGCAAAAACTGTCGGCGCTCAGCTCTTTCCAGTTCATCAAACATTTTCAGCCGCTCTTCAACTGGTCGCAAATCGATCTGCCCGCTTGCAAACCACTCGTTTACTGTATAAACACTTGCCAGGGGTACTATTGCCGCAGCAAACAGTCCCAGCCAGAGTTGCCACGAAAACTTCGCGGCTATGCCACTTTCGTGATAAAGCGCTCTGCTCCACAAGCGCAATGCCGCCAGGGTGAACATGATAAGAGCAAAATATATCAGCAGATTTTTTATCCGAATCCCTGACCTCGTATAGGCTTTGCCAATCAATACCCTGTAGTTTTCCTGCCCGAGTCGAATTGTCGTGGAAACAGTGTGCCAGCCCTCCACTTGCTGCTGCTGGCCGCTAAAATCAATTTTTTTTCCGGAAAATGGCTCTGTAGAAGCAACTATGGTCGAGTCCTGTCTGACGATGGCATAACTGAGTTGCTGGTGATTCATCAGATTTTTAAGAGGTTCAATATGATTTCTATCTGCAATGGCTTTTTCAAAAATGCAAAGAATCGCGGCATTGTTGAGAATGTAATCAGCCGATTCCTTTACGTGCTTGCGCATATCAAGCCTGGGTACCTGAGTGAGACCGGCTATTTTGTCCTGATTTCTTACCATCAGGGGTTGCCAGTAAAAATATTCATTCACACCGGCCCGCTGAATCTGCACGATTCTGGCGTAGAGTTCGAGGTAAATATGGCTTATTGCCATGTTAGAGCCCATCAATATGGGCATCTTCGATCGAATATGCGGCAGATTTGGCCAGCCGGATATAAAAATAGCCTTGAGAAGTGTCTGCAAAAGTTCTCGATAATAGGGGCCGAACTCGGATTTCCCATGATAACTCACCAATTGCCAGCGTTCATCAGGCTCAAAATCGGAATTGTCTCCTGGTTTGTGCAATACTGCAAAAACCTGCTGCTTAAGACCGGCAGAATCAAGCTGCTGCTTTATTTTTTCGGCCTGAGCTCTGGTGGTTTCAACATCGATGCCGCTGCTATCCCATGCGATTTCCTTCGAAGTCTTTTCGCAGAGATTGTCAAGATACTGCTCAAGCAAAACTGCCTCGAGGTCGGCAATTTCAAGCTTGGCCAGAGCACTTTTGCATTGTCTGGCTGTTTCTCCTTTCATACGTTCTTCAGCAGCCAGATCGGTCGTATGAACCGCCAGAGCTCCAGCCAGCACCGGAAACAATATGCAGATCAATCCTGCCAGATAGACAAGACGTCGGCAAAACGACAGGTTGCGATCGAACCAGCTTTCGCCTGATTTATCAGTTTTTTCTGTTTTCGTTTGCTGTCTGGCAGAATCCAAAGAACTGCCGATAATCTTGCCCGTCATGTTTTTAAGCTTGTCGCCAATACTGGAGAGCCTGAATGCCAGCTTGTTTTCAATCTTTTCCTCTACCCAGTCGAAACCGTCATCAGAAGCCTGAGAGGCGACCTCCTGATCGATCAAAAGTGGGCATTCTGGAAATTTTTTTGTTGCAGCCTCGAGTTTTTCTGCCCATTTGAAAGCTTCTCCGAACATGGCGTAGTCAAGCCGACTCTCTTTGCTGCCGACCTCGCCGGCAACGATACGCCCGGCTGCGATGCCAATGCCAATTCGATAACTGAACCTGCCGTCAGACAGGCGCCGTTGATTGATGCGTTGCAGACGCAGCAGCATGGCTGAAGCAGCCAGACATGCTCGCATGGAAGCTGACTGCGTGTTGCCGGGGTCGTCGATGAAAACCGCTTCAATAGCGTCGCCGATAAACTTGTAAATGCGCCCGCCAAAGCTGGTGATAACGCTGGCCATTTCCGCAAAGTGGACGTTCAGCAGACGGGTTACGATTTTTGGATCATACTTTTCACACATCGTAGTGAAATCGCGGATGTCAGATATCATTACCACCCCGGCCATTGCTTCTGACCTGAGCCGCGTTCCGTCAGTGCTGGCTGAAATAGCAGAAAGAGCCTGCTCAGACAGCATCGAAGCAAGCCGCTGCCTTTCTTCGAGGCCTTTTACCATTGCAGAAAACTCATTGTTGAGCAGACCGATCTCGTCTTTTCGTTGAGTAAAGGGTATGTCGGGGAAAGCGCCTGAGTCGATCTGGTCGAGAGAGTCCTTGACCCGTTTCAAAGGCAGAACCGCTCTCGCATAGATAGTGATTCCGCTCAATACCATAATCAGGAGACCAGCCAGGCCTGTCGCAACGAAACTGATAATGCGCAGCCAGTGTGCAATGTTTTTCTGACGGTGGTCAAAAGCTGCAATTAGAACAGTGTCTTCAAAGTTGCTTGAAACATAAGCTACTATCGACTGATTGTCGAGCAGGGTTTTTACCATGCCGGACTTCATGCTCAGTGACGCTCTGGCAGCCTGGGCGAAGCGGTTGAGTAACTGCGGGCTGATGCTGCGGTCAATGTCGAGTATAGACTCAACCCCGCCCGAAGTTTTTCTGAAACCGGCTATTTGTATTCCAGGGTTGCTCAAAGCCAGTTTTATCGCGCTTTGCCGCAAAACTGTCTGGTTAATTTCTGATTCCATCCAGGCTAACATCAGAGAAAAGCGTTGTTTACCATTCAAGCTGATAAAATCATAAATGTATTCAATATGGCCCTGGCCAAAGCTGGTTTTTATCACGCGGTGCCTGAAGCGTTCTATCTCGTAGTCAAGATCATGGGTGTCGCGTCTGAAAGATTGTGCCGCTGCGACATGGCCAGGATTCTTTTTATGCTCGGGCAATACGAAGTCAGGCTCATCTTTGCTGACGAAGAGCTGCAGGTTATTGGTGATGGGCAGACCGTAAAAGCTTGCCATCGAGACAAAATCATCTCTGATTATATTGCCGCTGACATTGAATCTGGCGTTGCCAGCCAGATCATATAATGCGATTCCCGAAATGGGTATTTTCTCGGGACAAGCCTCAGCCCGCTTCCTGATTCTTGCGAAAATCTCGTCTGAAGCCTCCAGACCTTTTTCGGCCAGCAGTTTCTTTATGGCTTCATCACTCATCATCTCGGCAAATACCGACATATAGGTGTTCTCGAGGTATTCCTTGCCGGCATCGAAGTCGAGCAGGCATGCGGTCAGAGTTTCTTCTATCTGGTTTTCATCAGCATTGTGGCGCTCGTAGGTATATGCGGTTGCAGAAGTGACATAGAGGGCGGCTGGCAGAGTAGCTGCCAGCAGAAATGCGACGAGAAAGCGGCTGCCAATTGCTGCAAACGGCCAGATATCAAGGAGCAGACCGCGTAGAAACAGAAGCAGTATCAAAGTCAGTGACAGCAGATTGATTGCTTTCATCCATATTGGCAGGCCGGTCGGGGCAAGATCCGGCATGAGGATAAAGGCAATCTGCGGGTTCTTTGGTAAGACACGGGTAAAAAGCTTGTGCTTGCCAAGCTTGCCCCCCCATGGAAAACCTTCCTTTTCCCAGCGTAAGCGGTCTGAGAGAACATTTCCCAAAGTTCTGCGCCAGCCCTGCAGGGCCGCAGATTTTTCCAGTCTGTCAGGAAAAAAATAGTCTTCACCGTTGTCAAATATCGAAACAAATCCACCTGGGTACTCACGTCCGACACCAGTTTTTTCTGCTCCGAGAGCATATGCGCTTTTTTGAAGATCCTGATTGCGCTTGACAATGAGAAAAAATCCCAGGATGTTGCCACTGTCGCTGATCGAGTAATCCCATGACAGAAACGATGGCAGCTGATCGTAGATTATCGGTGTACATACGCCTTTCTGGTTGCACGCAAGTACTCTGCCAAGAGTGACCATGCCAAACAGGCGTCTCAGGAGCTTTTCGTTTCTTCTGGCTTCGCCGTCACTTCTTTGACTGTCACGGTTTTCAGCGAGCAGATGGTCAAAAACCAGCTCTGCCGAACGCCGGTTTCTGGTGCTGCAGTTACTGAATGTCAGTGAGGACTGTCGCTGTGAATGAGTGCGCGAAAACACCAGAAGCTCGTATTCTGGAAAAGGAGCTTTGAAAACCGCTGATGCAATACCTGAGAACTGAATGCCAGCAGGCATCTCATCTGGATACTGACTTTGCAGATCATTGAGTGTGTTTCGAAACGAAGCACTAAAGGCGGAGATATGTTGTGAAATATCAATCTGTACCGAGATTTCGCCGAGTTTCAGGTTCGCGGTACGTTCCTGTTCAACATTTTTCCATCTGGTTATGATCGAGATGATTTCTTTGTAGCCGTAGTTTGCTGATAGCACGGGTATCAGCAAAAGCAAGATCAATACAGAATTTCTAACCCTGTTGTTCAACCGCCGTCGCTTTCATTAATATCACTGATAAAGGACAAGATATCACAGTATCAGATTGAAAGCTGATAGACTTTTACCGGCATGGCTTTGCCCTTTAATTCTACTTCGCCATATTCGCGGGCAACCACACCTGGCTTGATGGCTTTGAACACGCTCTCTGAGAGCAGGCAGCGCTGGTATCTGAGAACTTCGGCGACACTTTCTATTCTGGCCGCAACATTTACGGCATCGCCAATTACCGTGAAGTCGCGTTTATCACCGACTCCCAATACTCCGGTTATTACTTTGCCACAGTTGATTCCTATGGCTACCGGGAATGGGAGGTTGGCACGGCTCTCGGCGGTAATTATTTTAATGGCAGTTCGGCATGCCGAATCGACTGCATCCTGGAGACTTCCGTTTACTGCATAAACAGCCAGCATCTTGTCACCGATAATCTTGTCGACATCGCCGCCTTCACCAATAACAAAGCCTGATATCTGAGTGATCTGTTCTTTGAGATCTATAAACATCTGTTCTACCGATGACCCGGCGACCCATGAGGCAAATGATGGTATGCCGATGTAAAGAAAGACGAACTCACCGGTGCTGCTGTCGCTGCCATTCTGCTCACTGAAATTCAGCGCACCTTTTGAAAGCATCTTGCCCATCAGGTTCTTTTCTTCAAGCCCACGCATCATTGAATCAAAGGCGGCACAAAGATTGCCGAGTTCATCAGCCCGTTTCATGTTGATACGAAATGAGTAATTTTCGCATGAAGCGAATTTCATCCCTCTGATCAGACTTTCAACCGGGGTAAGGATGTCTGCTGCGGCATTTTTGGCAATAACAAGTATGAGAACTACCGAAAGCAAAAATGACAGCCAGAACATGACGCGGTTGCCGGCAATTTTTGCCTGTATCGGAGCTTCGGAAGAAGCTGCTACCAGGAAGGAGGATTGTGCTACGCCTGGTCTGCCTTCTACCAGAAAACGTTCACCCGAACGTTCTATCTGACTGGATAACGGCAGGTTGGCAGATGTGATCCAGGCTCCAATCATCGCCAGATCGTGTCGGTAATCGGCCATTCTCGGATCGACTATGGCGCTGTGACGGTGGGCAAGGGCTGCAAAGATGTCGTATTTGCCATGATAGCGGTATGCCAGTCGATTCAGGTAGTTTTCGTATTCAAATGCGACCATCCACAGAATCATGTATTCAGGATTATCAATATCAGGAACCATGTGTGTTATGATCCCGATAGTGCCGCTGATGGCACTCATGAGCACTGGAGTTTCAACACTGTGTGCCATTCTCACGAAGACATCGTCGCCGAAGAGCGATTTGACCGTCTGCAGGCCAGTTTCAACAATAATCTCGCCCTGCACTGCTTCGCTGTCGAGGCGGACATTGATTTTGCTGGTTTTGAATCTTTTGCCGGCCATATTCTTTGCTGTGCCCTGCAGCATGGTGGCAAAATTGCTTGGTCCTTTGCCGTCAGCGCCAGAACTTACATGAGTCCAGCCACTTCCGGCCATAACGATATCGCGTGGAACGAAATTGATCAGTCTGGAGTCTAGCTTCTCGTGCTCTCTGAACCATGAAGTAAAGATGTCGTCGAGAAGTTTTCGGCTTTCACTCGAAATCTGACCGCTTCGGGCATACTCTTTGTTAAAAATGGCAGCGGCTTCCTGTGTTTTGTCGTCTCTCGACCAGTTTCTTATCATTTTCCAGGCAAGCGGGTCGGTATAGGATTCGCGCAGTTCAAAAAGATCCATGAACCGGTGCAGTTCATACTTTTCTTGCGAAATGCTGACACTGTAGTCTTCGTCGGTATAGAGTCCGAAAACGAAAAACAGGGTTGTAAGCGGCACGATTGAAGCGAGTAACAGCGTCAGCCAGAGCTTGGCGGTTAGCGAGGTATTGATAAATGAGTCGCCCAGAGATGCTTTCCACCAGATACTGAGCGTGATGGCTGAAAGAATCAGCAGGGCCAGATAGAACGAGATTTCTTCAAGAATAGTTTTTGATTCTATTTTTGCGCAGACTACCGCGCGATAGCGCTCCTGACCGATTTTAATATAGTCACTGCTGATCTTGTCGTCACCATGATCTGGCAGGCGGTCTTCGTAGGTAAGTTTAAGCTTTAAGTCTTTCGGGAATTTGTCAGAACTGATAACTGCTCCGGCAGGACTGATCAGAGCAAGTCTCTGTTCATCGGTTTCGTAACTCTCTATAAGTTGAGAAGGCGATTCCTTTATACTGCCAACTGGCAGCGAGAACATGATATAACCGCGAATTTCAGCCTTGTCAGACTTTGCGAAAGCGCCTTTGCGTTTCGGGTCTGCGCCGGTGACTATGTAGTCCCAGAAGAAATACTCTTTCTGCCCGTCTGTTATTATTTCGGTAACTTTGCCCAGGGTTTCGTAATGCAGTATTCTGCCGGTTATCTGATCACCGAACAGGCTTTCAAAATCGGGGTTTTCATGCTCCATCATTACATTGTCTGAATTTGGAATACTTACTACGAGACGATTCAGGGCTGCCTGTCTTCCCAGCATGGCTGACTGTTTTTTTGTCCATCCATGCATAAATGCTTCTCTGCTCTGGCAGGTTGGTGTGGCATTGTCCAGATCGGGCTTTACCAGATATACCGCAATACGTGAGGCAATAGCTGCAGTGTTTGAGCCCGTCTCTATGTAGGGTTCCAGGAAAGCAGCAAGATTCTGATCAAAAAATTTATTGTCCGAGTTTGCCCGCTCTTCAAGTTCAGCCGTTAACTTGCGCAGACGGTTTTCAAGCCCGATCCGGTCAGCGTTTTCAGAACGCACCTGTTCGAGCATGCGCTGATTTGAGTTAGCTGCCAGGTTTTGCTGGCGCAGTTTAACCTCATGCTCTCTGATGTTGGTTGCAAAGATTATTCCGCCAACAATCGCAGCTACCAGTGCTGCACCTAGAGCAAAAAAGCCTTTTGCCGAAAGCGTTTTGCCAGTTCCAACCACGAACTTTTCTACTTCATCAGCCGCTTTGCGATTCGAGCTGGCAAGTCCCTGTTTCTGCTCAATTATTGTCAGGGGATTGCTGCCTTCGCCAATTTCATACAGACAGTAAGCTTGTTGTCCATCAACTTCGCTGAACTCTTTGAAGACTAGCCCGTGGCCCTGTAATGCTTTGTTGATGTGAGCATCAAGAACCATCGGAAAGACCTGTATCTGACTGGAAAGTGCTTCGAGTTTTGCGGCAAGTTTGAGCGGCTCGCCGATTATTGCGTAGTCGAGCCTGGTTTCAATGCTGCCGATAGTTCCGGAGTGCATAGTGCCGTAGGCCAGACCTATTCCGATCTTGTAACCAAACAGCTTTCGCCGTAAACGAACCTGGTTGATCTGTCTTGCTTTGATCAACATCATGGCAGCAGCATTGAACGCCCTGGTTGCCGCATCTTCAGACGAATCTCGGACTTCAGGGAAAACCGCTTCGATGGCATCGCCGACAAACTTGTAGATGCGACCACCATAGCTTGAAATGATGGCGGCCATGCTGGCAAAGTGCTCGTTAAGCAGCTCCGTTACTTTGTCAGGCGGGTAATCTTCGCAGATCCCGGTAAAGTTTCTGATGTCTGACACAAGTGCCACGCCAGAAAACGTTTCGTTATCGAACAGGCGGCTGCCATCACCAGTTTTGGTTATGGCATCCATTGCCTGATCCGAAAGCAGGGTCGCCAGACGTTTGCGTTCGCGCAATCCTACCGCCATAGTCGAGAACTCGCGACAGAGAATTCCCAGCTCGTCTTCGCTGTGACTTTCAATTTCAGTCGTAAGGTGCCCGCTGGCAACTCTCTCTATTGCGGTTTTAAGCGTTTCAATCGGGTCAAGAAGCAGCTTGGCTGAATAATAACTGGCGATCAGAACCACGGCGAGAGATAGCAGAAGAATTGCCAGAAGCACGAATATGCGGTAATCAATTGCCCGATTCAGACTGAAGTGCTGGGTTCCGCCGACTATGATTACCTGGTCATATTTCTTGGCAGGCATGGCGACCAGCGAAAGGTTATCATACTGTTTAGAGGCGTAACTGCCTCTAAACTTAGCCATCAGAGCAAGCTCGCGTGCATTGTCGACAAAATCGCCATCGATATGACGGTCGGGCTTGTCCAGAAAGCTGAAACCCTGCGGATCGGCCTTGAATCCTACAAAATTAAATGATGGATTGTTCAGGGCGATCTGATTGAGAGAATTTTTGAAGATAACTTTATCGAGAGCCTGGTCATCCCAGGAAACAAAAATAGCGTATTTTTCGCGGCCATTTATCCAGAAAAGCTCATGCATCTGAGTTGCAGTGCTGGCACCGATCTGGCGCTTTATCGGAAAAGACCGCCTGCTGTCGACTTCGCTGACCATCGTTCTGCCGGCCATGGATTTATATGCTTCAGCTGCGGTTTTCTGAATCCCGGAAGCCTGCAGTTCTTCGAATTTTACCTGCGGGTCGTGCGCTGTGATTTTGTTTCTGATCAGCTGGGCAATAGGATAACTGAAGGCATCGATCGAAGGATCAGCTTCGGCCTTTTTCTGACCCTCGTAATAGCGTTCACCTTCGCCATTTTCATCGATAATGGCAAGATAGAGCAACGGCAATTTCTGGCCAGCGCTGAAAAAGTGAGACCGTATCTGCGCGATAGCTTCTTTGCTCCTGCATCCCTGCTCGGTAAGAATCTTCTGCAGCTTCTCATCTTTGAAGATATTGTTGAATGCAATGCGATAGTCTTCTTCTATCTGAGATTTGCGGGTGTCAAACTGTTTGATGCTGAGCTGTATTCTGTTGATGGTTTCAAAGTGCGCTGCCCTGCGGTATTGCGCTATGTAACCATATGAAGATATTATCAGCAGGCTCAACGGCAGGGTTGCCGAAAGCAGATAGGTCATGATGAATCTGAATCTCAGATTGAATTCAGGCCATTGTTTAAGCAGCAGGCCACGAAGTATCATCAATATCAGCAGGCCCATGCTGCCGAGATTGAATAAGAACAACCACAGCGGCCTGCCAGGTTGTTCAATTACCGGCGTCAGATAAACGGCCAGATGACTCTGACTTTTGCCTATATAAGAAAAAGCCAGATAATTGCCAAGTCTGGCGACTTCTGGCGTGCCCGAGGCAAGCCACTTTTCAAGGTTGCGCTCGGCGATGCCGGCATATTCCAGTGCCCAGTTTCTGAAAATTCCTGAATGTTCAAGCCTGGCGTTGCCTATTATGCCGCCCTGACCGAGAAGAACCGGAATAAAAGCACCCAGAGCCTGTTTGCGTTCGCGCAGGTCGCGCAGGGCCAGCAGTCGTCCGGCTGTCTCATGCCTTTCGCTGAAGCGGCTCAGCAGATAATATCCCAGCACAGTTCCATCTGCGGTCTCGAAATAGTCCCAAAGAAACCATGACGGCAGACCGCGGTACATGACGAAGGTTGCTTTACCCTTCTGGCTGTGAGCTGTTACATCCGACCTGGTATCTGAACCGAACAGGCCGCTGAGCATGCGCTCATTCTGCTTGCCGGACGCATCTTCGGCATCGCCATGTTTGTTTACCTGAACCAGATGCGAAAAGGTTCTGATCAGAACCCGCTGTATCGGCGGGGCACCGGTTTTAAAGTGAAGAAGCTTGCCAGAAGCGCCTTTTGCCGGCACCTTGAAAGTGAAAAGTTCATAGTCAGGAAACGGCCAGCGAAATATCCGCTGTTCTCGACTTTTGAGGTGCTCAGACAGCTGGGCGTCATTAAAACCGGCTTCGACGCCGGCTTTGAACTCTTCAGCAAATTCTCCGGCTCTGCGCGCATATTGATAAGAAAAATCCGAGCCTGCTGCGAGCGCTTCAACTTCCTGTCTGGCCTCGATTTCCTGCTCGTGTTTCTGCCAGTATGCGTCAATTCTAGCGAAAAAGCTGAACCCGATATTGATCGCAAGAAGCGGCAATATCCAGAGTATGACCGGCAGGTGCGCAGTCTGCCTGCTGCCGGCACGGCTATGTTTGTCGTGGTTCATCTTTGTTTTTCTGTTCGGTCGATTTTTGTTTATTCGTAACCAAAAACCACAGATCGACAAAAGAAATGATATACCCGTAAAAAAATGCTTCGAGCCAGAAATTGTCTTTCGTCTCTTCGGTCAGACTATAGATGATCTGAGTGTTGCCGGTTCGCATGGCTTTTTCTACTTTTTTACTGATCAGTTCTGCAATTTGCAGAGAGCCTATCAGCAGAGCGCCTACCAGCACCAGCATGGTAATGGCTCCCCGGCTTCGATATCCCAGGCGCCAGGCACCGAGACCCGGGCAGATCAGATTCCAGATCATTGCCTGCCAGATCCCGGGAGTCTGACTGGTGGCAGCTTTCTTTTTAACCAGATCGGAATGGCAGAACCTGCAGATAACAGCTTCCGGCATGATCAGCTCAGCACAAAACGGGCATTTTACGCGTTCGCCGCTCTCTTCGTTCTCGTTCATGCAGTATTAATACCTCGGACACGGGCTATCACAGGGCCAGTCCCTTTTTGTCAGAAAGAGCTGACACGAAGCAATAAATTGATGTATTCAAAATCCTGGCTTTTTCCAGCAGTTTTTTAACAAATTTTCAGAGGATTTTTTTTACTCCAGGTCGAGATTACCAAATATCTTGTAAACATGCCCATCTCTGGCTACCTTGAGCTCTTTGCCAGGAAACTGCTCGGGTAACTCAGCGCTCAGCAGATCGACGACCTCTTCTTCTATCTGTTCGATCAGATTCTCCGGGACTTTTCGCAAGGTCGCCAACTTTACTCTGAAGACATAGCCTGGCCCAAACTGTGAACCCAGTCCGACCGTAAACGAAACACCCAGATCGAATAGGCCATCGGCATCGGGCGTGACTCCTTCGCCTCGCTCTGGCCGATTGGGCCTTAAAGGAAACATGTTTCCGTATTTTTCTTCAAGTATATGATCGATCTTGTTAAAGATCTTTTGCAACTTATCTTCCCATTTTTCTACCAGCGGATTTCGCACCTGATCACCTCTTGCTTTATCAGTTCATGATTTTATGCTATAACTGTCGGATCAAATCTCAGCCATACTACCACAAAGAAGAGTTAACTGCATGAGCCTTTCTGATCTGCTTTTCAGCCTTGGTGTCGCTTTTGCCCTCGGCTGTGACGCCTTTGCCGTCGGCCTCGCCGTCGGTACCAGTAACCCCTGCCGTCGTGCCTGCTTCCGGCTCTGGTTTCATTTCGGGCTTTTCCAGTTTCTCATGCCGATAATTGGCTGGTATGTCGGCAGCTCAGTGTTTGAGCACATTAAAGATTTCGATCACTGGCTCGCTTTTGGTCTGATGTTCGTTATCGCCAGTCGTATGCTGCACGAAAGCCTGCAAAAAGAAAAAGATGAAGAAGAGCAGCGGGCCGACCCGACGCGCGGCTGGTCGCTGGTGGCCTTGTCAATTGCAACCAGTATCGATGCTCTCGGTGTTGGCTTCAGCATGGGCATTGCGCGTATGAATCTGTTTAAACCGGCCGTAATAATCGGTATTACCGCTGCCATTATGACTTTTGTCGGCCTGCGTCTCGGCCGCCGACTCACCCACGCCTACGGTAAAAAAGTCGAAACCGCTGGCGCCATAATTCTTTATCTGATTGCCTTCAAGCTTCTGGCGATCTGAAAAAGCCGCTACTTTCGTCCGTAAATGCCAGCACTGTGCAGAAAATCAAGAAATTTGCCTTCGAATTCTACCGGATTCTTCTTATGGGCACATACGTGCCAGCTGTCAGGAGATATCCATGTACGTGCATGCGGCATGCTTTTTTTAAGCATCTCGAACTGCGCCAGATCAGCGCGGCTGTCGAGTTCGTCATGTATCAGAAATACCGCGCGGTCCGCCAGATGTTTTGCCTGCTCCACCGGCTGATTGCTTGCATAATCTATGCCGGTGATTGTGCCGATCAGCCAGATTACCAGATCAGACAGCGGTGTGTCTGGCAACCATACCGTATTGTAAGCGTCGTTGGCAGCTACCAGGCGCAGGCGCGCAAAACTTGCTTCAAGAATGAAAGCTTTGATTTCTGGCAGGTTTGCCGCGCCATTGATCAGAGTCGCAGCACCCATCGACCGGCCATAGGCCGCCAGAGGTGAGCTTTCTGACCAGTATCCCAGTTCTTTGGCTTTTGTCAGAATTGCCTTTATATCCTGCCATTCATGCAGGCCAATCGAACATAACTTGCCGCCACTGCGCCCGTGTGCGCGAAAATCAAGCAACAGAAGACTGTAGCCTGCTTTTCGCAGAAAACCGACCATGTCGTCCATATAATTCAGGTTAACGCCATGTCCATGGCAGAGTAATACAGTGCCGGCATCAGCAACGCCCTGATAGTATACCGCCTGAATATTTATGCCATCGGCGGTGACTGCCGAAAATTCATGAAAATCGGGGTCACTCAATTTGCCAGGCGCGACAAAGTTCGGGCGGTTGATTACTGTGTTAACCAGATAAATCAGCACAATAAGCAGTAATCCTGCCAGGCATAAGATTATATAAAGTATTTTTTTCAACATCTACCGTCTAACTCTGATACAGTTCCTGAATTACCTTGAGCATGGCGATGTGATCCTCAATGCCGCAGAGTTCGCGTATCGAATGCATTGCCAGCATTGGCAGGCCGATATCGATCGAGCGAATACTGACGTGTGTCGATGAAATCGGGCCAATAGTCGAACCTCCGCGCATATCCGATCGGTTGACGAAACGCTGCGTCTTGACCCCGGCCTTTTCGCAAAGCTGTATAAAGGTTGCGGCTGTTGCGGCATCGGTGGTGTAACTGCGATTTGCGCTCAATTTTATTACCAGGCCACGGTTGACCAGCGGTCTCGATGTCGGGTCCGCCTTTTCGCCCTTGTTGGGATGAACGGCGTGAGCACCATCGGCCGAGATGATATAAGAATTCGCCAGCGCTCTGAAATATTCTTCTCTGCCGCCCTTCATACCGATGACGATGCGCTCGAGAACTTCCGCCAGCAGCTGAGAATCAGCGCCCTGCATGGTTGAACTGCCGACTTCTTCGTGGTCGAAACAGGCCATGACGCAGGTCGCTTTCGGTTTGTTGACTTTACATAGCGCGCTGATGCCTGCATGCACAGAAGAAAGATCATCTATACGGGAACTCGAAATAAATTCTTCATTGTTGCCAATCAGACAGCCTTTTTCATATTCATAGAGAAACAGGTCGAAGTCGAGAATATCAGTTTCTTTTACGCGCAATTCACTTGCGATGAGTTTCCCGAGATAGTTCTTTTCTTCGAGCTTCTGGGTGATCGTGCTGAGCAG
>Ga0123335_1003374_pt1 | contig 22246 bp, 14 predicted proteins | sample BiotimSIPDNA_2_FD_89707 | JGI IMG/M metagenome (GOLD analysis project Ga0123335, IMG submission 89707) | Anaerobic biogas reactor microbial communites from Washington, USA - Biogas_R2 time_0 SIP DNA | ecosystem: Engineered > Bioreactor > Anaerobic > Unclassified | place: Washington, USA...
CGAAAAACCGGAATGACGCGTTGTTTTTGGGTCTTTGAGACAAATCAAAACATGACATTCTTCTCGGTTACCTATACGTAAAACAGAACTCATAATTAATTGTCAGCGAAATGGCCTTAAGCGTCTAATCTGAGGCTGGGACACGGCTTCTAGTTATTCAGCGGTACAGTAGTACACATATCAATAAGGTATCTGATATCATGAACTATTTTTGGCAAAGAGTTAACCATTGATGGGCAAACTTATGATGCCTTCAAAGACTTCAATGAATGTAAGATATGTTTATGAGATTTGAGCGCAGTTTTTTAAATCTAAATAGCACCCTTAGAATTCTGGCAGTAGTGGTTCTGTCAGCACTCTCATATTTTATTGACCCGAACTGGTTGACGGTAGGCATGACAATACTTCTGGGGGGCTTGTCTTCACGATTTGTTCTGTACTGTCAAGCAGTGCTTGCATTGGCGTTTGTCATGTCAGGCAGTGTGATCTCCATTTTCTTTCCTGCCTTTCTCGATTTTCAGGGAATACTGTATCATGTTCTTCTGGCCAGCGTTTATCTTGTCTTCTATTTCATCAGACAACCTCTGTTCATTTCCGTTTACCGTCGCGATAGTTTTAACACGTTCCTGGCCTTGGCACTCTCTATCCTTGCGGTATGCGTGGCATTTTTCAGTTTATCCCGTAACTATCCCCTCTCCTATTCAGGTTGGGCGGTTGCACTACTTGTATTTGCCCAACACTTTAAACGAAACAATCTCTTGCGTTTAATAAAATCCGCGCCGGGCGTCCTGTTTTCGCTGATAATCATGTTTGCGATTCTGGAAACAGGTTCACATCTCCTTATGCCGACAGGAAGCAAGCCCGGGGAGTTATGTGTCACCGACAAGGACGCTATTTTTACCCTTTGTCCCGGCGGCAAGGGTGTCTATTATTATAAAGACAATTCACAAACTGTTACTGAATGGGGGGACACCATATCTTCACAAGGCATTAGAGACCGCGAATACGGCCCAAAAGAACCCGATGAATTCAGGATTGTCACGCTGGGCGATTCCTATACCATGGGCCACTGCCTGAAACGTGAGGATACATTCCAACGCGAACTTGAAAGACTGCTTAACCAGGGAAAAGCGGCCAAACGCATTACGGTAATCAACTGCGGCGTTGGCGGTTATGCCCCTTGGCAGGAAAGGGTCTTTCTTCAGAAACGCGGTTTTGGATTTGACCCGGACATGGTAGTGCTACAAATTTTCCCGGCGAACGACGTCTCCGGTTCATACACAAAGGAGGGGAAATATCTTCATACCTTTGACATGGGCTGGGAATTGAAGCTAATTGATTTCCGTCGCCAGCAGGAGTTTCCTTTTTATCTGGAACGCTGGTGCCAAAGGCACTCCAATCTCTACCGATTTTTGTGTTCTGAGTACGGGCAGGAGGGATTCCTGAGAGATGTCGCGTTGCAGTTTCGTTTGATCCCCCGGATTTACTATGCACCTCCGGTAATCAAATGTTCCAGGGAGGGAAAATATGAGACCTGTCTTCAAGAATGGTATCCCGAATTACAAGAGGCTTGGAATATTTTCAGGGAAAGTATTCGCGGTATTCAAAATGATTGTGAACAACACAGAATTAAGCTTGCGGTTTTCGCGCACAGAGACTATCCATCGCTAAAACAAACTTTTTGGGAGGATCTAAACAGGGATTTCCCGGACTCGCCCTACGAGGCAAATAAAGACATTCGCCTCATTGAGGAAATGTTGCGTGAATTCAACATTCCGTATATTGACGTGCATAAATCTTTCATGGCTTATCCTGTTCCGGAAGATTTATATTATATTTACGACGGTCATTTCACACCTCAAGGCGCCAAGGTTCTGGCGGGATGCCTTTATAATTTCCTGATGACCGCTGTTTTCAATCCTGAATAAAAGCAACTTACCGTGAACTGTTTGATTCACCTACCGGCAAGCCTTTAAAATGACACGCTTATCGGTATACGGGGAAATAGCCGGCAGCATTACAGTAAAAGGTCGTGTTATTCCCCTTTCATAAGAATCTCAACGACAAGGATGCCCATGAACATATTGGGAGTATCGGCGTTCTACCATGACAGTGCGGCGGCATTGCTTCGCGACGGCGACATCCTTGCCGCGGCGCAGGAAGAGCGCTTTTCACGCAAGAAACACGACCCCCGTTTTCCCGGGCATGCTGTGGAGTACTGTCTTCGGGAGGGCGGCATTACCATAGACCAAGTGGATTATGTCGCCTTTTACGACAAGCCGCTCATCAAGTTTGAACGGCTGCTGATGACCTACCTGGCGTCTTCGCCCCACGGCTACCTGTCGTTTTTGTCCCAGATGCCGTCCTGGCTCAAAGAGAAGTTGTTCGTGCGGAATACCATCCGCAAGCAGCTTGGCTACCAGGGCAATATTCTTTTTTCCACCCATCATCTGTCGCATGCGGCCGCCGCTTTCTTCCCCAGTCCCTTCGAAGAAGCCGCCTTCATCACCGTGGACGGCGTCGGGGAATGGGCGACCACCACCTACGGCATCGGCCGTGATACCAAGGTAAAGATCCTCAAAGAGATCAATTTCCCCCACTCGTTGGGACTGCTCTATTCGGCGTTCACCTATTTCACCGGCTTCAAGGTCAACAGCGGCGAATACAAACTGATGGGCCTTGCGCCCTACGGGGAACCCCGCTTTGTGGACATCATCAAGCGGGAGTTGATTGACATCCGGGATGACGGTTCGTTCCGGTTAAATATGCGTTACTTCGATTACTGCGCCGGTTTGCGCATGACCAACCGCCGCTTCGCCGACTTGTTTGGCGGCCCGGAACGCACGGCGGAGACGAAAATTACCCAGCGCGAGATGGACCTGGCGAGCAGCATCCAGGTAGTGACCGAAGAAGTAATGTTGAAAATGGCCCGGCACGTCCAACGGGAGACGGGCATGAAAAAACTCGTCCTCGCGGGCGGTGTGGCGTTGAACTGCGTCGCCAACGGCAAGGTACTGCGTGATAGCCCCTTTGAGGACATCTGGATTCAGCCCTGCGCGGGTGACGGCGGCAACGCACTGGGCGCGGCTTTATTCGCGTGGCACCAGTTGCTCGGCAACCCGCGGACGGTCACGCCCCGGATTCAGAAAGCCTCTTATTTAGGGCCTTCCTATTCCGACGATGAAATCCAGTCCTTTCTTGATGCACGGAAGATTCCCTACCGGAAGCTGTCCAGGGAGAAACTGCCCGAAGTGGTGGCCGATCTGCTCAGCAGCGAGAAAGTGGTCGGCTGGCACCAGGGCCGCATGGAATACGGCCCCCGCGCCCTGGGCGCGCGCAGCATCCTGGGCGATCCCCGTTCGCGGGACATGCAGACCGTGCTAAACCTGAAAATCAAGTTCCGTGAATCCTTCCGCCCCTTCGCGCCCACTGTGCTGGCGGAACACGCCGATGAGTGTTTCGACCTGCGCGGCGCGGAAAGCCCTTACATGCTTCTGGTCGCCGATGTGCGCAAGGACCGGCTTCGAGACCTTTCCGAAGAGGAAAAACGCGCGCTAGGTTTTGACAAGTTGCGCGTACCCCGGTCCGATCTGCCCGCCATCACGCATGTGGACAATTCGGCGCGGATACAGACGGTCACACGCGAAGATCACCCCCTGTACCACGATATGATAGAGGCGTTTTATAAAAAGACGGGGTGCCCCGTCATCATCAATACCTCCTTCAACGTGCGCGGCGAGCCCATCGTCTGCACCCCCGAGGAAGCCTACACCTGCTTCATGCGCACCCGCATGGACTACCTGTGCATGGGTTCGTTCCTGCTCGACAAGACCGAACAGGAACCGTGGGCCGAAGAAAAGGACTGGCGGCAGGAATTCGAACTGGATTAAAACCATCCGGGAACACACCACATGCTCGACATAGACACTTCAAGCAGAACGGAACAGCGCAAGTTCGGGCTCGTCATGGCGGCGGCCTTCGCCGTCCTGGGCCTGTTGCGCGCCGCCATCCGTTTTTTGCTTCACGGAACCTTCGCGAACCCCTTCTGGTTCTTTGTGATCGCCCTTCCCTTCCTTGTGCTGGGAGCGTTCTGGCCGAAGGGCCTCAAGCCCGTATTCGTGGTGTGGATCAAGTTCGCCCTGGTCCTGAACTGGATCGTCACCCACGTGTTGCTCACGGTCATGTATTTTCTGATCATTCTTCCCATGGGCCTGGCTATGCGCCTGTTCAGCGAAGACCCCCTTAAGCGCCGCTGGCTTTCGGCGCCCGAAAGTTACTGGGAAGAACCTGAAGAACAACCAGAGGAATTCGAGCGGTACCGGAACCAGTTCTGAAGCAAGGTGGGATTGTTCAGATTACAGTACACGCCACAGTCTTTTTGTGGACTTTGTGGACCCGGTGGACGCCGTGGACAGGAAGAGAAGGTGGATTGGGGCCGAGGAGGGGTTAGCGGTCCTTGGAATGCAGGATGTACCGCAGTTTGGCTTTCACTTCGACACCTCTTCACCATCGTAAGCCAAAGGAATGGCATTGTTTCCCGGTTGGTTCCGCTATTCCAAGCGGAACACATCCACCCAGGCGCGGCGTTTCCAGCTTTCCATGCCCAGTTCCGCCAACTGCACCCCTTTCGCACCCTCGAGCAGGTTCCACCGGAAGGGGGTATCCAGCACCAGGTGCTTTAAGAACAACTCCCACTCCGCTTTAAAGGCGTTGCAGTAGCTTCCCTCCGCCTGCACCGGCGTCCATGCCTGCTGATATTCAATAGCCTGGCCCAGGTCCGGATTCCACACATACCTCGGCGTCGCGGATGCGGGCTGCGTCCAGCAGTGCGTAAGCCCGGCCACCGCCGACCCCTTTTCGCCGTCCACGTGCAAGGTCAACAGGTCATCCCTGCGCACCCGGGTCGCCCAAGAGGAATTGAACTGGCAAACCACCCCTGTCTCCGTTTCCATGGTGGCATAGGCCGCGTCATCCGTGTCCACCTCGAAGGGGTTCCCGGCCTCGTCCCAGCGTTTCCCGATGTGCGTGGCGCCAAGACAGCTGATGCCGGAGACTTGACCGAAGAGGTTGTCAATCACATAGCGCCAGTGACACAGCATGTCCACCATGATACCGCCGCCCTGCTCCTTGCGGTAATTCCAGGGCGGCCGCTGCATGGGTGCTTCACTGCCGTCGAAGACCCAGTAACCGAATTCGCCGCGCACGGACAGGATGGGTCCAAAAAAGTCCGCGTCGATAAGGCGCTTCAGTTTGAGCAGCCCGGGCAGCCAGAGTTTGTCCTGCACCACGCCGTGCTTGACGCCCGCCGACCGCGCGAGCAGATACAGTTCCAAAGCGTCGCGGGTGGTAGTGGCCGTGGGTTTTTCACAGTAGATGTGTTTCCCGGCGGCAATGGCCTTTTTGACGGCAATGGCGCGCATCAAAGTCGTCTGCGCGTCAAAGTAGATCGGGTATTTCGCGTCTCCCAGCAGGGCGTCCAAATCTGTGGACCACGGCAGATCCCCGAATTGCCGCGCCAGCGCTTCGAGTTTCTCCGGGTTCCGTCCGGTCAACACCGGTTCCGGCAGGACGCGCCGTCCGTCGGCCAGAGCTACGCCGCCCTCGTTCCGAATTTCCATAATCGAGCGTTGCAGGTGCTGGTTGGCGCCCATCCGGCCCGTAACCCCGTTCATAATAATGCCAAGCGTAATAGTATCCATGTGCAAATACCTCTTCCACCACGATTTCCCACGCCACACGCCACGACGGGAACGCGCTCAGCGCGGCATACCATACCAACAAAAACTCCTGTCGCCCGGGGCGTCTTTCACGGCCAGCAGCGCCGCTTCAACGGCGCCCGGCCCGCCCAGGGCGGCAAGTTGCTCATAAAACACCTTAAAGAACTGCTCCCGATGGGAGGTGTCCATTCCCGGAGAAGCCACGAGTATAGATGCCGCGCCGGCGTACTGGAGCAGTCCCGTGGCGGCCATCACGACATCCGGTCGCAGAACCGCATCCTCCGAAATCTTCGACCAGTCCAAAACGACCAATAGGGCGGGCAGTTTCATGCCGAGCAGCCGCGCGAGGGGCAGTCGACGGTTCTCGGCGCCGTCGCCAAAGACCAGTTCGCACAGCATCGCGTCCGGCGGCGACTGTTCCAGAACACAGCCGAGATGCAGGACTTCATCCGGCTGCACATCACTTACAATCCGGGGCAGGTCCAGCGTTTCGCCCGCGAGACAGGCCGCCGCAAGCGCGTCACTACCGCTGCACAAGCCGTCGGCCATACCTTCACGCCCCATGACATACCGTAATTTGGAGAACGTGTTTACAGATTGTTCCCCGATTTTCACCAGGGATCCCGCCGTGTTGGCGTACACCGCACCTTCCAAGCCTTCAAAAAGATTAAAACACAGACCATACAGGTTTTCGTCGCGTACAATCACCACCCTTTTAGCGTGCGCTTCCAACAAGGCCGGCGCCACCAGGACTTCCCGCAGACCGGCCGCGGCTTCAGCGGTGTTGGCGTCGCGCAGGGTGTCCACGGAAGCGCGGATTTCCTTTTCTCCCGGTTCCAGCAGTGTCCCGCGCACGCTATCCGAGCCGACACGCAGCGCAATACCGCCCCATACGTCAAAGAGATACCCCATCAGGACCGCATCGCCACCCAGGACGGCTTGTGTTTGCTCCAGGGAGGCCGGCGCGGGAAGGGGCCTGTCCGGGGTTGCGGAGGAGCGGAATAAAACACCCTTCTTCAGCCACTGCAGCCGGGCGGTATCCTCCGCCACACGTTGTTCCAGGCGCGCGGCCTCCTCCTGGTCGCCCGCCTCGCGCACCTTGGCAAGGCGCGCTTCGAGCATGGGGATGCGCCGCACAACAACACTCTCCTCGCTCGCGGCGTCGGTGCGCATCGCATCATCCACGACATTAGCGCCCAGGAGATTTTGGAAGTGCCGGGTATGGTAGGCCTCCATCACGGCAAAAGCCTCGTCCGCGCGCTCCCGGGCGACGCAGGCCCGGGCCTTCGCCACAGCAATCTGCCGCAGCACCTGCTCGCCCGCGCCACGATTGAACGCGTCAACATCCACGAACTTCCGCGATTCCTCGGCCGCCGCGGCCGCCTTTTCGGCCATCTTAAGTGATTCCTCCAGATGCTCCTGCCGGAAGTACACTTGGGCGAGATCCAGATACACTTCCACGATGCGCTGCTTGTCGCTGAGATACTTCGACTGCTCAAAATACGGGAGGGCAATCTCCAGTAAAACCCGCGCCCCGGCATAATCCTCTTCGTGAAGCCTGCACCGGGCCTCGCCATAGACCGCTTCCGCAGTGGAATACTCATTCGCCGGCCCCTGCCAGGGGACCTCTTTCAGATTCACCTGCCGCAACGCCGCGACAGCAGGGTCCTCCGGCGGCAGCAGGCGGATCCAGGTTTCCAGAAGGCGGCCCTGCACATACCGCTGATAGACGACATCCTCCGTTTCAATGGCAAGGTCGAGGGCCTTCTTCCAATGAGCGACCGAATGTTCCAAATGAATCTGGACATCCCGGGGGTCACGATCGGCCTTGAGACGCCAGGCGATCGCAAGGTACTGCTCATAACGCATGGCCTCAGGCAGCGCGGCAGCCTGTCTGGCCAATTCCAGCGCCTGTTTCAGGTAATCAATGGCCGCATCTGGATCCTCGATATACAGGTACTGTACGCCCAATTCCTGGTACACCCAGATCAGCCGGCCCAGAGCCTCCCGCTCATCAGGCTCATAGGGGGGAGCGACATCCAGGGCGTTCACGTATTCCTCGATCTGGCGGCGCACCCGCCGCATTTCCTGGTGCCGTTTTGAGAAAGCCAGGTGCTGGTCAAAATTCTCCCAGGATGGGGTGCGATCGAGCAGAACCGTTGTATATTTTACATAGTCCTGCAACTGGGTACGGGTGTCATCCGGAGCGAGATCGCGGGCGCGTTCCATACTCTTCAGCGCCTCGGCATACCTGCCCAGCAGTCGCTGCGTGTCAGAAAGCCACCACCAGTAATAATAGTCGTCCGTTTTTTCCGCCACCACGGATTCCAGCGTGGCCAGCGCCAGTTCATAGGCGCCGGTTTCCTTCGCCGAAAAGCCCAACCGTCCCGCCACTTCGATATCCGCCGGGTCCAGGGCGTAAACCTCTTTCAGGAGGGGCAACGCTTCCGCATAAGCCTCCTTTTCGTAGGCCTCCATGGCCGCCTTTCGGATGGCCGCCACATCATTATCGGCAGCGACGGGCAAGGATTCTCCCTCGGGCGCGGCGGCGAATGTCGTCGTGATGAAAAGGAGACACCATGATGCGACGAACAACGCGGATAGGCATAAAACGCGCAGGGAGCTTCGGGAAGGAGGATACATGGAACTTTCCTTATGGTATGGAATGATCGTGCACTGGAAGCATACACGGAAGCACGGCCGCAATTAAAGAAATACCGGCAAGCCTTGCCCGCCACAGATTGGCGCCGGGAAAGGGCCCGGAACCGCCTCCAGTTGATTTTGCCCCGGAGAATAGGCCATAACAATGGATGAAACGCGGTTTGCGCCGCCCGGCATGAACCGCGTTCCGAACCGTTTCCGCGGCGTGCCGTGTGTACGGCAGGCACCGCAACGACGAAGGACAGCAGCATGGCCCAGGCGCCCGAATTTTCCATAGTGATTTCCTGCCATTTCGAGGAAAACAGCATCGAAGAATTTCACGGGCGGCTCGCGGACGCCCTCGAAAAGTTGGGCCGCCCTTATGAAATCATCCTGGTCAACGACGGCAGCACGGACGGCACCTGGGAAAAAATCAAGGCTCTCTTTGAAAAGGACCCGCATGTCCGGGTCATCCTGGACCTGTTCAAGAACGCGGGGCAGCAGGCCGCCGTAACGGCAGGCATGGCGGAAGCGCGCGGCCGCGCCTGGATTCTCATGGACAGCGACCTGCAACTCGATCCGGGTGAACTGCCGCTGCTAATTGCGGAATACGACAAGGGGTTCGACCTCGTCAGCGGCTACCGCAAGAACCGCAAGGATTCGATGTGGCGCATCCTGCCGTCGCGGCTGGCCAACAGGATCATGCGCCGCGCCTCGGACAGCACGCTGCGCGATTTCGGCTGCACATTTAAAATATACAATGCGAATTTGTTGCGCGCGTTTCATTTCGGGCCCTACCAGATCTTCAGCAATGTGGATGTCATCGCGCGGCTGAATCGTTACACCGAAGTGCCCATCACCCATCACCCCCGCAAGTACGGCCGGTCCGGGTGGACCTTCCGGAAGCTGTGGCAGTACAACATGGACAACCTGGTCAAACTGTCCCAGCGCCCCTTTCAAGTGCTGGCCGGATTCTGCTTCTTCGGCGGCATCCTCTTCGCGCTGCGCATCCTGCTCGCCTTCTTTTCGGCCGGCGGTATCATGAACGAGGTGACCCCCGGCCTGATTCTCAACACGGTCTTTTTCTTCGCCCTGATCACGCTGGCCGCCATTGCCCTGGTCGGCGAATTGGTCATCCGCAATTTCCTGACCCTGCAGCATTGCCCGGCCTATGTAGTCCGCGAGAGACACTCACGCGACACGGAAGCGTCGCCCGCCAACGGAAGCGACTGACAAGGTGATTTCCTCCCTGCTGCACAAGACAAAACGCGCGGCGCTCTGGCTGCTTATCCTGCTCGCGTGCCTGCTCGCCCAGTTGGGCCTACTCGAAGGCACGCTACGTTGGAAAGGTTATGGCGAACCTACAAGGTTCCTGCTACGCAAGGAAATCAACGACACGGCGTATTACGTGCCCAACCGCGCCTTCTACCAGCAGTTCACGGCGCTGCCCCTAGACCGGATCATGACCTGGGATAACCTGGATTTCCAGGTGCCGGAAACCAAGGCGCCCGGCGTCCGCCGCGTTTTCGTGTTCGGCAGTTCGGCCATCTATGGCACGCGCGCCGCCGCAAGGATCCTCGAGGTTCTGCTGGATGCGCACTGCCCGGATGTTGACTGGGAGGTTTACAACACGGCCTGTCCCGGAATGAACTCCCATGTCATGCGGACCGCCGCAGCCGCCTGTGCCGCACTAGAGCCGGACGTATACCTGGTGTACATGGGCAACAATGAGGCCGTAGGCCCCTTCGGCCCGACCACCGCACTGGGGCGGTTGGGTCCGCTGTGGCGCCCCGGCGTCATCCGATTCCTGATCTGGCTGAACGGCCTGCGCGTGTCCCAGCTGTTCCGCGCCAACAGCGCCATGGTATCCCTGAATCTCCCCGACACCGACGCGCTCATGGGCATGATGCCCAGCATGACCGACCACCACCGCGCCCTGGTCCACTACGCCGACAACCTGGAAGCCATCTGCAATGCGGCCGAAAAATCAGGCGCGCAGGCGGTCCTCTGCACCCTATCGAGCAACAAACGGTTCATGGGGACCGTACACGCCGAGGAACCGGACTTCAACGGACTCAGCATCAACGGCATCGTCCGCGATCTCGCTACGCAATTGCCCTTTGCCCGGCTTGCGGATGTGGACACTACCCTGCGGGAACACAGCGAGGACGGCCTGCCCGGATATGAGTATTTTTACGACAATGTCCATTTCAATTTCGATGGCAACTACCTGGCCGCGGGAACCATGATGCACGCCGTCCTGTCGCTGCCGCACCGGCTCCCGTGCCCCGGAGAGGCGGCGGCGCCACTCATGTCCCGGGACGACTGTGCCCTGCGCCTCGCCTGGACCGATGCCGCGGAGTTCGATCTGCTCGGATGGCAGTTGCAGACCTTTCAGGAGGAGCACACCCGGAAGCGCACCCGGGAACGGTACGAGGCATTACGGGTGCGTCTCGGAGACACCTGGCGAGAACAAATGGCCCAGGATTACCTCGCAGCGCTCGAATACCGGCCGGACGACCTGTATCTGCGCCATGCCTGCTTCAAGGAATTCCTGGATTTGGGACGTTATGACGAAGCCCGAGTCCAGCGGGAGGCACTTACGGCGCGACATCCCGGCGCACGGGTCACCTTGCGCGCGAAGGCGCTACTGGCCGACCGGCAAGGCGATGCGGAATCTGCTGTCGTGGCATACCGGGACTGCCTCGCCGTGTATCCTGACGATCCGCAGGCCTTGAAAGGCCTGGGCGAACTCCTGTATCAGCGGGGCGAAGCCGCCGAAGCACAGAAATGCTATCAGAAATTTCTTCGCTCCAACCCGGACGATGCCTTCGCCTGGTGCCGCATCGGCGAACTGCAGCACATGCAAGGTGACAGTAAAGGCGCCCGGCAGACCTATGAAATGATTATCGAATCAGCGCCAAAACATCCACTGGCTCATCGACTCCTCGACGCACTGCTCGCGGAGACCCTGTCCACGGAGGACCGGTCCGCGTACTGGGACAATGTCATGCGCACCTATCCCGAAGCCGCCGAGCCCAGGGTGTGCCGCGCCCTGCTGTGCCTGGAAGCCGGTGACGGGGCTAACGGCCTGTCATTATTGCGGGAAGCGGCCGCCCTCGCCCCCGATGATCCCGCCGTACAATCCCGTTTCGGCGCGGCCGCCTATGCCCAGTGCGCCTGGGATGAGGCGGAAACGGCCCTGCGCGCCGCCATCCGACTCCAGCCCGCCGACGGGCAACACCGCCTGCTCCTGGTCCAGACCCTGCTGGCCAAAGGCGACCTCCCTGCCGCAACGGAAGCCCATGCGGAATGTGAAGCCCTGGGCATCTCCCTGCCGCCGGAACTTCGTCAGCGGATACTTGCACCGTGATAGGGCCAGTCTGGGTGGACTTTGTGGACTGAGTGGACAACACCTATTCAACGACAGATTTTCTTTGTCCACAAAGTCCACCAGGTCCACAAAGTTCACCGTTTCCTGTGAATTCAACATCAGTTATTTACTTACAGCCGTGGGAAAATTCCATCAGGCGGCCTTGTAATGTAAAATACACCCTATCACAAAACTTTGGTTGAAACATAAAGGATCAATCGCATGAATCACCAGATAAAACGTCGTCATTTTCTGCAGATGACAGGGCTTGGCGCCAGCCTGGCAATGGGTACCGGGGCCTCAACGGCTTTCGGGAACACCGCCGCCCCGGCCGTAGCTGCTTCCATGAAACTCGGCATGGTTACCTACAACATGGGCAAGGACCTGTCCGTAGATGAATTGATCACCCTGTGCAACTCCGCCGGCCTGGCAGGGGTGGAACTGCGCACCACCCACGCCCATGGCGTGGAAGTTACGCTGTCCGCGTCGGAACGCGCCAATGTGCGCAAAAAATTTGAGGACGCGGGCGTGGTGATTGCCGGGCTGGGTTCCGCTTTTGAATACCACTCCGACAACCCCGATGAGATTGAAAAGAACGTGCGCGGCTCCATCGAATACGCGCGGCTTGCCGCGGATGTCGGGGCGCCGGGCATCAAGGTGCGTCCCAACGGCGTGCCGAAAGGCGAAGACCCGGAAATCACGCTGGAGCGCATCGGCAAGGCATGGGGGAAGGTGGCTGCCACGGCCGCCGACATGGGCGTACAAGTCCGGATGGAAGTACACGGTGCGGAACAGACCCGCAGCCTGGCCAATATCCGCAAGATGCTCGATTACGCCGATCATCCCAATGCGTTGGTGTGCTGGAACTCCAACGGCAGCGACATGGACAGTGAGGGAAGCATCCGCTCCAATTTCGAACTGGTCAAGCACGCCATCGGCGAAGTGCACATCACGGAAATCGGGGTGTATCAATATCCCTGGCAGGAACTGTTCTCCCTGCTGCAGGAAATTGGCTATGACGGGTTTTGCCTGGCGGAGATTCCCGAAAATCCGGACCCAAAACGCTTTATGCGCTACTACAGAACCCTCTTTGACCTGTATACCGGCGCCTATCGGTATCCGAATCCCGAGTCGTATCCCCTGGGCTGAGCCCCTGACGGGAAGACCGCAAAAACAGGTCGCTTTCATAGAATAACCAAGGGAAAGGAATCACATGACTACTGGCATTCGCGTGACCGTGTGGAATGAAGGCCTTCATGAAAAGGAACTTCCCCAATGCCGGGAGATTTACCCAAACGGCATGGGCCGGGTAATCGGCGCCTACCTGGAAAAACAGCCGGGAATCGCCTCCGTGCATTGCTCGGAATTGAGCGACCCGGATCAAGGCTTGAGCGACGACATTCTGGAACATACGGATGTCATGACCTGGTGGGGCCACAAGGCGCATGACCAGGTGACGGATGAGAACGCGCGGCGGGTGCAAAAACGCGTGCAACAGGGCATGGGCCTGATCGCGATGCATTCCGGGCACATGTCCAAGCCCTTCATGCTGCTGATGGGGACCGCGTGCAACCTTAAATGGCGCGAGTACGGCGAGCATGGCGAAAAGGAGCGCCTGTGGGTGGTGGACCCGGCCCATCCCATCGCGGATGGCCTTCCGGAATATATCGAGTTGCCGAACACGGAAATGTACGGGGAGCCCTTCGGCATCCCCCGGCCCGATCAACTGGTATTCATCAGCTGGTTTCAGGGCGGCGAAGTATTCCGCAGCGGCTGTTGCTGGCACCGCGAAGCGGGCAAGGTGTTCTATTTCCGGCCGGGACATGAAACCTTCCCCATTTACCATGACGAACTGGTGCTTAAGGTCATCTATAACGCCGTGAAATGGGCCGCACCGACCCGCCTGGCGGGAGGATATACCCAGGGCAACGTGGAACCGCTGGAAGAAATGGACTGAACAGGCCGCACGCAAGGGTCTGGTGGTGACATCCCGTTGCTCCCCGGTTTCGTGGTATGATGCCCACTAAATCTGTATTGTGCGCACGGACATCTCGCTCGTTACCAAATGGAATTTGGGAACGAGCCGGTAAAACTACTGATTAAGGCCGTGGAATCCTAGTCCGGCCGGAGGAGGATATTAAGATGCCCAAGATTGCGATGATTGGCGCGGGAAGCATTGTTTTCTGCAAAACCCTTTTCCTGGACATGGTGGCGACGCCCGCCTTGCGCAACAGCGAATTCCGGTTCATGAGCCGCACCCTGCCGAAAATCGAGCGCATGAAAAAGTTCGCGGATCGTGTCATCAAGGACAACGGCCTGGCGGCCACGACCATGGCGACCCTGGACCGGCGCGAAGCCCTGAAGAATGCCGACTATGTCATCGCCATGCTACAGGTCGGCGGCGTGGACGCCTTTCAGCTGGACTATGAAATTCCCATGAAACACGGGGTGGACCAGTGCATCGGCGACACGCTCGGCCCGGGCGGACTGTTCCGGGCGCTCCGCACCATCCCGGTCATGATGGACCTCGCACGAGACATGCAGGAACTTTGCCCGAACGCCCATCTCCTGAATTACGTGAATCCCATGGCCTCCGTGTGCTGGGCGCTGGGCAAAGTGTCGGGATTGAAATACGTCGGACTGTGCCACGGCGTACAGACCACCCTCGACTTAATCGCGGGTTATGTGGGGGTCCCCAAGGCAGAAATCGACTATCTGGCCGCCGGGATCAACCACATGGGCTGGTTCCTAAAGATGGAGCACAAGGGCAAAGACCTGTACCCCCTGTTCAAGGAAAAATGTGAACTGCCCGAATATTACATCAATGAGAAGGTCCGCATTGAAGTCATGCGTCATTTCGGGTATTTCATGACGGAAAGCACGGGACATTTGTCCGAATACGTGCCCTGGTTCAGAAGCGGGAAGGAAGCGCTGGCGCGCTACTGCGACGAGCCCGCGTTCGGCGGCGAAACCGGCGCCTACCTGAAATGGTGCCGCCTGATTTCGGATAAACTCGAAAACACCGACATGCTCGCCGAAGAGCCGTCCGCCATACCGCCACGCAGCGTGGAGTACTGCTCCTATATCCTGGAAGCCTTGGAAACCGGGAAAATCTTCAAATTCCAGGGGAACCTGCGCAACGACGGCTACATTACCAATCTGCCCGAGGGCTGCTGTGCCGAGGTGCCCGTGTTCGCGGACCGCCTCGGACTCCATCCGGTACGGGTGGGCGCACTGCCCGCCCAACTGGCCGCCCTGAACCAAAGTAATGTGACCGCCCAGGGTCTTACCGTGGAAGCGGCGCTCACCGGGGACCCGGAACTGGTGGTGGCCGCTGCGGCGCTGGATCCGCTCACCAGCGCCTGCCTGACCCTCAAACAGGCACGGGACGTGGCGGCGGAAATGCTCGAGGCGGAAAAACAGTGGCTGCCCCAATTCGCCGGCAAAACCCTGCGCCCCACCCCGCACATTGAAACGCCGCCGGGCACGGCGCATGCCTCCGTGCCGCTCGATCCCGCACTGGCGGTGGTCCACCGTTTCGGTGAACTGGCGGACAAGGCGTCCACCTGAATCCTTTGATAAAACATGCTGAAATAGAAAATACCCCCTGAGGAGAAACGAATCCATGGCATCCTCCCCCTCCGCTTGGAAATGCGTTGTTTGTGGCTACGTGCACCGTGGTGATAATGCCCCTGAAGTGTGCCCCATCTGTGGCGCGCCGACCGAAGAGTTTGAACCCTTTCAGGAGGCGCCCGCCCCTTCAGCATCAACAGCCGGGCAGTGGCGCTGCCTTATCTGCGGCTATGTCCATGACGGGACGGAAGCCCCGGACACCTGCCCGGTCTGCGGCGCCGGCACGGATGAATTTGAAGCCTGCGGGGAAACCGCCGCTCAGGAAGGACACAGCAACGACAGCAGGCGGATTGTCATTATCGGCGGGGGGATTGCGGGCGTAAGCGCGGCGGAGTCGGCCCGCCAGGCGCTTCCAAAGGCCGAAATCCTGCTGCTCGGTGAAGAACCCGGACTTCCTTACTACCGGCTCAACCTGACCCGGCGTCTCGCCGGCGAAATCGGCGAAGAGGCCCTTTCCATTCATCCCCAATCCTGGTACGATGAAAAAAATATCCGCCTCCGCACCGGGGTGAAAGCGCACGCGCTGGACCCGGAACAACACAGCATCACCATCGAAGACGATGAGCGCATCCCCTATGACAAGCTGATCCTGGCCTGCGGGGCACACCCGTTCATCCCCCCCATTCCGGGCGCGAACCTTCCGGGCGTCGGCGCCGTTCGCACTCTGGAAGATGTGCGGGAACTTCTTGACCGGGTGGAAATGAATACACCGGTTATCTGTATCGGCGGCGGGATCCTGGGGCTGGAAACGGCGGGCGCCCTCGCAAAACGCGGCGCCACCATCACTCTACTTGAAGGTTTCGATTATCTGTTGCCTCGGCAACTCAACCGCGACGCCGCCGGAATCCTCGCGGAAAGCGCACGGGCCATGGGAATTACCATCCAGCCCAAATCCGCGACCAAGGCGATTATGGACGACGGCGCCATGAAAACGGTGCTGCTGGAAGACGGCACGCGCCTTTCCGCGTCCCTGGTCACCATCACCACCGGCGTGCGGGCGAACACCCATCTCGCACGGCGCGCGGGATTGTCGGTCAACCAGGGCATTGTGGTGGACGCTCACATGGCCACCTCCCACCCGAATATTTATGCGGCAGGCGATTGCGCCGAGTACGGGGGCGCGGTCGCCGGATTGTGGGAACCCGCCCAGTATCAGGGCGCCATTGCCGGTCACAACGCCGCGGGCGTTTCCGCGGAATTCGGCGGCATCCCGAGGATGAACACCCTGAAGGTGCTGGGTATAAAAATGTTCAGCATGGGCGTTATTCAGCCCGATGACGGCAGTTATAAAGAAATTGTGGAAACGGGTGAAGGCCGATACCGGCGTTTTCTCTTCCGCGACGGTTTTCTTGCCGGCGCAATTCTCGTGGGCGACACGGCCCTTGCGGCCGCGGCAACCCGTGCGGCCCGGGAACACACGGACTGTTCCGCGCTGATGGCGCCGGAAACCACCGTAGAGAACGTATCCGCTTTCCTGTCACGACTATGACGGTACATTTCTTGTTCGTGAAACGCTGTCAAAGGCGTTTCGTATAAGGATGATGCTATGAAATATGCGAAGCTGATGGTATGCCTGTTGTTTGTGGCCTGCGGGGCCCGGGAAGGGGTGCAGCCTGCGGTGGTGAACAAAGACGCCGACGCAGCCGCGGCCGCGAAGCCGGGACCGGACGAGACGGAAACGGCGCGGAAAGCGGCGCTGGAAAAACGGGCGCTCCTGCCGAAGGGCAGCCTGATTGTGGATATTACCAACGTGATCGGACAGCACCTTCCGTCCCGTATCGATCTGTTCAGTTACGATGACGGCGTCACCATTTCTCTGGACGCACCCGAGGGCGTTTTGATATCCGAACAGCCCGTGGGTTCCTACCGCGCCTATGTCAATGTGTTTGAAGAAAGCGTGCCCATCATGGTCGACGTCAAGGATGTGAACATTCAGGCCTCTCAAACCGCGGACCTGGAAGTCAGTCTGCTGGAAGGCTCCGGGGGCATGCTGTCCCTGCGGGGCTTCGATTCCGACGGTGATCTTGCCCTGGACCGCGTGGAACTGGCCATGGGCACGGACCCGTACAATGCCGGCAGCATTCCCGGCCGGGTGGAACGCCTGTATGACACCCGCGTCCTGAACAAAGCGACCCGGTGGTATTGCGGTGAACTGCAGGCCTATTCCTCGGCCGGCACCGGCACGGAAGACGTGGCCTCCCTCGTGAAACGCGCGGAGAAAGCGAACCTGGATTTCCTGGCCATTACGGACAGGAACACCCTGGCGGCGGCGGATGACCCCGCGTACAGGTCCGACCGGCTGGCATGCCTGCCGGCGATGGAGTGGGGCACCAACGAGAAGGGAATTGCTCTCGTGTACGGCCCCCGCACCATGCTGGAGCCCCCGACCTCCGTCATGGCCGCCCAGGCGGAATGCATCCGGGTCCAGGCACAAGGCGGCGCCTGGGCCATTGCGCACCCCGCCTTTCCCGGAAAACCGTGGCAGTGGGGGCTCAGCTTCGTAAACGGCGTCCAGGTATGGTTCCGCGGCTGGCGCGAAGCGCCGCCCATGTCTCTGCAGCACCTGGGCGAAGCGGCCAAGGAACGGAAAGACGGTGAGCTGATCCACTCCATCGCGGCGGCGGCGGCGGCCATCAATTTCGGCGAACTGTCCGCCAACGGACAGGGCAACCTTTTTTATGATTACGAGCTGGTGCGCGGACTCATGGCGGGCATCATCGGCGGCAGCGGCAGCGGCAGCCCCAAGGTACCCCTCGGCCGTCCCCTGACCTACATCCACACCCGCGAGCTGTCCGTGCCGGCACTTTTGGAAGGGCTGCGCCTGGGACGCACCTACGTTTCCAGCGGCCCGGACGGCCCGAAGATTTATTTCGGCGCCGATGTGTTGAGCGACGGCAAAACCGATGTCGGCATTGGCGGCATCATTCCCCTGAACGTGGAGGTTTCGTTTGAAGTTGCCGTGGAAAATGCCCTGGGCATGAAACTGCAGGTCATCGAAAACGGCCGCCCCATTCGCACCATCCCGATCAACTCCAACGACACCGGCGTCCGGTTTAAGCGGATACCCTCCGTAGAGGCGGCGTTCCGGGTGCGGATCATCAAATCCGCGGACCCCAAAGCCAAGGGTTTCGGTCCCCTCGAAATTCTGGCCATCACCAGTCCCATCTACGCCCGCGACATCACGGCCGAGCTGCTCTGGCGCAATCCGAACTTCGATCCCGACAAGTCTTGGGTACGTATACAGAGCAAGGACATGACCGAAATCGACATGGAATCCCCGGAATCCGGGACGGCAAGCCCCCCCTTGAACATCCCGCAAATATAGATCATTACGAATCGGTTCCCGGCTTCAGGCAAGATGCGCGACTTGGATAGGGCCTTGTTTTTAACCACGGAATTCACGGATTTTCACGGAAAAGACAGCAAAACAAAGGCTATGACAAAGATTATGTTCAACCTACATCCTCGTCGCTCAAGGATATGTCTTTTCTGACGCGGCAAGATGCCGCGTCTACATTTTCATCCTTTATGAATCTTTTGAGTGGCTTTCTCTCCTGAAAATCTTTTTCCGTGTCCTTCCGTGAATTCCGTGGTTGACAAAAAGAAAGAACATACCTCGTTTTCATTTCGCCCCGCTGAAATGAAAACCTGCCGCAGGCCCGAAGGCCCGCGGCAGGGACATTGTCGTGAGAAAGGGTAGGATCAGGCGGTGCGATAAGGCGCCTTGAGGCTCCAGCCGTTCTTGTATTCGCGATAGGCCCACTGGTTGGCGATTTCCACCGCTTCGGGCGCACCGCCGACGAATTTCTGGGTCGCATCGTCCCATTCGAGCATGGAGCCGCCGGAAGCAGGCGCCTCATCCGGAAGTTGACCGTCCTTGAAGGCCGCCCCGGAGGCAAAACGCGCGCCGGCCACGTAAGCGCAGGTGCCCATATGGCACACGCGGGTGGTGTTATGCAGCACGTCAATGTTGGAAATCGGTTTCTCGCGGGACTTGAGGCAATCCACGAAGTTCTGCCAGTGCAGTTCATTGAGCTGGCCGCCGGTGACTTTCTTGGCCTCGCAACCGCCGTTGTTCGGGAAGGGGATCACTTCATAGCCGCCCCGGTCCACGCGCAGCAACCCCTTGGTGCCGTAAAACACGATGCCATGGTCGCTCTGGGTGCCTTCGAGGAGCTGCGGGTTCCATACGCGGTTGCTGAAGGTAAGCAGGTAGTCTTCAAACTCCCAGGCCACTTCGAGCGTGTCGGGCGTGGTGCGGTTGTCCTTGATGAGATACTTGCCGCCCTGGGCCGAAATGCGGCGGGGCTGCTTTTGTTCGCCCATGCCCCACAGGGCGATGTCGATCAAGTGCGCGCCCCAGTCGGTGATTTTGCCGCCGGAATATTCGAGGAACCAGCGGAAATTATAGATCCAGCGGTTGGTGTTAAAGGGGCGGTGCTCCACCCAGCCTTGGTGGAATTCCCAATCGATGCCGTAATCCGGGGCCTCATACTTGGCAAGGTCGGTCTCGCCCATGCCTATGCCGTCGAGGTTGTTGTTATCATGCGACCAGGTTTCCACCCGCGCAACGTCGCCAATGTACTTGTCCCAGACCAGCTGCACGGCCTCCTGGAAATGCTTACCGCTGCGCTGCATGTTGCCGCCCTGAAAAACGATGTTATTGCGCTTGACGGCGTCTACCATGGCGTGGCCTTCCGCGATGGTGGTGCACAGCGGCTTTTCACAGTAGATATCCTTGCCGGCATCGGCGGCGTGCAGGGTGCACAGGCAATGCCAATGGTCCGAGGTGGCGATGACCACGGCATCGATATCTTTGTTCTCAAGCAGTTCACGAAAATCTTTGTGCTTGGAGAATTCAGGGAACTTCTGCGACACCATCTGGGCGCCCCGTTCCAGGTTTCGGGTAAAGATGTCGCACAGGGCGATCGGCTGAATGTCATCCCGCTGCAGTACGAAGCCCAGGTTGGCGCGGCCCATGCCGCCCGTGCCGATATGACCGGTCAGGATTTTCTCATTGGCGCCCAGCACGGTGGACGGCAGAATGGATTTATACACGGAAGCATGGGCTTTCTTGGCGGCGAACCCGGCAAAAGCGCCCGCGCCTGCCGCCTTGATAAATGACCGGCGATCTATGTGCTTTTCCTGTTTCGCGTTTCCGTTATTTTTTTCAGCATCGGACATTGTGTTAACTCTCCATACTTGGTTGTTAGGGGTTTCAATACTGCGCAAGGGTTCCAAACACCCGCCGCTGTTCCCGCGACCGGCATATCAGATCAGACACTATGGTACTGGATTTGGTTTTATGAATCAATTGGGAGGAATCACTTCGATAATCAGCCCCGCAAGCAATACCTCCCCGCTAGCGCATCATGGCCGCATACCCCCTTCAAAAAGAAGGTGGCACCAACGGAGTGGCCTCAAAAACGTATGACATGCCCCTTTCGGAACGAAAACGGGGACTGGTAACGGTGCGCTCCAATAACCTGCACGTAATGCACTTCGCCAGGCACAGCGCAACGGTACCCGCTTTCGTGGAATATGCAAATTGATTATAGTAGGTACCAGTACCCGGTTACCACAAGTTACTATTTTAAACAGCCATGTCTGTTCGAGGGCCAGATTTCAACATCAGTTCCACAAGTTCATCTTGTCCAGTAATTCGTGCCACATCAACTTCCGTTCTATTACAATTTCGAGCCCCATACCTCGCTCCATGCTCCAGGAGAAACATCAACAGCTGCTTATCTCTGGCACAAACAGCTTGGTGCAATGCGGTATCCCCTGTTTCCGTGCTGGGTAAATTAATATCAGCCCCGAATTCCAAGAGCAATTCAATAATGGCAATCTTATTCCTATTGTCAGGGGGGGCGATCGGGGTAATTGCGTTGACAAGTGGAGTGCCCATGTCTTCGTAACTGGTATTAGGATCCGCCCCAGATTCTAGTAACAGCCGAATAATGTCCAAATCACCTCGGAGAACAGCACCCACAAGCGGTGTCGTTCCAAAACGTGATACTGCTTCTAAATTCGCTCCAGTAGATAGAAGAAGCGCTACGGTTTCCTCGTTTCCAATTTCCCCAGAAAACATCAACGGCGTTTCTTTTCCTTTTGCCAGTATATCAACAGGCGTATATTCCAAAAGGACTTTTACTGCTTCCAGATGCCCCCCTCGACTTGCTAAATGTAGGGGCGTAAATCCTTTAAGGCTCAATGGGTGGTCCTTTCCGTAATGTTCTTTCGTTCCGGCAAGAGGATCCGCCCCGTGCGACAGCAGCAACCGAATACACTCCGCATGGCCTGCTTGAGCCGCTTCATGAAGGGCAGTCCAATGATATTTATCGGTTAAGTTAACGCTGGCACCACCCTCCAAGAGCACCCGTATACACTCGAGAAATCCTAACCGTGCCGCCAGCATAAGCGGCCGCAGATTTGTTTTGGTACCCACGCCCGAACTGGCGCCATATTCAAGCAAAACTCGGACGGTGGTGAAATCGTTGTTACTCACGGCTTCCAGAAGCGCCGTGGTGTCGTTACAGCCTTGATCCAGAATAACGCCCTTTTCACAAAGCAGCGGAATTGCTTCACAAAAATCGTTTTGGCAACATACGATAATCGGTGTAAAACCGTTAGGCAGGCGCTTGTTTACTTTCATGTCTTGCGACAGACAGTCTGCAAGTAAGCAAGTGTCTCGGTTTGTACACGCGGTGAGTAAATCATTTTCACAAAGTTTCTTGTTCAAACATAGTCTCCAATTTTGCGAGGCTCGTCCCCAAATTCCATTCTTGTCATTACCCACATCTTGTATCTATAATTTCCTTCAGCACAACATATAGTGCCTGCTATAAGTTGCTGGAAAGGATACTATTATGAATGTACTTGC
>Ga0123335_1003381_pt1 | contig 22209 bp, 21 predicted proteins | sample BiotimSIPDNA_2_FD_89707 | JGI IMG/M metagenome (GOLD analysis project Ga0123335, IMG submission 89707) | Anaerobic biogas reactor microbial communites from Washington, USA - Biogas_R2 time_0 SIP DNA | ecosystem: Engineered > Bioreactor > Anaerobic > Unclassified | place: Washington, USA...
ACATAGACGAACGTAGCAGAGCTGGGTCAGGAATACGATTTATTGCCACAGATTAACACAGATTCACACAGATGAGATTTGAAGGACCCCGTCCTGTCATTGCGAGCGCAGCGAAGCAATCTTCCCCCACATGCCTTTATATTACTTCGCTCGATTAAAAATAAAACACTATTAATGCCATTGTACATATAATCTGTGTCCATCTGTGTTCATCTGTGGCTAATTAAAAAAAAACCTTGCTGCACATCTTTATTCTACTGCGTAAGTTGAGTCATCAATAGAAAAGGGACCAGGTATATGGCTGGTCCCTTAATGTTCTGGCCTATTTATTCATTTCATCGATTATTTATACAATTCATCGATTATATCCGCGTATCTTTCCAATATCACTTTCATGCGCAGTTTATTGACAGGTCCTACCTCCCCATTTATCTCGCTGAAGCGCCGCTTTAACAGGCGGAAACGTTTGATGGCTTCATAATCTCGCAACTTATTGTTTATCATATCGATCTGATCCTGCATGGCTACCAGCACCAGATCATTGGACATGATATCTTCACCGACCTCGACACAGGTACTGACGCCGTCGACCTCCTCAAAGACGCATTGGCTGTCGTCGAAGGGGATGCCATGGCTGGTGAGGACTCGCAGAATAAAATCAAAATTGGGTACAATGAGGGCACTGATGTATTCGCGATCCTGTCCAACGATAGCTACCTGATCGATCAGAGCAGATGTTCCGCACAGCGCTTCGAGGCGGGCCTGTGATATATTCTTACCATTGTCCAGTACGATCAGAAGCTTCTTGCGGTCAACCACGCGGATGAAGCCTTCCTCATTCATCTCAACAATATCCCCGGTCCGGAACCAGCCATCAGGCGTAAAGCATTCATTAGTAGCCTCTTCATTGAGATAGAAGCTGGATATTACTCCAACTCCCTTCAGCAACAATTCGCCATCATCGTCCTGCTCGAATTCTACTCCGGGGACCGGTCCGGATATCCAACCGATCTTGTATTTATCAGTGCAGGAAAGAGCGACAGCGGCAGCGCTTTCGCTTAGTCCATAGCCCAGTATGATGGGCAAGCCCATACCTACCAATTTCCTGTGCAGCTCGACATCCAGGTGGGCGGCTGCAATAATCAGGCCAATTACTCGCCCACCCAGGAAGTGATGCACCCGCCAGTAGACACTGTTATATGATTCGATCCATTCAGCCCGCAGGGCAGGATCTAGCTGTTCGATAATAGGACGGGTGAGGTCAATGTAACCGTTAGCATCCTCCAGAGCCCGGGTAGTACGGACGGCAACATCTATGGCCTTCTCCCAGGCAATGCGTCCATCCTTGGTTCCCATAAAGGCCTTCTGGTAAGCAATAAATAGCAGACTGGCCAGGCGTGGAACCCAGGTGATCCAGGTGGGTCTGATAGTGTTGATATCGATCATGAGGTTTTCATAGGAAGCAATGAAGCCCAGGCAGCCGCCCACAAACAGGGGGCAGAAATAGCCGTGGATCTTTTCGTATATATGCGATATCGGCAACATGACCAGGCTGACCGCATTCGAATCGATGGGCTTACCGTGCATCTGCAGATGACGATAGGTGCGGGTGCAGGTAGAGAGGATATCCTTGTGGGAAAAGAGGGCTGCCTTGAGGTTGCCGACCGTTCCCGAGGTATATACTAAGGTAGCTGGACTATCCGCACTTATGCTCTTGATGCGGGATCTAAGCAAGCCCAGACCGGTGGGATACATCTCCGCACCCTTGGTGATCAATTCCCCCAGTCCGAAGGTGTTCTTGCCGTTACCGCGGAAGCCTTTTTCCATACAGACAATGTATTGCAGGGAGGGCATGTCAGACACATAGAAGGAAAGCTCCTGCATCTTGGCCTTACTTTCTACAAACAGCAGGCGGACCTGGCTATGGTTTACTACTGCTGTAGTATCCCAACGTGATAGATTAGGATAGACCGATACCGTTACCGCGCCCGCCATCATGGAACCCAGGTCAACCCAGGTCCAGCGCGCACTGGTATTAGCTTTGATACCTATATGCTCTCCCCGTTCTATGCCCAACTTGATTAGCGCGATAGCCAATTTTTCCACCCGGTTCATAAGATCATTGTAGGTTACCAGGCGCCATTTGCCATCTTCTTTGAACATGTTGGCGGGTCTATTGCCGAAATTAGTCTGGACAGAATAGAGAGCAGCAGGAATAGTTTGTACCTGTTCATCAAACAGATCAATCAGAGTGGTCGGCATCGCAATTCCTCCCTCAATATGGCAGATAGTCATAAATTTCAGAACATTTTTACTTTCTTTAACATTATTTTGACGTATGCTGTAAGGCTGTGTCAACAACAAAAGGAGTTGCTAACATAGCGCAGATAATCGGCTTTATCCTGGCACAGGCTATTATGTAATTATATACCTGCAAAAGCTATCACATTTTTAGCCTCGTTACTCATATAGTATAAAGCGCTCAACTTTTTGGAGGTGGGTATTTTGACGATCATGGGCTGGTTGTTGGCACTTACAGCACTGATTAAAGGGACCTTCTGTCTGTTTGCCTATGTTCATAATCAGGTGTTTCCACATCCTCTGGAAGAAGCAGAGGAGGCTCGATGTTTACGTGAACTCAAGGCGGGAAGCGAAGAAGCCCGCAACACATTGGTAGAGCATAACCTACGCCTGGTCGCGCATGTGGTGCGTAAATACGAAAGCAGCGGCGAAGAAATGGAAGACCTGATTTCTATCGGAACCATAGGTCTTATCAAAGCCATCAAGACCTACAATGAAGATCGGGGAGTAAAGCTTGCCACATATTCCGCGCGCTGCATCGAAAATGAGGTCTTGATGTATCTCCGCAATACCAAAAAGCTCAAACAGGAAGTATCCATTTACGAGCCAATCGGTTATGACAAGGAAGGCAATGAGATATCGTTGCTGGACGTGCTTACCACTGACAACGAAATCATCGATCTGGTTGAAATGAAGATGCAGGAAGAGAAGGTTCGAGACAAGATCGATATACTGACCCGTCGTGAGCGCCAGGTTATTGAGATGCGTTATGGTTTGTTCAATGGTTTGAAAGAGACCCAGCGGGATATTGCCAAAAAAATGGGCATATCGCGCTCCTACGTATCCAGAATTGAAAAACGGGCTCTTAAAAAATTGATCCGGGAACTTAGCCTGGAAACACCGTAAAATATGTTATCACGTTTCAGTTTACTGCAGTTTAGTGCTTGCAGCCTGGACCGTGCTGATGGCCGTGATCATGATCGTGCTGGTGACAGTGCTCATGTTTATGTTCATGGCCATGACTGTGTTCTTGATCATGTTGTCCATGGTCATGGCCACAGCAGCCATCATGGCATTGATGATGGTCATGACCTTTGGGCTGGTATCCAGCAGTATCAAGCTGTGAGGTCACCTGGTTACGAATGAAAGCCAGATAGATCTTGTATAGTTCCTTTTGCTCAGCTGTTTCTTCGGGGGTCAAGCCACGACTCTTCTTCAGGCGGGATAGTTCATTTATACGCTTGAGCATTTCATCGCTTACCATTATTTCACCTCATAAATCCATTCTTTCGGTTATTATCCTGCTTGACTTGTATGACGTTATTATACAACGTAAAATCTAATTATAATACTCGAAAGCAGTCAGCAAAGGAGATAAGGATGTCTTCCAGGGTTTTTGTGGCGATGAGCGGGGGCGTGGATAGCTCGGTAGCCGCTTATTTATTAAAAGAACAAGGTTATGAAGTGACCGGCATCACTATGCAGATTTGGCCACAGAACAGTGGAGAAGGAGGCTGCTGCGATCTTGATGCCGTATCGGATGCCCGGCGGGTGGCCGGGCAATTGGGCATACCCCATTATGTATTGAATTTCCGCCAGGAGTTTGCCCGCGAGGTGATCGACTACTTCTGCCGCGATTATCTGCAGGGTCGTACTCCTAATCCTTGTATAGCCTGCAATCGTTACATCAAATTCGGTTCTCTTTTGAATAAAGCCCGGGCTATGGGGGCGGACTACCTGGCTACCGGACACTATGCACGGATAGATTATGCAGCCGACAAGGATGTTTACCGGTTATTGATGGCAGACGATCCGGGCAAGGATCAAAGTTATGTCTTATACAATCTGACCCAGGAGCAGCTGAAACACACCCTTTTGCCTTTGGTAGGAATGGACAAGTCCGCGGTAAGAGAATTAGCCAGAGAGCAGGATTTATTAACGGCTGAAAAGGCCGAGAGCCAGGAGATATGCTTTGTTAGTGATGGGCACTATGGAGACTTTGTAGAGGAGTATCTGCAGTTGGAGTCCCGGCCGGGCGAGGTCAAGGCCATAAATGGAGAAAGCCTGGGACGGCACCGGGGCATCCATCACTATACCATCGGCCAGCGCAAGGGATTGGGACTGGCCCTGGGGTATCCAGCCTATATCACCAGACTGGACGCCGCGACCAATACGATCTGGATCGGGGGCAACCAGGATCTTTTTCACTCCTGCCTGGAGGCGGACAGTGTAAATTATATATCCGGGAGAACCCCCGCCGGACCTGTTGAGGCCAGTGCCAAGATCAGGTATTCCGCCCCGCGGGTACCGGCGCAGATCATACCGCTGGAGGACGGTCGGGTGCAGGTTTGCTTTGAGCAGAAGCAGCGCGCGATAACTCCCGGGCAGGCCGTGGTCTTCTACGACGGGGAAGAGGTCATCGGCGGGGGAACGATCAGCCGGGTCTTTGATTAAATAGATAGCTTATTAACTGGTAAAGGATGATATCAGGATGCAGAGTCATCAAAAGCTAGAACTTTTGAAAGGAAAACTGGCTTCCATGCCAAGCTTGGCATTGGCATATTCAGGGGGAGTTGACAGCACGTTTTTGATGGCGATAGCTCATGAAGTGTTGGGTGATCGTTTGCTGGCGGTAATTGCTGCTTCATCGACCTTGCCGCAAAGAGAACAAGAGGAAGCAATAAAAATGGCAGAAGGCCTGGGTGTCAACTACCTGGTAATAGACATAGAACCCTTCGACGTGCCTGGGTACAGCGAAAACCCTGAGAATCGTTGCTACCTTTGTAAGAGCCAGCTGTTCAGTCATATCTTGGAAATTGCTCGCGGAAGCGGCATCGAGATCGTGGCTGACGGTTCAAACCTTGATGATTTAGGAGATTACCGGCCAGGCTTAATCGCTCTGCAGGAACTGGCTATAAGCAGCCCCTTGATAGATGCGGGTATGGGAAAAGATGAAATACGGCAGTTATCACGGGAAATGGGTTTGCCGACCTGGAATAAACCGGCGGCAGCCTGCCTGGCCTCGCGTTTTCCTTTTGGACAACCAATAGATCGTGAACAGCTGGCCCGGGTGGAACGGGCGGAAAATCTACTCTGTGACCTGGGCTTCAAGCAGGTAAGAGTCCGTATACATAATGATCTGGCCCGCATCGAAGTGGCACCGGAAGAGAGGACCAAATTTATTAATGAAAGCCTGATGGATAAAATCAGCGATGAGATCAAACGACTTGGTTTCCGGTATGTCACGCTTGACCTTCAGGGGTACAGAACCGGCAGCCTTAACCCGGCCGCTGGTCCTGAAGCCTAAAGACAGTATTTCAAGGGGAAATCATATTCAGACGTTTACAGTAATCAAGCTTCCTGAAATAGTACCGTAGATAAATATCTTTCCCCGGTATCCGGTAATAGGACAACAATACTTTTCCCTGCATTTTCGGTTCTCCTGGCTAATTGAGTGGCGGCAAATACAGCGGCTCCTGATGATATACCCACCAGTAGCCCTTCGTGCTTGGCCAGTGCCCGAGAGGTTTCAAAGGCTTCTTCATTCTTGACCTGATAAATCTCATCTACTATAGAAGGATTAAAGATATCAGGGACAAAGCCCGCGCCAATACCCTGGATCTTATGGGGGCCCGGCTTACCGCCGGAGAGAACTGGAGAATCAAAAGGCTCCACCGCAACGATTTTTATTGCTGCATTGCGAGATTTCAAAGCCTCGCCGACACCGGTAATGGTTCCTCCAGTACCCACACCTCCCACAAAGATGTCGACTGCCCCATCGGTATCACGCCAGATTTCCTCGGCGGTAGTCTCCCGGTGAATAGCTGGATTGGCTGGGTTTTTGAACTGTTGCGGGATGAAAGAATTGGCTATCCTGGCAGACAGTTCTTCGGCTTCCCGAATCGCACCCTTCATACCTTCCGAACCAGGGGTTAGTACCAATTCCGCTCCCAGCGCCTTTAGCAGATTGCGTCGTTCCACGCTCATAGTGTCAGGCATGGTGAGGATCAGACGATAGCCCCTGGCTGCTGCAACGAAGGCTAGACCTACACCGGTATTACCGCTAGTAGGCTCAATGATAACGGTGTCCCGGCTGAGAAGACCACGGGCTTCGGCATCCTTGATCATAGCAAAGCCGATCCGGTCCTTAACGCTGCCAGCCGGATTAAAATACTCCAGTTTAGCAATTACCCGTGCCCCCAAATGGTTGACCTCGTTGTAGTTGGTCAGTTCAAGCAAAGGGGTATTCCCGATCAGATCAGTCAAGTTTTTTGCGATTTTCGCCATTTCAGTTCCCTCCGTTTCATAAAATGAAAACAAAACATAGAAAAATAATATGTTTACTTGGTTAATATATATCATCAAGTACAAGTTATTGTCAATAGAAAAATGATTAACAACTGAACAAAATCAGGAACAGATTAATATAACTAGCGATAAAATGGATTTTGGATTAGTGGATAGGAAAATCTCTGCTTGACAAGCAACTGGGCGGGACATTAACATAAAGACAAAGTAAAACAATATGAATAATATATTTAATTCAATTCGGCGATAATTTCATATATCAATAAATTGTAATAAGGGAGTGCTTTTATGAGTTTACATAGTGGTGCTGAAAACAACTCTAGAACCATTTTAGTCGTTGGAGCCGACCGACTGGGGTGTATTCCGCGCAAACTGGAGGCTGAGGGATATACGGATATTATCCATTGGAGCGGTCGTAACAAAGGATGTATGACCCGAATAATTCCAAGTAAGGTTGATGCCATTTTTCTATATTGGGATTTTATTAATCACGGATTTATGAATAATATCAAACGACAAGCCAAGGAACGTGGCATTCCTGTAATATATAACCGTCGCAAGATCTCCGTCGCACCGTAGATTTATCATTTCATTGCGATTGTTTCCAGATAAAACCTTGATGGTATTTATGTATTAGGCGCCTATACAGAGCTGATGGGGTCTTCTTCATTAATATATCCCGTAAAACATGTCAATACTATTATGATATGTTTTGTGGAATTAGTTGCGGAAATAATGATCGGGGACCTGTAAATAATCCGGGGAACAAAAATTTGCAGGTGTTAAGGCCGGTTGCAAGGTTAAAGCTGATCGGGGATACTGTATTATATAAATATCCGTTATACTTCAGATGATGGGTTGGCGAATAGGAATTCTGGTGATTTTATAATTGTATAAAACGTAGGAGGTCAGATTCATGGATTTTTTCGAGGTAGTTAAAGGCAGGTACAGTGTGCGGGGCTACCAGCCTGATGCAGTTGAACCGGAGAAGATCAGGAACATTCTGGAGGCAGCACGGATAGCCCCCACGGCTTCCAATCGCCAGGCCTTCAGGATAATAGTTATAGAGACTGAGAAAAACCGGGATAAGCTAAAACAAATCTATGGACGGGAATGGTTTACCGAGGCTCCAGTGACTATATGTGTCTGTTCCATCCCCAACGCAAGCTGGGTAAGAGGAGATGGCAAAAACTACAGTGATGTAGATGCTGCCATTGTTATGGATCACATCATACTAGCGGCAACTGCCCTGGGGTTGGGCACCTGTTGGATAGCAGCCTTCGACGCGAGTTCTGCTCGCGAACTCCTGGACCTTGATGATGCCTGGGAGCCAGTAGCCTTTACTCCTTTGGGGTACCGCCGTGCTGGCAATCCCAATCGCACTAAGAAGTCTCTAGAAGAATTGGTCATATATAAGTAATTATAATCTTTGAACTGTGATAGACCTTGCAGCGGTCTTCGTTACTAGGTGTCACCTTTTTTTGAGATCTCATCTAATTTATCGTAGATGTTGGATAACATGATCATTACAAAACCAAGCATCACAAAAGTCACTATCTCCTTGGTAAAGAGGGCGGCTACCCCTAAAGCGAACAGAACCACGGTATTCCACAGGGCGCCATTAAAGAAATCCTTCATCATGCCAACTCCTTTTCATATTAAACTATTAGAACCTATGGTTTTTTTCGAAGAGCCTGCCGGTAGCGCTAGCGAGTATAAAAACCATAAGCTAACGGGCTATTAGATCGCTGATGACCTGGCCTGACATTAGCAGCCCAGCCACCGGTGGTACAAATGATATGCTGCCCGGTATCTGGCGACGGGCGGTGCAGGGGCGGGTGGAACCAGGCGGACAAACACAGCCGGTATTACAATCCACATCTTCGGCGAGGATTGGAACCAGCGGTTCTTCCCTTGAATATACCACCTGTAGTGCCTTCACGCCTCTTTTTCTCAATTCATGCCGCATTACCTTGGCTAATGGACAGACCGAGGTTGCATAGATATCGGCTATTTCCAGGCGGGAAGGATCCAGCTTATTGCCGGTGCCCATGGAACAGATGATGGGGATGGCTTTGGCTTGAGCGTTAACCACCAATTCCAGTTTGGAACTGACGGTATCTATCGCGTCTATGATATAGTTATAGTCGCTGCGGACCAGTTGCTCAGCGCAATCACTGTTATAAAAGGTCTGAAATGTTTCTACCTCAACATCGGGATTAATGTCTAATATGCGGCTCCTCATTGCATCTACCTTGAGTTGCCCGATAGTCGAATGGGCCGCGTGAAGCTGCCGGTTGATGTTGGTTAGACATATGCGGTCATCATCCACCAGGACCAGGTGTCCTACCCCTGCCCGTGCCAGGGCTTCCGCTGCATAACTGCCTACACCGCCCAGACCGAAGACCGCTACCCGGCTGTCAGCCAATACCTGCATGGCCTGTTTGCCTAACAACATTTCTGTACGCGAGAATTCGTTTAACATCATATTCCTCATCTATAAGATAGAATTGTTAGACCTCAGTTTATAGGAAAAAACAATCGGATTCAAGTAAGACCAGTTTGCTTCCACCTCCGGTGATCATACTCAATAAGGAGTTATGCATAGAAAAGGCCCGATACCATTTTCGTTATGGTATCGGGCTGGTGATTTTTTAAGATAGTAAATTTCTACAGAATGGTCACCTTGATAGTCTTCATACCCCAATTCAGCGCTTCCTGGCGGCTGTCAAAGAACAGATCGATACGGTTGCCCTTGATGGCGTTGCCCTGATCAGCAGCGATAGCTTCACCATATCCTTCGACATAGAGTCGTGTTCCCATGGGGATAACATTAGGGTCAGTGGCCACGATGCCCCGGGCCAGCGGTAAACCGATATAAGACGGAGCGCCATAATAGGGATAATTGCTTTCCCAACTATCGTCATAACCGGTGGCTACCATTTCCAGGGTTCTGCCGCGCCCAACGCTGGTTCCCCGCGATACTTGAGCTGAAGATATATTTAAGGCCTGGCGGGTAGCCGTGCCTACTATACCCGTAGTCGGCAGTCCGTTATCCTTTTGGAACCTTATTACTGCATCATAGGTTTTAGGACCAAATACTCCATTCGGAGTTGCCTTGAGGTATCCCCGGCTGACCAAAGCGGTCTGGGCCTTGGTAACTTCAGCGCCAGTAGTGCCTCGGTACAGATTGGCATCAGCGGCCATCGATATTTTGATTGGGAGTGCAATTGACAGCACCAGCGACAATACCAACATCAATAAAGCCTTTTTACTCGTAAACATAATTACCTCCTTAAGCCTTTGCTAAATGTAATGCCTTAGCATCGGGTTGCTTACAGTCTATCCAGTGGGCATCTTGGGGTCAAACAGGCTGAAAACAGTGAGGAAATGGGTTGGTTGGAATGGTTGAAGATAGAACTGTTCAGCATAAAAAATACTCAACAATCGAAGGCAATACTTGTAGATGCTATATAATGACAAATTGCTTAATAGGGAATAAGAATATCGGGGGTGTAATTGTATTGCTTATTGTTAGCGGGGCAGGACTGGAGCAAATGCCTTAATTATGGGGACTGCTGCGGAGTTATCCTGATAAAGCCCAATTGGCGGCTGTTGTACATTTTTAGTGTTTAATCATAATAGTTTATTTGGGACAAATTCACATATAGGCAGGGCGTTTTTCCATAAGGTGGCTGTGATTTTGGATATAAGTGGGCGAGAACACAGGTCTGAGGTATAGTAAAAGCTATATTAGCAATAAAAAAGGCAGGGTGTTATTGCCCCCGCCTTTTGAGAGGTGGTACTATTGCACCTCATAACCGGCATCTTCGATTGCAGCTTTAATCTTCTCTAAATTAACTTTGTCACCTTCATAAGTGACTGCTACTTTCTTAGCGGATAGATCCACCTCCACCTTGCTCACTCCGGGCAGAGCTCCTACCGAAGACTTGACCGTGTTAACACAGTGCATACACGACATGCCCTCAACATTTAATACCGCGTTATTAGCCATAAAACGCACCTTCCTTTCCAAAATGTACTGTATCATACAGAGTTCATACCCTCTGATCGGGATCGTATCTGCGTAATGACAGAGAATTGGTTACTACGGATACCGAACTGAAAGCCATAGCCCCGCCGGCAATTATTGGGTTCAGCAGACCCAGAGCAGCGAAAGGGATGCCGATGATGTTATAAATAAAGGCCCAGAACAGGTTTTGTTTTATCTTTTTTATCGTCTGCCGGGATAACCGGATGGCCGCAGGAATGGTCCGCAGGTCTCCCCGCATCAAGGTGACATCGGCGGCCTCCATGGCTACATCGGTGCCGGTTCCCATAGCCATGCCGATATCCGCAGTAGCCAGGGCCGGGGCGTCATTGATACCGTCACCCACCATGGCCACGATCTTTCCCTGAGCCTTCAGTTTGTTGACTTCCTCGGCTTTGTGTTCAGGCAGGACCTCGGCCAGCACATGTTCGATCCCTACTTGTTTGGCGATGGCCTGAGCTGTGCGCCGGTTGTCTCCGGTTATCATGTAGACCTCCAGCCCCATAGCCTTGAGGTCGGCGATAGCTTCCCGGGACCCTTCCTTAATGGTATCAGCCACTGCTATCAAGGCTGCCAACTGGTGATCCAATGCCATCAGCATTACAGTTTTACCCGCATCCTCTAAAGCGGATAGTTGATTCTCCACTGCAGATACATCAATGTTGTTTTCCAACATTAGTTTTCTGGTCCCCAGATATATTTCCTGAGCATCGATAACCGCCTGTATTCCCATTCCGGGCAGGGCGGAAAAACTGGAGGGGCTGGTCAGGTTTTCGTTAGTTTCTTTGCCCTTCTCATAGATAGCCACTCCCAGGGGATGCTCCGAGCCCTGTTCTGCAGAAGCGGCCAGGCGCAGGATCTCACTCTGATCCAGTTCAATCAGGCTGATTATATCGGTTACCTCCGGTTTTCCTTTGGTAATAGTACCGGTCTTGTCCAGGACGATGGCATTTAGTTTATAGGCCTGCTCCAGATGCTCGCCGCCCTTGATCAGGATGCCGTTTTCTGCACCCTTGCCGGTGCCCACCATTATGGCGGTGGGGGTGGCCAGACCCAGGGCGCAGGGGCAGGCAATAACCAGGACCGCCACTGCACTGATCAGGGCTTTGTTTAAGCCGGCTCCGTCGATGAAGAACCAGGCCAGGAAGGTTAAAAGGGCAATGCCCAGAACCACCGGGACAAAGAGCCCGGCGACTTGATCGGCAATCTTTTGGATGGGAGCCTTTGAACCCTGGGCGTCTTCCACCATTTTTATGATCTGAGCCAGTGCAGTATCCTTGCCAATCTTGGTGGCTTCAAAGCGAAAGGTGCCGAATTTATTGATGGTAGCTCCATAAACAGCATCACCGGTTTGTTTGTCAACGGGCAGGCTTTCGCCGGTCAGCATGGATTCGTCCAGTGCAGAATTGCCCTCACTTATTCTTCCGTCAACCGGCACCTTTTCCCCGGGTCTGACCACTATCAGATCACCTACTTCGACCTCCTCAATGGGAATGTCTTGTTCAGAACCCTGTCTGATGACCCGAGCCGTTCGCGGCTGCAGCTGGGCCAATTTCCGGATAGCTTCGGAGGTTTTGTCTTTGGCCACCGCTTCCAGGTATTTGCCCAGCAGGATCAAGGTGATGATAATAGCCGAAGCCTCAAAGTAGAGGTCTTTCATCATTCCAGCCGGTACCGTCTGATAGAAGACATTATATAGACTGAAAAAATAAGCGGCCGAGGTTCCCATAGCGATTAACACATCCATATTGGCACTGCCCGAGCGCAAGGCATTAAAGGCATGTTTGTAGAAGCGGGCACCTATAATAAATTGTACCGGCGTGGCTATGATCAATTGAAAATACTGATTATGCAAAAAGCCCAAGGCAGGTGAGTGTACTTTAAAAATGGAAAGAAACATGGCCATGACCAGTGGCAGGGACAACAGGATCGAAGTCATCAGCAGTAAACGCAGTGCCCGCAGTTCCTGATCCTTTTCCTCTTTTGCCCGGTCAGGGCTGATCGATTCCAGTTTTTCAGCTTCATAACCCAAGGCTTGTACTGCCTTGATCATGTCGGAAACCTTGATCACAGATGGTTCAAAATCTACGCTTGCTCGTTCCGTTCCCAGGTTTACATGAGCCGATTTAATGCCGGGCAGAGAACTCAGCTTTTTCTCAATACGAGCCGAGCAGGCGGCACAGGTCATACCGGATATCTTCAGTATAGCATCATTAGATTCCGCAGCCTGCTGCTCTATAACACCATAGCCTAGTTTTTTCACCACGTCGTCAAGTTGGCCGGGTTGAACCTTGCTGTCATCATATTCGACCACGGCTCGCTCCATGGCCAAATTGACATGGGCAATTTCCACTCCGTCCAGTTTGCACAGACCCTTCTCAATACGGGCAGCACAGGCGGCGCAGCTCATGCCTGATATATTAATAGATTCTTTTTTTATCATTGCTGGCACCTCCCCGGTATTATTGAATATATCCGTAATATGCCCGTTTCCTGAGAAGTGAGCCGGCTGGGATCAGAGACAAAGCTATTTGGCTGTCTCTGACTATACCTGGAAAAATGGGTCATGATCACCGTCTTCATTCCAGATATATTCAATGCTGCTGGCTATATTTATTTCCATAGTAATACTATAAAGCTCTGATGTGTAGTATTTGTGAAGATTAACATTTTGTAACGGCAGTTTGCAAACAGAACTGTCAGGAAAGCCAAGCGCCAGATTTCTTGGAGAATACTAAATTTGAAGCGATCCTTCATGATTATTAAAAAATAAATAGTGCCGGAACTTAATTCATACACTATAATATACGTAGGTTTACTAGTATTTTATAGCTTGAAGATTACTCCGTCAATATAGGCTTAGATCTTGTTTCGGGTGGGTAAAGAAAGTGAGTGGTTGAAGTGAGCAAATACTTCCAGGAAAAGGTTAGCAGCTTGGTATCTAGCTATGTTGATTCATATAAGAAGCATTCTCGCAGCATAAACCGGGATCAGGGTTCGCTGCCCAATAGAGACGTAATTAAAGAGTTGATCAATATGTTAAGAGAAATCCTTTTCCCTGAATACTTCGGCCGGCAGCAAAAGATCAATGCTGCGATTGATTATCATATTGGGGATCTGCTCTTGAACATCCATGAAAAGCTTTCTCAGCAGATTTCCTATGCTCTTAAACACGAGGCATTACGAAAGAAGGAAGAGATTGAAGACTACAGTGAAAAAGCCGAGGCTATCAGTTATGCTTTTTTGGCCAAGATACCTGAGATCAGGGATGCCCTGGCTTGCGACGTTCAGGCCGCATTGAACGGAGACCCGGCGGCTGCCAGCAAGGATGAGATCATCATTTCCTATCCGGGAATATTTGCCATCAGTGTTTACCGCCTGGCCCATGAACTATATCAGCTGGAGGTGCCCCTGATTCCGCGTATAATGACGGAGTATGCCCACAGCCGTACCGGGATCGATATCAATCCGGGTGCCACTATTGGGAAGTACTTTTTCATTGATCATGGTACCGGAGTGGTTATCGGAGAAACCACAAGCATTGGCGATAATGTGACCCTTTATCAGGGGGTGACGCTGGGTGCTCTTTCCACCCGGGAAGGACAGCTTTTACGCGGGGTAAAACGGCATCCTACCATTGAAGACAATGTGGTAGTGTATTCAGGTGCTTCCATTTTGGGTGGCGAGACCGTGATAGGACAGGGGACAGTTATCGGTTCCAATGTGTTTATCACTAAATCGGTTCCCAGCGGCACCCGGGTAATTATCAAGAATCAGGAGCTGGTATATAAGGGGCAGGGACAGGTATATCAAGAAGGCAGTTTTTAAGAATCGTCTTTTAAAGAACATAATTGGCAGTTTCTTCAGCTAAGCTGACAGGCTGCCAGTTTTTTTATCAAAAAAAAATCAGTATCCTGGTAAAATACCAGGATACTGTGATAACAACAAATGCTATAGCCCTGGCCTTTGTGGCATCAGGGGTTTAGTCTTCCTGAAATAGAGGGGTTGACAGGTACCTTTCCCCGGTGTCCGGCAGTAAAACTACTATCATCTTACCTTTGTTCTCCGGTCGTTTCGCCAGTTCGCCGGCAACGAAGGCAGCAGCACCGGATGATATGCCTACCAGGAGACCTTCACTTTTGGCCAACAAACGTGATGTGGCAAAGGCGTCATTTTCCTTGACCGGAAAGATCTCATCCACGCAAGCCGGGTTGTATACGGCGGGAACGAATCCCGCCCCCAGGCCCTGCAGACCATGGGGACCACGTTTGCCGCCGGACAACACCGGAGATCCTGCCGGTTCGATCGCCACTATCTTTACCCCGGGCTTGCGGTTTTTAAGGATCTCACCTACTCCAGTGACCGTACCGCCAGTGCCGACTCCGGCCACAAATATATCTACTTCTCCATCGGTATCACGCCATATTTCTTCAGCAGTAGTTCTTCTGTGAATAGCCGGGTTGGCCGGGTTTTCAAATTGATTGGGGATGAATGCATTGGGAATAGTGGCGGCCAATTCCTCAGCTTTTTTAATAGCGCCGGGCATGCCTTCGCTGCCCGGTGTCAGGACCAGTTCAGCGCCGAGGGCTTTCATCAGGGTACGGCGTTCCACACTGAAGCTGTCTGGCATTACGATCATCAGACGGTAGCCCAGGGCAGCGGCGGTCAAAGCCAGACCTACTCCGGTGTTTCCGCTGGTGGGCTCGATGATCACGCTATCCGGGTTCAGCAGGCCCTTGTCGGCGGCATCCCTGATCATGGCATAACCGATGCGATCTTTAACGCTGCCGGCCGGATTGAAGTATTCCAGTTTGGCCACGATTTTGGCGTCTGCCCCGATAGCTCGGGAAAAGCTGGACAGCTGTAATAGTGGGGTGTTGCCGATCAGATCAGTCAGGTTCTGCATGATTTTTACCATTATGGTTCCCTCCGCATACCAAAAATTCATATGTTTTATTACCTAAAAATCCAATTGGATTAACTGGATGTTTTATAACCTATAGTTGTAAACCTTGTCAAGCGAAGATAAAGGTTTTAGTTTATTATTTAATGCCTGAGCAAAATCATTGATCAGATCGCCGCAGTCTTCCAGACCAACTGAGACTCTGATCAGATTGTCGCTGATACCGAGATGATGCCGCTGGGTCTCAGGCATGGCAGCATGGGACATAGTGCGGGGATATGAGATGATGGTTTCTACTCCTCCCAGGCTTACAGCTACGGCTGCCAATTTGACCGAATTCAGAAAGGCCAGGGCTGTAGCCTGATCCCGGGTCTTAAAGGATAGAACCGCACCCGGGCCATCAGCCTGCTGGCGATGGATCTCAAATCCAGGGTGGCAGATCAGACCGGGATAGAAAACCTCCTCTACTTCTGTCTGGGCCAGCAGCCAATGAGCCAGCCGGTGGGCACTCTTTTGCTGGAAGTCCAGGCGGACCTTCAGGGTTTTCAACCCGCGCAGCAAGAGCCAGCTATCCTGGGGGCCCAGAATCGCCCCAAAACAATTTTGCGCGGCATATATCCTTTTGCTCCATTCCGGATCTTTGGCAACTACCAGTCCGCCTACCACGTCGCTATGACCGCCAATAAATTTGGTAGCACTGTGAATAACGATATCGGCACCCAATTCCAGTGGTCGCTGGAAATAGGGAGACATAAAGGTATTATCAACGATAACCGATAATCCGTATTCCTGTACCACGGCAGCGGCAGCCCGCAGGTCAATGATTTTCAGCAGGGGATTGGAAGGACTCTCCAGGAATATCGCTTTGGTATTCGGCTTTATATTATGCCTGATATTTTCGTGATCGCTGGCGTTCACAAAACTTGCCTCCAGATTAAAACGCTGGAATAGGGTGGTGATTACCCGGTAGGTGCCCCCGTATACGTCTTCGCAGACCAATAGGTGATCACCGGCAGCGAAGGTGGATAATACCGATGAAGTGGCCGCCATCCCCGAGGCAAAGGCAAATCCGCGATGACCGCCTTCCAGGATGGCAATGGTATTCTCCAGGGCCTGGCGCGTGGGGTTGCCTGATCTGGAATAATCATATTCCTGCGGCTGGGTTACATCATTCTGTTGAAAAGTAGAGGCCTGATAAATGGGAATGCTAAGTGCCCCGGTGGTTTTATCTATCTCATTTCCATTGTGTATCAATCTGCTGGCAAATTGCATGTTATACCTCCTTCTAACTCAGTGCCCGGTCCAGGTCGGTCAGAATGTCATCCACATCTTCGATACCCACCGACAGGCGCAAAAGTTTATCATCGATCCCCAACCGCCGACGTATATCCTCAGGTATGGCGGCGTGGGTCTGGGTTAGGGGATAGGTGATCAGGCTTTCCACCCCGCCCAGGCTTTCGGCAAAGGCGATCAGCTCGACCTGGTTCAGGATTCGGGGTATCAGTGCGGCATCTTTGACAGTGAAAGAGATCATGGCTCCGTAGCCAGAGGCTTGGTTTTTACATATATCATGGCCCGCATGATCGGGCAGGCCTACATAGTATACGTTTTTCACCCGGTGATGCTTTTGCAGCCATCTGGCTACTGCTATGGCGTTTTGTTGCTGTTTATCGAGCCGCAGGGCCAGGGTCTTCAAGCCGCGTATTACCAGCCAGCTGTCAAATGGAGACAGTACTGCACCTACCGACTTCTGGACCAGCCGGATTCGCTCCGCCATTTCTTCGTCATTTAATACAATGAAGCCGGCCAGGGTATCGTTGTGACCGCTCAGGAACTTGGTGCCGCTATGTACTACGATATCGGCACCGAGTTCCAGAGGACGCTGCAGATAGGGGGTAAAAAAGGTATTGTCAATTATAGTAATAAGCTGCCGGGTTCTGGCCAGTGAGACCAACGCCCGGATATCAGTCACCTTCATCATTGGGTTGGAAGGGGTTTCCATAAAGAATGCCCGAGTATTGTCCCGGACTGCCGCCGCTGCATGATCTATGTTGCTGCTGTCTACATAAGTAAAGTCCAGGCCGTGCCCGCGGGAGATTTCTTCAAAGAGGCGATAACTGCCTCCATATAAGTCGTCAGAAACCACCAGATGATCACCGGGCTTGAATAATTCCAGCACAGTTGATATGGCTGCCATGCCGCTAGAAAAGGCAAAGCCAAAGTTCCCGGACTCCAGGTTGGCTACGGTTGATGCTACCTGTTCACGGGTGGGATTCTCCGAGCGGGTATAATCGTAACCAGTGCTCTCTCCCAACCCAGGATGCCGAAAGGTGGCGCTCTGGTAAATGGGGAAGCTGATAGCACCGGTGTGGGGATCGTATCCTTTTTCCCCATGAACTGTTCGGCTCGTGAACCTGAGATTTTTCATAGTTATACCCGCCCCCATATAATATAAAATCTATGGAAATAGTAGTGTTTGACCTTGCATACGTCCTATAAGATTATTTCCGTCATTCTGGCTGATCTAAAAAGCGTGAAAACCGCGGCAAGTAATTTCTTATGATTCGAGGAAAGCCCGTTAAAAAGAAAAAGAGAGTATCATCCTTTTTACGGGCTATGCGACTGAGCCTTGAAATATTCCTGCGCCAATTCTAAATAAAGAACATCAAGGATAGATTGCCCTGCATCTTTTCATATTCCAGAACCAGGTCTTCCAGGGTAATGGCATCAACCACTGAGTTGATAGCAGCATTGATCTCATCCCACACCCGTGTGCGCAGACAGTACTCGACGCCTTTGCTGTCCAATTCTTCACCGCTATCTGTTGTTATGGTCAACTCACCTTCTAGTGCCCGCAATATATTGCCGACACTGATTTTACTTGGGTGATCCGCCAGAACATATCCGCCCTGGGCGCCTTTGACACTCTTGACCAATCCCGCTTTGCGGAGTAGTGAAAAGACCTGTTCCAGGTAATTGGGTGAAATGTTTTGCCGTTCGGCTATGGCGTTCAAAGCGACTTGATCTCCCGTCGAATACACTGCCAAGTCTAACATTGACCGCAGTCCATAACGTCCCTTGGTAGAAATTTTCATATATGCACCTCACCAAGACCAAGTAATCATATATGAATTATATTAAAATAGTCTGAGCGAAAATGCAATAGATAAATTATTCTTTTTTACTTTGCCGGTATTAGCGGCCTGGTATTTTTGCCAAGGGGGCGATAGACCGCAATCTTCTGCTGCCTGATTTTATTGGTACTGTCAAAGAGAAGGGATTTTTCAGATTCATTTTCGATTTCCAGCAGGCATATCGTTACGATCTAATTCAGCAGCATTATTCAATTTCTCCATACTTGATTATTGCATTACCTTAGCCTCCCCAGAAAAATTTCAATACACTATAAAAATAATAGGAATTATAGTATTATATATAACAGACAATCGTTTTTGAGTAAGATGTTGTGGGGGATGCCAGCGTCATATTGGTTCTCAGATAAATCATTAATACTTGACAATAGTAGGAGCAGTAATATATCCTGCTCTATAATATACTTATCCTATAGGAATTATAGGGAGATGGGAGGGCTTGATATGGAAAGCCAGAGAGGAAGCTGGGCTTTGAAAGTCGGTCTGGCCCAGATGTTAAAGGGTGGTGTGATTATGGATGTCACCACACCTGAACAGGCAAAAATTGCCGAGGAGGCTGGCGCCTGCGCGGTGATGGCATTGGAAAGAGTACCAGCCGATATAAGGGCGGCGGGCGGTGTGGCTCGTATGGCCGATCCCACTGTCATCAAACGGATCATGGACACCGTGACCATTCCGGTTATGGCCAAATGCCGTATCGGCCATTATGTTGAAGCGCAAATACTTCAGGCCCTGGGGATAGACTATATTGATGAAAGCGAAGTCTTGACGCCGGCCGATGACCGTTATCATGTAAATAAACACAACTATGAGGTGCCCTTTGTCTGCGGGGCGCGCAACCTGGGCGAAGCCTTGCGCCGCATCGGTGAGGGAGCCGCCATGATCCGCACCAAGGGGGAACCCGGTACCGGCAACGTGGTGGAGGCGGTGCGCCATATGCGGCAGCTAGTGGATGAGGTGCGCTGGGTGATATCCTTGCCGAACGACGAGCTGATGACAGCAGCCAAGGAACTGCAGGCTCCCTATGATTTGCTGGTCCAGGTCCGCGAACATGGCAGACTACCGGTGGTGAACTTCTCAGCGGGTGGGATTGCTACTCCGGCCGATGCAGCCTTGATGATGCAGTTGGGGGCGGATGGTAACTTTGTGGGATCCGGCATATTCAAATCCAGTGATCCCATGAAAAGAGCCCGGGCGATCGTGGCGGCTACCACCTATTATCAGGATGCTAAGGTCCTGGCCGAGGTTTCCCGTGATCTGGGCGAAGCCATGCCGGGGTTGGAAATTGCCGGGATTGCTCCCGAACATAGGATGCAGGAACGTGGTTGGTAAGGATAGGGGGATTCTCGGGTATGAGTAAAAAGCTAACGGTCAAACGTAAAGCTGATGTTTATGAGCGCGGTCAGGTTGTAAACAAGGAAGTATCGGTAGTCTGCGAAGAACCTTTAACCGTATTTTTGAATAATGCGGAATTGGCTACCATGATATGCTCGCCCAGCGCTTACCAAGAACTGACCGTAGGATTTCTGATCAGTGAAGGCTTGTTGCAGAAGCCGGAGGATCTGGTGGAGATAAGACTACAGGAAGAGATGGGAGTGATCTGGGTCGAAACTGCTGAGCCAGTTCCCCAGACCGCCAACTTCCTGCGGCGCAATATTGCCAGCTGCTGCGGCAAGGGTCGGGCCGGGCTGTATTTTATTAATGACGCTCAACAGTTAGAAGCAGTAAAATCGGCCAAGCAGTTCAAAGCCGAGGATCTGGTGCACTTGATCAGCCTGCTCGATAAGGGCTCGGATATTTTTAAGCTGACCGGAGGGGTGCACAGCGCAGCATTGGGGGATGAGAAGGGTCTGGTCGCGATGTATGAGGATATCGGCCGGCATAACGCAGTTGACAAGGTGCTGGGACATGCTTTTCTCAACCGGGTCGACACCAGCAGCAAGTGTTTGATTTTGAGCGGACGTATTGCCTCTGAAATCCTGATTAAAGGAGCCCGGGCCAACATACCCCTGATATTGTCGCGCTCGGCGCCTACCGAGCTTACCCTTAAGCTGGCGGAGGAACTGGAGATAAGTGTAGTCGGCTTTGCCCGCGGGGAGAAGCTTACTATCTATACCAACCCGGAAAGAGTGATTAAATAAACTGTGTTATAAGAAAGGCCTTTTTACCACGGTATAAAGTGGGGGATATCATGCAGCAACTATATATGGATCACAGCGCGACCACACCTGTAGCCCCGGAAGTAATAGCATTAATGACTGAGGTCATGAAGTATGGCTGGGGTAATCCCTCCAGTCAGCATTTTTATGGTAATGAAGCCCGCCAGATATTGAACCGGGCTCGCAAACAAACAGCCGAACTTATCGGGGCTAATGATAACGAAATAACCTTTACCAGCGGAGGGACCGAGGCCGATAACCTGGCCATTATCGGCACCGCTTTGGCTCTCCAGAGCCGTGGCCGACACCTGATAATGTCTGCTATTGAGCATCATGCGGTTTTGCATGCTTTTCATTATCTCGAAAAGAATGGTTTCGAAGTAACCGTCCTGCCGGTCGACGCTTTTGCTCAGGTCAATGTTGAACAGCTCAAACAAGCAATCAGAAAAGATACCATACTGATCAGCGTGATGCATGCCAATAATGAGGTAGGAAGTCTGCAGCCGTTGGCTGAAATTGGAGAGATCGCCCGGGGGGCTGGCATTGTGTTTCATAGCGATGCCGTCCAAAGCGTTGGCCGGATGCCGGTGAATGTCAGGGATCTCAAGGTGGATCTCCTCTCTTTATCGGCCCACAAATTCTACGGACCCAAGGGGATAGGGGCACTATATGTCCGAAAAGGCATGAATCTGACTCCGTTAATGCTGGGCGGGGGACAAGAAAAAGGGATGCGTTCCGGCACGGAAAATCTTCCGGGAATAGCCGGACTGGGGCTGGCTGCCCAGATGGCCCGGGAGGAAATGCCCGTCCGGTTGGAGAGAATGCAGCAGTTGGCCGAGTACTTGATATTGAGGATCGTTAAAGAGATACCACGATCATATATAACCGGGCATCCCCGGCAAAGGATCCCCGGCCATGCCAGTTTTGTTTTTGGCAGTGTTGACGGAACTGCTCTACTTACCTTTTTGGATGAAAAGGGCATCGCCGCGTCGGGCGCTGCCGCCTGCAGCCACGATTCATTTCAGGCCTCGCATGTACTGAAGGCGATGGGCATGAAGGAGGAACTGGCCCACAGCGCACTGCGCTTATCACTGGGTAAAGACAATACCCGGGAGGAAGTCGATCATCTGATGGAAATATTGCCGGGAATCATTGAGCAACAGAGGCTGCTCTGGTCTTTGCAGTAGTCGTGAAATGACGTAGTAGACTTAAGATGCGCAATAATTGTGAATTATGAATTCTTAATTTTTAATTAAGGTGTGCACCCTCCGGGTGCAATTACAATTGTCGCTTGCTATATTGCTAAGAAATGCGAAGCATTTCCACATTAATTCA
>Ga0123335_1003382_pt1 | contig 22208 bp, 19 predicted proteins | sample BiotimSIPDNA_2_FD_89707 | JGI IMG/M metagenome (GOLD analysis project Ga0123335, IMG submission 89707) | Anaerobic biogas reactor microbial communites from Washington, USA - Biogas_R2 time_0 SIP DNA | ecosystem: Engineered > Bioreactor > Anaerobic > Unclassified | place: Washington, USA...
TCGCCCCGATCGTTCATAAACGAAAAACACCACCGCCGAGGAACCGAGAATGACAAGCAGCAACGCCAACACGAGAATGGTCGACCGCAACGGGGAGGCAAGGAGCGAAGCGATAATTCGTCGCGGCCGGTTTTTTTGCGCGAGCCGGTCGGCCAGCCCGCCGCGAATGCCATCTTCCAATCGCAAGCCGAGGAAATCGAGGTCGTTTTTTTCGTTTAGCGGTTTCGCCCTAAGCAACGGCATTCCATGTTTCACGGTCGAGAGCGCGGGGGTCAATTGGGCCAGCGCGCCGACTACTTCAGCGGCCGTCGCATAGCGATCATCCGGCTTTTTCGCCATCATCTTCATGCAGATGCCGGCCAGATCGGCGGGAACCCGCGACGGCAAGGGCGGAGGCGGCTTGGTCTGATGCTTCATTATCCGCTGGTGAAGCGTTCCCTTCGCGAACGGGGCACGACCGGTCAGCAGGAAATAGAGCGTGCAGCCCAGCGAATAGACGTCGGCTCGGCGGTCCAGTTTGCCGCTATCGACCGCCTGCTCCGGAGCGAGATAATCGACCGAGCCTAGCACGCGATCATGCGATTCGCCCGCCTCCGACGGATCGTCGTGCGTAAACCGGGCGAGTCCCAGATCGAGTATTTTCACCACGCCTTGCACATTGACCAGCAGATTCGACGGCTTCACGTCGCAATGGATCATGTTGCGTTGGTGGGCGTGTTCCAGCCCTTCGGCGGCCTGACGGATGTACTCAACGGCAAGATTACATTCGAGCGGACCGTCTTCCTTAACCATTCGTTGCAGGTCGATCCCCTCGACGTATTCCATGACTAGGTAGTAGCGGTCGCCTTCGGTGTCCACGCTGTACGCCTGGACGATGTTCGGGTGGTCGAGCGCGGCGACCGCCCTGGCTTCGGCCAGAAACCGCTCGAGCGAGGCCGGGTCTTTGCCGACGCGGCGGGAGATGATCTTCAGCGCCACTAGCCGGTTCATCGTCACATGGCGGCCGAGAAAGACGTTGCCCATTCCGCCGGAGCCTAACAATTCGATCAGCCGGTACTTGCCTAAATAGAACGAACTTCGCCCGGCCAACAACTGACCGGCCTGCCAGCGGGTGATGATTTCCTTGCGGGCAAGACGTTTGGCAATGGTCTTCGGATCGCTCTGCTCGCGCGCGATTTCCTCCGCCTGAGCCAACTGCGAGGGCGTCAGCAGCTTGCTCTTCTGAAGTACGGCGAAAAATTCTTCCGGCGTGTTTACCGCCATCGGCGTGGTTCGGCGCGTTGCGAACTTCCTGTTGTTCCATTAGCCGGAGACCGGCGGCCTCCGGCCGATTGACTCGGCAGTGCATACTCCACCGCTACAGTTTATCATCAACGAAGCGTTGTCTCAAATGCCTCCGCTTATGGCGGGTCAAAATAAGAATGCAACGAGGCCGACCAACGGGAGGCCGGATTTACCTGGTAAAATGCTACAGCCCGTTGCATTTCTTATCGGACGTCAATAGTATTGAAGCGGCAGGGGTTTCACGCCCGACGCCTTCGAGCGGATGCACAGAAACTTGTCAATCGACGCGATACAGAGGGTGCGGAAGTCCGGCCCGCCGAAACAGCAATTGGCGGCGTAAACGTCGATTTGGCCGATCGGTTGGGCCTGCGGGTCGAAAATCTTCAGCCCTCCTTTGCCACAGCAGACGTACAAATTGCCGTGTTCGTCGAGCGACATGCCGTCTGGGTTGGCCCCCAGCCGATCGAGCCAGAGCCGCTCGCCTTCAAGTCGGCCGGGAGCGGAAACATCGTAGCAAAAAACTCGCTGTCCCCGGCTGTCGGCCACGTAGAGCGTCCGCCCGTCGGCCGAGAGGAGCACGCCGTTCGGCTTGAAGCAGACGGTCGAGACCCGCACCACCCGCCCGTCGTTGAAGCGATAGTAAACATCCTCCTTCATGGTGGTCGGTTGGCCGCGATGTTGATAGTTGGGATCGGAGAAATAAAATCCGCCAAAGCGGTCGATGGCCAGATCGTTTGGCTCGTTAAACGGTTGGCCGTCGATTTCCCGACAGAGGATGCGCTTGGATTTGTTATTCACGTTGAAGGCGACGACGCGGTGCGCCGCCCCTTCGCAAACAAAAAGCTCGCCGCCGGCGTCGAACATCATACCGTTCGCGTCGGTGCTGTCGTCGGTAAATAGTTCGGCGGACCGGCCTTGCCGCCAAATATGGATCGAGTCGTTTCGACCGTCGGAGAAATAGACCGCGCCGCGGGCGTCGGCGGCGGGGCCTTCGGTGAAACCGAACCCCTCGCACAACACTTTCGGAGATTCGCCGAGGGAAAATAGTTCGTCAAACTTCATTGTGTTATTGCGTCACGAGCGTTCAAATCGAACACGGGAAATTCGTCTGAATAACGGCCAAGCACTCTTTACCGCCACATCGTTTTGCCATAAACTCAGACGATATTATACCACTTTATCGAGCGGACAGGAGACCCGCTATGGCAAGAATCGTCTCGTTCGTCGTGCTGGTCGTCATACTTCTGATAATCGGCGGACTGTTTCTGCGAGTGATGTCCGGTTTCCTGTTGCCCCTGTTTTTGGCATTGGTGCTGGTGATTATGTTCGGGCCGCTGCACCGCTGGTATTGCGGGCGCTGCAAGCGAAAACGGCTGGCAGCGTTTCTGACTACCATCTCGATCATGTTGATAGTGTTGATTCCGCTGTCGTTGCTGTTCGTGGCGGCGGGCTTCGAAGCGCAATCGCTCTATCGCTCGGCGGCCAACAGCGAAGCAGCGGCGCGAGCGGTCGCGGCCGCCCGCCCGGTCAACGGCGGCGATGCGCCGGACGTGAACGCTTTCGCCCAATGGGCAAGCACGAAAATCGTCGCTTTCGCAGAAAAGGCGGGCGTGGAACTCAAGGCGGAAGAACTGGTCTCGCAGATCGGCGCCCGCGTCCGCGACTTCCTGGCCCCACTGGCTTTGCGAACTACGCAACTGATCGGCCAGATGCTGTTCGGTCTGTTTGTGATGATACTGGCAGTGTACTATTTCTTCGCCGACGGTCCGGCAATGCTGGAAACCATCTTGCGGCTCTCGCCGTTGGAGGAAGGGCATACCCGGACTCTGTTCGATCAGTTCGACAAAATCACGCGCACGGTGATTGTGGCCACGCTGTTGTCGGCATTCGTGCAAGGACTGTTGGCCGGGGCGGGATTTCTGGTCGCCGGCATCGGTTCGATCTTTCTGCTGACCGCGTTGAGCATGTTGTTCACGCTGGTGCCGTTCGTCGGAGCGGCGATCGTTTGGGCGCCGGTTTGTCTATGGCTCTATGCGGTCGAGGGTCGCGGGTTGGCCGCCCTCCTGCTGGCCGTCTATTGCGGCACGGTCGTGGCGATGGCCGACAATTTAATCAAACCGCTCGTGTTGCGGGGCGGCTCTAACCTGCACCCCTTGTTGGCCCTGCTGAGCGTGATCGGCGGCGTTCAAGCCCTCGGACCGATCGGCATTCTCGTCGGCCCGATGGTCGTCGTCTTTCTGCAAACGCTGATGAACATGGTCCACGCGGAGTTGACCAAGATGACGGCCGAGGCTTGACGGCCGCAACCCTGATGAGATTCAGGGAACGAACAGCGCGGCGGTGTCGCCCCGCTCGTCCAAGCCGCGTGCCAAGGCCAGCGCGCCGTGGACGACGACTTCCTCGCCCAACTCGGCGGGTACGACCCGGCACGATCCCCGCAGCGGCGGAAACACATAGCGATCCACTTCCCGGCGAAGCGGGGCGAGAAAAAGCTCTTCGCCGGCCAACGGCACGCCGCCGCCGACGACCACCACGTTCGGGGCAAGCAGCGAGATCGCCTGGGCGACGGCCCAGCCGTAATGCCGCACGGCGCGTTGGAAAATCGAGATTGCGGCTTCGTTGCCCGACCGCGCCGCCTCGGCGACCATTTTTGCGGTCAGTTGTTCCAAGGAGCAACCGAAACGCTGGGCCAGCGTATTAGCCAGGGGTCCGTTCGCCCGAGCGGCAGCGGCGATTGCCCAACCGCTGGCCGCCGCTTCCACGGTTCGGTCGGGCGTGTCGGCGTCGATGCCCGGGCGAAGGTGTCCGATTTCGGAGGCGATGCCCTTCCCGCCGACGTAAATCCTCCGGTCGATTACCAGCGCACCGCCGATGCCGCTGCCGACGTTCGAGTAGAAGACGGCGCGGTTATCGCGGCCGGCGCCGAACCGTGCCTCGCCCAACCCGGCGGCGTCGGCGTCGTTGGCCACTGCCGCGGGCCGATCGAAGACGCGGCGGCACCAATCGGCCAGCGGAAAACCGTCCCAACCGCCGACTTGATGGCTTTTCACGATTCTCCCCGCGGCGACGTCCACCGGCCCGCCGAATCCGACGCCGATCGCTCGAATGTTGCGGCGCTCGACGAGGGCTTTGCCAATTCGCTCGATTTGCCGTTGAATTTCCCGCGCTCCGTCGGCAGGACAAACGTCGGCTCTTTCGAGCGCCGCCAGCGAGCCGCTTTCCGCGTCGCCTATGCCGAGTTGTAGTTTCGTGCCGCCGATTTCAATGCCAAGGTACATGGGTTTTTGCCTTTTCGTGTTGCTTATTCCCAAGTGGCCTGTCCAATTCGACTTTTCCAGTTGGGTGCCACTGCTGGCTTGTCCAGCAGTGCCGGAAACACGGTTGGACAAGCCAACCGTGGCACCCCTAAACTCAATTTGGACGGAGCACCACGATTGCCTCCAGAAAAAACCCCCGAGAGGGAAACGTACTATATGATACGCCGGTCGAATCGGCAAGTGAAAGCTATACTTGCCGGGGAGCATTGCATTGAGCGACTCAAAGAGGCACATAACCGGCTATGCCCGCTTAACGCCGCCGCTGGCGCGGATGGTGTTGGGTGCGATTCCGCTTGTCGCGCTGCTTGGCGCGATTGTAACGTTTTCGCCGTTAAGAAGCAGCAATCTGGACCTCTCGCGGACCGAGGCCGGCGATATTCCCCTGTATAAGGCCGAAGCGGAACGAATACATAACGGCCAGGGATATTATGAGGCCGCCGCCGCCGAATTGACCGGGCGGGGCTATCCGACCCGAAGCGTCTTCAACTGGCGCATGCCGCTGCCGATCTGGCTGATCGGGAAAATGCCGGCGTTGGCGCTGGGAAAAGCCCTGCTTGCGGGGCTGGCGATTACTTTGATGCTTTTGGCCTTTGAAGCCACGGCCCGAGAAGAAGAATGCCTGTGTCGGCGTTCGGCCGACGCGGGCAGAAGCGCGAACACCGACCGCGGCTTCATCATGGCAAGGCCGGCGGCCTGCGTGTTGCTGCTCACCGGGCCGTTGTTGCCGATGTTTTTGGACGATTTGTTCTATTTGCCGGTGCTTTGGTCGGGCGTGTTGATCGCGCTTTCGATTTGCGCCTATGGAATTTCCCGCCCCGGGTTGGCGGTGGCACTCGGCCTGGCGGCGCTGTTTTGCCGCGAGTTGGCATTGCCGTATTGCGTTTTGTGCGCCGCGACGGCGTGGCGCGATCGGCGACGCGGCGAATTGGCCGCGTGGTTCGTCGGCCTGGCGGCCTGGTTCGCCTTTTTCGGCCTGCACTGGTGGCTCGTAAACGGCTTGATTTCGCCCGACGCAAGAGCGCATAGCCACGGATGGATCCAATTCGGCGGTGCTGGATTCGTCATCTCGATTGCACAGATGAGCGCCTATTTACTGCTTGCCCCGCAATGGGTCACGGCCTTGTTCCTCACGGCGGCACTGGTCGGGTTGGCCGGCTGGAACACTCCGCTGGGAATGCGCGTCGGCCTGACCGTCTGCCTATATCTTGCGGCCTTCGCGGCGGTGGGGCAAAGTTTCAACCAATACTGGGGCGCGTTGATCGCCCCGCTTCTTTGCTTCGGCGTCGTCCGGTTTCCGGCGTCGATCCGCGAGTTGCTTCATGCGGCATATCCAGCGTCTTTCCACGCGACGCAAACCACCGCCTGAACGAGCGGCGCCGATCGGTGCAACCCAGCAAATCGGACGCGGCGCTATGCGTCCAAAGAGGCAAGCAATTCTTGCTTGCGGCGAGGATGCTCTTCGATCCAGGAAGAAAGCACCCAAAGCGTGACTTCTCGATAAGGCGGCTCAGTGCGAACAAGAGCCCGAAGTTCGTCGGCGTCGATAACTTCGCAGGGGATTAGTTCGTTGCCCCGCAATACCGAGCCAATGAACGGCGCAACGTTGACCATCACGCGATCACCCTTTTGAACTTCCATAAAACGGCACTCCTTTTCCCAGGGATAGCAGTCGCTGATCCGCAACGGCGATGAGTATATTCATCTATAACCGCGGGCACAAAAAGATGCAATCCCCCACAATGTCGCTTGCCTGTCGTCAGGTGGTGGACTGTCCGCCAATGGTGGATAATACCGCTGATTTTCGTCGCATGTGCGGAAGAATAGTTAAGATCGGGAAACCTGTCCGAGATATGGCTAAAAACCCCACGACTGATGAGGGATCGCCCCAGCTTTCCCAAATTCAGTAGTTGTAAATTTGCTCTTATTATAATGGGAAATGCTCCGCGACTGCGGTCGCGGGGCGTTTCATCAACTCCGGCGCTCAAATTTCCACTACTGATATTATTGTTGGGGGAGCGCCATAGCAGATCGCGGGGTTGATTGCCGACCGAGCGATGGTTATCTTCGTTAGTAATGAGCCGCCATTGGTACAAAGAAGGTTTGAAATTTTCCTGCACCGGTTGTGGTTGCTGCTGTGCCGGCGAACCGGGCTATGTTTGGGTCGACAAGGCCGAAATCAAGGCGATGGCCGAAGTCCTCGGGTGTAACGTCGAAGAGTTCGAGCGGCAATTCGTCCGCGCGGTGGGAATTCGCAAAAGCCTCGTCGAACGAGCGAATGGCGACTGCGTTTTGCTCGATGCCGATACCCGCAAATGCCGCGTATACGAGGTTCGGCCGCGTCAATGCCGCACATGGCCGTTTTGGCCGTCGAATCTTGCGTCCCCGGCCGACTGGTCCGAGGCGGCCGAACGGTGCCCCGGCTGCAACCAGGGCCGGCTTTATTCCGCCGATGAAATCCGTTCAATCTGACGGGCGTTGCTCTTCAGCGCAATCGAGAAAACATCCCCGCTTGCGGATCGCTACGATCGTTTTTTTTCCAGCACAATGTGGCAGCCGTGTTTATGAAACTCGACGTGCGACATGAACGACCGCATCAGCATGACGCCCCGGCCGCAGGGGCATTCGAGCCGGTCCGGCGCGGTCGGATCAGGCAGTGCATGCGGGTCGAATCCACCCCCTTCGTCGACGATTTCCACGCGCACGACATCCGGCGACACACGGCAGGAGAAACGCACTTGTTTCTCCGCGTCGGATTTGTTGCCGTGAACGATGGCGTTGGTCAGCGCTTCGTCGACCGCGAGATGAACGCTGAAAATATCATGCCGGTTCCACTTCAGCGATTCGAGCTTTGCGAGCAGTTCGTCCAAGAGCTTCCGGCCAACGACCAACTCGCTGGGGATCGTTCGATCTAATTGCCATGTCCAATTTGTTTTCGACGTTGGCATGAGCTGACGCGGCCCCCGGCTCTCCGTGGTGTATTGTTCAGAAAGCGGCCAGGGCGTCGGCTTCGTCTTGGCGTATGTCGAACAAGCGGTTTAGTCTGGTAATGGCGAATACTTCGTAGATTTCCGGTCTAATGTTGGCCAGTTTTAGAGTGCCGCCGTGGGCCTTCATCTTCTTGTCGAGGGTGATCAACTTCCCCAACGCCGCACTCGACAAAAAATCGACCGCCGAAAAATCCAGCAGCAGTCGGTCGCAACCGTCCGTCTCCACGAGTTGGAACAACTCCTGGCCGAGTTCCTGGATGTTGATATCCTCGATGATTTTATGATCGCGGAAACGGACCACGGTCACGTCGCCGACTGGTTTAATGTCCAAACGTCGGTACTCAGTCGTCATCCTGAGACGCCTCCGGGAAAATATATGTTTGCAACCCAAGGGGCAGTCGGCGTGGCAATGCATGCACTCCGCCGTCCCGCCACGCTATGTCGTTTGTTTGATGCCGCCGCGCGGCACCTGTTCCACTACACCATAATACACCCCAAAGAGGAGGATGGTCAATGGACCCGAGGCCGCTTTCCCGACCACGCCGCTATCGACAAACACGATCGGCCGTCTGCTCTGTCTCTGCGGAAGAACATCGACGTTGCGCCAAAAGTCCCTAGTGGGCAACCGTTTGCCACATAAACCCGGCCATTCGGGGGTATAAAGGTGTGGCATTTGACGCCGGAAACGTCCGTTTGGAATCGGCTCAGTCGCGACACGCGCACACGCAAAAAACGCCGCGGCGACCGCGCTCACCCGTCCGGTTTTTTCATTCCCCAACTGTGCAGAACCAACACGCTTCCTATCGAGAGCAGCGACCAGCCGAGCCATTCGGGCGGTTTGAACGACTTTTTCGCCGGCGGCTCGCTCGACTGCATTAGTGTTTGCGATGCGGAGTTGACTGACGCCAACGGATGGTGAGTCCGTTCGGCGAGAAAGGCCGTAAACTCGCCCGTCAATTGGACGGTGTCGATCATTCGAAACTGCCCACCCAAGAATAGGCAGAGCAGGCCGGCGAAAAAAAACTGGTTGCGAGTAAGGTCCATAAGCTCTCTCCTACGCGGCTGCTTGTCAATATTTATCGAATCCGTGCCCAGGCTGTCTTTACCCGGCCGACTAGCGTGTCGGATATTCCGACGTACCACGATGGACTGCGATGGATCTAACGAATAAATCGATTCGCCGCGAAAATTATCAGCCAACGCAACCGTTCACGGGCCGGGGACAGGCTCATTTTTCTGTCCTTCAGTTCCGAAAATGTGCCTGTCCACTTTGCCGTGGGATGGGAATGGTCCCCCCCCGTGAACGCGCAGCGGAGATTACTGGGCAACAGCAACCCACTATACGGACTGTACTGTAACACCATAAAGTGTGGCTACAGAAAAGATTTCCAAAGACGAGAAAATGAGCAACATGTCTCCATAAGCACTTGGTGTAAAAGTACTTATGGAAATACGAATATCGCCGTAATTGTCCCGCGGGGAGGGAAAATTCTTGCTGAAACAACTCGAACCAATTATACTGGAAGTTACCTGTCATGCCCAACTTTGCTTGGGAGCCTTCCACGACAGGTACTGTTATCGCAGGCGGTCAATGGACCACCGCCAGAGCCAGTGACGTGCGCCCACCTGTCACGGACGACTCCCGGACCTAATCGGCCCGATCGGCGATTATGCCGAGGAGGCCTGAATTTGAGAGAAGAGAGTGTCGAAATGACAGCGGCAGAGCTGAAAAATCGGACGGTGAGAGATCTGGCGTCGATGGCCAAGCGGAAGAAGGTGCCGGGTTGGCATTCGATGCGAAAAGACGAGCTTATCAAGGCGCTTTTGCAAAAGGCGCGGTCGGAAAAAAACCGGCTGGAGCAAAAAAACGGCCGAAAACAACCCCGACCAGCCAACGGCCAGGCATCGCAACGCGCCACTGAATCCCAATCGCGGATAACCGAGTCGAAAGATTTGACATTTCAGAATCTCGGCGATGGGAACGGCGATACCAAAGACCGCTTGATCGTCATGGTCCGCGACGCATTTTGGCTTCACGCTTATTGGGAACTGAGTCGCAAGAGCGTGGAGAGGGCAAGAGTTGCCCTGGGACACTATTGGCATGGCGCTAGACCCATCCTGAGGGTGTGCGAAGTACTCAGAGACGGTATTACCACTTCCACGCGGCAATCGGTTCGAGACATCGAAATCCACGGCGGGGTGAACAACTGGTACATCGACGTGCAACCGCCTCCAAAAAGCTACCAACTCGACATCGGATATGTGACCGTTGAGGGTAAATTCTTTTGCTTGGCCCGGAGCAACGTCGTCACAACGCCTCCGACGGCCTCGGGCGATGCCTTCGACCGGAATTGGGCCGAGGTGGCCAAGGATTACGAACGCATATTCGCCCTGAGCGGAGGGTACAGCGACCACAACTCGAAGGGCGACCTGAAGGAACTGCTCGAAGAGCGGCTGCAACGGACCATCGGAGATCCGATTTCGATCCAGTTCGGCCCCGGCGCGGGGGGATCGAGCATCGACGAGTCGAATTTCAAACTGGAGGTCGACGCGGAGCTTATCGTCCACGGAGTGACCAGTCCCGACGCCCACGTCACGCTGCGCGGCGAGCCGGTGCGACTGCGCAGCGACGGCTCGTTCGCCGTCCGCTTCAATCTTCCCGACCGCCGCCACGTTTTGCCCATGGTGGCAAGCAGCCGAGACGGCGCCGAACAACGAACCGTCGTCCTGGCCATCGATCGCAACACGAAGATCATGGAGCCGATCAGTCACGATCCAACCGAGTGAGTCGTGGGAACACTATTCTGCCCGGCGCGCCGCAAGCAGTTGCGGTGCGTCTGCTTCTTGATTTTCAGATTCGTCATGCAACGGCGCAGTGGCGTATGATCAGGAGAATCCGGCCTCCCGTTGGTCGGCCTTGTTGCATTCTGATTCTGTCCCCCCCAATAATTGCCGTGACGCAGCCGATTCCACAGTGTTTGTGCATAATCCGGGCTACGATGTGCTCGCCGTAAAAACTGGGTGAAACGCGGGGCGAGGGCTTGCCGGAATTGCCCCAGGGAATATGCTAATGTTTTACCGTGCAATGTTGTTTCGCGGCAGGTTTCTCGTCGGTATTCGCTACTCGTACGAAATGGATGGATAAGATGTTCCCAGAGCCGACCTATCTCCCCCAAGGCGCGTTTTTTCAGCAGAACGGAAGCGTCGTCTGGCGAGTTTGGGCGCCGCGGTCGGAAAATGTGGTTCTGGTCGCATGGCCCGACGGCCGCCGCACGGAAACGCCGATGACCGCCGACGAGTATGGTTATTATCAATGTGAGAAAACCGGCGTCGGCCCCGGCTTGCGATACGCCTACCGCTTGGACGGCGGCGGCGAATATCCCGACCCGGCCACGCGCTGGCAACCAGAGGGGGTGAATCGTCCGTCGGCCGTTTGGTTTCCGAGCAACTACGTCTGGCGCGACGCCGATTGGCGTGGAGTGCCGCGCGACGAGTTGGCAATCTACGAGTTGCACGTCGGAACATTTACGCCGGAAGGAACGCTGGCGGCCGTCATTCCGCGTCTCGGCGACCTGGCCGAGCTCGGTTTTACGGCGATCGAGTTGATGCCGGTAGCTCAGTTTTCCGGCGAGCGGAACTGGGGCTACGACGGCGTGCATCCCTTCGCCGTGCAAAACAGTTACGGCGGCCCGGGGGCGTTGCAGGAGCTGATCGACGCCGCCCATCGAACCGGATTGGCCGTGCTGATCGACGTGGTCTACAACCACTTCGGACCGGAAGGCAACTATCTCGGCCTGTTCGGTCCTTACGAGACCGACCGCTATCGAACGCCGTGGGGCAAGGCGGTCAATTTCGACGGACCGGACAGCGACCCCGTGCGGCGGTTCATCATCGACAACGCCGCGGCCTGGATACGCGATTTCCACGCCGACGGGCTGCGGCTCGACGCCGTCCACGCCATCTACGATTTTTCCGCCCGACACATCCTCGCCGAACTGCAAGACGAAGTGCAAGCCGAGGCCGAGCGGTCGGGCCGCACGGTCCACGTCATCGCCGAAAGCGATCTGAACGATGCGCGGCTGGTGTTGCCGGCCGATCGCGGCGGCCACGGGCTGGACGGCGCATGGAGCGACGACTTCCACCATTGCGTTCATGCCTGGTTGACCGGCGAGCGCGACGGTTATTATCGCGATTTCGGTCGGCCGGAACATCTGGCCAAGGCCTACAACGACGCATACGTCTACGACGGCCGCTACAGTCCGTTCCGCCGCCGCCGGCACGGGAACCAAACCGGCGTCATCGACCGCTCGCGGTTCGTCGTCGCCGTGCAAAATCACGATCAAGTGGGCAACCGGGCCTTCGGCGAGCGGCTGACCGCGCTGCTGCCGCCCGAGGCGCAGCGGCTGGCCTGCGGTCTGCTGCTGGTTTCGCCGTTTACGCCGCTAATCTGGATGGGCGAGGAATACGGCGAAACCCGCCCGTTCCCCTTCTTCTCGTCGTTCGCCGATCCGCAACTGATCGAGGCCGTTCGCCGCGGTCGGCGAGAGGAATTTGCCGCGCTCGAGTTCGATTGGGCCAAAGACATTCCCGATCCGCATTCGATCGAAACGTTCTCTGCCGCAAAGTTGCAATGGGATTGGTCCTCGCCGGAGGCGGCCGCCCGGCGCAAGTTGTACGCCGATTTGCTGGCGGCGCGGCGCGAATGGCCGGCCCTGCGCGACCGGCGAAATACGTGGGCGCGAATCGTTGACAGCAATGAATCGGCAAAAACAAATAGCCGGGGGCTAACAGCCCCCGGAGACGAATCGATCAACGCATCCACGTCCCGCGGGCAGTTTGACGCCGGCCGTTCTGCCGTCTTGATAATTCAACGCGGCGCCGCGGCGGGGATCGTCGCCTATGCGAATCTAACGGCCGAATCGGCGCCGTTGCCAGACCGGCCGGCAGATCGCGCGTTATTGCTCAGCACCGAATTGATCCGCTACGGCGGGCGGCGCGGCGAAGACTTGCCGCTCAACGAACTGTTGCCTTACGAAATGATGTTGTTCGGGTCAAAGGGGTAAACGCCATGGACGATCAAAACCGGTTGGTCGGAGAGATAGTGAGCGAAGTGCGGCGCGTGCTCGACCAGCGGCGCGGTTGGCCGCGGTCCGTATACCGATTGCAATTCATCCGCGAGCGAATGACCTTTCAGAACGCGGCGGCGCTGGTTCCGTACCTTGACGAGTTGGGAGTGAGCCACGTTTACGCATCGCCCTGTTTGAAAGCGGCCTCGGACAGCCCTCACGGCTACGACGTGGTCGATTACAGCCGGCTCAACCCGGAACTGGGCGGCGACGATGGTTTTGCCGCGCTGGCCGCCGCGCTTCGCGAACGAGGCATGGGCCTGATCCTGGACATCGTGCCGAACCACATGGGCATAGTCGCCGCCGAGAACGCCTGGTGGAGCAACGTCCTGGAAAACGGCCCCAGCTCGCCATACGCACGCTACTTCGACATCGATTGGCATCCGATCAAGCCCGAACTTGCCGATAAGGTGCTGCTGCCGCTGCTGGGCGGGCAATACGGAGAAGTGCTCGAATCCGGACAACTTAAATTGGAATACCTTCAAGGCGCGTTCTTTCTCCGCTATTACCAACACCAACTCCCCATCGACCCCGGAACGTATCCGCTGATCCTCGCCGCGCGGCTCGATGAATTGAAGGAAACCCTCGGCGAGGAATCGGACGACGCGCGGGAGTTGGAAAGCATCCTCACCGCCTTGGAATATCTGCCGCCGGCGGGCGAAACCGACCCGGCACGCGCGGCCGAGCGGCAACGCGAAAAGGAGGTCGTCAAGCGGCGCCTGCGACGCTTGACCGATGAATGTCCGGCCATCGCCGAGTTCATCGAGCGGAACTTGCTCGACTTGAACGGCACGGCCGGCGAACCGCGCAGCTTCGATCGGCTCGAAGAGTTGTTGAATGCCCAGGTCTATCGGCTCTCGCATTGGAAAGCGGCCTCCGACGAGGTGAATTACCGCCGGTTCTTCGACATCAACGAACTGGCGGCCGTCTGCACCGAAGACCCGCAAGTCTTCGATCTGATCCACCAACGCATCTTCGACATGTTGGTCCGCGGCGAGATCGACGGACTGCGGATCGACCACATCGACGGGCTGTACGATCCGCTCGAGTATCTCTGGCGGCTTCAATGGGGATACGTGAAGGCGTTGGGGCGCGACGCTCATCGGCGGATTATCGAGCGGCGCGCGGCCGCGGCCGGCGAGCAAACGCCCGATCCGCCCGACTGGGAAGCGGTCGAGCCGAAAGTGTTGGACTCTCTGTGGAGCGAGTTAGGCGGACACCCTCCGCCCGAATTGCCGCTGAAAGACGACTCGGACGCCGTCGCGCTGCCCTGGCGAACCGGCGGCGGCGAATCGGCCGGCGGCGATCATCCCACCTACAGGCTGCCGCTGTACGTGCTGGTCGAGAAGATACTCAGCGCCGAGGAATCGCTTCCCGAGTCGTGGCCCGTCGCCGGAACCACCGGATACGACTTTCTCAATCCGGTCAACCGCATGTTGGTCGACCGGACGGGCATGCACGAAGTCCTCAAGACCTACAAGCGATTCACCGGCGAATCCACCGATTTCGGCGAGGTCGGCCGCCTTTCGCGGTTGCTGATCTTGCGCGTGGCCCTGTCGAGCGAACTGCACCTGTTGGCTCATCGCCTCAACCGCATCTCCGAACGGCACCGACGGACGCGCGATTTTACGCTCAACAGTCTGCGTTTGGCCTTGCGGGAGATACTCACCTGCTTCTCTGAATATCGGACCTACATTCGCCGGGGACGGGTGTCGGAGCGCGACAGTCACGTAATCCACCGTGCCGTGGGCCAGGCGAAGCGCCGCAATCCGGCCCGCGACTCCGCCTTGTTCGACTTCATCCGCGACGCCCTGCTGCTGGAGCAACCGCCCGATCTTGGCGAACAAGGACGCGCCGAGCGGAACCTGTTCGTCGGGCGATTCCAGCAGGTCACCAGCCCCCTGGTCGCCAAGGGGATCGAGGACACGGCCTTCTATCAATATCTGCCGTTGACGTCGCTGAACGAGGTCGGAGGCGAACCCGACGCCGGCGCCGGCACGGTCGCCGAACTGCACGCCGAAAATCTCTACCGCCGCGAGGAGCGACCCGGTTCGTTCGTAACCACGACCACCCACGACACGAAGCGGAGCGAGGACGTACGGGCGCGGATCAACGTGATTTCGGAAATGCCGCGCCAGTGGCGGTCGGCGGTCAATCGCTGGTCGCGGCTCAACCGCCGCCACCGGCGCGAGGTGGACGGACTTCCGGCTCCCAGCCGCAACGACGAGTATCTGCTCTACCAGACCCTGTTTGGGACGTGGCCGCTCGATCCGCCCGACGCCGAGTCCTGGAAACGGTTCGTCGAGCGGATGCAGGAATACATGGAAAAAGCTACCCGCGAGGCGAAGCTGCGGACAAGTTGGATCAGCCCCAACGAGGATTACGACGCGGGGGTCCGCGATTTCGTCGCCGCGGTGCTCGACGACAACCCGAAGAACCGCTTCCTGGCGGAGTTTCGCGCGTTCGAGGAGCAGGCGGTCGATTTCGGGCTGTACGGGGCCGTCGCGCAATTGCTGTTGAAGCTAACCTCGCCCGGTGTGCCCGACATCTACCAGGGGCAAGAGTTGTGGGAGTTCCGACTGGTCGATCCCGACAACCGCCGGCCGGTCGATTTCGACCGCCGCAAGTGGCTGTTGGCCGAGTTGCAGTCGGCAGTCTCCTCGGGCGGTGAAGAGTGGCTGAAACTCGCCCGCTATTTGGGCCAAAACCCCCGAGACGACCGCTTCAAGCTGCTGGTCACATGGCAGGCGCTGCAATTTCGCCGCCGGGCGGGCGACCTGTTCCGAGCGGGACGCTACGAACCGCTGGCCGTCGAGGGCTTCGCGGCCGAGCACGTCTGCGCGTTCGCGTGGCGTCGGGCGCCATCGGCTGAAAATCCGGCAACACTGGCCGTAGTCGCCGTTCCGCGCCTGCTCGCCCGGTTGGCCGGCCATTTCCACGAAGAGCCGCACTCGCCGTGGCGGCCGTTGGGCGAGGCCGTTTGGCGCGACTCGCGGGTTCTCTTGCCCGAAGCGATTGCCGCCGAACCGCTGACGAACCATTTCACCGGCCAAACCTGCCCGGCCGACGAAAAGGGGCTGATGCTCGCCGACCTGTTCGCGCATTTTCCCGTGGCGTTGGTGAGCAATCTCGCATGAAAGGGTAAGGAAATGGGCAAAGGCGAGGCGGGCAAAGGGGACAGGCACTTTTTTCAGCCCTGAAGGACAGAAAAATGAGCCAGTCCCCCCGATGGACAGAAAAATGAGCCAGCCCCCCTGAAGGACTGAAAAATGAGCCGGTCGCAGCCCACCGGAACGTAAACGGTTACGACGCGGCAGGCTAACGCGGCAGAAATTCATGCTCGACGGTCACTTCGCGGACCTGGCGGCTATCCGGCTCGAATACCCGTATCTTCACTTGAATCCCACGCAACGGAACCGGATACGGCGGCGGATAGAGCTTTTCGGAGTCGTCGTCAACTATGCCGTTCGGACCAGATGCTCCGTTGTCGAGGCCGTCATTCCATGAATCGTCATAATAAGCGGTCGACCAGGTGTCGTAAACCCGCGCGGTGTTGGCCGACCCGGCAAGTTGTGACTGCGGCTGGCCTACATGACTGAATCGAGAGGTAGGGTCGTTAAGATACCCAAGATCAACGTAAGCCCCTAACCCGCCCGAAACATTCGGCGCCGTGGGATCCCATGCCTTAACGTCGAAGCCGATCACGTTGGTCAGTATGACATCGTCGGAAATGCGAATGCCGGAACCAAAAGCATTATCCGGCATGACTGAACCCGCCCACATATCCAAAGGATTTGCCAATGGATGTGTCTGCGGCGGTTGTTCGGTTGTCCAGCCCGCGGATGTACATTCTTGAAGCGTGGGCAATGTGGGAAAATATGTCGATGCGTAAATCCAATGCCATTGGCGAACATCATAAGGAAAATTGTCGGGGGAAGCAATATAAGGATGGGCAAAACGATTTTCTCGCTGCGTGAGATTGCCCAAAGTATTCGGAAATAATACGCCGTTACGGACGCGGGCGGAAATGTCGTAGTGGGCGTAATAAGGCGTCGCCGTGAAGGAAAGAGTTACGTTGGGCGCAACCAACAAAACGCGGCGATGTAATGTGCGGCCGCGTAGAAACCAAGCCACTTCGGCTACATCGGATTCAATCGGCACATTATCACCAGTTGCCGGATCATAATATCGTCCGACAAACGGCTCGCCCGTCGAGCGCGTGGTGAACATGAGGATGTCGTCGAAGTCGCCCACCGTCAGATCGATGCCGCCGCCGTCGTCGATGTTGACGGCGATTTCGGAAGACCCGGAAGCTTCGCACATCGCCGGTCCTTCGATATACTCGAAATACCCCTGGTTGTCCTCGGGCCTCAGCGAAGGCGAGACGGTGGCGGTGACTCCGGCCAGGTCCATTTGCAGGCGCGACTGGGCCAAGCGGAGCCGGTCGGCCGATTCGAGCATCGAGCGGCTGCCGGTGACGCTGTCGCCAAAGGTGGCAAACATGGCGATCACCGAACCCATCAGCATCAGGGCCAGTGTGCTGGCGACGAGGATTTCGACCAGTGTGTAGCCGGTTCGATGGCTGTGCGGGGTATCAGGCCGTGACATAAAATCTCTTTCCTCTTTCCGCGTGTTATGCTTTTTCGCACCGTCGGCGGGGGGGCCGTTGATGGCCGGCACTTGTCGAGCGGCGCGATGCTGAAGCATAATCCGCGGAAAACTTGCTTGCCCGACCGTGGATGCGGCCGGTCGAAATGCCCAGCGTAAATTGGCCCGCCTGCCCCAATATATTATATTCGACCCTGAATTAACGGAAAAGTCAACCGATTCCGGCGCCGGATAGTCGAATATGCGGGTATTTGAGTCGCTAACCCGGATTATTCATAAACGCAGAAAGTAGAAGCGGCATCTTGCCGCTTTTGCCCAGGATGCGGCAAGATGCCGCATCTACAGTGTTTGTGAATAATCCGCTCCAATTCTGTCCGAACGATGGTCTAATAGCTTCCCCCCCGCTTGTCCACATTCGCTGGATGTGCTAATATAAACCTTCTCGCAACTAGAAATTTAATCCCCGCATCGTAAAAACAGGAGTTGCTTGTGGGCACGAAGAAAAGTGGAAAGGGCCGTCGCAAGATCGGTCGCAAAAAACGCCGCAATCGGGCAAAAATCCGTCACCGGAAGTAGTAAGCGGATTGCGGCCGCGCGTCGGTTGTCGGCGGCCGGTCCGGCACGCGCCGACGCCCGCTCTCCTTCGATCCCGTCTTCGCCTTGAGAGGCTATCCTATGGGAACTGCCGCCGTTTCTTTACGCTGCGCCGGCGGATAAAAATGGAGACAGGCGCCTCAATACATAAGGAGCATCAAGCATGTCGTCCATCAATCGGCGAACTTTGTTGAAGGATTCGCTCGCGGCCACCGCCGCCGGAGCTATCGCGTGGCACGGCGCGGGGAGGAACGCCGCGGCCGAGGACGCCGCCAAACCGGCCGCGCCGAACGACACGGCCCCGGCCGACGCCCTGCCCACCGGACGGATCGGCAAATTGAAGGTCAGCCGGATGCTGCTAGGCGGCAACCTTTTAACCCACTTCACACACAGCCGAGACCTGAGATACGTCTACGATCTGGCCGCGCATTACAACACCGACGAAAAGATCATGGAGACGCTGGCCTTGGCCGAGCAGAACGGCGTTAATACGGTTTCGATGCACAATCCGCCGCACCCGATGAGCGTGTTGCGGAAGTATCGCAAGCAGGGGGGAAAGATTCAGTGGATCATCTGCCCCACCGCGCACATCGAAGAGAAGCATATGGAACCGTACATCTTGCAGGTCAAGGAACTGATCGACGACGGTTGCGAAGCCATCTATCTCTGGGGCGTCTTCGGCGACCAACTGGTCTCGCAACGCCGCGTGGACCTGATCGCCAAGGCCGTCGATGTGGTGAAGGATTTCGGCGTGCCGTCGGGCGTGGGCTGCCACGATCTACGCGCGGTCGTCGAGTGCGAGAAGCAGGGCGTGCCAGCCGACTTCTACATCAAAACATTCCATCACCATCAGTATCCGACCGGGCCGAAGCCCGAGCAGCTTAAGGGCGCGACTTCCGAGATTCCCGGCTACTGGTGCAAGGATCCGCAAGAGACCATCGAGGTGATGAAAAAGGTGGAGAAGCCGTGGATCGCCTTCAAGATCATGGCCGCCGGGGCTATTTTGCCGAAGAACGCCTTCCCGTACTCCTTCGACAACGGGGCCGACCATATCCTGGTCGGCATGTTCGACTACGAAATCGCCAAGGACGTCGAGATTGCCAAGGCGGCCATCGCCGGCGCTGCCAATCGCGAGCGGCCCTGGCGCAGTTGAAACATGATCTCCGTGGGGCAGGTTTGCAACCTGCCTCAAGCTGGAAAAAACTTGGCAGGTTAAAAACCTGCCCCACGGAAACCTGCCCCACGGAAACCTGTCACTCGGGAGTTTTTCCAATGATGGTCAAGATGATCTGCGCGGCGTTCGCCGCTTGGATGGCGGTGTGCAACATCTCGGTCGCCGCCGAGCGGAACGAATACTCGTTCTTCCCCTTCTGCATCGACTGGCACGACGCAAAGAAACGCACGTTCAACGAGCAGTCCGAAATGCTTAAATCGCTGGGCTACGACGGCGTGGGCCATATCTGGCTCGACAAAGTGGCCGAGCGGATTGAGTCGCTCGACGCCGCCGGCCTGAAGTTGTACCAAATCACGATGGAAGTAAATATTTCGCCCGACAAGCGGGCCTACGATCCGCGATTCAAGGACGTGTTGAAGCTGGTCGACGGCCGCGGGGTGCAATTCGATCTTATCGTCAACGGCATGAAGCCTTCGGACGAAGCGGGCGATGCCCGAGCGGTTGAAATCCTCCGCGAGATGTCGGACCTGGCCGCCGGCACCGATGCCCAGTTGTTGCTCTACCCTCACTACAAATCGTGGATCGAGCGGTTGGAAGACGCGATGCGCGTCGCCGAGAAAGTTGACCGAAAGAACGTCGGCGTGATGTTCAACTTGTGCCATTGGCTACGCGTCGATAAAAGCCGAGACTACGAATCGTTGTTGAAGAAGGCCATGCCTCGGCTCTGGGCGGTTTCGATCAACGGGGCCGACATTCGCGACGAAGGCAAGGAATGGAACAAGTATATCCAGCCGCTCGGCAGCGGCTCGTTCGACGTTGGCGCCCTGCTCGCCACGCTTAAGAAGCTGGGCTACAAGGGGCAGATCGGACTGCAATGCTACGGCATCGGAGGCGACGCCCGCGAGCACCTCGACCGCTCGATGGATGCTTGGAAGAAACTAAGCGCAAACTTGAATGAGTAATTCCGGCGGAGGGCGGCGAATAGAATGAACCCAAACCCGCGATTGCGATGGAAATATGCCGTTGCGTTTGCCGTCGTTTCAACCGTCGCGGTCGAAGCCGTCACGGTCGCCGTGCGGTTTGGCGCGGGCCACAGCGCCGCCGATTTCATCGCCACAGCCCCGCCCTTGCTCATGCGGATTCACCACATGTTTTGGTGCATTCCGTTGCTGGCTGTTCTGCCGGCGGTCTGGCAGTTTCAGAAAACCAGCGGCGCGCTGTTGGGCATAAGTATCGGCTTAGTCGTCAGCGATCTGCTACACCATTTCGTGGTCCTGCCATTGACGGTCGACAACACCGGTTGGCACTGGCCGTAGAAAGTCCGATAGAACCTGAGTTCGGGATAATAACAGAGTGAAATAGCCGGAGGCTAACAGCCTCCGGGGCGGGGACGTTATTCATGTATTCAAGGTAGCGCTTAGGCGAAACCACGCAGACAAAATGGAGCGTATGCGATAGTTTGCGTTTCCTCTCCGGCGGCTGTTAGCCTCCGGCTATTGGATTGAATATCTGTAAGTGTTCACGGGGTTACATAGAGCGACCGCAGAACTCCAGCGGTAGCGAAAAAGCAAGCGTAGAAAGAATGCCATCAGGGGCCTGACGGCAGGAGCGAAGGCGACAAACCGCCGCTGAAATAGGCATGAATCGAGTCCAGAAGAAACTTGAATACCGAACGTCCCTGCTGGGCGCAGGTGGCAATAGTCGTCCAAATCCGCTCGCACCAGCGGCGGCCCGTTTCGCTCCGCGTGCCCAACGTAATTCGCCGATCGATCACCACAAACCGAATCGCCTGTTCGGCCAAGTTGTTGGTCGGTTCGATGCCCGGCGTGGTGATGAAACGAAAGTATGCCTCTCCATGCTCGCGGAAGCGTTTGGCCAGATTTTGGGCGTGATTGCCTTGGGGCACGCGGGTGGTGGCGGCCTTCAACACCTGCTGACGGGCCGCTTTCAACGCTCGCTGAAAGCCAGCCGCCGTCAATTTGTCGCGCCGATGGATCACGGCGAACAATTCCCGCAGCGCGGCGCGAACCCGCCGCCCGTAGGCTCGGTCCTCGCGGCCTGGCAGCGTCAAGAGAAACTTCACGTCGCGAATCAGGTGTGCCAGGCAGAACTGCACCAACACGTCGAACTCGCGCATGTACTTGCGGTAGGCGCCGAGGTAGTCGCAGCCCAGCACGCCGTTGAACTCCGTGCCCAACACCTCGACGAGAACCTTCGCCCCGCGCGACTTGTCGATGCGGAACAGCGTGTAGAGTTGGGCGCGAAAGCACCGCGTCCAGAACTTTTCGCGGTATTCCTTGTGGCCCGTCTCGTCGACGTTCAGCACCGCTTCGCCCGGCAGCCGCGAGAACAATTCGGCATAGGCCGAGGCCAACGACTCGCTCGTTTTCGCAATCAGTTGGGCCAAGCATCCGCGGGAAACGTCCACGTGCGCCACGTCGCGGAGAAACTTGCGAATGGTGGAGAACGAGGCGTGACAGACGCCCTTCATAAAGGCGACCAAGGCCGTCAGCCGCGGGCCGAACAGCCCCGCTTTGACCACGGCCTCCGGCAACGGCGCGTAATGAAACTTCCGGCAATGCCGGCACCAGTGGGCCAAGCCTCGATGCTCGGTGACGACGGTCGGCGTCTCGATGATTTCGATTTGTTGCAACACGTCGGGCGGACGCTTGGCAAGCCGAAGCGAGCCGCCGCATTCGGGGCAACAATCCAGCGTGTACGGTTCGATATAGTTGACGGCTTCGGGCGGGAAAACGTGGCGCGAGTGTTGCGGATGTCCCGGTTGAGCGCCGCGTTTTCGTTTCTTGCCGTCCTTGGCTGGTGGCTTGGGCGGCTTGACCAGATCGCTGGATGGCGGTTTGGAGGAATTCGAGGAGTTCTTTTTCGCCTTGGCCAGTTCCGCCTCCAACGCGGCAATCCGTTCGAGCAGCGGCGCGGTGGCCTTGGCCACCGCTTCCGCGATCATTCGGTCCACGTCCTTGCGGCTGAAAACTTTTGCCATGCCCTTCCATAACTGAACTTTCGCAGATTTTATGATGGATATTGCTATTAAAAAGAGAACGGGGTTCCTTGTAAACTTTGCGTGTTTACCAGCGTCAAGGACGCGCGCAAAGTGCAA
>Ga0123335_1003384_pt1 | contig 22193 bp, 18 predicted proteins | sample BiotimSIPDNA_2_FD_89707 | JGI IMG/M metagenome (GOLD analysis project Ga0123335, IMG submission 89707) | Anaerobic biogas reactor microbial communites from Washington, USA - Biogas_R2 time_0 SIP DNA | ecosystem: Engineered > Bioreactor > Anaerobic > Unclassified | place: Washington, USA...
ATTTTTAGTTTCCTCTTTAATTATAAATATTCTTTTTAACGAAAATAATTGCTTCATAAGCTATATTTATAAGTATTAAAGGCTTTTTATTTGGTTTAATTCGGAGGTAGAGATTTTGATCAGAGAAATGAAAAAAATAGGAAAAGACGCTCTGAAATTAATTCAGAGGCTATGGTCGGTAACAAGCTTAAAGTCACTACAACTACTTTCAAAAGAGAATCCAAAGGTATCACCAATTACTAGGCGAATGAAATTTGCATGAAACACGCAGCTGGGGAAGTTATCAATTGACAGCTCTACAATTATCTAAAGTCGCAATTGTATCAGGAAAACGTGGAATAAAGGAAGATATGCATTCTTGCGGTAAGGAAGATCTGCATAGCAATATACAGTTAAATAGCTATAAAAATGAAAACTAATCCATTTTTCAATACAAAACTCGAGAGTATCGAGGTAAAAAAGAATAAAACCATATCACAACTCCTCGAAGAGATGGCCAAAACAGGCTTCCAAGGCCGAAAGCTAGGCGAAGCAGTGGACGCCTGGGCCAGCATGCTCAGAGAGGAAGGGCTAACAGTAATTCTAGGATTAACAGGTTCCATGAGCACAACCGGTCAATGGAAAATAATCAATTGGTTGATTGATAATCGTTTCATTGATGTGCTGGTTTCTTCTGGAGCAAATATTTCTGAAGATATTCTGGAAGCCATGGGTGGGACATATTGGCAAGGTTCACATACGGTTGACGACGTCAAGTTATTGAAATATAAAATTGATCGATTCTACGATGTTTATGCTGACGAAATGGAATACAGACAAATGGAATCACTGATTGCTGATTTCATGAAATCCCTACAAAGTGACGACAAATATTCCTCTGCAGATTTCTTGCATTTATTCGGAAAAGAACTCTCAAAAAGAGGAGTGAATAGTATAGTTGCAAAGGCTTATGAAAAGAAAATCCCCGTGTTCTGTCCTGCAATAGTTGACAGCGCCTATGGGATTGCTTATCTACTAAGTCAGAAATTAGGCAAAAATTTCAATCTAAACATAGATGAAATGAAAGGCTTTGAGCAAATTGTCAAGATAAAGGGGGCAGCAAAGAACACTGGCGCAATCTTCATTGGTGGAGGTGTACCCAAGGACTTTATTCAACTCACAACAGTAGCCCGAAGCCTAACTGAATCAAGACGTTACGAAAGGATCTACCCGCATAAATATGCTGTACAAATCACAACAGACTCACAGCAATGGGGCGGATTATCTGGATGCACCTTTGACGAAGCAATAAGTTGGGGCAAAACATCAAATGATGGAGTAAATGTACAATGCCATTGCGACGCAACCATAGCATTACCCATAATAGTCCACGCTTTAGCTGAAAGAATAGAACGGAGAGCAGATTACCCAGACTTTTCATGGTTCTTTAAAAACAGATCCTAAATGCACTAGATGTTTAGCGAAATTACCCTAACTGGGTAGAAACAGAGTACTAAAAAAATGGCTAAGAGTCAGTCGACCCGACTCATTTTTTTTCTTTTGTTATAAATCTAGGAGGGCCCGCCTCTTTTCACTAATCAGCTTTTGTTTTGCGCTAGCGGCTGCGCTTGCAAATACCAAGTGCCGTTGATGCTGGTCATGTTAAGAACTTAGGTCTGCGACTTTTTACCTTTTGTTGTCTTTGAACCGCTATAGCTGGCTAGCACTGCGGCTGCTCTTGCCACCCTCATTGGTGATGAATAGACCGGAATTCCGCCTCTCTTTAGTATTCGTGTGCCATTCAGGATGTTACTTCCCCCTAAAAAGTAAGCTAAGAGCGGTTTACCGCAAACCTTGCTCGCATCCACTATAGCTCTAGCGGGCTCCTCAGAGGCAACTAAACCCTGAGAGACGTAGAGGGCGATTATCATGTCAATGTTTTCTAATGCGGAGATTTTTTCGATGGTCTCTTTATAGCGTTGATAGTTTGCGTTTCCCGTCATGTCGATGGGATTGCGTGGAGAGGCGATTGAGGGAAGAATGGCCATGAGCTCCTGCACGGTTTTCTGTGGGAACTCGGGAAGTGTTAGTCCTTGCTTGCTGCACCAATCTGCGGTCACTACTCCAAGCCCGCCGGCGTTTGTGATTATGGCGACGTTTCTTCCATTGGAGTAAGGTTGACTGAAGACCTGCATGGTGTCGTATAGTTCCTCTATGTCTTCCACTATGATTGCGCCCGCCTGCGTTAGGGCTGCCTTAATTATCCCCATGTTGCCTGCTATGGAGCCTGTATGGGAAAGAGCTGCCTTTGCACCGGACTCAGTTACTCCAGATTTCAAAATGATAATGGGCTTCTTGTCGGAGACGGATTTGATAGCCTCAAAGAGTTTTCTGCCACTCTTTATTCCCTCGACATACATGGCGATTACTTTTGTTTGTGGGTCATCTTTGAGATAAGCTAAACAGTCCGCTTCATCCACATCGCATTTATTGCCCAAATTTATGAATTTTGAGAAGCCGACTTCTTCTTTAGCGGCCCAATCAAGGGTTCCGCAGCACATTGCACCGCTCTGCGAAACAAACGCTATAGACCCCCTGAGGGGTTTGCTGAAGGTAAAGGATAGGTCCAAATCGATTTCGGTGTTTATTAAACCGAAGCAGTTAGGGCCGAGAGTGCTAATGCCATTTTGCTGGGCGATTTGTGTGATTTGGTCCTGAAGGTCTCTTTTTCCAACCTCGGCAAAGCCAGAGGAGATTATTATTGCTCCCTTAATGCCCTTCTTGGCTGCCTGCTCTAGAATCCCTGGAACCAATGATGCATGAACGACGACTTCTACTACGTCGATGTCATTTGGGATGGACTCGATATCTGGGTAGACTTTTTGCCCAAACATTTCAGTGGCATTTGGATTAACTAAAAATATTTCCCCATCAAATTTGGTCCCAAGCGCATTCCTCGTCACGGCGCCGCCGACCTTATCTATCTTGTTGTTCGCTCCGATAATGGCTACTGAACGCGGCTCAATCAAGCGCTTCATCCGGATGGAGGTTTCTTTGAAATCATAGTTTTCGCAGTTAATAATTTCCAACTATCCACCTTCCGTATGCACTATAAGCGGTCTATCTATAATAAGAAATCAGCGGAAAGTCACCCTAATTTGTCGCATGGTTAACAATAAAGAGTCAAAATTGTCATGTTTAAATTTTAAAGTGCGCGCTCAATTAAAGCAAGTTTCTATTATAGTGCCAAAATACAAATTAGGTTTTAGTAAAAAGGGAAAAAAATTATGCTGAGCAAGAAAATTTGCGTAGCTCCTCCATGTTGTGGATCTCGATAGCATTACTTGCATGCTTAACTGTTGTATGTTCGCCAGCAGTGAAGAGAACCGTTTCCCGCTCGCCAAGTAGATGCACCTCGCAGAGTCTATTAGCGACTGCTGAAATATCATCCTTCTCAGAAAGATAATTCATCAGGAATGGTTTAACTCCGAAGACAAGCTCCAGTTGCTTCTTAACTGTAGGATCAGGTGTTACAGCGATAATCGGCTGCGCGATTTTAAAGCGGGCTATCATGCGGGCTGTGTAGCCTGTCTTGGTTAATGTTATGACTTTGTCAAGCGGCATGCTTTCGCATATTTCCTGAATCGCCTTGCTAACGGTGTCTGAAATGTTGATATAATGCGTAGCTTCAACCTTGCTTTTAACCGCTGACTCCGTTTCATGCGCTATACGTGCCATCATATCTACGGCTTCTACGGGGTATTGCCCGATTGCTGTTTCTCCCGAAAGCATAACTGCGTCTGAACCGTCTAGGATGGCATTGGCTACGTCGCTGACTTCGGCACGTGTTGGGTTAGGTTGGTAAATCATTGACTCCAGCATCTCTGTAGCGGTTATCACGAGTTTTCCCCGCTGGTTACACTGCTTAATTAGTGACTTCTGTACAAGGGGAACCTTCTCAGGTTCAATTTCGACGCCTAAGTCGCCGCGGGCAACCATTATTCCGTTTGCTGCTTCAAGAATTTCGGGTGCATTTTGGACGCCTTCGCTGTTCTCTATCTTTGCGATTATACCACCTTGAAACTTGTGCTTTTTTGATAGTTCCTCTACGTCTGCTGCGCATCGGGTGAAAGAGAGAGCCGCGTATTCTACGTCTTGCTTCTTTGCGAACGTCACTACTTCTATGTCTTTTTTGTTAAGTGTGGAAACAGAGAGGTGCTTGTTGGGGATGTTTACGCCTTTACCGTCCTCGATTTTGCCGCCTGTTATTGCTTGCAGGGATAGTTTGCGGTTGCCTTTTTCTACGATTTTTGTCTTGATTTTGCCGTTATCGATTAGGATAGAGTCGCCTACTGTTACTTGGTCGTAGAAGTTGTGGTTGAAGCATACTTCTTCCGCTTCGAAGCCTACTTCAAAAACGTCGTTTGCCATGATTACTTTGGGCGCTTTTGCTTTTAGTCTAACTTCGGGGCCTTTTAGGTCTAAGATTATTGGGATTTCGGCTACTTCTCGCACAGCTTCTATGGTTGACTGGTATTGTGGGATTGTTCCATATGCGGTGTTGATTCGTACGCCGTTCATGCCCAGCTGGTACATTTTTTTGATCGTTTCTTTCTTGGCGCTGGCAGGGCCTACTGTGCAGATGATTTTGGTCTTCTTGAACAAATAAATCACTTCGACAGGATAGTGAGAAACAGATTCTTAATTAAAGGATGATGGTGCACTAAACACCGCTGCCTCGTTAGAGAGTCAACGAAAACGGAACTTACGGGTTTATTCTTTAAGGAGGGGAGGTGCCGCTGAGACGGGTAGGTCACACCTTTTGGCGCTTTTTATAGGGGTAGGGAGGTAGCACTTCCAACATGCATTTCCAGCAAAACTCCAAAAACAGGCATCTATCAGCCGCCAGTATCTGCCTGCAACCGCACAACCTCCACAACCGCTAATTAGCAAACGCCTACAACAATGTTGTCTCTATCTGCAAAAGTTGAGCCTATAAATAAGAGGGATTGAGAAAAAATCGCACGTTAGGATAACCAATTGGCGGCAGGTAAAGAAAAATAGAAATGCTTGACAAGCAAATTATCATCGTAGACGTGAAATCAGTTGGATAAGCCAGATTATTTGATGTGGAGCAAAAAATACGATAAAGCCTTTGGCTGGCAAGCGCAGCGTGAACGCGAATTGGGCACGAAATTCCGCAAAAACAAAGCGCTGACACTCAAGGATCTCGCCTCTGTGGTTGAGTGGAAGTTTAAAGCGGAGCCGGAAAAGCTGCAGCGAGCACAGGAACTCATCGCACGCAACAACGAGGAAAAAGTACAGCGCATCACCAGCCAAACCTTCAGTGTGCCAAATGCGGATGACATGTACCGCTTGAACTGCCTATCAACGCTTGAAGGCATAAGCCCAGTGATCGCAAGCGTGATTTTAACGTTCTTTGATCCACGTAACTATGGCATGTTTGAGCAGAGCGTATGGAAGGGCCTGCTTGGTAATCCACCGCCTGGACTATTCACACCGCAGAACTACGTGCGTCTGCTGCAATCGCTACGAAAAACAGCCGCAAAACACAACCTCGACGCAAGAGTGATCGATAAGGCGCTCTACAAGAAAGCAGTCGACGAAACCTCAAAACCCTAATTTTTGCCTCAACAGCCGCTTCTGCTATAGCTAGAAAATCTTATATCAATCAGTAACCAGAATTTTATATGTAATCTTAGGTCGACTTTTAGGCAGGTGATTTTTTTGGTAAAAGAAAAAGGTGAAGAGTACAAATGTGACGAATGTGGCTTGGTTGTAGTTGTCCAGAATGCATGTGAATGTGATGATAACTGCGAAATAACTTGCTGTCAAGAGCCCATGAAAAAGACTTCATCTGGAAAGACAGAGCAAAAAAAGTAAAAACGTAGTTAAATCGCTGTTTTTTAGCGCTTGAGTTCCTCTACAAGTTCAGCAACTTTTTCTATTATGTACCGGTTAATTTTTTCCCCTTTTTCCTTTGTCGCAGCAGTTGGGTCACCGTGAACCGCAGATGGAATACATAGTTCAGGGTGAGCGATAACCTCAAAACGTGGCATACGCCAAACATCAGCCTTGCCCTTTCCCTTGACTAAATCTGGACGAATCGCCATAACCCTTGAAGTCTCAATTGTGCCAGCATGACCGTCACCCACAGCGGCATATTCCGGGATAAGTTCATCTGCGAAGTCAAAGTCCGAGAGCACCATGACGCGAACGCCTTTCGCCTCGTTAGCTGACACGATATCTTGGCTGGCGAGTCGCAGCATAACCATATGAGAATTCCCAGCGTGACCACTAATAATCAGAATCCGTCTGAAGCCGCTTCTTACCAATTCAGAGAGCAAATCATGCACAAGCGCATACAGCGTGTTAAACTGAATCGTTAACGTGCCGGGGAAGTTGCGGGTTGCGTTGCAGATGCCGAAGCGAACTGGCGGAGCAACAATCGAGCCTGTTTTCTTGGCTACTTCTACCGCGATGTATTCGGCTTGAATGCTGTCTGTGCATAACGGCAGATGCGTGCTATGTGCTTCGATGCTGCCAAACGGAAAAATCACGACTGTACTAGCTTTGGCAGCTTCCGCGATTTCGTCACTGCTTAACTCGTCAAACATGACCTGCTTTCTTTGGTTTGTCATAATGATTAGACAGGGAAAAGAGGTTTTTCTATTTTTTGGCGATTACACCGCTTAATCCACTAACGCGATTGACTCCCTTAACGTAGAAACGTCTTGTTCGTTGATGTAGTAGGTTAATTTCAAGCCGTCGCATGATTCCTTGACAACGCCTTCTTTTTGGAGCTTATGAATCTGCCAAGTTAACCCCTGAGAAGTAATCCCAAGCTGATATGCTAAATCGCAATGTGACACGGATTCTTTGTGGCTGATTATCTTAAGGATGCTTCCCGCAGTTTTATGACGAAGAAGCGAAATAATCGCCATCTTCCTGTTTGAGTACCGTTTTGAGATAAAGAACCGCTGGATTTTACCATCTGAGTAAACCGTCAAGAAACCTGCACCAGCAAGAATGCCAGTATGATACTGAACCATGCCCACTGAAAGCGATAAACCCTCGCAGATACCTCTGAAGTGCACACCTGGATTGCTTTCAACATAGGCGTAGATGTTTGCTCTTGTAGTTTGATTCAATTCAGTATGCTGCGGACTGCTGATTCCCAAAACCAGCGGAGTTGCTGCGGCAAAATGCTGAGTCATATCCTCCTCATTACTGGGCAACAGAAAGACCGTATCGCTCTGCGCTGTAAGCGTTATTGATAAGCAAAGAATCACCAGTGCAACTACTACTGCGATGGATGTATTCCGATTCGTATGAATCAACCTTTCCATTGTATTGTTAATTGTGCTATTTATCGGCATCCGTAAAGGGTTGTACTAAAAGAGTAAACGCATGTACCAGAATCCCTATTTTAAGCCTCATATCATTAATCGATAAAAAAACAAGGTGTGTTGGATGCAAGAAGCTGAACAGAAGAAGAAAAAGAAGAAACAGCAACAGACACTCATACTAGAAACACCGGAAATAAGCGAGTCTGGAGAGCAGCTTGTAGAGTTTCTAGAAGAGTTAGAGAAAGAAAAGAAGTACCTTGACGTGCAGATTTGCCCCAAATGCAAAAGCCCTAAAATCCGCCGTGTTGAAGCACAAGGCGGTGACATGTTCGGCTGCATGGGTATTGTTCCGCCGAAGTACGAGTGTAAAGAATGCTGCTGGAGCAGCCAAGTCAATGTAAAGGTCACTAATCGCCCGCTAACCGTGCGCGATGTCGAATTGATTGCTGAAGCGCTTGACGCAGAAGAAAAATAGCAGTTTACTCAAGGAACAGCTCAAGATACTGCATAACTAATGTGTAAGCCTGTTCGTCGTCGGCTGCAGTGATGGCTTCGCCGTCAGCTTCGTTAACTGGCTCATTGTACTTTATCCGCTGGATGCATCGGATGACTGCGCCGTTTTGGGTTTGGAAGGTTAGCAGCGGATACTTTACGCCTGGTAAGTTAACGTCGTATTTTCCGTCGGCTTTGGCTTCGAGGAGGAAGTTTTTGGTTTCAGCCAACGCTAAAAGGCTATCGAGCAGTGTCCCCTTATATTTGGGGAAGTAAACCTGCATATCCAAGTCAACTCGCTCTTTAGCCTGCTTAAGCTTCTGCTGCAAAACTTCAACATCCCAGAGTTCAACACCTGCCTTTTCAGCTTCAGATTTAGCCGAGTCGGTGAATGTGGCGGTTGTTATTACAAGCGCTTTTTGGCAGTCTCCTCTCTTCTCCTGCATAATCCGTACGATTGAGTCGGTGACTTTGTGAGCTTTTGGGCATCTTATTGCTTCAACAGCGACTTTTTCGCCGTCCTTAACGGCTACTCCGTCAACGCCATATTGCGTAGCCACATAATTCGCTGGTTGCGCTTCGTAGCCTAACTCGCCCAGGAGCCACTTGATAAAGTACTCAAACTCTTTCTCGGAAAGAACATCAACTGGGTAGCTGCAGGTTCGGTTTTCTTCTTCAACTGATTTCTCCATCAGTCTAAGAGTCTTTGCTTCTTTGGCTCCAATGCCCTTCTGGAGTATTTGCTTCTCTATTCTTGACGCCAAGACTTCGGCTTTTTCCATCGGCAGCTGAAGGTTATCCGCCAAGTACTCTGCCAAGTCAATGTTTGGGTACTGCTCAAGGATTTCTTTTATGACACCATTGAAGTTTGAGTGCATTTTATGTCTCCTTTGTGTGTTTGGGGCATCGTTGCCGCTGGAAGTCGCTTGTGTATTTGAGGTTAAGTTTAGAGAAGGTTTTGCCGCAGACGCTGCATGTACCTGTGTGGTAGATGCAGACGCTTGAGTTGTCGTGGCTGCATTTGAATTCGAGTAGTTTGCTGTATTTTTTGCCGCATACGGTGCAGATGAATCCGCCGTCTTTCTCTATGTACTCGCATAATTTCTCGTCGAGTGAGAGCGCTGCTTTTTTTGAGTAGACTTTGGCTGTGTCGACGGATTGTCGTGTGCATTCGCTGCAGACGTATTGGCCATCTTGGGTTGCATATCCCTCTGTGAAGGTGCTGTGGCAGATTGGGCATGTTACTTCCGAAGGCTGGTTGATACCCAAGGTGAAGCTGCAGGTTATGGCTGCTTTGTTGTCGAGTTTAACTTCAAATTTGACTTTGGCTGTGTTGATTACTAGCAGATTGACGAATTTTACGGCTATGTTAGTCGTGTAGGATTCTTCTTCACGCTTCACAAGTGTATCATAGCTGGTTTGCCACTTCACGTAGTCAAAGTCGTGTCGTTTGGAGATGACGTGTTCTCGGCGTTCCCTGCGCAGCCGTTTCTCGAAGCTTCTGATTTTAGCTTTTTTCTCTTTGCCAAGCGGCAGATCGTAGAGCAACACTTTCTGCTGCAGAAGCGCAGAGAGTTTTTCGTCAGCCGCATATTTGAGGTTCTCAAAGACTTCGGACTTCAGCTTGTTTTTGGCGTCTTGAAGCACTAATGCTTCGTTGCATAGCAGGTTGTCTTCGCTGAAGGCTTCGGCTGGTAGGGTGTTGCCTTTTTCATCCATTATTATTGGAATTATTTCTTCGTTTTTTGCTCTTAGCTTATTCTGGAAAGTCGCTGAGTAGTAGAATAGGAAAAACTTTTGGGGTTCAGATTTCCCGACTTCCACTGAGACGATTTTCCCGTTGTTAATACGGTGAATACAGCGCTGAGGTTTTACGCAGATATGCACTGGTTCAGCGTCTGAAGTTTCGTAGCAGCTTTGGCAATCAAACGCTTGATCTTTGAAGTATTTACGGATAAGCGATTCCATGTCGCCTTTAGGTTTCACTTGGATTTGGCAGGGTGCTCCGTTTTCGAGGCATTCTCGTAGTAGCTGCTGGAAAGCTGGGCTACCCGCAGTGATTAGCTGCGCCTTGGTTTTCCGCGCAACAGACGATTCATAAGTGTACTCGTGCGCTTCGGCCTTGTCTGGGTAGGTGACTGTGAAGACTTCGCCGTTTTCCCCGGCGATTTGACCATTCTTGGATTTAACATATGCTTTGAAGAATTCTTTAATCTCAGCGCCAGCGGTTTCTGTGCTCAATCCAACACTCCCTGCGTGAACTGCTCAGCCAGCTCTTGACTCTGCCGCGACACGTTTAGGTCGCCTGCAAGCTTCTCAAGCTCCTTTTGGATGTCGATTCTTGAGTTGGTACGTAGTAGGATTTCGCCGATTGTCTTCTGGATGTCCTGATTGCCCTCTTTAAGCTCAGCAAGTACAGTCTCCATTTTACCTACGGTCATGTTGAAGAGGTCGATCTTTTGGTAGAGCACATGCAAGACATAGTCGTCGATTGTGTCTTTAACGGCTAAGTTGAATATGGTGACGTCTCGGTCTTGTTTAAAGCGGTGGATGCGACCGATGCGCTGCTCGATCTTCATTGGGTTCCAGTGCAGGTCATAGTTGAACATGAGGCAGCAGTTCTGAAGGTTAAGGCCTTCTGCGGCTGCATCGGTGGCGACGAGATACCTGGTTTCCCCGGATTTGAAGCTCGCGATTACTGCATCGCGTTGCTCCTGATCCATATCGCCCAAGAAAACCTCTGCTTTACCGAATTTGGAGTCAAGCATTTCTTTTATTTTATGTGCAGTGATCTTTCTTAGGCAGAAAATGAGCGCCTGCTCTTTTGGCGCTTCACGAAGCACGTTGCCCAGTAGCTCCATTTTGGCGCTTTTAACTTTGCCAGCCATCTCGATCAACTGGCTTGTCACTGCCGCTTCGGTTGGGAAGCGTTGGCCGCGTTTAATTAGCGATTGAATCGAAGCCGCTGGCGAACTGGAGAAGGACTGCTGAAGAGTTATCGCTTGGAATACGAGTATGGCGTTGCTCTGTGACTCCGTGAACGTCCTGTTGGGATTCTCGGCTTTTAGCGCTTCTATGGTGCGATACTGGTTTTTGCTTACGCCGCGAAGGTACTCTGTTGCGTAGTCGATGAATGCTCTTTCTTCCTGTGTGGGCTCAAGCGTTCTGGATTCCACGATTCGCTTGGTGAATGGGATCCCGGTTTGTTCGCGACGGGTTCGGCACATTACATCTCGTAGGTAGCTGCGCAGCAGATGGGCCTCGCTTTCTCTGACAACTCTGCTTCTTGCGTCCTCAGCGTAGCGTGAGATGAATGCGCGTTCGCTGTCAAGCATTCCTGGCTCCACCAAGTCAACGATGCTGTAGAGGTCAGTTAGCTTGTTGCACAGCGGTGTGGCGGTTAAGAGCAGAAGGTGATTTTTCCGCAGCTCGAAGAGGGCGTTTCTGCCTTTGCTGTGCGTGTTGCGGAAAGCGTGCGCTTCGTCTACCACGACTAGGTCCCATGTGCGTTTGGAGATTTGCTCGAATTTGCGTGGCAGAAGCGTGTGAGAGCAGAGGATTCTATTGCCTGTTTTGAAGTTGGCGCGTTCGCCGGGTTTGTTGGTGATGAGGAAGGTTTCGCCGAATTTTTCCTGCATTTCGCTTTTCCACTGGGTGAGCAAACTCTTCGGCGCAATAATCAAGATGGAGTTGATTTCTTCGCGTAGCAGGAGCTCTTTCAGGATGAGTCCAGCTTCGATTGTTTTGCCTAAACCGACTTCGTCGGCGAGGATTGCGTTGGCGTTCATCTCATTGATGACCTGCAGCGCAGTTTTCAGCTGGAAGTTGTATGGCACTAGCTTCGTGCGGATAGCGTCAACTGCGATTAAGCGGTCGATTTTTGCGGTTTGCTTGAGTTTGAGCGCCTGCATGTTTAACTTAAAAGCGGCTATTGGCTGGAACTTGCTTTTAGAGGCTTGTTCATCGATGTTTTGCGGGTCGCTTACTGTGAGGGTATAGCTGTGATGGATTTTGTCGCCATGGCTGTTTTGCTCCTCGTAGGTGCACGTAACTGATTTCTCTTCGCCTTTATTCTTGGTTTTCTTTGTTTTTTTAGGCTTAGATTTTTGCCCTGGCTGTTCGGGCTGTGCTGCCCAATTTTCAAACTCGTAGCCAGCGTCCACGATGCTTCTGGTTTCTTGGAGGTTTTTTGGCAAATCCATCGCTTGTTACTGACCGCTTAAGTATAAAAACTCTAAATGCAGTCGAAGCTTTGTTATTTAGGAATATTGACGACAGTAAGCGCCTAATTCATCGGGCTTCCGTGAAATGTGGAAGTTAAAGTTTTCATTTGAACCCTGCAAGTGCTACGTCTATCGTGTGATTTTTCTCTAGATCCTTCTTATTTATAGGCTCAATACCTAAGAAGAATAAACGGCTATGAAGTGCATGTGTAGTTTCCAAGAAAAGTTCAATTCGCATGCTGCAAAAGAAAATATGTTTGGCATTGAATTGTTAGTCAAGGATTCTGAACATAGACTCCGAGTTTTAGTCAAGGATTGGTGACGAAAACCCTTTTATTAAATTCAACCTTGCCTTTCATGCAGCAAGCCTAGCTGAAGAGGAAAGATTATGCTAAAGAAAAGCCTGCTTACAGTTTGCGCTCTACTAGTTATCGTGTTTGCTCTAATTTGTCCAGCCAGCGCAGACTGGGCAATGTTCCGCGCTGACCTTAACCGCACCGGAGCCGCAGAAGATTGGTCCCCGGGGGCAGTTACTTGGGACTTCTCAACAGGCGGCCCCATTAAAGCCTCGCCGGCAATATCTGACGGCGTAGTCTACATCACCTCATACGATGATTATGTTTATGCGCTTGATGGAGTCACTGGAGCTAAGGTTTGGAGCTACAAAACTGGTGGCGACATCTACGCTTCACCAGTTATCCTAGATGGCGTGCTCTATGTTGGGTCGCAGGACCATAAATTCTACGCATTAAACGCCTCAACTGGGGCCGAGATTTGGAGTAGGTTCTTTGTTAATGGCTACCATACTTCTTCTGCTGCGGTTGCCGATGGAGTCGTGTATTTTGGGGGTGGAGATGGCTACATTTACGCGTTAAACGCTGTTGATGGAGCCATTATGTGGAGTTTTCGAACTAACTGCAATCCATTCTCGTGCCCAGCCGTTGTGGGCGGCGTTGTCTACATAGGAGGCATGGATGCGAGCTCAGGGCAAATGTACGCGCTGAACGCAGATACTGGGGCTAAGATTTGGAATTACTCGACAGGAGCACAGTATTACATGGTTTACTCTTCGCCGGCGGTTGTGAACGGCGTGGTATACTTCGGCTCAGACGATCGGCAAGTGTTTGCGCTTAATGCAGCGTCTGGCGCTAAAATCTGGAGTTACCAGACAGGTGCTCTCACGGAATCATCGCCTGCGGTAGTTGACGGCGTTGTCTATATCGGTGCAAACAATCATAACCTCTACGCGCTAGATGCTGATACTGGAACCAAAATCTGGAGTTTTAAGGCTTATAACTGCATTATGTCAAGCCCGGCAGTCCTCGACGGAGTAGTATACGTCGGGTCCACAGATAATAACTTGTATGCAATCAACGCATCCAACGGGTATCAGCTTTGGAGCTACACCACAGGGCGCTCAATCTATTCTTCCCCTGCCGTAGCGAAAGGCGGACAAGTCTACATCGGCTCAGACGACGGTCACCTTTACTGCATCAATGCAAAGAGCAAATCCCCCTATTACCATCTGGACAAGGCTTATTCGCCTGATTCTAATCAGAGCAACGTCAAGCAATACATCACAATATATCCTGACGGCTCAATCTCCGACCCAAATGCGCCAATAGCACGTGACGGAAACATCTATACACTGACAGGTGACATCGGCGGCTCGATAAGAGTACAGAAAGACAACATAGTAATCGACGGTCAAGGCCACAGGATATTCGGTTACGGCAAAAACATGGATGGAGGCGACATAGACCTAAACAACAGAGACGGCGTCACAATCAAAAGCATCATATTCTCGGGGTTCTTCAGCACCGCCATACACATGGGCTCAATGGACATTACAAACCCGCAAAACACGGTTGGCAGCAGAAACTGCGTTATTACAAATAATACGATAACAGGCGGAACTCCAACCTATTGCTTCCCAATCTGGGTTGAAGGCGCCAACAACTCGATTACAAACAACCATATTTACGGCAACGAAGGCATGGGTATAGCGCTTGAGCGAGGCACGGGGCATCTAATCGCCAATAACCTCATCGAGAACAATGGCTTGTATGGCATCAGTTTTGAGTACGGTCAAGCTACCGTTCGCGGCAACCGTTTCAACAACAATACCTGTGGACCTTATTACTTCACTGATAACCTCATGGGATTAGCCCCTGCGCAGGATATAGATAGCTCCAATTTAGTTGACGGCAAACCAACATATTACTGGATAAGCCAGCACAACAAAGCAGTTCCAACAGACGCGGGCGTCGTGATTCTGATAAACTGCAGCCACATCACCGTAAGCGGGCTTAACATTGACAGAGGCGGAAAATATAACAGCTACAGCATCTACCTTGCCGACACAACCAACTCTGTAATAAGAGATAACATAATCACCGCAGGCACTGGAATTAGAATACAGGAAAACAGGTTAGACGGCTCAAACGTCTCAATCCTGAACAACACAATCGCCACAGGCATGTGGTCGGGCCGAAACACAACAATCGCCTCCAACACATTCATCGGAAAGGGCATAATGCTAGGCTCCAACGTTACGGTTGCATACAACAACTTCACAGGCTGCGACGTCGCAGTCAACATGCATGGCTACAACAGTACAATCCGAAACAACAACTTCCAAAGCAACCAATTAGCCATCCACATGTACGAAGGCGGCTACAACAAAGTGTACAGCAACAACTTCATTGGCAACAATAAGCAAGCAGAAGAGCAGCACTCGGACCCAACTAGATGGCCAATGACTACCTATTACATCTCTACTAATAACAGCTGGAGTCAGCAGTTGCCAGTCGGCGGAAACTTCTGGAGCGACTACACAGGCACAGACTCCAACGGCGACGGTTTCGGCGACACAGCCTATCATGTTATAGAAGCCTATTACGACTACTACCCATTAGTACAAGCCACAAGTACGATTCCGCTGGATTCAGAAGACCTATCGCCCTCGAAGACAGCGCCAGCAATAACAGGAACCGTGAATCCGACAAGTAATCCTCAACCGAGTGTGACAGATAATCAGCAGGCTAGCCGTGGACCAGTAACAGACATAGCAGCCCCGTCAAACCTGCTCCTGTGGATAGCTATAATGGTGGTTGCTGTAGGTGTTTCTGCAGTGCTGGTTGGTTACTGGCGACATAAGAACCGCTATCAATCTAACCAATAAAGCAGAACTAAAGATACATAGAATAAAAGAGGAAAAGGAATGATTTAGTTTTGGTCGACAAGGTGTGCTGTACCGTCTGGGCAGTAAACCTTCTCGTCTTTGCTCACTCGACGATATCTTTCACTACACATGTGCAGCATTTCGCATCCGTCGCAGTCTCGACTCAACACTTGCTTTTCGCCTCCTGGGGGGATTGATTGCGTTATCATTTTGGGCTTATAAGTGATTGTAATATGGATGTATATACGAGAGACATCCTTTGAGATATACGCGATAAAAAATTGCCGATATGCATGTTAAGCTCACATCAAATTTATTTCATTTAACATTTTCAATCACTATTTTGTTATCAAATTAGGAATATCATCGATGCCTGTTGCATATGGGACAGTTCTCTATTGTGTCTACCACCGCCAATTGGGCACTACACAAACACAATAAAAGAGGGGCAAAAGCAGAGTACACAAAAAAAGCCACTGAACTGCTGCTACAGGGCTGCAACCACACACCCTTATCATGAACGCCTAAACCACCTAATCTGGAGACCAAATTATGCAAGCCCAAACAGCAAACGACCTAGCTACAAACAAGCGTATAGCAAAAAACTGCCTAGATTTGGCATTCAACCAGAAAAACCCAGTTGAAGCCGTCGCGCGATATATTGCCCCGAACTATCGCCAACATAACCCAGACGCCCCCGATGGCCCAGACGGCGTAGTAGCCTTCGCGACCGCGTACATAAAAGCTAACCCCGAACTATCGATGGAGTTTAAGCGAATAATCGCCGAGGGAGAATACGTTGTTGTGCATAGTCACCAGAAACGTAATCCCAAAGACAGAGGAGATGCAGTGGTGGACATATTTCGGGTTGAAGACGGCAAACTAGTCGAGCACTGGGACATCATTCAGCCGGTACCCAGCCATTCGGCTAACAGAAACACAATGTTCTAAACATGGTCCTCGACGCGTACTATCGGTTTACCCATTATGTCACGTATTGTGTCCGCTGTAGTGAAAGGTGAACGCACCAGAGACAGTTTTGTGTGTCGCTCACCCTGACTATTCACTGTTAACTCGCCGTATCCAAAGATTCTGCCGCTAAGTGATTGATAAACTGTTAAATCGCCAAACCCTGAAGGCGTAACGACGAAAGAATGCAGCCTTATAATGCCTCGCCTTATCTCGAGTCCATCCTGTCTAAGCACGTAGCTATGTGAAACGAAGTATAGTAGCAAATCAAACAGACTTAGCAGCCAAATCGTGATAAACGCAACGAGCGTCCAGAGAAAAACCGTCAATCCGCTCACTACCAGTAAAGCTACGCCCAGAAACATCTCTAGGAACAGAATTACAATGGCAAGCAATACCACGCCTACAGTACGCACGACAGCTAAAGGGACAACCCAGGGTTTACCATACCATACGACTACGCCGTGAGCAACATGTCTACTGCTAGAAGTCAAAACTAAAACACGACCACTATACAAAACCATAAACGATATTTAAGGATTCAACCTGATGTTAAGCAGGCAGCAGTATCTTGAAGACTGTGCCTCTGCCGATTTCACTTTCAAAGGTTATAGTGCCGCCTAAGCTTTCAGTAAATTTCTTAACTACCGCTAATCCAAAGCCTTGACCCTTAGTCTTGGTAGTAGTCAGGGGAGTAAAAAGCCGGTCTCTAACCTCAAGGGGGATTCCTTCGCCGGTGTCTTGGACGCTGATTTTTGTTTTGTCATCTTGTCTGCAAGCCGTCAAGGTTATTTTTCCCCCGTTGGGCATAGCTTGGATAGAGTTAGTAACTAAGTTCTGGATGATTCTATGCAAATAAGTTTTATCCACCTTTAACAAGCGAACATCTTCATCCAGATGGTAACTGAAGTCAATGTTATCTACTTGGTAAGTTGAAGAATAAAAAACGGACGCTAATACTGCTTCAACCACTACTTTGAGGTCCACTTCCTCAAACATAGGTTTTAGCGGTTTAGCGTAGTCTTGCAGGTCAGAGACGATTTTGTTAATATAACCCATTTGCTCATCAATCGTTCCAAGGCTTTCCAAGACATTCGCCTTAACGTAGCTATCAGGCAATGACTGCATCGCATCCTTAGCCAAGTAAATCTCGCCCGCTATCGTCTGTAGCGGATTGCGGATGTCATGGCCAACCATACCAGCGGTGGCACCGATAGCAGCTAGGCGCTCAGAATTCTTACGCTCGGTAACATCCACGTTGGACTCAAAAATTTCAGCTACTTCACAATCATTTCCTAGTTTAGCTAGCCAATAACTCTGAATAGCCAATTCGCGCCCCAGTTTAGTAACGTGAAGCAATTCCCCAGACCATTTACCAGCCAGTTTAAGTTGAGCGATTATGTTTCCCAACGGTTCAAGTGCGGTAGTTTTGAGTAAAGTGTTAGTTTTCTTTCCTATGGCTTCGGCTTTTGTGTAGCCGTAGAGTTTCTCTGCGCCCAAACTCCAGAAGGTTATCGTGTCATCAGGTTTTTTGATTATGATAGCGTCTGGGCTTAAATCAATGAGATCAGCCTGACGTTTTAGTGCTTCATCGAGTTTCTTGCGCTCCGTGATATCTCTAGCCGCTGCAAAAACGCCCTGAACTTGGCCTTGCTCGTTTTTGTAGAGTGTAGCATTGTAGAGGACATCAGTTATTGCTCCGTCCTTGTGTCTAATGGCAAGTGGGTAGTCACGCACAAAACCTTCGGTGAAGACCTGTCGGTAACCTTTACGGGCTTCTTGGGGTTCAGTGAAATAGTCAGAGAAGTCGCTCCCGATGAGTTCGGCCCTCGTGTAACCGGTTACGTCTTCTGTTGCCTGGTTAACGTCTGTGATTTTGCCTTGAGTGCTGATGGTGACGAGCGGGTCTAAGCTGGCTTCGATTAAGCTGCGGGCGTACAGAGAAGCCTGCCTTAATTTCTCCTCAGCTTCCTTTCGGGCAGTGATGTCCCTTGCTGCAGCGTAGACGCCCTGCACTTTACCTGCCTCGTTACGGTAAACTGTAGCGTTATACAGTACGCAGGTGATCTTTCCAGACCTGTGCTGAATAGCCAGTGGATAATCCTTTACGAAGCCCTCGGAGAAGGCTTCCTCGTATCCGGCTTTGGCTTTTTCGGGTTCGGTGAAGTAATCGGAGAAGTCACTTCCAATTAGTTGGTCCCGTGAATAGCCTGTTACGTCTTCTGTGGCTTTGTTGACGTCGGTGATTTTTCCTTCAGCGCTGATTGTAACCAATGGGTCAAGGCTTGCTTCAATGAGACTTCGGGCATAAGAGGAAGCAGGCGCCTTCCTGGAGTTACTACTCATAACAATTATTCACCAATAGCTTATGAACTAAATAACTTTTGAATTCTCGATAAAAGCCTTGTGCAAAAATACCTTATAAAAAGGTTAACGGCACCAAAGTTGACCGGTAATGGTAAGCTGAAAAATAAACAGTTGAGCCTTGCGTTTCTCCAGTTTGCCCGGAAGCGCAATAATCAGTCACTCGAACCTTACTGATATAAAAGAGAAGATGGGATATGGAGTATTTTGACCTGTTACTAAAGCGCAGCTATAGGTCGGCGTACAAGCACTCGCTCAACTGAGCGCAGAAGCTGATAGCCGAAAAGTATCGCTACGAAATATGTAGGCCATAAAATAACAGGCCAGTTTCCTGGAGTGTAATCCCAAAGTCCTGTGGAGACTGCAAAAAACTCCATCATAATAAGGGAAATCATTCCGCCGACTGCAAGGAACAGTTGCTCCTTCACTTCATGGCGTGCATTGAATTTTCGGCGGGCAACCATTAGAACAGCCCAGGCGGCTAAGAAGCCGAAGAATAATACAAACCAACTTGCATTGAAATCTACGAATACATTCATTTTTTACATACCTAATTTAATGTTTTACTGTTTTCCGGTTTTTTCTACCCCGACGTGGGCGATTGTGTACAGGTTTATGGTTTGACCAGCATTTCTGGCAGAACACTGGCTTTTCAGCTTTCGGCTGGAAAGGCACCTCGCATTCTACTCCACATTCACTGCATACCACTTTGAAAGTTTGGTTTTCCTGTGCACCCTTGAAGAGTTGATACTTCTTTAGCCGCGGCCAACCCGTCTTTGCATAGCGCAGCATTTCTGGGTTATCTTTCAGCCAGCGCATCATATGGAAGAAGTTTTTGCCTCTTTTCTCTTCACGTTCCGCCAGCGGCTCGTAGCCTAAGTTGCGAATTTCGTCAAGGTAAGCAATTTCGACTAGCCGCTGTGTTTCACCTTCAACGTGGATGCGTTTCACGCGGTCTTCACCGTAAGCTTTCTGCAGATCTACTGCGGCGACATCAAAGATGCAGCCTTGGCAGATGTGGATTTGCTCGTCTGGGCTAAGGGTGAACTTGGATACTAGACGTGAAACAACCCGGCTGGATTCCTGGAGGTACTCTTTTTCGCGGAAATTTTCTTGGTAGAACCGTACGTCGATCAAGTCGTACTTGAATTCTCCGGTTCCTTCATGGTAGGCGCCTATTACTACGCCATAAAGCAAGTCGCCGCTGCCAGCGTCGTCAACGATAAGGGTCAACTTTGCTACTTCACTCTCTTCTTATCCAAGCAGATACGGCGGACAAATATATAAAATCAGCTTACTTTAACTCTACAAAAACTGGCAAAAACCACAAAATACATCTAAAACCTACTGCTTGCTGTTTAAGAGCTTATATGATTCTGGAATGATGACCAATGCTACTGCATTAGACTTCTTGTAGTTGATTTCCATAAAGCGACTTTTAAAATGGCAGTTGGTAGTAGTTTAAAATGGCAAGCTTTCCAGTAAGGCTCTTATTTAGTCAAGAAACCTTGACATAGTTTACTAAAGAAACCTTGATAAAAAGCCTTTTATTCAAAAAACCCTCCAAAACCAGTTATGGGCAATAACGTTAAGAAATTAACTATAAGCCTTATTGTTTTCTTGGTTGCATCCAACCTTACTTTTGTTTCCACTGTTTCTGGTCAGTCACTCAAACCAGTGGTAACTGAGTTTTCGCTTCAGTATATCGATAACTCGTATGATGTTCCGACCTCATACAAATACACAAAAGACCTCTATACTGGCGAAACAATAACCACAACTATTCCAGGATATCGTGTTGATAATAAATCACTTGTCGCGACAATAAAGAACCCAACTGGTGTCGATGCATACAATTTCAGGTGGAAGCCACATAATGAGAGTCGCTGGTATTACCACCCCTTTGACACTGAGGCTGGCCAAACTCCACCTTTATCCGCATCAGGTACTTCTGGTCCTCCAGCTTATGCCTCCGACACAGATTACACTGTAATTATTGTACTTTCTCTAAACCGCTTTTCCGCCACATCCTTGGATGTCCAGGTGCAGGCACTATACGGCGAATACCACGCAGTAAACAGCACGCCTATACAAATTTTTGAGGGTGATTACTACGATTACTACTTTGACGGCCAAGCAAGCTACTGGAGCAATACCCAGACGATAACAATCAGCAGTAATCCACACACTCAAAATACACCAATACCCACACCAACTTCAACTATATCACCTTCTGCTACACAAACCCCTATTACACAAACGCCTACTCCAACAACTACTGAGAATCCTGTTGGCTTTGATTTAATGCAGACAACAGTTGTAGTTTTGACTGTTGTGGTAGTTATTCTGGCTGTTGTTATTGTTCTGGTTTTTCGGAATTATCGCAAACCCAGATGAATTAGCCATAGAAGGCACTACTAGCAGAGATAGGAGCCCTTAGGATATAGCGATTAATACACGTTCCCAGCCGTTGGTAGCTTGAGAATCTTGGGGCGACTAGAAGAAACAGAAGCTAGCTATTCACTCTTTATATGGATAAGTTGTTTTAAACGCTTTTCTAATAAGAATTTTTTGATTAAACGTTCTAAACGCTTGTTTAAAGGGTGACTATAACAGGCCAGCCAGGATACTTTAAAGCATTAAAGTTAGAGTTTAACATAACATTCGTTTTTCTTAGAAAAGCGAAAAACCTAATAATTCTCTCTGTATTAATTTTTATTTAACAAATAGGTTTCAACATGATAACGTTACTGGTTGAAATCCTTAAGTTGCTGACAATTGCTCTTACAGTAATCCTGTTTTTGTTAATTGTTGTTTTTAGAATTGTTCGGCATTACCGCCATTTCCCAATACCTGCTTTGGCAACTCAATTAATCGATAACCCTTTCCGCAGAAGGTTTTTGCAGAGACCTCACGCTATAGCAGACAGAATGCGCCTAACACCTGGTATGATAGTAGTGGAAATAGGTCCAGGTAAAGGTAATTACACGAAAGCTGTTGCATCAAGACTTTTGCCCAATGGGAAAGTCTACGCTATAGACATTCAAGAATGGATAATAAATAAACTGAAGAAAAAAGTCCAAAAAGAACAAATAACCAACATTGAACCAAGAATTGATAATGCGAAAAAGTGTTCTTTTTCAAACGATAGTATAGATAGGGTTCTCGCAATTACCTGTCTACCAGAAATTCCAAACCCAACAGATGTCCTTCGGGAATGTTATCGAATTTTAAAACCGGGCGGTCTTATTTGTTTATGTGAGTTAGCTCTCGATCCAGATTACCCCAGAAGAAAAACCGAGAAGAGATGGGCTTTGGAAGCCGGGTTTATACTTAGTGAGGAATTCGGCAACTTTTTGACATATCAATTGAACTTTCGAAAAAACGAAGCATAGTTCTATTTAGAAAAGCGGTTTAGGCAATTATTCTCAGACTAACGACTCTTCTAATCAAATAACCACCGCTTTGGTTGATTAGCGCGCTGGCCTGTCGAGACTGTGTGAAAATTAAGCAAATTATCGCTTTACGCTTGCTCCTTTAGAATCCAAATCTTCTTTCTTCCTATTAAAACAGCTCAAAAACCTGCATAAAGTTTGGCCCTAAAATGTTGAG
>Ga0123335_1003389_pt1 | contig 22184 bp, 12 predicted proteins | sample BiotimSIPDNA_2_FD_89707 | JGI IMG/M metagenome (GOLD analysis project Ga0123335, IMG submission 89707) | Anaerobic biogas reactor microbial communites from Washington, USA - Biogas_R2 time_0 SIP DNA | ecosystem: Engineered > Bioreactor > Anaerobic > Unclassified | place: Washington, USA...
GGTTCCCCCTGCGAAAAAGTTTCAAGCCCGTCAATATCTTCATCTGCATCAAAGGCAAATCTGATAATGCGATTTTTTGAAACACCTTGCTGAAGCAGAAAACGATAAAACAGATTATTTAACAGATAAGATTTTCCAGCACGTCTGGCTCCGGTGATGACTTTAACAAGACCATTCCAGCGCATCCCGGAAAGGCGTTCAATATATCGACCTCTGTTAAACTCCATGAGAGCTCTCCTATCTTGTTTTTAATACAGTACTGTATATAACTAAAGATACATTATAACGCCTGGCAGTTTTTGCGGCCATATCTTGAATTTGCTGCAGTACTGTAGTAAATTCAAGATAATTCGCTTTGTCAGAAGTGTTGGGTTGCGCTCCGGGAGATGAAGATTGACTAAAATATTTAGTCGCTCCACCCAACCCACATGGCAAAGAGAGGTTGGGTGGAACCCGACGAAATGGGGGCTTGATGCTCTCCTTGTAATTTAGAGCCAAAAAGAAGTGTCTTGCTTTTTTTGTTCAGTCAGACGAGGGAGGTTTTATTAAAAAGAGATGCGATTGACCTGATTTTGAACATCCTTTTAATGCCGATTGCTCTCGCATTTGGTAAGATTAACGCATGAATGATAAAGCAGTCACGGGCAAACAGACCCGGCTGACTGCGTTGAGCAGCTGCGCGGGCTGAGCGGCTAAACTCGACGCGGAGACGCTGGCACAGGTTCTGTCGCCAATCAAAGATATTTTCAAACCAGAGGAGTATCCGAACCTGCTGGTTGGCTTGACGTTGGCTGATGACGCGGCGGTGTGGCGGCTGAATGACAGGCAAGCTGTGGTTGTGACCACTGATTTCTTTACCCCAATTGTGGATGACCCCTATGATTTTGGCGCGATCGCCGCGACTAATTCGATCTCGGATGTTTACGCGATGGGCGGCAAACCGGTATTCGCATTGAATATCGCCGCCATTCCTGAAAACCTGCCGATTGAAATGATTCAGCAGATTTTCAAAGGGGGGGCTGAAAAAGCCAAAGAAGCCGGGGTGGTGGTGGCCGGAGGGCATACGGTGAAAGACGCTGAGCCGAAGTTTGGCATGGTAGTGGTGGGTTTGATCGATCAGCGTAAGATGCTCACTAAGGGCGGGGTGAAGGCAGGGGACTACCTTGTGCTCACAAAGCCATTGGGGTTCGGGGTCACTTCAACCGCTTTTAAACGAGGTCTGACCACGCCGGATGAACTGAAGGAAATTGTCGACTGGATGAAGACGCTAAACGCGACGGCATCGATGGTGGCTGTTGAAAACCATCTCAAGGGCGCTACGGATATCACCGGTTTCAGCCTGTTGGGGCATGCAATTGAGATGGCGGAAGCCAGCGGGGTGGGTTTGCGTTTTGAGTTTAATCAAATTCCTTTGACTCAAGCGGCATTGAAGTATGCGGAGCAGTACACCTTTCCGGGCGGGGCGAGTAATAACGCGCTCTTCTTTGGGCCAAGGGTGCGTTTCGCGGATCATATTTCACAAAACCTGCGCATGCTGCTTTTTGACCCGCAAACTTCCGGCGGCTTATTGCTGGCGGTTCCCGCGCGGAAGCTGACCAGATTGCTTGCTGAGCTGGCTGAACGAGGGTCAAAGGGCTGGGTAATCGGTCGGGCAAGCAGAGCCCCGGGGATCGTGGTTAATTAATCTGATTGAGACGGCAAGGGGAATCAGCGATGACGGCGCTTCGCACTTTGGTGTCTATCAGAGCGATTCGTGGCGTTCAGTCGATTTTATATAGTGACAGATAAGCCAGTTTACGCGAACAGAGGATATTTTGTTTTTCTGTTTCTTCTTGCTATTCAAAACCCAGGCTCGTTTCCGTAAGGGGTAGAAAATCTTAAGTAAAAAAAGCTTTTGAAGCGCATCTCAGTTTTAGAGGTTTATTGAACAATAAGATGTGATTGCCTGATTGAATCCATGAAAATATATCCATTAATTAAGAAGAAGTGAGTATAATATTAGAAATCAAAGCTTTCATAATCGGCAGGACCAGAAAAGAGATTGACGAGTCTAACAGGAAATGGCGCCGAAAGATAGCGGCATCAGCTTAATGAGCTACACGGAGGGTTATTCACAGCGCCGGATAGAGTCTATCGGCGCCCATGTTCATCCAATATGTAAATTAACCGCCTTGTTATTGGGCGGTTTTATTTTTAACACATAAGTTTCAAACAATTTATTTTCAAACATTCTTAGGTTTTAGGAGGAGATAAAAATGAAGCAAAATACCAGGGTTTTCAAACAATTATTCATTCATTTGTTTATCGTTCTGCTGATCGGGGGGCTGTTCTTTGCAGCCGGCCCGATCAGGCATGCATCCGCACAAGGGGCAAGCGTGTGGGATGGCATTTATCCAACGGAAAAGCCCGCTGACATGCCCGCTGTTGTTGATCGGGTTCAGGAGGTAAATAGTGCAGCCCAGTTTGCCTGGCTGGCAAGCAGGCCAACGATGTTCGGAAGTGAGGTGGATACGGTCAAACTGATGGTGGACATCAATCTTGACAACCATCCCTGGACGCCATCGACAGCTCTCAGCGAAAGCAACAAGGTGTTGGATGGAAACGGTCACACCATCAGCAATCTGAAGGTGACGGTAGATAACACAACACCAAATGTGACTTATTATGCCGCGATGTTCGTTGGGAATTTCAAACAAGTTCTGATTAAAGGGCTAACGATTGACGGCGCTAATATTGGCGTGACCAGCACTTCGACAAACGGCAGGGTTTTTTCAGCGGTTGTGTATGCTCATAACGATTGGTATGGCGACCTGGAAAATGTCACCGTTAAGAATGCCACGGTTACGGGAACAAAATATGTAGCCGCGCTGACCGCTTATGGCAGCGAGACGAACATTAAGAATTGTACGGTCCAAAATGTGACATTAAATGTTTATGAAAAGTATCGGCCTGATTGGTCAAGAGATCTGCCTCATATAGGCGGACTTGTTGGCCTGAACAACGCTGGACTGGTTACTGGCAACACGGTAGATGGCTTGACTATCAACCTTTCATCAGTTATGCCGACAATTTCTACTGATCAAACGGGGAGTTTGCTCGGTACCGCTCAGGCAAAAGTTCTGCTTCGGTCGAATACGGTCAGTAATGTAACTGTTAATGGCGATCCCTACGACAAGTTGATCGGCCTGGATAACCGTTACAAAGTTGTCAATGTCACCAAGATGATTAATTACGCAACGATTCAGGAGGCCATTAACGCCGCGGATGCGAACGACGTGATTGAGATCGAGCCGGGAACTTATGTTGAAAATGTAGTCATCAATAAACCTCTTACACTGGGTGGAACTGACAAGGATACTGTTATTCTTCTGCCAGCGTTTAGTGGGTCATACTGTGATGGCAGTTCGCTCTGCGATGGGGCCTCAAATGTCATTTTGGTCGAAGCTGATAACGTGAAGATTCATGATTTGACCATAAATGGCAACAATCCCGATTTGGACAATCCGCGTGATGATGCAGTTTACAACTGAGAAGATATTGACACCCGTCACGGAATCATTACCAACCATGAAACAAATCCTAATCTAACAGGTTTGGAAATATATAACACGATTATCAAAAACATCTTCCTTCGTGGCATTTATATGTCCACAAACGGTGAGTTCAACTTCCACGACAATATAGTCAGCAATGTCGCTGGCGATTATGCTTCGATTGGGCTGTTTGCTTTTGGCGGATATGGGAAGTTTACCAACAATACTGTTTCTTTGACGAATGACGCGATTGCCGCCAATCATTCCAAGGGTATCGAATTTGTCGGAAACACCGTTAATTCTTCAGGTTCTGGCATTCATACTGACAATTCAAATCCTGGAGCAGATAAGTTTGACCTTATCGAAAACAACACGATTACCTGTGGCGAAAATGGTTATGGAATCTTCACTTTTGCTCACTATCAGCCGCCAAAAGTGCTCAATAATACACTCCATAAATGCGCGGTTGGGATTTCCGCCTGGGGTGGATATGGCACGGAGCCAGTGATCATCAATAATAATGCAGTTAATGGGCAGGATGTCGCAGGCAGCGTTGGTTTGTTCGTAACCACAAGCATCATGAACTGGGGTTATTTGGATATCAATGTCGAGGCGACCGGCAACACTTTTGTGAATAATGCCGCCGCTGTGGAGGTTACAGCGGATGATTTAGATCTTGGTGGATCATGGGTTTTGAAGGATTTGAAGTTGAAATTAGCTCAAAACAACATGGATCTCACAAACACACTGGCTGTAGACGCGGATAATACAAATCCTGTCTATGTAAAAGCTCCGAATAACTGGTGGGGTAAAGCGGATGGGCCTGCGGCGCGGTACACGGGCAAAGTGATCGTATGCAGCTGGTTAGACGCTCCGGCTCCTGATGGGGCGATCGTTAATGGTGGAACAGTGACGAACACAAATACTGGCGTGGAATACTGCTCCATCCAGGCGGCGGTGGACGCGGCTGGAGATGGCCATGTATTAGAGGTTGGGCCGGGCATTTACTCTGAAAACGTAGACACCGGAAACCGGATCATCAAGGGATTGACGGTCAGGGGAGTCGCGGACGCGGAAGGCAACAAGCCAGTTGTGTTTGGGTCGATGAAGTTTGGCGCGCCGCGAACGGTTGGCGGAGATTACGCGCAGAAGAACCTCATCCTTGAGAACCTGCGCATTGAAGCTAATCTCACAAATACTTCACTGTATGGAACAACCCGACACGCTCTTTGGGTGGAAAACTTCGAAAATGCTCAATTGCGCAACCTTGAACTGGCAGGTACTGAACCGAACGAGATGTTTGCTATCGCCTACGGGCTTAGTATGGGTAGTCGCGCAAAGAATTACACCATTGAGAATGTGACGATTGAGAACTTCCTGATTGGTGTTTACGGACGATCGTTGAACCTTACCCTATCGAATTCTGATATCAGCAAAGTTGAAGCGGGCGTGAACATTATGGGAGGCGGGAACCTGACCATTAATGGCAGTCGTGTTGTCACCGAAGTCACTCGGAATGACAAAGACCTGTACGCTGTGCGTTTTGGCGAAGGCAATAGCGCAGGGACACCCAGCGTTTTAGGTTTTCATGTCGCTAATTCGACCCTGGCTTTGAACAACCCGGATAGCCTGGCGCCGGCTGAGGGGAAGTATATGCGCTCAGTCGTTTTGCGTGGAAACGCTGGTGGTGAGATGGTCGTTGCCAGCAGCAACATTCCACAGGGAATCTACAATATCTCCTCGGTAGCGATAACCGCGGATGGCAACTGGTGGGGGACAGCCGATAAACCAGTTGCGGGCACGAATTATGTTGGATTGGTCGAGTTTTGTTCGTGGTTGAACGCTGCCACGCCTGGTGGAACGCCAGTCTTTGGCAACGGACAGGTAAAGAACGAGAGAACCGGACAAATCTACTGTTCCATTCAGTCCGCGGTAGACGACGCGGAGGCTGACGACAGCCTGCTGGTTGGACCAGGCACCTTCGAAGAAAATGTGTTGGTAAATAAGAAGGTCAAAATTATCGGCTCAGGGAATGGTGAAGACCCTCTGGTGGATACCATCGTGGCTACCCCAAACAGTTTTGACAGCAAAGTTGGTCTGTTCAACCTGGCGGCAAGCGGCGCATCCGCGGAGGATCCGCTCGTGTTGAGAAATATGCGGTTGAACCCCGTCGGTCAGGCAGGAATCAGCGTCGGAAGGTTCACGGAGAGCACCGCCACCAATGTTGAATTTGTGGAACTGGATCGATTAAAGGTGATCGGTACAAACGCCAACCCTCAGACAGAGCAGGAACGCGGCCTTTTCGTTGACAGTACATCAAGCCTGAAAAACACGGTCATTAAAGACAGCAGTTTTGACAACTTGGCCTATGGGGTCTATTTCATGAAGGCGGTTTCGACTGAGACGAGCACGGTTTCTGACCTGACGGTGACGAATACGACCTTTAATCACAACAATATAAAGGGTATTTACGCTGAAAAGCTGAACAATGCCACTTTCACGGGTGTGACGGTGAGCGGCAATGGTTACGCGGCTATACCTGAGTTTCCTGGCGCTCAAGCCTTTATGAGCGGCGTGGATATCAACCTGAAAGCAGGGACATACGCGAACATTCAGTTCATTCAGCCGATCATTACTGATAACGCTTTAGGCGGCGCGAAGAATGGATCGGGGATTACAATCAAGGCGCGAGATGATGGAGCGACTTATGGCGCTCAACCGGCAACTCTTGATAACGTGTTGATTGAGGGCGGAAAGATCACCGGCAACGAAAGAGGCATCGTGATTGGTGAACCCGGCAAGAATAACGCTGGGCCAACTGGTGTTGTGCTGCAGTTCAATCGGATCTTTGGCAACAATAAAACCTATAGTGGTGATGATGGCGCGGCTTATGGAGGTGTGGTCAATCACGCTAAAGCCGACATCAGCGCGCTAAACGACTGGTTCGGCTGCAACGAAGGCCCTGCCGGGGCTGATTGCGACAAGACTGTGGTTGTCACTGGCGCTGGCGCTATTGATGCCAGCAAATGGATGGTATTGAGTGTGGCACTACCCACGGGAGGCGTTGAGCCAGGGCATACCGTTTCTATTAACGCTGACTTGAACAAGAATTCCGCAGGCGAAGCTTTGCCCGAGGGGAAACACGTTCATAACGGAGTTCCGATTAAGTTCACCACGGACGCTGGCACGTTCAATCCTGAAGAAACAACATTGACCGCGGGCGCGGCAACAAGCGTCTTTACGGCCACAAACACGCAACCTGTGGCTAATGTATGCGTGAAGGTTGATAATGAGACAATCTGCGGTGAAATAGTGATTTTGCTTGGAAGGTTAACGGTTACAGATTTCTATTACGCGACCAATGATCCAATGAAGGGTGTCAGCGCGGATATCAAGCTGGAAGAAGTGACGACAGATGACGCGGAATCGATTGTTGTCAAGCTCTATACGGGCGGCGCGAATGGGGCGGATTATGTCCTGCTGCAAACCAATACCGCGAATCTTGTGAAATTCAACGCGTTTACGGTCTTTACGTCACCGTTCGATATCTTTGGCACCCGCAATTATGAGGGCAGTTCCTGGGCGAACGTGCGTGAGGCTGAATATGGCCAGAATGAGATCCCGACCCGGGTGGAAGCGATTGTAACTTTGAAGAGCGGGAAGATTTTGACGGCGACGAAGGATATCCCGACAGGTGAATATGTGGTCGTAGCGGTTAATGACGCTTATCAGACAAAGGAAGACACTGAACTTGTTGTTGACGCGCCAGGCTTATTCGCGAACGATCAATTCGCGACCTATGGTACCACTTTGGAGGTGACCGATCCGGCAAATGGCACGGTGACTCTCGGCACAAAGGGCGGATTTAGCTATGAGCCCAATGAAAACTGGCATGGTACCGACACCTTCACTTATATATTGAAGAAAGATGGCGCTGAGGTTGCATCCGCGACCGTGACGATCACGGTAACACCTGTGAAAGATCAGGTTGTCGCAAATGATGACGCGTACGAGGTGAACCAAGGGGAAACCTTAATCGTCACGGCACCTGGCGTGAAATCCAATGACGTTGATGTGGATGGCAACCAATGGTACGTGTCGATCGTTACCGACGTGCAACATGGCTGGCTGTACTTGAATCCTGACGGCAGCTTTACCTACATCCCTGACGCTGATTTCTCTGGTGAGGATACCTTCATTTATAAGCTGCAGACTTACGTTACACCACAATCACAAGGGCTGTGGGATGACACTGCAACGGTAACGATTACAGTGAAAGCTGCGTCACCTGAACCGACGATGATTATTTACCTTCCGCTCATTCTCAAGAATTAGAGGACAAGCGGCACGATCAGCAAGTAATAAGCAACCCCCGGATTCCCGGGGGTTGCCCTTATGTTTTTAATACAGAGGAGGGAAAGTTGTTCACGACATTTGGAGAATCATCAACCGAGTGATTGCGAGTTCTTTGAAAGAATTTTGGCGGTTTTGGGGAATTAACGGAGAATATTTCTACAAGATTAGCTGCAACTGAATAGTACGGGATGGGTATTTGGTCGTTTATTCGACGCGTGAAGCTTGATGTAGTTCCGGGCGCGAGCATCTACCTCCCATTGATAATGAGATAAGAGAAATTCTTTTGAAGGAAGGCGGCTGGCATGATGTCAGCCGCTTTGCGATTAAGCCCAGGGGATTGAGATTGTGGCATACAAGAGCGGCAGGTATAATTTAAGGCATGAAAATCGCGGTGATTGGGGCGGGGGCAAGCGGGATAATGGCGGCGCTGATGGCTGCGCGCAGCCAAAATCATGAAATCGTGCTGTTTGAGCGTAATGAGCGGGTGGGCAGGAAGCTGCTGGTAACGGGCAGCGGGCGCTGCAATGTCACCAACAGCGGGGTTTCCGCGGAGCGCTATGCCTGCGATGACAAGGCCTGGATGAAGCGATTTTTGGATCTGTGGGGGGTGGGGGAGCTTGAAGAAGTGTTGCGGAAACTGGGTCTTCCGCTCAAAGCGACGGATGACGGCTGGTATTATCCGCTGTCGGAATCGGCGCACGCGGTGGTCAGTATTCTTGAGCATCGGCTGAGGTTGGCGGGGGTAAAGCTGCGCGTAGCCACAACCGTTAAAGAGATCAAAGCTCAGGCCAATGGGGAAGAGGAGTTTGAAGTTGCCTGGCAGAGCGCGGATGGGTTATTTCGTGAACGCTTTGACCGGGTGGTGCTAGCGGCTGGCGGAAAAGCTTATCCGGATCTGGGATCGAAGGGCGAGCTTTTTGACGCTCTTGGGGCGCTTGGGCATCAAATCAGGCCGCTGATTCCGGCTCTTGGGCCTGTTTATGTCAAATTGGGTGATTTCGCAGCATTGAAGGGTCAGCGATTTGACGCGCGGGTGGCGATCTACAGCCAAGAACGCTGTCTTGGGCAGGCTGAGGGGAATGTGATCGTCACCGAACGAGGTTTTAATGGCCCGGGGGTGATGGATCTGAGCCACCTGGTTGGTCTGCACGCGAAAGAGGCGCTGACCTTGGCGGTAACTTTCCCATTTTTGCAGTCAAAGACTTTTCACGAGCTGGCTGGCTTGACGGGGCAGAACCTTGGGAGTTTGTTGGCTGGCTGGCTGCCTCCGAAAATCGCCGAGCGGCTGATCAGGCGGGCGGGGTTTAGCCTTGCGGAGCCTCCTGGGCAGGAATCGCTTAAACATTTAATTGCACAGTCCAATTTGGTTTTTCCCATTATCGGAACAGGTGATTTTAGCCGATCGCAGGTCACCGTGGGGGGCGTTCCGGTGGGGGAAGTGTCAGCGGAGACATTTGAGTCGCGCCTGGCGCCAGGTTTGTATCTGGTGGGCGAAACGTTGGACGTGGCTGGGCCTTGCGGCGGATTCAACCTTCATTTCGCGTTTGGCAGCGGTTATCTCGCGGGCGCTTATCTTGCCCGTTTAAATCAACCTTATTAATTAAAGGAGACTGAATGACCATTCCGTTTATTGAACCCTTCCGTATCAAAGTCGTTGAAAAAGTGCGCATGACCACACGCGAAGAAAGGGTTGCCGCGCTCAGGGCGGCTCATTACAACCTGTTCGCTGTGCGAGGTGAAGATGTCTTCATCGACCTGCTGACTGACTCAGGTACCGGTGCGATGAGCGACGAGCAGTGGGCTGGGATGATGCACGGGGATGAGTCTTACGCCGGCGCAAAATCTTATTATCACTTTGAGCAGGCTATCCAGAACATTTTGGGCTTCCCTTACGTTCTCCCTACTCATCAGGGACGGGCGGCGGAGGGCATGCTGTTTAAGTCGCTGGTTAAAGCTGGGCAAACCGTGCCAAATAACCGCCATTTTGACACGACGATGGGCAATTTGCAGGTGCTTGGCGCGAACCCGGTCGATATTCCGGTGGCAGAATCAGCGGATTCTGAAGTTGAACTGCCGTTCAAAGGCAATATGGACTTAGAAGGACTTGAAGCGCTGATTAAAAAGACAGGCGTTGAGAATATTCCGCTGGGCATGCTCACGATTACCAATAATTCAGCTGCGGGTCAACCGGTTTCGATGGATAATATCCGCGCCACGGCTGAAATCTATCACCGTTACGGCATCCCATTCTTCATCGACGCCTGCCGTTTTGGGGAGAACGCCTGGTTTATCAAACTGCGCGACCCGAAATATAAGAACACGCCGGTGCGCGAGATTGTGCGCGAGATGTTCTCATACGCGGATGGCTGCACAATGAGCGCCAAGAAAGACGGCATGGTGAATATCGGCGGCTTTATCGCTTTCAGAGACCCGGAACTCAAGGGGCAAATAGGCGCGAATCTGATCGTACATGAGGGCTTTTTGACCTATGGCGGGCTGGCGGGCCGCGACCTGGAAGCGCTGGCAATTGGCCTAAACGAAGTGGTTGACGAGGATTATTTGAATTATCGCGAATCTCATACCCGCTATTTGGGCGAAGTTTTGAGCGCGGCAGGGATGCCGGTTTATAAGCCCACTGGAGGTCATGCGGTGTATGTCGACGCGGGAAAGGCCTTCCCGGGTATTCCCAAGCGGCAGTTCCCTGCGGTGGGGCTGGCGAACGCGTTGTATATCACCGGCGGGATCAGAACGGTGGAAATCGGCAGTCTGATGTTTGAACACGCTGACCCGGAAACGGGTGAGTTGATGCTGGCGCCTCTGGAACTGGTGAGGTTCGCCATCCCGAGACGGGTATACACGCGCAGCCATCTCGACTATATCGGCGAGGCCGCGGCGGAATGCATGAAGCGCCCTGAACTGGTAAAAGGGCTGAGGGTGACCTGGGCGCCGAAGGTGCTGCGTCACTTCATGGCGCAGTTGGAAGAAATCGAGTAGCCGGCAAGAAATCTTGAATCATGTTTGAAGCCCCTGGCTTTGCTGTCGGGGGCTTTTAAGATGGGCAGGGGCCTGGAAGCCAGGCAATGGCAAAGAGGCAGGCTGTTGGCATGATAATAACCGTGGGCAGGTCATTGTTGAGAGAGGCAGGGTAAAATTGAAGGAGTTGTTTTGACTGACCAGATTGTTGGCGGAAAGGTCAAGCCGCCATGGGGAGGAAGTAAATGCCATTAACGCTCATTCGCCAGAATATCGTTAAAATGCGGGTGGACGCGATTGTCAACGCCGCTAATACGGACCTTGTGATGGGTGGGGGAGTGTCTGGGGCGATTTTCAATGCCGCCGGGCCTGAGCAGATGCAGGCGGCTTGTGATCAGCTGGCCCCGATCCGTACCGGCGAGGCTGTGATTACTCCCGGTTTCAGCCTGCCTGCTAAATTTGTGATTCATACCGCAGGCCCTATTTATCGAGACGGCAAGCAGGGTGAAAAAGAGCTGCTGACTGCCTGTTATGTCAACGCGCTGAAGCGGGCGGTTGAGAATGATTGCGAAAGCGTGGCGTTTCCATTAATCTCCAGCGGTATTTACGGTTATCCAAAGGCGCAAGCCATGGAGGTCGCCCGCGAAACGATCCGGGACTTTCTGAGTGATCATGAGATGGACATCTTTCTGGTGCTGTTTGACCGTTCCTCTTATGCGATCAGCGAAAAGCTTCTCGGAGAGGTGAGGGCGTTCATCAGCGATTCGCAGGTTGACTATCTGATGGATCGATATGATCGGGGTCGTCAACAGGTTTTTGAGGAAGCATTAGAGATGAGGCCGAGCCAGGCTTATCAACCCCGAAAAACCACCTCTCAGGGGTTGGAAGAGGTCGTGGGCAGGCTGGATGAGCCGTTTTCGACAACCCTGCTGAGGCTGATTGACGCCAAGGGTAAAACCGATGTGGAAGTCTATAAGCGCGCCAATATCGACCGCAAGCTCTTTTCGAAGATCCGCAGCAACGAGGGCTACATGCCCAGTAAACGCACTGTGATCGCGCTGGCGATTGGCCTCGGGCTGGACCTGGCTGAAACATCGGACCTGTTAGAAAGGGCGGGGTACGCGCTTTCGAAAAGCCAGCTGTTTGATGTGATTATTCGCTATTTCATCAGCAAGGGTAAATATAATATTTTCGAAATCAACGAGGTTTTGTTTAATTACGACCAACCCCTGCTGGGGGGATGACTTTCGGATTCCGCTTTGATTTTTAAATCGCTGCCTGTGACCCGCAGGCAGATTATTTGTCGCCTGGCAGGCGACCATTTCACTTTCGGTAAATGCTATCTTATGGGCATGAAACAAACCAAAGAGGATGACGAAATGAAAAAGGGATTAACGGAATTAGTTTTTATTCTGGATCGCAGCGGGTCAATGGGCGGTTTGGAAACGGATACGATCGGCGGCTACAACGCGATGCTGGCTAAACAACAAGCCATGGAGGGGGAGTGTTTTATGACTACCATCTTATTTGACGATCGATATGAGCTGCTGCATGACCGCATTGACATTCGCGGCGTCAGCCCGATCAGCAGCAAAGAGTATTATGTGAGAGGTTCCACGGCGCTGCTTGACGCGGTCGGCAGAACACTCCGCAAGATTGAAAATGTGCAGGCGCATACGGCTGAGGAGTTTCGTTCTGAGAAGGTGATGGTGGTGATCATCACTGATGGCTACGAAAACGCCAGCCGGGAGTTTTCGCAAGCGCAGGTGAAGGAGATGATCGCAAGCCACAAGACAAAAGACCAATGGGAGTTTGTCTTTTTGGGCGCCAATATCGACGCGGTTGAGGTGGCGGGCGGTTTTGGCATCGCGGCTGACCGAGCGCAGACTTATCACGCTGACAAACAAGGAGTCGCCCTGAACTTTCGGGTGGTGAGCAATACTGTCAGCAGATTCCGCAGCGGTGAGGCAATAGACGCTTGTTGGAAGGAAGAAATCGAGAAAGATTACAGGAACCGTGGCGGCAACCCCGGCTAAATATCGCCCGTCCTGCCCAATGTTCCACCGGGCAGGACGAGTTTTTAATTCCTTTCGAAGGAGAAATCTGCCAATCTGGGCAGTGTGACAGGCAGTGTTGGGTTGCGCTCCGAGAATTTGATAGTCGATGAAGGCGCTGGGTCGCTCCATCCAACCTGCGTGTCTGGGCCGCCTGATTGGGACGCGCATCTCAACTCGTTTTCACGGTAAAATAGACCAATCAACCCGCTCAGTGGGAAACTTGAAAGGTTAAATTTATGCGCGTACTCATCATTGGAACTGGTTATGTCGGGCTCAACACGGGCGTCATGCTGGCTTATCTCGGCAACGAGGTAACCTGCATTGACGTTAATGCTGAAAAAATAAAACTGCTGCAGGCAGGCATCGCGCCGTTTTATGAGCCTCACCTTGAAGAAATGTTCGCGCTGGCGAAGGACAAGATCAGTTTCACAGACAATTACGAAGCCGCTCAAATTGGTGAGAAGGATGTCATTTTCATCGCTGTGGGGACTCCCTCTTTGCCGGATGGCTCTGCTAATCTCGAGTATGTTCGTCAGGCAGCTGAATCAATCGCTGAGAAACTTTCGGATAAGTTTACGGTGGTGGTCAACAAGTCTACCGTGCCGATTGGCTCGGGCAACTGGGTCGGCGCGATTATCAAGACACATTATGAAAAGACACATGGCAAGAAAGCGAACGGTTTATTCGCTGTGGTCTCGAACCCTGAGTTTCTCAAACAAGGCGCGGCCCTGCATGACTCACTGTATCCGGATCGGGTGGTGATCGGCAGTGAAAATGAGCACGGCCTGGATGTTTTGCGGGAGCTGTTTGGTCCGGTGCTGCGGCAGGATTTTGAGGCTCCAGCCTGCCTGCCTCGCCCAGAGGGGCTGAAAGAGGTTCCGTTGTTGGCGTGTGACCTGACCTCGGCTGAGGTGATTAAATATGCGGCTAACGCCTTTTTGGCGCTGAAGATCTCTTATATTAATGAAATCGCGCGGCTGACCGCCAAGGTCGGCGCGGACGCGCAGATGGTCGCGAAGGGAATCGGGCTCGACAACCGTATTGGCCCACGCTTTTTGAACCCAGGCATTGGCTGGGGCGGTTCCTGTTTTGGTAAGGATACCGCCGCGCTGGTAGCCACCGCGCGCGAATATCAGCTTGAGATGCCGATCGTGCAGGCAGCGCGCGACGTCAACTACGGTCAGCGCAGCTGGGTGGTGGACGCGCTGCAGGAACAGTTAAAGATCCTCAAAGGCCGCCGGGTAGCCTTGCTCGGTTTCAGCTTCAAACCTGAAACTGACGACCTGAGAGACGCGCCATCGCTTGATATTGCCCGCCTGTTAATCCAGCGCGGCGCGATTGTCAGAGCGCATGACCCCATCGCACTGGATAACGCGCGGCGACAATACCCGGATATGGGCGTCACGTATTGCCAGGAGGTTGAAGATGCGCTGGATGAGGCTGAGGCGATTGTTTTGGTGACCGAATGGCCTTATTATCGTACACTGAACTGGAGCAAGATCCCTCCGGTGGTGCTGGTGGACGGCCGCAACTACCTCGACGATAAGGCTTTGAGAGCCTTAGGCTTTACGGTGATTGGGGTAGGACGTTAACCTGCGGTAAGGCCAGAAGCGATGGCATCCGGGCTAAAGCTGAGGAAGATGCCGCGGTGAAGACAGCCATGGGATGATTGATCGATACAGAGGCGGTGGGCATGCCCACCGCCTGAAGTTTAAGGCAAGATGTTCTAAGCTCGCGGGGGTGTGCTTTCTTGTTAGTTCGTGCGGCGTGAAAGCCTTTTTCGCTAACTTCATTGTTCAAATTAAATTTGACGGCAAGCAAAAGCGCGGCGATTTATTAATGAATGCGGTCAAAACCTCCTTGGCTGGGCAATTTTGACGGTATGGATGAAGAAATTAGGAGCAAAATTATTACTTATGAGAAGGTTACTTCTCGATAGTAATAAGAGCGGGGAAGTCTAATGATTTTCGAAATATTTTCGAGCGGCTAACCGGAGGTTGCCGCCTGCCCCAGCCAGAGCCTGGTTCAGGCTCTGGCTGGGCGGTGTGATGCTGATCATTTCTTTTACGCCATGCTTGAGGAGCGCCGCGGCATTCGGCGCGATCGACCCGCTGAGCAGCAGCAGCGGCACGCCAGCCGCTTCACAGCGTCTGGCAATCGCCGATATTGCCTTACCCATGGCGCTTTGAGCGTCTGTGCGGCCTTCTCCTGAAATTACCAGGTCTGTTCCCAGCAATTGTTGATCAAAATTTGCCAGATCGAGCACAAAATCGATGCCGCTGGTCAATTGGGCGCCAAAATAAGCCAGAAACGGCAGGGCGAAGCCACCCGCGGCTCCCACACCTGGCTGATTTCGCCAATCTTTGACGCGATCAGCTTTAATGACATCCGCCAGATGCGCCAGGCCGCGGTCTAATTGCCGCACCTGATCGGCACTGGCGCCTTTTTGCGGACCATAGATATGACTGGCGCCAGTCTGACCGCAGAGCGGATTTTTAACGTCACTCAAAAAGATAATCTGGCTGTGGCGAGTTTTCGCGAAGCGTGTGGACTGGCGGACGCTGGACACGTCGATCAGCTTAGCTGCCTCGCGGACGATCTCACCATGCTGGTCTGTAAATTCGAGACCCAAGGCGAGGGCTGCCCCCACCCCACCGTCGTTGGTCGCGCTGCCGCCAAGGCCGACATAAATGGGGTCAAGACCACGTTGAACTGCGTTGCTGATCAGCTCACCGACGCCATAGGTGGTGGCGCGCATAATATCACGTTCCCCCTCCCCTACCAGCGGCAGGCCAGCCGCAGCCGCCATCTCAATCACCGCGGAGCCATCCGGCAATTCGCCATAAACCGCGTCGACAGGGCGCATCATTGGATTGTGAACCTGGAGGAAATGACGCTGGCCGCCTTTGAAGGCAAGGACGGCTTCTACCAAGCCTTCCCCACCATCCGCGATGGGGAGTTGAATGACCTCCGCCTGAGGGAATGCCCGCGAGGCTTCTTCGGCGATGATGCGGGCTGCCTGGATGGCGCTCAAGGAACCTTTGAATGAATCTGGGGCGATGAGGATTTTTTTCATAGGCCAGCTTCCACTTCTGAAAGCCAGATGAAAACTGACGTGAAAGGTGGCCGTCTCAACCATGCCTGGTCGGTCTCGAGCCGGTTGAATAACTCAACCAGGGTTGAGTCAGCCGACTCAACTTCACGCCGCCAGTTGAGGCGCTGCAAGCCGAGCGATTTGGCCAAGGGATGGGTTGGTTCGAGGCCAGAGTTTTGGAATATTACTGCCCGAATGAGTGTCAGCTTCCAGGTTTGGTAGAAGTTCCACAGAGAATCGAAGGCATTGCAGGAAGCGCCGTCGCCCGCCGCGTCTGGCTGAAACAGATCCCAAAATTGAGGGCCATCGTCGGGGATTTTTTTAAAAAGGCGAGTGAGCGTCCCCCAGGAAACCGTCTCGCCTGCCCGGTCTAGCTCCTTGCAGGCTTCGATGCAGGTGATTTGCGTGTTAAGCCTGTCCAGGTCGTTATAGAGTAGCATCAACTGGGCATCCAGGACTGCATCCGCGCGCTGCAGATGCGGATTGGCGAGGATCTCGCGAGTGACTTCAAGTGGAATCTGTTGAGCCTCATAAAAAGTAAGTTGCTCGATGCGGCGCAGGGTGGATTGGTCATACAGGCGCACTTGGCCGCGACTGTGAGCGTCTGATTGTAAGAGTTCTAACTCATCGAAGGCTTGCAGTTCCTTCTTACTCAAACCGGTGAGTTTGAGCACCTCACCACTAAGCAATGGTTCGTCGGTTTTTTTCGCCTCAGCCATATCTATCTCCCGAATAAATATATCAGAATATGACCCTCAGTTGAGAGATGTCGCTCTGCCAGCGTGCCTTATAATTACTTATGAGAATGCAGGCTGCTATTCTGGCCTGCCTTTTCTGGAGATTTGACCATGCCGAAAAAACAACCTGTCCGTTCCACCCTGCTCACGCTTACACCTGAGCAGCTTGAGCTTGATGCGAGCCTGCCCTCCCCCGTCGAGGCTTACCTGAACACGCTCTCCCCTTCTGGCAGGCGAACCCAGGCTGCGGCGCTGAACAACCTGGCTTTTCTGTTTTCGGATGGCAAGATAGAAGAGTGTTTGAAGTTCCCATGGCACTTATTGCGTTATGAGCATACGTCGGGTTTGGCGGTTTCGATGGTTGGTATTGGCTACGCGAAATCAAGCGTCAACAAACATTTGGTAGCGCTGCGCCGGGTGTTAGAAGAGGCTTATCGGCTGGGCCAATTTGATAACCATGATGACTTCTACCGAGCGGCGGGCATCAGGTCCCTGCGCACTCAGACCATTCCGCGCGGGCGCGCGCTCAAGATGAGCGAGCTCGAAGCATTAGTCTCTGCCTGCCTGGCACAATCAAACAACCCCAACCTTGGGCTGCGCGACGCGGCAATTATCTCCACGCTCTACGCGGCTGCCCTGCGGCGGCAGGAGATTGTCGACCTGAACCTGGCAGACCTTTCGATCAGCGAAGCCCGCCTGCGCATCCTCGGCAAGGGCAGCAAAAAACGCGTTGTCTTCCTCTCTCAGGACGCAATGGGAGCACTGTTGGCGTGGCTGGAGCTGCGCGGCCGCAAACTGGGGCCGCTGTTCACACACGTCACCAAGGGGGGAAAAGTCACCTTGCGGCGCCTGACGCCTCAGGCAATCTACTATCTGCTCAGCCGCCGCGCCCTTGAAGCGGGGGTAGACGCATTCACCCCGCACGACCTGAGGCGCACCTCGATCACCGACCTGCTCAGCGCAGATGTGGACGTGTTGACAGTCTCTTCAATCGCCGGTCACGCCAGCGCCGATACCACCCGACGCTACGACAAGCGTTCGGAAGAGACGAAAAAGGCGGCGGCCGAGAAACTTCGTTCGCCTTTTGTTCCCTCAACTGCTTTACCGAGCAACCCGGGTTCGAAAGCTAATACAGAAGGTTGATCAGTTCATCCAACGTGAAATTGACGAAATAATTGCCCACATGAACGTCTCTGAGGCGCTCACGGATCGCTTCGGGGCGGTATTCGACACCCTCGAGCAGATTTTCGAGGATGCTAATATCGTGTTGGCCAAAGAAATCCCCATAGAACTTGACATGGCGGATGACGCCCCGCTCAACATCCAGAAGCGCATCGATGCCGCCCCCGGGATAACGGGTTTCGCGTTTGAGGCCGAAGGCCGGGGATTTGCCATAGTTCCAGTCCCAGGTTTGATAGCGCGCCTGAGCTAATTCAGCAACACCATGCCAGTCTTTATCTTTCAGTTTGTATTCGTTGATTTCGCCTCCCTTGAACACGCCGTGAATGATCGCCTGGCGAAATTCGAGGATGTCCGGGCAATTTGAGGGCATAAACTCGGTGATATTGGCCACGCGTGAGCGCACCGATTTAATGCCCTTTGACTCGATTTTGGCCTGTTTGGGCCTCAGCGCCTCCCCTACCACTTTCAGATCGGTCTGCCAGAGCAAGGTACCATGGCTGACCATACGAGGCCCCGCAACATACTGTGCGTTACCCGATATTTTGCGCCCACCAAGCACAATATCGTTGCGACCAGAAAGTTCCGCGTTCACGCCCATCGAACGCAGAACATCGATGACTGGCTGGGTAAACTTGCGGAAATTGTGGAAGTTGTCGGCAGAATTAGGCGCGATGAAAGAAAAGTTGAGATTACCGAGGTCATGATAGACCGCCCCACCGCCTGAGAGCCGCCGGACAACTTTAATGTCGTTCCGCTCGACATAGTCGACATTGATCTCTTCGACGGTGTTTTGATTTCGACCAACAATGATAGAAGGCTCGTTGATGTAAAAGAGCAGGATTTCATCATCCAGAGCAAGATGGCGAATAGCGTATTCTTCGAACGCCAAATTGACGCGCGGGTCGTGGATGTTTTTGTTGTCGAGGAAAATCATGGGCCAGCCTTTAACAATTAATATAAAAGGATTTTACTCTTTTGAGGCGCCAGTAACAATGAAATGCACTATCCGGGACTGTCAGCTTTGGGTTTCAGGATTGAGGCGGTCTGTCAGGAACCGCGACACGCGAGGCGAATAATCGCACCAAGCAGCTGTTAGGCTGCCTGGGTTAATCACGCTAAATATCAAGATGAAGTCCAGCTACTCATATTTCAAAGCATTGACCGGAATCATGGTGGCGGCATTGAGGGCAGGGTAAAGACCTGAGAGCAAGCCCACCACCGTGGCAAACAAAACACTAAAGATTGGCAGCCAGAAAGGCATGGCGGTAGCGATCGGCTGCGTGCCACCCATCATGCCGCCTCCCTGACTCGACAGGTAAGAGCTTGAGAAAACATTGATAATGGCGCAAATCAACCAGCCAAGCGCGACTCCGCCGATGCCACCCAAAAACCCAATACCGGCCGCCTCACCCAAAAAGATCGAGAGCACATTGTTATTCGTCGCCCCGATAGCTTTCATGATGCCGATCTCGCGGGTGCGTTCAAGAATCGCCATGGTCATCGTGTTGGCAATGCCGATCGCGGCTACGAGCAAGGCAATCGCCCCTACCCCACCGAAAACCAGCTGCATGATGGTAAAAAATGAGTTAATGCCCTGCACTGTCGATTGCGGCGTCCATGCCTGATAGCCCATGTCATTGATCTGTTTTGTGATCTCGACCGTGTCTTCAGGTTTAACAGCCCTGACAATTACCCGGTCATAGCCTTGTTTGTTACGATCGATTTTCTTTCCCAGAATCCAATCATTCAATTGGTTGATCATCGATTCCGGCAAGTATATAGCGCCATCCGCCTCGCCCTTGGTCTCTTTCAACACACCAGCTACTTCCAGATTTAAGGTGCGTGTGGTCGTTGTGCCATCCTGAGAATATTTTTGCAGCACAAGTTTAACTGATTTACCGAACAGGTCAGGTGGCTCTGTGGGCGGATCGTTAGGTCGCTGGTTGGGGTTATAGAAATTGCGGGGCACCCACGACCCGATGATCATCTGGTTTTTTCCGAGCGTGGTAACCCCCTGGCTGGCTTCAAGGTCCATTTCTTTTAGATCATCTAAATTCACGCTCATCAGGTTTCCCCAACTTTGCAGCCTATCGTAAGACATTTCAACGCCCCCCTGGAACTGTTGAAAGATGATGACCTTTTCAACTCCTGGAATCGTCTGGAATTGGACAATCGCGTCCGGTGTCAATTTCTTAATATCAGAGTCTTTGATTTCGCGGGGGCCCATGCCATTATTCTCGGGAAAGCCCGGATAGACCTGGATGTTGGACAGGTCGCTGATGCCCCATAATGAGTTGGTAGCGTTTTTCTGTAAGCCTGCCCCGAGGGAGACCAGGGTCACCACCGCCGCAGTGCCGATCACCACACCAATGGCGGTGAGCACTACGCGGCCTTTGCGCCGGCCCAGGTTATCAATGATCAGGCTGATCAGATCGGAGAATCGCATCTCACCCCCGGTTCACTTCAATTGGAAGCCTTTTCCCCTGCGGTGAACTCTCAAAATCAGGGGCGTCCTGCATCGGTCCCATATCGGTTGGCGTTTCGCGCTTCGTACCAAAACCAAAGAAACTCTTAATAGCGTTCCAGACTTTAGCGAAGAATCCGGGTTCGCTCGCCGGTTCCTCAGGCATGGGGAAGCCATCCATGCCGGGGTTGTCAGGGTTTGAAAGAATGGGGGTTCCATCGGGCCCGAGCACGGGCTTTCCATCCGGCCCAATAACAGGCTGACCGCCAATCGGCATCTGCATGGCTGGCGAGACTTCAACTTCCAGCTTTGTATTGTAGGTGCGCAGCTGATTAAAATCATCTGTGTAGCGAATTTCCAGATCCAGCGGGGTCGCACCCTCTTCGCTGGGGGTAAACATGACATCCATAGTGTAGTAGCCACCCGGGTCAAGTGAGCCAACCAATGAGGTGGCGTTCTCGAGCTGTCCGGTCTTGGAACGTACGGTGGCATTGCCCAAAATGACCGTTTTGCGGGAAATATTGGTGATCTGGATGGGCAGCTGAACGGGCATGCCAACATTAATCATGCCCGGGTCGCGATAAAAGGCGACCTCAAGCTGCGGCAATGAGTAGACAAGCAGGGTGACGACAGCGTCGTCAATATAACGGATGCCTTTCGGGTCGGTAAAAACAAAAGACAGTTTGAGCGGGTAGGCGCCAGGTACAGTGGTGACATTGACGATAAACTCGCTCTCAACTGAAGCAGTGCCCATCGAGGCAACATCGCCGATCAGAACGACATTGGAACTGCCAATCGGGGCAAAATTAGTCAGTTCGCTTTGCTGACCGCCTACCGTGCCGGGTTGGGGCGTGCCTGACTCATTGACGTTCAGCTGAGCACCGCCACCGTAAACAAGTGAAACGCCCCTGGCATCTGAAGGGCCAAGGTTGTTGAGCACCAGCTTAAGTTTGAAATTCGTTCCGGGCTGCAGTGGGTCAACACTTGTTTGCACCTTAGAGACCACGATCAGCGGTTTCTGAGCGGCGGGAGAAAAGGTTGGCGTTTGGGTCGGACCAACAATCTTCTGGCTGATACCGATTGTGAAGATGAAGGTTTCTGAATAAGAGGTCCCCTCAGGGTCCATGTAAGTCGCGACGGCCTGGATCGTTCCGGAATATTTCCAGGTTGAATCATCTCTTACTTTGAATTCCTGGCTGATGGTTTCGAAGACAGCATTGTCCGCGTCCACTTCATAAAGCGTATTCACGCCTCCCTTTTCGGTAGGAGTGAACTCCTCGCTGGTAAAAGTCAGGACGATATTTCTGGCATGGATTTTCCCATCGTTGCCCAATTGGATGTTTAACTTGAACGTGCTCCAAGGATCGACATATATACCGGAATCAGTATTGTAGGATTTAACATAAAGAAGCGGCCTATTTTTGTCTTGCGCCAACGCTGGGGTGACCACCAAGCCCAGACAAAGCATAAAAATGAGCGCTAAGGTTGTTAGTTTCTGATTTGTTTTCATATTATTTGCTTTCTCAGCCTAATTGCTGGATCTTTTGATGATACTCGGTTTCACTGACACGCTTGCCATCTATCAGGTGGACCACCTCGCTGGCGAAATTGAGCATGCGCGGGTCATGAGTAGCCACGATGATTGTTTTGCCGCCTTTGTTTAAATCACTCAGGAGCTGCATGATTGCCATGCCGCTTGTCGTATCGAGGTTGCCGGTTGGTTCATCAGCCAGGATCAGCTGCGGATCGTTGATTAATGCGCGCGAAACAGCCACGCGCTGCTGCTGA
>Ga0123335_1003394_pt1 | contig 22153 bp, 18 predicted proteins | sample BiotimSIPDNA_2_FD_89707 | JGI IMG/M metagenome (GOLD analysis project Ga0123335, IMG submission 89707) | Anaerobic biogas reactor microbial communites from Washington, USA - Biogas_R2 time_0 SIP DNA | ecosystem: Engineered > Bioreactor > Anaerobic > Unclassified | place: Washington, USA...
AATTCTTCATGGGTGATTGAGTCCTTTCTGTTGAATTTTGTTGGGGGCAACATTATTTTAACACGACTCGATCACTTTTTCTACTCCTTTTATGTATGTCTCACATCAATTGTAACATAACACTTTTGTATTCCGAAAGTTAAAACCTTGCTTGACATAAGGCGCGCACGGGGGTATACTGTTTATATAAAATCAATGCAGGTGAGGAAATCAATATGAAGTTACGAATCCCCGACCATATACGTGTCTACACCTCCCTCGGGGTCGCCGATAAAGCCATAAGCGATTACGCAGAGGTAAAATTTAACATAAACGGCGGCCGCATGTCAGTGAGCCTTGCGGTTCGCCAGTCCGACACCGGCGTCAGCTATATCCGTCTGCGCTGGAACCGCGCACACTCCGGAGAGCGGCGCACCGAATCGGTAATGGTATACGGCGACGCCTGGGAACGGGGCTACGGCGACCTGATGTGGGGACCGGTCAATCCCCAGCGCACTATGCCCTGGTTCTGCATGGCGTCAAACGGATCAGACTCTAATACCGACTATGCCGGCCGCTTCACCGAGTGTTTCGGCGTGGGCGTTCTTGCCTCGGCTCTCGTCTTCTGGCAGTATGATGTTTCCGGCGTCACCTGCTGGCTGGATGTGCGCTCGGGCACCCGGGACGTTCTCCCCGGCAATCGTGTAATAAGTGTCTGTGATGTTATTTTCGGCGAGTATCGCGATATGTCGGCTTACACGGCGGGGCGCCTCTTCTGTGCCGCCATGTCTCCATCGCCGCTGAAAACCGCAAGACCGGTCTACGGCTCAAACGACTGGTACTACGCCTACGGCAAGACCTCCCATGAGGAAATAATGAACGACACCCGTCTGCTGATGTCGCTATGCAAAGGCAACGAAAATCCGCCATACATGGTCATAGACAACGGCTGGTCGCCGGTAAACTGCGACGCCCCATGGGACAGAGGCAACGAGAAATTTCCCGACATGGCGCGCCTGGCCTCCGAAATGGCGGAAACGGGCGCAATCCCCGGCATCTGGGTGCGCTACCTCATCGCCGAGGACAAGATGAACGACGATCTCATTCCCGTCGAGTGGCGTGCCGAGCGCTGCCGCGACAGCCTTGACCCCAGCATACCCGAGGTGCTGGATTATGTCCGTGAGACCACTGAGCGTTTAACCGGCTGGGGCTACAAACTCATAAAGCACGACTTCTCAACATATGACATGTTCGGCTGCTGGGCGCTTGCCGGGCGCACCGAACTTGCCGTGGCTGACGGGGGACGTGAATGGTCTTTCCGCGACCGTTCCAAGACTTCAGCCGAGGTAATAGTCAACCTGAACCGGGTAATCCGCGAGGCGGCCGGTCCCGACACCGTAATAATCGGCTGCAACGTCATAGGTCACCTTGCCGCAGGACTTATCGAGCTCAACCGCACCGGCGACGACACTTCCGGCCGCGACTGGGAGCGCACCCGCAGGATGGGCGTCAATACTCTCGCCTTCCGCGGGCTTCACAACGGCACCTTCTACGCAGCCGACGCCGACTGTGTGGGGCTTACCACCCGGGTGTCCTGGGATATGAACGCCCGCTGGACGCATCTGCTTGCCGTCTCGGGCTCCCCCATGTTTGTCTCCGCCCAGCCCGAGGCGGTCACCGATGAGGTGGCGGAATTCCTGCGCGAGGCATACCGCCGCAACTCGATTCAGACAGATGAACTCATACCTCTCGACTGGATGGAGAACATGACCCCCGCCCGCTGGCTGCTGAACGGTCAGCCTTATGATGTGGACTGGTTCCTCCCCGAGGGCGCCGACTCATTCCGCAAGAAGGTGCTATTTGCTCCCGGCGCGTTTTAATGTGACGCAGTATCGCGATAAAAACAATAAACCACCGGCTGAGCCGGATATCAATACATAACAACCCGAACCGAGGTAAAACATGAACCAGATCAGAATGCTCCGCTTTCCGAAGAAACGCTATACCAGAGCCGATGTCATCCTCCCCGAAGGATATTCGGTAGTCACTCACACCGATGAGCTCGTTCCCCAGTGGCTCGAAATCTGCGACAGCCTGAACGGCGGAAGCCGCGATATTGCGAAATTTGAGAACGCGGTGCTCAAAAATCCCGATATCTCACCCGAGCGCGTTTTCTACATCACCGATCCCGAGGGCAAATATGTCGCCACTGCTATTGCCCGCTGGTGGCCTGAGGAGAAGCATGGCGGTCTGCATATGGTTGAGACCCGCCCCGAATACCGTGGTCTCGGACTGGGCAGAGCAATCTGCACCGTTGCCGTCGCCGCCCTTGACGAGCTGGGTACCGTGCGCGACCGGCTTTCAACCGACGAATTCCGCATACCGGCTATCAAGATATACCTTTCCCTCGGCTTTGTGCCGTGGCTCTATGAGGACGATATGTACGACCGCTGGGTGGGCGTAATGAAAGGCCTGGGCTACAGCGAATACGACATGGCAAACCTTGAGGGCAACTCGGTGCAGCTTTATAAATTCTGATTGCCGCGTTTTGCATGCCGTATTTTATTAAAAGCCCGCGGGTGAGGTGACGGGCATATGAGTATGAGTCAGATAAAAATGCTGCGCTTTCCGGGCAGACGCTATACCGAGGCTGACATTGTCCTGCCCGAGGGCTGGTCGATGGTGACCCTGACCGATGACCGCATCGGCGAGTGGATAGGCATCTTTGACGTGCCCGAAAGCGTTCATCACGGCATGGATATCTACCGCCACGCCGTTCTGGGCTTCCCCGATGTGGCACACGAGCGGATATTCCTCGCACGGGAGCCGGGCGGGCGCTGTGTAGCGACCGCCACAGCCCGCTGGAACCCCGATACCCGCCGGGGAGGACTGCATATGGTGCGGACTGTACCCGAATACCGGGGTCTGGGACTGGGTCGGGCGGTAAGCGTGGCGGCAACCGCCGCGCTTGACGCGCTCGGGACAGAGCGCGAAGAGCTTTCTACAGATGAATATCGCGTGCCTGCTATCCGGCTTTACCTTTCACTTGGCTATGTGCCATGGCTATACGAGGACGACATGTTCGGACGCTGGCAGGGAGTGCTTGAGGAGCTTGGCATATGTTCCTGCCCTGCGGCGGACAAAGCCGGAGAGAAGATCGAAATTATGAAATTCAAAACCGACGGAGAAATAAAATGAGACAGAAAATTACCATCTGCTTTATCGGCTGCGGCGCTTTCGCCCGCTCCTTTGTGCCGCTTTTCAAGGTACATCCCGACGTGGAGAAAGTCTATGCCTGCGACCTGATAAAGTCCAAGGCGGATTTCTACTCCGAGACCTTCGGAGTGGAGATAATCGACAGCTTCGAGGAGGTTCTGCGCCGCGGCGACATCAACGCCGTAGCTATCTTCACACAGCGCCACCTCCACGGTCCGCTGGTCATCCGCGCGCTCAAGGCGGGCAAGAATGTATACAGCGCCGTTCCCTGCGCCTCCGAGATTGAGGAGATATACGAAATCGAAGAGCTTGTGCGCAAGACCCGCCTCACCTACTCCATGGGCGAGACCGGCTACTATAGGGGCGCCGCCATGTTCTGCCGCGAGAGGATGCGCCGGGGTGAGTTCGGCGATTTTGTCTACGCCGAAGCCCAGTACAACCACGACCAGCGCCACTTCGACTTCACCCGCAACGGCGGCAACTGGAAAGCGGTGGCGGGCATCCCGCCCATGCTCTATCCCACCCACTCCACATCAATGATACTCTCCGCCATGCCGGGCGTATATGTGAAGAAGGTCTCCGCCTTCGGCTATGAGGAGCGCAATAACACTGACATTTTCGGCACCGAGGGTGTCAACCTCTGGAATAACCCCTTCTCAAACACGGCTATGCTCTGCAAGCTCTCGAACAACGGCGTCGCGCGCATAAGCGAAAACCGCTGTGTTGCCTTCGCGGGACCGAATACATATATCTCCCAGTTCTACGGCTCGGACGCCTCATATGAGTTCTCTATGGTGCACCACTATTACAGCCGCTGGAACCCCGAGAACAGGAATAAACTCATAACCGAGGATGTCTCAGCCGAGGTTCAGCCCGAATCGCTCATGAGCATTATAAACGAGCCGAATGTAGCCCAGAGAGTCACCGACGGCATCGGCTTCATCGATATGAGCCCCATTCAGATTCGCTACGGCGCCTATGGACAGCGCCTGCCCGAGGAGTTTAGAGGCCTGCGCAACGGTCACAACGGGACTCACCACTTCATGGTGGACGATTTCTGCAAAGCCGCCGCTACAGGCAAACTCAGTCCCACCAACATATGGCAGGCAGCACGCTATAATTTTCCCGGTCTTGTGGCTCACAAGTCGGCGATGAAGGGCGGCGAGCTGATGAACGTTCCCGACCTGGGCGATCCCCCCGCCGACTGGGAGGTTATCGACGACGAGACGCCCTATTTTCGGTGAGGCAGACAGATAAAACCCGCATCAGGTGACATACACCCCGAGCGCCGCGGATCCGATGCGGCGCTCACTTTTATCAAGCGGCGAAAAAACTTCCGATTATTTACAGGAATTTTACGATAATCTGTTTACAAACGCACAATTATCGGGTAGAATGGGCAGAGTATAGTTGCAGGACAATATTATAACGATTCTGAGAGCGGGTGAAAGCGAAATGAGCGCAATCCAACCTAAATACAAACGGGTGCTCCTCAAGCTGTCGGGTGAGGCTCTGAACAAGGGCGGAGACGGCGGCATACTGAACGGCAATGTAGTGCGCAGGATATGTGAAAGTGTCAAGCGCTGCGCGGATATGGGCGTGCAGGTGAGCATCGTCGTCGGCGCCGGCAATATCTGGCGCGGACGTATGGGCGCTGACATGGATTCGGCGCGCGCCGACCATATGGGCATGCTGGCGACCGCTATAAACTCGCTGGCGCTGGCGGACGCTCTTGAGCGCCTGGGGGTTCAGACCCGTGTTATGACCGCAATTGAGATGAAGGAGTTTGCCGAGCCGTACATCCGTCTCCGCGCCATCCATCATCTGGAGCTGGGCAGAGTGACAATATTCGCCTGCGGACTGGGTATGCCCTATTTCTCCACCGATACCGCCGCCGTCATGCGCGCCAAGGAGATCGACGCAGATGTGGTGCTCATCGCCAAGAACGGCGTTGAGTATGTCTATTCCGCCGACCCGGGCATCGCCCCCGATGCGGTCTGCTATAAGGGTAAGCTTGACTACTCCAATCTGGTGATCCGCAAGTTGAAGGTCATAGACCCCACCGCGGCGGTATTCGCCGCCGAGAACCATATCAAACTCCATGTTTTCGGCATGGACGATCCGGAAAACATATGTCGCGCCGTGGCAGGCGAGCCCATAGGCACAATAATAACCGATGACCCCGCCACCGTCTGCAACGAAGTTAACCCGACTGTATGATACATACATAATATTATAAACTGGAGGATAAAGTAATGAAGCTCAACACTCAGGATTACGAATATAAAATGAACAGGTCGATTGAGGTCTACGCGGAAGAGCTGTCGACCATACGCGCCGGCCGTGCGAACCCCGCTGTGCTGAACAAGATTACCGTTGACTATTACGGTGCGCCAACCGGCATCAGCCAGATGGCCGAAGTCAGAGTTACGGATGCCCGCACCATCGCCATTCAGCCCTGGGACGCCTCCACGGTAAAGGCTATCGAGAAGGCTATCCTCGGCTCAGACCTGGGTATAACTCCGATAAGCGACGGCAAGATCATTCGTCTGGCTTTCCCCCAGCTCACCGAGGAGCGCCGCAAGGAGCTGAAGAGACAGGTTGAGAAGATGGGCGAGGGCACAAAGGTAGCTATCCGCAACATCCGCCGCGATGCCAATGACAAGTGCAAGGAAATGAAGAAAAACTCCGAGATGACCGAGGACGAGCAGAAGCAATCCGAGAAGGAGATCCAGACCCTTACCGACGACTATATAAAAAAGCTGGATGCCGTTACCGAGGAGAAGATCAAGGAGATTATGGCAATCTGACCGCACAATCAACGGAAACGGAGCGGCACGGTTTTCCCGACCGCTCCGTATCTGTGATATCACGGACAGGATTTATTATGGGTATCGAAAATAAAGTCGCGGAACCGATTACCGACTGCGCCGCACGCGGACTGCGCCATATAGCCTTCATAATGGACGGCAACGGCCGCTGGGCAAAGCAAAGGGGGCTTCCCCGAGAGTTAGGTCACACGGCGGGCGCGGCTAATTTCAAGAAAATAACCCGTTACTGTTCGGATATAGGAATTCCGGCGGTGACGGTGTATGCTTTTTCAACCGAAAACTGGAAGAGGTCGAAAACCGAGGTTTCGGCTTTGATGCGCCTCTTCGGTGAATATCTTACAAACGAGTTTGATGAGATGATGGTTAACGACCTTCGGGTCGTCTTTCTCGGCGATCGGGCTCCTCTTTCAAATAGTCTCAAAGTTCTGATGGAACGCATGGAGAGCGCCTCGGTGAACAACAGCCGTCTGCTGAATATTGCCATCAATTACGGCGGCAGAGCGGAGATAGTGCAGGCTGTCAACAAACTGATCGCCGAGGGCAGAACCGATATTACCGAGGAGGACATAACCTCTCATCTCTACACCGCCCACTGTCCGCCGCCCGATCTTGTTGTACGCACCGGCGCGGAAATGCGGCTTTCGAATTTTCTGATCTGGCAGTCGGCGTATTCCGAGCTTTATTTTTCCGATGTGCTCTGGCCGGATCTGACGCCCGGCGACATTGACGCGGCGGTTGCCGCGTTCTTCTCAAGAGAACGGAGGTTCGGGAATGCATGAGCTTGAGGCGCAAACGAGACCTTAAGCCATAACTCTCCCGTTACACTTCATATGGTTAAACGAATTATTACCGCCGGCATAGGTCTTTGCGTGCTGCTCCCCTTTGTGATTTTTTCACATACCTTCATGCTGCTCATCTTTACATCGGTACTGGCTTCGGTGGCAGTGCTGGAGATGATAGGCTGTATTATCGCAGGCACCGAACACAACAACATGGGCGCATCCGAGGAAAACGAAATTATTGCCATTTTCAAGGGCATAAAGCGCTTCAGGGCGGTAATTCCTTCAATTATTTATACGGTGCTGATGCAGCTGCTGCCGAGAATTGCCGGCGAAACAGACAGGGCGTTCAAGCTGATGCTTGCGGCGACAACCGTATATTGTTTTGTGCTTTTCTCTGTTGCGGTTATTTCCGACAGGCGCTTCACCATTGTGCAGGCATGTCTTACCTTCGCAGCCGTGGTGTATATAAATCTCGGTTTTGCCGCGCTTACACTGCTGCGCGACATGAAGCACGGCATGCTCTGCTTCATGCTGGTGTTCCTCATGGCATGGATCACCGACGGCGGCGCCTACTTTGTGGGCTCAAAGCTGGGGCGGCATAAGCTTATCGTGCGGGTAAGTCCCAAAAAGACGGTAGAGGGCACTGTGGGAGGCGTTATCTCCTGTATTATATTTACCGTGGTTTTCGGATTTATCGCCGGCATGGTCACATCTGCCGTACCGAACTACCCGGCGCTTATTATCATGGCGGCTTTGGTGAGTATAGTCTCGCAGATGGGCGACCTTATCGCCTCGCTGTTCAAGCGCGAGTTCGGTATCAAGGACTACGGCAATGTTTTCCCGGGTCACGGCGGTGTTATGGATCGCTTCGACTCGAATATAGTGGTGGCGCCATTTATGTTTATCATGATAAATGCGCTCCCCTTCCTCACTCTTTTTGTTTGAAAAATATATTCCGTCCTCCGCATTCATCGCCTGTGAGATCTGAACATTCGGAATGATCTTTTGCAGTGAATACGGGCTATCGGAAGTTTATAGAAGTTTATATAAGGTAATTCGGTATATAATGAGTAACCAAACTATCGCCCTTCTCGGATCAACCGGCTCGGTGGGCGTGCAGACGCTTGAGGTTGCCCGGCATCAGGGCTGGCGGGTTTCGGCATTGGCAGCTTTCGGCAGCCGTCCCGAGCTGCTTGCGTCACAGCTCCGCGAATTCAGACCGGCAGTATGCGCGGTCTCCTCGGGCGAACTGACCGACGAAATTAAAGCGGCAGCGCGGGAGGCGGGCAGTGAAATTATCTGCGGCCCCGACGCCGCGTCACATTTAGCCGCCGAAGCGGAGGGCGTTGTCGTTGACGCCATCATAGGCTACGAGGGACTTAAGCCCGCCCTTGCGGCTCTGCGGGCGGGCAAGCGTCTGGCGCTGGCTAACAAGGAATCGCTTGTCTGCGCCGGTCCCTATTTTATGCGCGTATATAATGAACTGCGCCGGTCGGGTGTGCAATGTGAACTGATCCCCGTGGACTCGGAGCACAGCGCCATATTTCAGTGTCTTGACGGAAAGACAGCGGCTGCCGAACGCATATACCTCACCTGCTCCGGCGGTCCGTTTTTCGGCAAGGACAGAGAGTTTCTCAAAAGGGTAACCGCCGCTGAAGCCCTTGCCCATCCCACCTGGTCGATGGGGGCACAGATTACCATCGACTCGGCGACACTTATGAACAAGGGTTTCGAAGTGATTGAGGCGGCGCGGCTCTTTGACATCTCGGGCGAGGATATTGAAGTGCTTATACACCGCGACAGCATAGTGCACTCGATGGTGGGCTTCGACGACGGAGCGGTACTGGCTCAGCTCAGCCTGCCCGACATGCGGCTATGTATCCAGTACGCGGTCACATACCCTGAGCGTATCCCGGGGTTGACCGGACGTCTCGATTTTACCGCCATGAAGCCACTCTGTTTCAGCCGTCCCGACACCGGCACCTTCCGGCTGTTGGATACGGCATATTCGGCGCTCAGACGCGGGGGAGCAGTTCCCGCGGCGCTCTACGGAGCAAACGACGCGGCGGTTCGTCTCTTCCTTGAGGGCAGAATCGGCTTTACCGACATTACCGATTCGGTGTGCGCCGTAACCGAACTGCCATGGAACGAGAGTGACGAGGTCACCCCCGACGATTGCGGCGGCATCATCGCCGAGGCGCAGGCAAAACTTTATGAACATCTCGGAATCTGACAGAAAAGAAACACGCAATTCACACCATACGCTGAACCGATAGGAGATGAAGGTCAAATAGCACTCAAAATAATCTTAGCCGTAATAATATTCGGCTGTCTGATTTTCATACATGAGGCGGGACATTTTTTCGTCGCCAGAGCCTTCGGAGTCTCGATAAAGGAGTTCGCCGTAGGCATGGGACCGAGGATCCTGTCGAAAGTCAGCGAAAAGAGCGGCATACGCTATTCGCTGCGCGCACTGCCGATTGGCGGATTTGTCAGCATGGTGGGCGAGGATGAAGCCTCCGACGCTCCGGGGGCATTCTGCCGCAAGCCGGTCTGGCAGCGTCTTATAATCACTGCATCGGGCGCGGCAATGAACCTGCTGCTGGGCGTCCTGCTCATGTCTATAATGGTGGGCGGCTCAGAGGCGCTTCCCACGACTACCATACTTCGCTTCGCCGACGGTGCGTCCACCGAGGCGAGCGGGCTGAGAGTAGGCGACCGCATACACGAAATAAACGGAGTCCGTGTGCATATCGCAAACGATATGGTCTACGAAATAATGACCGAATGCACCGCGCCGACGGATGTCACGGTTATCCGCGGCGGCGAGAAGCTTATCATCCGCGATGTGTCTTTCCCCACCTTCAGTTACGAGGGCAGGCTCTACGGAACCGCCGATTTCAAGGTTTACTCGGATGCTAAAACTCCGCTGAACCTGCTGAAACATGCCTTCTGGCAGTCGGTGGGTGCGGTACACCAGATCTGGGACTCGCTGCTCAGCCTTGCAACGGGTCAGTATACCATCGACGATATGTCGGGGCCCGTGGGTATAACCGAAGCGATAGGCGAGGCGGCTGCCGAGGGCAAGACAGACCTTCTCTACCTCTGCGCGATAATAACTCTGAATCTGGGGCTTGTGAACCTGCTGCCCCTGCCGGCTCTTGACGGCGGACGCATCATCTTCCAGCTTGTCGAGCTTGTAAGACGCAAGCCTGTACCGCCGGAAATAGAGGGCTATGTTCATTTTGTCGGTCTTGTCCTGTTAATGCTGCTTATGGCGGTCATTACCTACAAGGATGTTGTCCGGCTTATAAAATAGCATATAATACAAGCCCCCGGACGCGAACCAGCGCTCGGGGGCTGCGGAGTTTGCGGCGCTCTGCCGCGGCAATCCGATATGCCGTGATGTGCCGTATTGAGAGGGAAAACGCCATGAATTACAATGAATACCGCCGGAAAACAAAGAAGCTGCATGTAGGCGAAACGGCGGTTGGAGGCGATTCGCCGGTCAGTGTGCAGTCGATGTCGAATATAGATACCCGCGACACCGACCGTGTTATAGAGCAGACCCGGCGGCTCTTTAAAGCGGGATGTCAGATAATGCGTCTGGCGGTGCCCGACGCCGAGTCGGCGGAGTCCTTCGGCAGAATAAAGAAGGCGCTGCCCCATGTGCCGCTTACCGCCGACATACATTTCGACTACCGGCTGGCGCTTGAGTGCGTGCGGCAGGGAGCCGACAAGATACGCATAAACCCCGGCAATATAGGCGGTGAAGATCGTGTCAAAGCCGTAGCCGACGCCTGCCGGGAGCGGGGCATACCGATACGCATAGGCGTGAACGGCGGTTCGGTGTCGAAAGCCATTCTTGCCCGGTTCGGCTCTCCCACACCCGAGGCTCTCGCCGAATCGGCAATCGAGCACGCCTCGCTGCTTGAAAAGCAAGGCTTTTTTGACATACTCATCTCGGTGAAGGCGTCGAATGTATATGATACCGTAACCGCCAACCGCATATTAGCCGCCCGTCTGGGAGAGGAACGCCCCTACCCGCTGCATCTCGGCGTTACCGAGGCGGGCACGGCTCACATGGGGCTTGTAAAGTCGGCTTGCGGCATCGGAGCGCTGCTCTGCTCGGGTATCGGAGATACAATCCGCGTATCGCTCACCGCCGACCCGCTGCTTGAGGTCGCCGAGGGAATTTCGATCCTCAAAGCCTGCGGAGTGCGCGAAGGCGGGCTTGAAGTGATATCCTGCCCCACCTGCGGGCGTACCCGCATAGATCTCATCGCCATGGTTGAGGAGTTTGAGCGCCGGGCTCCGCTGGAGCTGCGGGAGGACATTACCGATAAGCACATAAAGGTGGCGCTGATGGGCTGTGCGGTAAACGGCCCCGGCGAGGCGCGGGAAGCCGACATCGGGATAGCGGGAGGGCAGGGCGAGGCGCTGCTCTTTGTAAAGGGCGAGAGCGTCCGCAAACTCACCGAAGGCGACATTGTGGGCGAGCTGATAAAAGAGATAAACGCGATATTCTGAAATAATAACTATGTCAACGAAAACAACAAAAACATTAAGAGAAAAGCTGGAGCGCTACAACGCCGTCGGCAGAAACGCCGAGATACTCGATTCGGCGGGCAAGCACTCCATGCGAGCCGACAAAGAGCGCCGCATACTCGAAATTCGGGTGTGCTTTGACTGTCTTATTCCCAAATGCGAACTTCACGCGCTGGAGGAGTGTATACGGGAGGCATACGGGCTGAACGCAGCCAAGCTGCTGCCCTCCTATCCGGCGGAGCTTTTTGACGGGAGCTATATCCCCGAACTGATATTGGAACTTGAAAGCATCGGTTTAGTGGCGAGGGGGTTCTTCGATCGCTATGATGCAGAACTCAAGGGCGATCTGCTGCGTATCGGCGTGGACTTCGACAGCGGCGGCATGGAGCTGCTCCGCGGCGGTCAGACTGCCGAGATTTTATCAAACATCATCCGCTCTGAATTCGGGCTTTCGGTCAGGGTGGAGATATACGACAGCGGCCGCTCCGAGGAGCGCTACAACGTATTCCTTGCCCGCCGCAACGAGCAGATTGCCGATATTTCCCGCGAAATGGCGGAGGAGGATGCACGCAACCGTGAACGCAGTCAAAAAGCAGATGAGGACAGGAAAGCCGAAGAGGAGAAGCTTGCGCTTCCCCGGGTGGAATCGCTCTACGAGAAGACAGCGGGAGTAGAGTCGCTGGACGACGACTGCTACAGTGCGGGCTTTCTGCGCTTTAACGTATCGGAGCCCGAACTGATATACGGCAATCTGCCGGCGATAGTGCCCACTGCCATTCGTTCGCTGAACGAGCCGAAGCGCAATGTGGTATGCCTGGGCGTCACTTTCGGCATGGAGAGCAAGCTGAACCGCCGTGGCGACAAGCTGATAATCACCTTCGGTGTTACCGACGAGGAGGCCTCCATTACAGCGAAAATGGTGGGCGACCCCGAGAAGCTGCAGGTCGTGGCTGATATAAAGGACGGCACGCCGGTTGCTATTCGCGGAAACGTTAAGTTCGACACCTTTGACAACGAGCTGACCCTTACTCCCACCGATATAGTGAAGGTGAAAAAGCTGGAGCGCATGGACAACAGCGAGGAAAAGCGTGTGGAGCTGCATCTGCACACCACGCTGTCGGCTATGGACGCAACAATTAATCCGGCTGAACTTGTCAGAACAGTCAAGCGCTGGGGTCATAAAGCCGTCGCCGTCACCGATCACGGCAACGTGCAGGTTTTCCCCGAGATACTCGAAGCCGCCGAAGCCGAGGGCGTAAAGGTCATCTACGGCATGGAAGCCTACTTCGTGGACGATACCGCCCGGGCGGTCTACGGCATGTCGGACGAGACGGCAGCCGTCACCGGCTTTGACAGCCCTGTCGTTGTCTTTGACATCGAGACCACCGGACTTTCGCCGCAGACCTGCAAGATAACCGAAATCGGCGCGGTGCTGCTGGAGGGCGGCGAGATAAAGGACACCTTCAACACCTTTGTCGATCCAGAAATTCCCATACCTGCCAACATAACCGAGATTACCGGCATCACCGACGATATGGTGGCGGGCGCTCCGAAAACCGAAGAAGCGGTGAGGGCGTTCCTTGAGTTTGCCGGCGATCGTCTGCTAATAGCGCATAACGCCAACTTCGACACCGGATTCATACGCGCCGCCGCGGACGAGTACAAAATACCCTTCGAAAATCCCTATCTTGACACTCTGGCTCTGTCGCGCCACCTGAATCCCGAACTTAAGAATCATAAACTCGACACCATTGCCGACTATTACGAGCTGGGCGATTTTAATCACCACCGCGCCAGCGACGATGCGTATATGCTGGCGATGATCTACCTTCGGATGACCGAGCAGATGGCCAGGGAGGGCGTCGCCGACTTTGCCGGTATGCTTCGGGGTATGCAGGAGAAGGCGGACCCGCTGGTTCTTAAATCCTATCACATGATAATCCTGGTCAAAGATTTAGTGGGGCTTAAGAATCTTTACAAGCTTGTGTCCCGCTCCTACCTGGAGTTCCATAAATATGTGCCGCGCATTCCCCGCACGGCGCTTGACGAGCTGCGGGAAGGTCTTATCATCGGATCGGCATGCGAATCGGGGGAGCTGTTCTCAGCCATGCTGGAGGGCAAACCTCACGCGTCGCTGGTAGATATCGCAAAATACTACGACTATCTCGAAATCCAGCCAATCTGCAACAATCGCTTCCTGGTGCGGGAGGGCCGGGCTGCCGACGATGAGGCACTTCGCGATTATAACCGCCGCATAGTGGCGCTGGGCGAGGAGCTGAGCAAGCCGGTTGTTGCCACCTGCGACGCCCACTTCATGAACAGCGAGGATGAAATAGCCCGCAAAATACTGCTTGCGGGAATGAAATTCAGAGACTACGACAGCGACGTGGGACTTTACCTGCGCACCACCGAGGAGATGCTCGAGGAGTTCTCATACCTGGGCGAGGAAAAAGCCCGCGAGGTGGTCATTGCCAACACGAATCTGATAGCCGACATGATAGGCGATGTCCGTCCCATCCCCAAGGGGACATTCACCCCCAATATGGAGGGAGCCGATCAGGAGCTTACGGAGATGTGCTGGAACAAGGCGCGCAGCTGGTACGGCGATCCGGTTCCGGAGATAGTCTCGGCGCGTCTTGAGAGGGAGCTGTCCTCCATCATCAAAAACGGCTTTGCGGTGCTTTATATCATAGCCCAGAGGCTGGTGAGCTACAGCGAGGAGCAGGGTTACCTTGTCGGCTCCCGCGGCTCGGTGGGTTCCTCCTTCGTGGCCGCCATGGCCGGCATATCGGAGGTCAACCCTCTGCCGCCCCACTACCGCTGCCCAAACTGCCGCTATTCGGATTTTGAAGCCGGAAAGGCGGTCGGTTCGGGCTTCGACCTGCCGGACAAGGATTGTCCCGTCTGCGGTCAGCCTCTTATGGGCGACGGCCATGACATACCATTTGAAACCTTCCTCGGTTTCTACGGCGAAAAATCTCCCGACATCGACCTGAACTTCTCGGGCGAGGTGCAGGGCAGGGTGCATAAATATACCGAGCAGCTCTTTGGCAAGGAGAATGTTTTCCGCGCCGGCACTCTGGGTACACTGGCGTCAAAGACCGCCTACGGTTTTGTCGCCAAATATATCGAGGGCAAGGGCATCTCTGTAAACAAAGCCGAGATGAACAGACTGATAAACAAGTGCGTCGGCGTGAAGCGCACCACCGGTCAGCATCCCGGCGGCATAATAGTTATCCCCAGGGAGTACGAAATCTATGACTTCACGCCGGTTCAGCATCCCGCCGACGATTCCGGCTCTGACGTTATAACCACACATTTCGCCTTCTCATACCTGCACGATACCATACTTAAACTTGACGAGCTGGGTCATGATGTGCCGACGAAATACAAGGTGCTCGAGGACTACACCGGCAAGAGCGTAATGGACACCCCCATGAACGATCAGGCGGTCTATGAGCTTTTCCGCTCCACCAAATCCCTGGGCGTCACCCCCGAGGACATCGGTACTCCGCTTGGCACCATAGGGCTTCCCGAATTCGGCACCAACTTCGTCATTCCGGTCGTTGTGGAGTCAAAGCCTAAGAACTTCGCCGACCTGCTTCAGATATCGGGTCTGACCCACGGCACCGATGTGTGGCTGGGCAACGCTCAGGATTTAATCCGCGACGGCATCTGCGATATTTCCCAGGTTGTGGGCACCCGTGACGGTATCATGCTCGACCTTATCAAATACGGTCTCGACAACGCCATGTCATTCAAAATAATGGAGTTCGTCCGCAAGAACAAGAAGGGCAAGGCTATCCCCGACGAAATGGTGAAGGCTATGCGTGAGCATGATGTCCCCGAGTGGTATATCGATTCGCTGCAGAAGATCAAATACATGTTCCCCAAGGCTCACGCCGCCGCCTATGTCATGTCGGCAATCCGGCTGGGCTGGTTCAAGGTTTATATGCCGCTTGAGTTCTACGCGGCATTCCTGACGGCTGCTCCCGGCGGTTTTGACGGAGAGACAGTCTCACGGGGACGGGGCGCGGTGCAGGCCGCCATGGATGAGATAAAAAGGAAGGGTATGGACGCAACACAGAGAGAGTCCGACATGTACTCCACCTTCCAGATGGTGAACGAGAGCATGGCGCGGGGTATCCGCTATCTGCCGGTCGACCTCTACAAATCGTCGGCAAAATCCTTCCTGCCCGAGGACGGCGCCATACGCATACCTTTCAACTCGCTGCCCGGGCTTGGCGATACCGCCGCCGAGAAAATTGTGGCGGTAGCTTCTCAGGGCGAGCTCTTCAGTGTCGAGGAACTGCAGCAGCGCGGTCAGTTATCAAAGAGCGTCATTGAGATACTGGAAAAGAACGGCGTTCTCTCAAATATGAGCCGCACCAATCAGATTTCGCTCTTCTGAATTATTGCTCCGATTTGTGCGGAATACACAAATTATTACACCTGTTATATCTGTATTCATCACTAAAACGCTTGACTTTGGCCAAACAATATGCTATCATGTTACCACGCTAAAGCGAGCGAAGATAATATACAAGGATAAGAATCAATGACCGAAGAAAGACGAAATATCAGCGTACCGAACGGTACGCGGGACATACTGTTCGGCGAGGCGGAGCTCTATGACCGCCTGGGCAGAACGCTCAGCTCGGTATTCGAGCGGGCAGGCTGCCGGAGGATTATGACCCCTGCGATAGAGTTCTACGATGTGTTCGACAGCAGCGGCGACAGCATCCCCCAGGAGTCGATGTTCACCCTTACCGACCGCAGCGGTCGGTTGCTGGTTCTGCGCGCCGACAACACCACGCCAGCGGCGAGAGTTGCCGCCACGCGTCTGAGAAGCGCACTGGACGGCGACAGCCCTCAAAAGCTCTACTACTGCCAGAGCGTATACAGGGCGGGCAGCGGCTACACCGGGCGCCGCTCCGAACTCTTCCAGAGCGGAGTGGAGATGATAGGCGCCGGCGGAGTCAGGGGCGATCTCTGCTGCCTTACCGCCGCGCTTGACGCCCTTGCCGCTCTCGGCCCCGACTTCAAACTTGAGATCGGTCATGTGGGCTTCTTTAACTCATTAGCTTCGGAGTTAGGCGCCTCCCCGGAGGATGTGCGCCGCATACGCGAGTATGTCGACTCAAAAAATGCCGTATCGTTGCGCCTGCTGTCAAGCGAGGCGAAATCCCGTCTGGCATATGACAAGATCCGCCGTCTCCCGCTGCTTTATGGCGGCTGTGAGGTCTTTGACGAGGCTGCGGAACTGGCGGGCGGCAACAAGGGCGCCTGCGAGGCTCTGAGCTATGTCCGCCGTCTATATGATGAACTGGTAGCTGCGGGCTGGCAGGATCAGATACTCGTCGACCTGGGCATGGTCCACAAGATAGATTACTACACCGGGGTTCTCTTTACCGGCTATATCGACGGCGCGGGCGAAGCCGTGCTGCGCGGCGGGCGTTATGACAATCTCGTCGCCAACTTCGGCATGGACGTCCCCGCCATCGGCTTTGCGGTGAATCTCTCAGCGGTAGCCGACACGCTTTCGCGCAGCGGCGAAGATGAGGACGAGCGGCACCCCGACTGCGTCATTCACTACGACGACGGCGGATTTGCCGAAGCCGAGAAACTGCGCAGACAGTACATCGCCGAGGGCAAAGCCTGCGAATACTCCTGCTTTGACAATGCCGCCGCGGCATGTGAATATGCCCGGTCGGCAGGCGCGGGAGAGTTGATTATAATCAAGAACGGCAGGGCGGAGGTGACTGAACTGTGATAAGAATGGCACTTACCAAGGGGCGCATCGAAACGGGAGCCCTGAAAATCCTCAGCCGCGCCGGCTACGACGTCTCCGAGCTGGATGAGGACAAGAAGGGACGCAAGCTCTTGTTCCGTCTCGGCGGAGCCGATATAGAAATCGTGCTGGCAAAGGCAGCCGATGTCATCACTTATGTGGAACGCGGCGTATGCGATGCCGGCGTTGTCGGCGAGGACACCATAATGGAGTGCGGCGCCGAGCTTTATGAGCTGCTTGACCTGAACTTCGGCAAATGCCGTTTCGCCCTGGCAGGCCCCTCTGACAGCGGAGACCCTGCCGATATAGCCGCGGCGGCAAACCGCTTCTTCACCGGTTACCGGCACCGTGTAATTGCCTCCAAATATCCAAACGTCACCCGCGAGTATTTCAAGAGCAAGGGTATGGACGTGGAGATAGTAAAAATCGAAGGCTCTGTGGAGCTTGCCCCTCTGCTGGGTCTGGCCGACGCCATTGTTGATATCGTCGAGACCGGCTCCACACTCAAAGCCAACGGTCTGGAGGTTTACGAGGATGTTGCGCCCATATCCGCGCGGCTTATCGTAAACACCGCCGCCATAAAGATGAAGAAGGCGGAGTTTGACCCACTCATTGACAATATTGCCGCGGCGGTAAAGGCCGATAACGAATGACAAGGAAAACTTTCACATGCTGAAAAGGTATACAAATGAACAGCTGGACGAGCTTGTACTCGCTCTCGAGGAAAGAACTTCAACTGTTTCGACAGATATAGTAAACACCGTCCGCGCCACCCTTGACGCGATACGTTTGGGCGGCGACCGCTCGCTGCGGAATATGACAAAGCATTTCGACGGCATAGACATTGAGTGTTTTGTCATGACCAGGGAGGAGAAGGAGCGTCAGCTTGCCAAGGTCTCCCCCGAACTTTACGCCGCAATGGAGCGCGCCGCTGCGAATATAAAGGCTTTCCACGAGAAGCAGAAGACACAGAGCTGGGTCACCGCCGAGAACGGGATAGTAATGGGACAGCGTGTCCTCCCTCTGCGCCGCGTCGGCATGTATGTGCCCGGCGGTACGGCGGCATACCCTTCGACCGTGCTTATGGACGCCATCCCCGCAAAGGTGGCGGGCGTTAAAGAGTTAGTTATATGCACTCCCCCGAAGGCAGAGGGCGTCAGTCCCGCAGCAGTCGCGGCTGCCGAGATAGCCGGTGTGGATGAGATACTCACCATCGGCGGCGCGCAGGCGATTGCCGCTCTTGCCTACGGCACCGAAAGCATCGAGCGTGTTGACAAGATCGTAGGCCCCGGCAATATCTATGTCGCCACTGCCAAGCGGCTGGTTTACGGCTCGGTTGACATCGACATGATAGCCGGTCCCTCCGAAGTTCTGGTCATCGCCGACTCGGGGGCGAATCCCGCATATGTTGCGGCAGACCTGATGAGCCAGGCAGAGCACGATCCCCTCGCCGCCTCGGTGCTGATAACCACAGATGCCTCTTTCGCCGATGCGGTGGAAACCGAGCTGAACCGTCAGATAGCCGGTCTGTCCCGCAGAGATATCATTGAAAAGTCGCTGGCTGCCAACGGCGCCTGTGTGATAGTTCCTACCATTGAGGAGGCGGTCGCTCTCTCCGACCGCATAGCCCCTGAACATCTTGAGCTTGCGGTGCGTGATCCCTTCGCCGTGCTGGGACTGGTGCACAACGCCGGCTCGGTATTCCTCGGCGACAATACCCCCGAACCTCTGGGCGACTATTACGCCGGTCCGAACCATGTGCTCCCCACCAACGGCACCGCCCGTTTTGCTTCATCTCTGGGTACCGATTCATTTGTAAAGCGTTCGAGTTACCTCTACTACAATGATGCGGCTCTCGATGCGGCTTCCGACGATGTCATACGTTTCGCCGAAGCCGAAGGCTTCACCGCCCACGCCAATTCGATAAAGGTGAGGAAAGAGGGCACATCGCTGTAAAGCAACCGAACGTGCTTTAATGCAAAGAAAGCGCATATAAATATGAAAGACATGCATGTATTACCCGAAAAGGTTGAACGGCTCGCTGAATATAAGCCTATCACAACCGCATACCGTGTGCGGCTCGATGCCAACGAGTCGCCATTTACCCCGTCAGCCGGGCTTCTGGAGCGTTTCGCCGATCTGACCCGCGGTATAGCCTATAACCGCTATCCCGACCCGACAGCCGGCGAACTGCTTAGGGCATACGGTGCCTTTATCGGCGTTGACCCCGACCGCCTCACCGCCGGCAACGGCTCGGACGAGTTGATTTCGCTCATCTGCACCGCCTTCATGCCCAAGGGAGGGCGGGCCGTGGTCTGCGTCCCCGACTTCTCGATGTACGAGTTCTACTGCGGCATCGCCGAAGCCGAATGCGTGCGCTATGTCAAGGGTGAGGATCACGCCATCGACTTCGCCGACCTGCTGACTGTCGTGCGCGAAAAGCCCACAAGCCTTGTGATACTTTCAAATCCCTGCAATCCCACCTCCATCGGCTATGACAGGGAGACGATTCTCGATTTCGTAAGATCAACCGGCTGTCTCACCGTCATAGACGAGGCATATATGGAATTCTCGCCAACCGACGATTCGGTGCTTGGCTGCATTGACGAATATGAAAACCTGCTGGTGCTGAAAACTCTGTCCAAACTGGGACTGGCAGCCCTGAGATGCGGATTCGCCGCCGGGTGCGAGAAGTTAACCTCTGCGCTGCGCAAGGTCAAAAGTCCCTACAACGTCAGCTCGCTTACCCAGGCGCTGGCAACGGCGGCACTGACCGACGGCTATGAGGACGAATTCCGCGCACACATCGCTGAAATAAAAGCGGGTACCCGCCGCCTGTATGATGAGCTGGCAAAGCTTGCCCCGGCAAACGGATATAAAATAAACCTTCCCCATACCAACTTTGTCGCCCTGCGCTTCAGCGCCCCGGAAATGCCGGCTTACATTTTCGATCGGCTGCACGATCGCTCGATATCTATCCGCTATATGAAGCCGTCGCTGCTGCGGGTCACCTGCGGCACAAACGAGGAGAACGAGGAATTCCTCGCCGAATTCAAAGCCCTTTTGAGTAAATGAAAATGAGATACAGTGAAAAAGAACGCAATACAAAAGAGACAAAGATAAAGCTGTCTCTCGAGCTTGACAGAACAGGTTCGGGAGGTCTGACCGGCACTTCCGGCATAGGCTTCTTCGACCATATGCTCAACTCCTTCGCGGTGCACGGCGGCTTCGCTGTGGCGCTTGAAATGACCGGAGACCTGAATGTGGACGGTCACCATACCGTTGAGGATGTGGGCATAGTGCTCGGCAGCCTTTTTGCCGAAATTCTTGGCAGCCGGAGCGGCATCGCACGTTTCGCACACGAATATGTGCCCATGGACGAGGCGCTTGCCTTCGCGGCGGTGGATGTGTCAGGCAGACCCTTCCTGCATTTCGACAGCTCGGCCTGCCCTTCGATTGCCGAAGGACAGCTGATCGGCGAATATGACGCCTCTCTGACCGTCGAATTCTTCCGGGCGCTGGCGTTCAACGCCGGCTTTACTCTCCACATGAAACTCGAATACGGCAGCAACACCCATCACGCCGTTGAGGCTCTCTTTAAGGCTGCTGCACGGGCGATTTCCGCAGCCGCGCGCGAAACCGGCGACGGCGTGCTCTCGGCAAAGGGCGTGCTGGGCTGATAGTGCTGACTATACTAATGCATATTACACACGAACGGATATAAACATATGATTATAATACCCGCAATAGACATTCTCGGCGGCAAATGCGTGCGTCTGGTGAAGGGCGAATACGACAGCGCCTCAAAGGTAGCCGAAGACGCGGTCGAGACCGCAAAGAGCTTTGAGGCAGCCGGCGCATCCTTCATACATCTTGTCGACCTTGACGGCGCCAGGGCAGCTAAGCCGGTGAACCACGAGCTTATCTGCCGCGTCGCCGCATCGGTATCGGTGCCGGTTGAGGTGGGCGGAGGTATACGCAGCATGGAGACGGTTCGCCGTTATCTTGACGGCGGTGTCGAACGGGTCATTCTCGGTTCGGCGGCGCTGACCCATCCCGAATTAGTGAAGGAAGCCGTCGCCGAATACGGTGAGCGCATTGCCGTGGGCATTGACGCCAAGGGAGATTACGTCCGCACCGAGGGGTGGCTGAAGGATTCCGAGGTCACCTATACCGATCTCGCGCTGGCGATGAGCGATGCCGGGGTGAAATACATAATCTACACCGACATCGAACGGGACGGCACTCTTAAAGGCGCTTCGGTGGAGCGGCTGGACGCGCTGAACCGGGCGCTTGGCGGCAGAGTCAATATCATAGCCTCGGGCGGCGTGAAGGACATAAACGACATACGTGCGCTTATCAAAACAGGCGTTTACGGCGCCATTACCGGCAAAGCGATATATTCCGGCTCCCTGTCGCTTGAGGAAGCCATACGTGAATGCCGCAGAGCCGAAACAGCGGTCAGATGATCGGCTATTCTATATTAAGGAAGTAAAAATGCAATGAGCATCAAGAAGATTATCCCATGTCTCGATGTCAAGGGCGGCCGTGTCGTCAAGGGCGTTAAATTTGTCGATTTCGTCGACGCCGGCGATCCGGTGGAGTTTGCAAAATACTACGCCTCTCAGGGCGCCGACGAGCTGGTGTTTTTGGATATCACCGCCACCAAAGAGCAGCGCCGCACCATACTTGACGTGGCGGAGCGCACAGCGGCGGCGATTGACATTCCCTTAGCCGTCGGCGGCGGTATTCGCACAATCGAAGATTTTTACGATATCCTCTCGGCCGGCGCCTCCAAGGTCAGCGTGAACTCGGCAGCGGTTGCAGACAAGACTCTCATTTCCCGTGCCGCCGAGCATTTCGGCAGCAAGTGCGTCGTGGTTGCGATCGACGTTACAAAAGTTGACGGCAGTTATCACGTGCTGGTAGCCGGAGGCAGCAAGGATACGGGAATCGATGCCCTTGAATGGGCTGCCGAGGTCGAGAAACTGGGAGCGGGCGAGATA
>Ga0123335_1003396_pt1 | contig 22149 bp, 15 predicted proteins | sample BiotimSIPDNA_2_FD_89707 | JGI IMG/M metagenome (GOLD analysis project Ga0123335, IMG submission 89707) | Anaerobic biogas reactor microbial communites from Washington, USA - Biogas_R2 time_0 SIP DNA | ecosystem: Engineered > Bioreactor > Anaerobic > Unclassified | place: Washington, USA...
GCCGGCGAAGTACACCACCAGGACCATCCACACGGCTACGTGCAATCCGAGAAACGCCATCACAGCTCCAGCCAATGCCCGGCTTCTTGTCGTCACCTCCACCAGGCTGCCATCCTATCGTGTTCAGAGCAGCCCCGTCAACCACAGACCTGGCGCTGATGGTGCGCTCGTAGGAGCCTCAGCGATGCGGAGGGGCATATGTCCTACCCGTCTCATCGGTCGTATAGGACCAATAGGACGAATACGACCTATGGGAAACGCCCGACGGCCCTACTGCGAACCCATTCTACTGACTCGGGTATCGGATGCGCAGGGCGGTCAACTCGGCGAGGGTGATCGGGATCATGCTACAGTGGATGTACCATCTGTCCTGCCCGATCAGGCGGATCACCTCGAGGCCTTCGGTGGGCTTGGCTTGGCCATCGCAGACTACCGCCAGCGACATCACACGTCTCACGCCACGTTCCTCGTCAGTTCTTCGCACGCGCATCCAGCTTCGTGAAGAAATCGCGGAAGATCGGGTCGCGGTGCACAAAATTCACCGCGCGGATCAGGTGGCGAGACTTGTCGAAGCTGAAGGTGTAGTTGTCGGTCACGATCGGGCTGTGCACGAGATCGGACGGCAGCCACCGGTCGTTGACAACCCACGCGACGGCGGTCATGTCCCACAGGACCTTGGACCAGGCGAAATGGTCTTTGTGATAGTCCTTGAAGATCTCCAGCAGGTAGTCGCCGATCGGTCCGCGCCCGCCGACATACCGCTCCATCTCCGGCACCGTCGTGGTGAAATGCGTCACGATGGGCGTGCAGGGCAACTGCACGAGCGGCACCCCGCTGTCGAAGACAACGCGGGACGCCTTCAGATCCTGCATGTAGTTGAACTCTCTCTGATGGGGCCAGTGGTGCCCGTTGCCGCCCAGCCAGACCACCACGATATTGCGGATGATGGCCGGCTCGATCAGGATCGCGTTGCTGACGTTGGTGATCGCGCCGACCGGGACCACATAGAGCGGGTCATCCGGACTGCTCTTCTTCGCCCGCTCGATCAGGTCGGTCACCGCCGCACTCCGCTCGGGCTTCTTCAGATCGGTCAGGTAACGCGTGCTGCCCTTGAACGCGAATCCGTCGGGCGAGCGATCCAGCTTGCCCAGGATGCGAAGGATCTCCTCGTAGCTTCTCTCCATGCCGTCGGCCGGACCGGTCGAGCGGTTGTTGTGGAACGGAGCCGCATACACCGCCTGGACGTCCAGTTCAGGCGAGATCAGCGCGTAAACCACCGCGAACTGGTCGTCGATCTCATTGTAGGTGTCCGTATCGAGGACCATGCGGACCGGCCGCTTCCCGGGAGATCGCAGCATCTCGATTCGCTGAGCCTCCGAGACACGCGGATACTCCTGGGCGATCGCCGCAATGGCACCCATCAACAGACTCAAAACCAGACCCGTGCCAATCCACCTCATCTTTCGTTCTCCTTTCACAAACTCGGACCGGGCCGCTACAGGTTCTTCCATGATACTGGGAATTGATCGACTTCGAGTAGCTCAGTCCGGTCGATCAGCCAGTCTCCGTTCGCCTGCTTGCCCAGATGCAGACGGACCCTGGCCAGAGCGACTGCCTTATATTGCCGGGCGATACGACTCTCCGGCTCGAATCGAACGAACAGGTTCAGCGTCACTGTCGCCTGGCGGCCCGACAGCTCCACCTCGGCGCCACGCGACTTGACCATCTGAACGGTCGGCCCGTCGAGTTCCTGCCGGCAGCGTGCCATCAGTTGCGCCTTCGTCTGATGGCGCGAATCGCTGTAGTCCGGCGCGATCAAACCGGCTACCGCCGTACAGTCTTCATCCTCGACCGCCTTGGACAGGGCGGAGATCGTCCCGTGCACCTTCTCCAGGTCGGTGGCCACAAGGAAATCGAGCCCGACCCCCAGGCCCGCCACGGCCAGCGGGATAAGCCAATGCCACCACCGCCGCTTCTCCAGACAGATGCTGCGATAGGTCAGCAGGCCGAACAGCACCAGGACCGCGGCACCCAGCAACGTCCATGGTTGCTCAAAAAAGTCGAACATTCTCCTGCCCCTCCTGATATCCCACGCCGAATTCCCATACCCGAAGGCACACAGCAAGCACGTCTGATTCGGGCATTATAGGCGATGCGGACACAGGTGCAACAAACGAGTCGCCCGCTCGGCAGCGAAAACAAAACCGGCCCCAGGAGGTGATCCTGAGGCCGGTGGATTCTCTGTGCACTATTGGCGATTGCCGTGGTCGATCAGGGGATGGACTTGGCGGGGAAGCCTTCGATCATGTATTCGAGATCTTCCACCTCGTCACTCGGAGGTGTCATGCTGAACGTAAACCCGGGCTCACCGTGCAACGCCTTCTCAAGCCACTCGATCAGACTTTCGTCTCTCCACTGTCGCATCTCGGCATGGCCGTCGGCGAAGCCGAGCGTGGTCCTCTGGTTGTGCCACATGGCCATCGGGTCCACCCAGCTCCTCGAACGCGGGTTCATCTGCCAGGAACCGACATTGGTGCCTCGATTATCCATCTCCGCAACGAAGACGTACTTGGTAGAGGGCCTTTTCAGGTCGCCATAGAGCCTGGCCTTGGTGTACTCAGTGCCCCAGTCTTCTCCGTTGGCGCCACCGGCAATGGAGAAGGTCAAGAAGGCGGCGTTGAGACCCGACTGCCTCCTGTCGGCCGGGCAATGGTAGACATCGACGGTCTTGGTGTAAGGGAACAACTTGCCCCTTCGGATGGCGTCGTGCTGCTCCTCCATCGGCGCCTGAACAGGACTCGGTCGGTCCACCCAGTTGTTGGGATTCGTGTTGCCAGGGACCAGCTTGTCGTCGTTGTCGTCTTTGTACATGAACCAGGCCAGGGCCAGTGTCTTGACGTTGCTGATGCAGTGGACGCGGCGGGCCTGGTCCCGCGCCAGCCGCAGCGACGGCATCAGAATGGCCATCAGTATGGCGATGATGGCGATCACCACCAGCAATTCAATCAGTGTGAAGGCTTTTGTTCTCATCTAGAGTCTCCATCAGCACATACGTCGGTTCTTCGCCAGGTTCCTGGACGTTCGGTCACCAGTCTACATGTCTTCTTAGATGCGGCTTCCCTATCCCCTGTTCCCTGAGACCCGGCAATTATCTCATAGACAGATAGACCGACCACGCGATGAAACGCTCATTGAGCTGTCTGGTGACCGCTCCTTGCCTGAATGGTCAACGTGGACAGACAGAAGTTCACGAGGCGCCCGACCGTCGCCGGCATTTGATATCACACGTGTGATATAACGTTAGAATTATCAAAGATTTCTACTTTTGTCAAGCGAATTTCATAGGGACCGAGAAAAACGCGACCGGCAGTCCGATTCGGGCGAGCTTCGCGGTCTGGCTGGGTTACGGGCCCCAAGACGTGACAGCCCGTCGCAGGGCCCACCTGCGAGGCCCCTTCAATCCGCATTCCCCGGGCCCGGGGGCGCTGCGCGCCAGTTGGCCGGATCGTTGCCATAGGCGGTCGGGTCGATCCGATGCAGCGACAGGCCCTGCCCGTCGGTCTCGATCGGCCAGGGATCGACCCCAGCGAGGAAATCCTCAGGATGCGAGCCATCGCCGTAGGCTACACCGTCAACCATACGCCAGGTTACCACCCCATCGTCGGCAAGACCGGCCGGCCGGCAGAGCTGGATCAACTCCCCATCGTCGGACAGCACACCCGCACCCCAGGTAACGCTGAGAATATCGGTCGAATAGCCGTAAGCCACCGCAAAGCCGATGAGGTCCTTCAGAACCACAAGCCGCTGCCCGGGCCCAAGCGTTATCGGCTGATCGATCGACAGGGCACACTCGATCTGGGGATTGTCCGGGCCGTCGGCAAGCCGCCAGGCCAGGCCCGATTCCTCGTCGTACAGCGTCACAGGCATATCGGAAATATTGAGCAGCTCGACGTACTCGGCCTCGGGCAGAACCGTCGGGTGATACATGATCTCGCTGATCACCACCGGACCGACCTGCGGGGCGGCGTTGGCGGCGCCCGGCGTCGCAACCGACAGCGGCACGAAGTCATAGCCCCCCGTGCTCTTGACGTGCCGGCCCAGTGTGACACCTGCCTGCGAGGCTCCGAACCGCTCCTGAACGCTGTAGCCCGTCAGCTCGCCCCCCGCGCCCGAGTGCAGACGGACCGTCTCCCCATCCCGGCTGAGCCCGAACGGAACCCGGCACCCCGGATCGCCCGCGTTCCCAAACGTCTCGTCCTGCACGAGCAACAGATAGCCGCCCGGACCGATCACCGTTCCCGTGGCGATCTCATACCGCTGCAGATCCGCCCCATCGTCGCTGACGAACCATCCGCCCACATCAATCGACCCATCCGTCGTGTTGTGCAGCTCGATCCAGTCCGACTGGCCCGCACCCGGATACGCCAGGATCTCGTTGATCACCACCGCGCCCAGCGCGGGAACGATCCCCGTATCGTCGAACCCCGGCGAGCCGCCCAGGCGAGCGCTCGGACGCCAGGAGGTCTTGTCATCCAGGCTCCTGCTCGCCGCCGGAGCACACACCGTCAGAGAAAAACCCACGCCGTCGGTAAGCCCGTACCACCCATCGCGATACCGAAAGTCATCAATGACCTGCCCAGCCGCATCACGCAACTCGATCCGCTCGCCCGCGTTGTCCAGACGGCCACCATACTGACCGGCCACTGGAAGGCCGACGCCATATGTCGCCTCGAACGTGGCCAGATCCCGAACGATCAGCACATACTGCCCCGGCGACAGCTCGATGTCCCCGAACGTGAAATCGATTCCCCGCGTGAACCGCACGAGATTCAAGTTGATCGTCTCGTCGCCGACGTTCGTCAGTTCGACGTATTCGGCGTTTGGATCGGCCGGATGGTACATGATCTCGCTGATCCGAAGGCCCTCAGCCACCGGACCAACCGCAAACACCACATCCGCCAGCGCGCTCCACGTCGTACCGCTCAGCACACGGGCCTTCACCGCCGTACTCTTGTCCAGCGTCAACGCCCCTTCGTACCGAACCGCCGTTCCCGAGACGCCGCTTGGCGTACCCCCATCGGGGCCCTGGCCGCCCAGCAGCGACACCGAGATCAGAAAGTCCGAACTCGTCGAGCCGGCGTTCAAGCCCTGGATCGCCAGGAGGTTGCGGCCCGCACGAAGCGCCCCCAACGCCGCCGAGGCGTTGAACGGCTCCGGCTCCACCGCGTCGAGGTCCGAATGGTTCGCCGTCGCCTCGGAGTTCCACGAGGGCGATCCGTCGAACATCACCCGACAGGCCTCCACCCCGTTGATATAGGCAATGAACCCGTCGTCATAGCGCGCCTTCAAGACCAAAGACGAGAGGTCCGCCAGATCGGAGGCGGCGATCTCGAATGGAATGCGGATGTAACAGCTCGAATTGACACCGTACATGGCATCCAGAAGATCGATCTGGAAGAACGGCTCGTAGCCCGTGCTCCGCTCGAATCCCACCCCGCCCGTGCCGCTGATCCAGGACGAATCGTCGAACGCCGCGCCGCCGCGCCAGGCGTCCGCCACCGGCCCGGTCGGAACGATCACCCGCTTGGCCGCTTCCTCGGACACCAGCGGTACCTCCATCCCCGCCCCGCCCGCCGAGCCCGCAACCCGTGGGTCGCTCCCGTCCGTCGTATACCAGATCTCACCCGTAGAGGCCGCCAGAGTCAGTGCCGCACCGGTGCGGACCGGCCCCCCGTGCTGAAATCGGCCGTCGATATGGAGCTGAGGCGGCGAGATCGACGGATAGAAGCCCGCCTGCCTGAGCTGGTTCATCACAATGTCCGTGCGAACGGGGAAGTAGTTTTCGACGAGGCGATCCCGCTCGGCAATCCACTCCACATCCCGCGTGTAGGGCCGCGATCTTTTGCTGTCGCCCCAGCGGGCCGACTCACCGACGATGGCGCCGTAGATTTCATCGGCTCGGGCCATGTAGCGATCAATCGACGCGCCCGGCGTGAGCGCACCGTCATTGAAGAACCGCTTGTAGATCTGGTCGGCCATCTGCACGCGGAAGTCTTCATTGGCCATCAGCCGGTCGACCAGATAGTGCGGATTGGACTGGCCGACGATACGGACACGATTCTCGTTGGGCGATTCCAGGCTCCATTCGACATCCCACGGCACAAAGAGAAACGGACTGGCCGGCTGGCGTCTACGAACCGCATAGAAGTTGCGCGGCACCTGGTTGTTGCACAGCAAGACCGGGGCATCCCGGCTGCCCACGTAGTAGATCATCAACATATAGTCGATCATCGCCGGGATATCGACGTACTGCTGGATCTCCTGGTAAGCAGCGGTCGTGCTCACGTTGCCCGCGGCCAGGCGGAAGAGGGCATTCCACGCCTCCAAATCGCCCGTCTTGACCTCCATGCTGCCGTCGGCATACAGCACATCGTAGTCGTGCTTCTCCCCGCCGAGGTGCTCGGCACAGAAGCCGTCGTCAGGTCGCTCGACGAAGATGAACATGCCCCAGTAGAGCCCGTTGACATAGCCGTGAACCCCTCGGCTATACGGGGTCAATCCGCCCATGTCACGGACGGTGTCCCGGCAGAACTGGTCACGCAGGTAGTCGGCGTGATCGGTTCCCAGACCGCTGCAGGCGGTGCTGTCTCCGAACCATGAGTAGTTCCAGATGGATCGAAGGATCAGGGACTCGAAGGTCTCCACGTCACTATCGGGAAAAAGAGGGTACTCCAGTTGCGACGGGCCGTATTCGTTCTTGAAGAGCATGCGAAGCGAATGCTTGGCGACGCTGCTGGTCCGGCCGTACTGGCTGCCGTGAACGCGCAGGCCCACGTTGACCTGGAAATCCTCGCCCTCGGTTGGATCGATCCACTCGATCGAGGCAGCCCGCTCCCAGTTGATTCCGCGGCCCGCCAGGTTGGCATAGATGCCTCGCTGGGCCCCGAAGAAATCCTCGTTGTCCAGCACGACGCTCACGGTAGGAACGCTCTTGAGATCGTTTTTGATCGTCGGCGCGTAGGCCGGGTCGTCCACTACGCGCGGATCCATGGCATAGTCAACGACGGTCGATCCCCATGCCGTAGGAAACCCGCCGGGACGCCGTGACTGGATCAGAACGTCGTCGAGGAAGATGTAACTGTGTGTGACGATCTCGGAGGGCTGCCATCCCGGCTTGAACACCATCGCACGAAGACACGTCGTCCGATAGATGAGAATCGGCTCGTTGTAGACGGCGCCGCTGGGGAGGTTTCGCTCGCGTGAGAAAGGCTCGCTGCCATCTCGCGTGTAGTAGATAACGGCATCGGGTGTGTCACAGGTAATGGTCACTTCGAACGGCCCGTTGTAGAATCCTCGCTCGTGGGAAACCTTGGGCTCGGAAAGGAAACCCTCATAGACCACCACATTCTGGCGTCCCGGCGTGGGGTAGCCCAGAAGACGGAATTCCCCGGTACCGTCGGGATAGCGGCCGAACGACACATCCGTCATCTGTGGACCAAAGGAAACATGGTCGATCTGCGTAACGCCGTCGGTCTCGAACAGGGCGACGGCTTCGCCGTCGGCAGTGAGCTTGAAGTTCGCATGGAGTCCGTCGTCGCCGGTATCACCGTCGGCCCAGATCAAGACGTACCCCCCGGCGGCGACGCTCGTTCCGGCAGGAATTCGCCATCGCACCGGATTGGCCGGATCGTCCGTCAGATACATGCCGCCGATATCGACGGGAACCTCCGCTGTGTTGTGCAGTTCGATCCAATCGTCGGTCTGCCCCTGTGGGTCCCTGGCTCCCTGGCTGTTGGAAGCCAGCAGCTCGTTGATGACCATTGGGGATTGCGCCTGCATCACGCCAGCCCATGTTAGAATGACCGCAAGCGTGAGGGGTCTGAGGTGGTCGATCATATCGCCTTCCGCCTTTGCATGTGCACTCTTCACTGCCCGCGAAGGTCCTTTGCGGTCGAGCCGACGCCGCCTGGCCCCTTCGCTCCGTTCGGGCCCCTCCGATCAATGCGAACCTCTTTGCCGGCGCAAGGCCCGGCTTCAACCGCCGGAGGTCCCCAGGAAGACCCACCCCTCCACCGATTGGCAAAAGGCAAGCATCCTATCTCTCTATCCTACCAAACCGTCCGTGCCAAGTCAACGCATCGTACATTCTTGTGAAATAGGGATTTACGCCCCTTCCGTACGGCATTCTGCCGACGCGGCGCGCCACACAGACAGCGGTGCGACGACAAATCCACTTGCGAATCTATCTACTTGACCTGATAATACTTACCGTAATCCAAGGAGTGCGTATGATTCGATTGAAACGGTCCATGCTTTGGGCCTGTCTTATAGTGATTGCCATATTGGCGGCCCTGTCGGTCTACGGTGCCTTCCTGGGGGCCGACCGGGCGCAGGACTTCTTCAGTTCCGTTCCGGTGGCGGTCTTCTGGGGGGCGTTCGCCGTTCTGCTGGGCGCAGGGATCATCGCCTTTCGCCGGCTGCTCTGGGTCCCGTCGCTGCTGATGATGCACCTGGGCTGTATCCTGGTTGTGCTCGGCGGAATGTGGGGCTCGAAACCGGGGCAGGACTTCCAGAAGCGATTCCTCGGGACGGAGCGAATCCATAAGGGCCAGATGCCCATTCTCGAAGGCACCAGCGAGAATCGCGTGGCGCTCGCCGACAGCAACGATACGAAGGAATTGCCCTTCTCCATCCGGCTGCGAAAGTTCCGCATCGAATACTACGAGCCGGGCGACCTGTTTATTTACAGCCGCGACGGCAGACGATGGAAGCTGCCCGCCGAGGCCGGCCGGAGCCAGAAACTCGGCAGAGAACTCGGTATGGTGACAATCCATCGCGTCTTTCGGAACTTCAAGATGGATGTGTCGGGCGACGAGAGAATGGCGGTCGATGCGCCGGGCGGGGCGAACCCGGCCCTGGAAGTGGCGATCGAGCGACCGGACGGCTCGACCGCAAAACGATACGTCTTCCTCCAGCGAGCCGGACATAACAACCCCAACGACCCGTTGGCCCTGACCTACACGCAGAGCGTCCGCGACTACATCAGCGAGCTGGAGGTGGTTCGAGACAACGAAGTCGTCACGAGCAAGGAAATCGAGGTCAATCACCCCCTGTACTACGGCGGGTATCACTTCTACCAGCACAAATACGGGCAGAATCAACTCGGCGACTACACGATCCTGATGGTGGTCGCCGACTCCGGGCTGAGGATCGTCTACAGCGGCTATGCCATGTTGATGGTGGGCATCGTCTGGCATTTTGGGGGCCGCCCGCTCCGCTCGGCCTTGCGCAACCGCCGCTCGAATGAACGTGACGGGAACCGATAGCAGGAACGCACATGGCGATCAAATACACCCTCCAGGGCCTTCTGATCTATCTGACCATCGCCGCGTTTCTCGCCGCGTTCGTCTCCACCGTTGCGCGCCGCAGGACGGCCGGGCAGTGGTTCTTCACCCTCGGCTTCTGCATCAGCCTGGTGTCGTACCTCTACCGCTGGGTCGATGGCCGCCACGTCCCGCTGCAGAACCTCTTCGAGGTGTTCCTCTGCCTGGGCCTGGTCTGCTATCCGATCTCGCTCCTGGCCCGCAGGGGTCTGCGGATCGGCGGTCAGTGGGCCGACATGCTGATCGCGGCGATCGTGCTGTTCCCAGCGGGTTTCGTATTCCACGCCGAACAGCAGCATCTGCCCCCGGCCCTGCAAAGCTGGCTGTTCGTCCCCCACGTGGCGGTCTACATGCTCGGCTACATCTTCATGGCCATGGCCGCCGCACGGGCGGCCATCCAGCTCGCAACCACCAGCCAGCCCATATCAGGTAAGATCCTGCCCTTCGAACAGGCGACGTACGAGCTGATCGCCCTGGGCTTTCCCCTGCTGACGCTGGGCCTGATCCTGGGCAGCATCTGGGGCAAACGGGCCTGGGGCGACTACTGGGGCTGGGACCCGAAAGAGCTCTGGTCGCTCGCCTCGTGGCTGGTCTATGCGGGGTACTTCCACTGGCGGCACATGTTCGGGAAAAAACACCCGCGTCTCAATAGCCTGTGGGCAATTGCGGGAATGGCTGTTATCATAATCACGCTGCTGTGGGTCAACCTGTCCCGTTTGTTCCCAGGACTGCACAGCTATGCGACATGAGCGAACGAACGCCTTCTGGAGGGTTTGACAGATGATTCCGAAGACATCGATTGCCTGGCTTTGCGTTATCGTCGGCCTGCTGGCAACCTGGAGCCCGGCGGCTGTGACGCTCTCGGAGAACGGCCAAGTCAAGGCGACCATCGTGGTGGCTGCCGACTCACCGCCGGCGGAGAAACACGCCGCCACCGAGTTGGCGACCTTTCTGGCGCAGATCAGCAGCGCTCCGTTCGCCGTTGCCGGAGAACCAAACCAAGCCACCGCCAACATCTATGTCGGGCCGCAGGCCGCCGCGATCGCGCAGAGCGACTTCTCAACTGACGGGCTGGGCGATGAGGGAATTGTGATCCGAACGGTTCCGAACGGACTGATCCTGGCCGGCGGCCGGCCGCGAGGGACGCTGTACGCAGTCTACACGTTTCTCGAAGACCACCTCGGCTGCCGGTGGTGGTCGTCCACCGAGAGCACCATCCCATCGAAGCCCACCGTCGTCCTGAACGACATCGACGTCCGCTACGTCCCGGTCCTCGAATACCGCGAGCCCTACTGGTTCGACGCCTTCGATGGCGACTGGGCCGCGCGAAACAGGTGCAACGGACAGGGCCATCGGCTCCGGGCCGAGCACGGCGGCAAGCACATCTACGAGGGTTTCGTACACACGTTCTTCCCGCTGATCCCGCCGGAGAAGTACTTCGCCGACCATCCGGAGTGGTTCAGCGAGATCGACGGCCAGCGCAAACACGAACGCGCCCAGCTCTGCCTGACCAACGAGGAGATGCGCAAGGAACTCGTCAAGAACCTGCGGGAGCAGTTGCGCAAGAACCCCGCGGCGACCATCGCCTCGGTCTCGCAGAACGACTGGTACGGCAACTGCCAGTGCGCCGCGTGCAAGGCCGTCGAAGAGGAGGAGGGAAGCCCCGCCGGCCTGATGCTGCGCTTCGTCAACGCGGTGGCCGCCGACATCGAAGAGGAGTTCCCCCACGTTGCGATCAGCACGATGGCCTACCAATACACGCGCAAGCCCCCGAAGCACGTTAAGCCGCGTCCCAACGTCATCGTCCGGCTATGCAGCATCGAGTGCTCGTTCAGCAAACCGCTGGCCGACGAACGAAACAAGCCCTTCCGCGACGACATCGTCGGCTGGTCGCAGATCTGCGACCGGCTCTACATCTGGGACTACACGACGAACTTCCGCCACCACATCATGCCGCATCCCAATCTGCGCGTGCTCGGGCCCAACGTGAAGTTCTTCGTCGATCACAGCGTTAAGGGCATCTTCGAGCAGGGCGCCTACACCACCAGCGGTGCCGAGATGGCGGAACTGCGGGCGTGGGTTCTGGCCAAGCTGCTATGGGATCCCAGCCGCAACGGCGATCAGCTCGTCAACGAGTTCGTCGAAGGCTACTACGGCCCGGCCGCCCCCTATATCAACAAGTACCTGGCCACCATGCACGACGCCGTCGAGGAAAGCGGCGACTGGCTCGGCTGCTTCGAGAAGCACACGGCCAAGTACCTGAACTTCGAGACGCTGACGAAGGCGAGGATCTACCTGCTGGCTGCAGAGGAACAGGTCAAGGACAACCCCGAACTGCGATTCCGCGTTCAGGTGGCCCAGTTGCCGGTGATGTACACCTTCATGATGCGATGGACCGAGTTGCGTGAGGCCGCCAAGGCCGCCAACGCCGAATGGCCCATGCCGGAGTCGATCCGTAGCGCCTACGATCGTTTCATGGAGATCGCTGCGAAGAAGAACGTCACCCGGCTCGATGAATGGAATGCCGGTTTCGACGCCCTGGAGAAGGCCCTGGCGCGCGCCGAGCAGTAGACCGGGAAACCGATGGATCGGCCCGACACACTCGAAATCAGGGACGTGACCGTTCGGCTCAACGGACAAATAATCCTGCAGGACTTCTCGCTCGGTCTGGAGGCGGGCCGGAAGGCCTTGCTGACCGGTCCGTCGGGTTGCGGCAAGTCCACCGTCCTGCGCTGTCTGCTCGGGTTCGTGGTCCCGCAGGCCGGTTCGATCCACATCGCCGGCCAGACCCTTACGGCGGAAAGCGTCTGGAAACTCCGACGGCGCATCGCCTACGTCGGCCAGGAGCCGGACCTTGGAGCCGGCATCGTCCGCGGCATTCTCGAACGACCGTTTCACTACCATGCCAACACCGCACTGCGCGGCAACCTCGCACGTGTCCCGGAGTTGTTCGATGCCTTCGGACTGGCACGAGGCTTGCTCGACAAGGAAGTCGGCGATCTGTCGGGCGGTGAAAAGCAGAGGGTCGCGTTGGTCTCGGCCCTGCTGCTCGACCGCGACATCTTCCTGCTCGACGAAGTGACGTCGGCCCTGGACCCGGCGAGCAAGCGGAAGGTCATTGAGTGTTTCCGCTTGCGCACGGAGGCGACCATACTGTTCGTCGCCCATGATGCAGAGTCGTATCCCTTCGCCGACCTGATCGTCGAGATGCAGGGAGGGGCCGCATGAATCAGGTCGTCGAGATCGGCGCCGGACACCTGGCAGCGGCCTATCTGCTGCTGGCTTTCCCATTGGCGATCATGCTGTGGTATCGCATCCCGATGATCGGCGAAACCGTCGTGTCGGTCGTGCGCATGACGTTGCAGCTCATCTTCGTGGGCCTCTATCTCCAGGTGGTCTTCCGGCTCAACAATCTGTGGCTCAACGCCGCGTGGCTGCTGGTGATGGTGACGGTCGCGGATATATCGATCGTACGGTCGTGCTCGTTGAAGCTCAGCCGAATCGCCCTGCCGCTATCCGGTGCATTGCTGGCGGGCACCGCGGTCCCCCTGATGTTGTTCGTCGGCCTGATCCTCCGGCGGGACAACCTGCTCGACGCCCAGTACGCCATCCCCATCGGCGGCATGATCCTCGGCAACTGCCTCCGCGCCGACATCGTCGGCGTCCGCACCTTCTATGAGAGCATCCGAACGGGCGAAAAGGCCTTCCTCCAGAGTCTGGCCCAGGGGGCCCTGCTCCACGAGGCGACGCGACCCTACGCGCAGAAGGCCTGCCAAGCGGCCCTGGCGCCGACGGTGGCGTCGATGACCACCATCGGTCTGGTCTCGCTGCCCGGCATGATGACCGGCGTCATCCTCGGCGGCGCCAGCCCCGCCATCGCCATCAAGTACCAGATCGCCATCATGATCTCCATCTTCTCCGGAACCGCCATCACACTGGCGATGGGACTCTGGCTCACGAGCAAGACCTCCTTCACCCCCTACGGCCCGCTCGACCGCTCCATCTTCCGCACTGCATAGCAGTAGCCGGCGCCGGCGCCGGCATGCGTAAACAACCCTCACCACGACCGAACGCCGCGATCGCCCGGCCCGCCACGCCGAAAGCGATCGGCGACGGGGCCGGCCCACGGCGATGCGGTGCCGAGACGCGGTGTGGAACCGAATACGATGTCGCCCCCGACACTCACGGGGCCCCAGTTACTTTGCCGTCGGCGTGGTCTCAGACGAGGCATTCGGCTTTCTGTACTGATACTTTTCCTTGCGAATGGACTCGTTCCAGGTCACCTTGACCTGCTCCTCTGATGCGCTGAACGGCTTGTTTGTGCCTCGCAGCTTGCGGTATTCATCATTCGTCATTCTGCACCTTCACAACGGCGACACGGCCCTGTCCGGGAGCCGTCCTGAACTCCCGTCAGAAGCGCCGCCTCACATTGGAACTCATTGATTGAAGATACCCGCCCGCGCCGCGTCGAGCCGAACCATTCGACAGCTTCGTCTTGAGACCGACGATGCGTCCACGCTGCCCGATCGTGCTTCGCAGGCCTTCATCGGGCGTTCACCCCAAGTCCACAACAATGAACCAGTCTTCATTGTATCACTTCGCATCGCAGAAGTAAGCGATTTTCCTGTTTTGGCCTCCGAAATATTCCCGATACCTGAGCTTCCGGGGGGCATTCGACGTGACCCTGCGAGGGCGAGAGGGCATAAATCTGAGTCGGAAGGCGACCGGCTGGGCGCACTCGCAACTATTTTATATTTTAACGATTTATTTTGTTGACATCCCTCGAACAGGTCGATATTATGCAGGTTCTATGAAGGTGTATGCTTTCCTCCCTCGAAGTTTACCCCCGATTCAGAAGCAGAGGGAAAATATGTTTGCAGGCCGGATCGGCCTCAGGAGATGAACACGTGGCAACAGGAACAGTAAAGTGGTTCAACGAGAGCAAGGGATTTGGTTTCATCAGCCCGACCGGTGGCGGCGACGATCTGTTCGTCCACCATTCGGAGATCAAGACGCAGGGCTATGCCTCCCTCAATGAGGGCCAGGCGGTGAACTTCGAAGTCGGACAGGGCAAGAAAGGCCCCTGCGCGACCAACGTCACCCCCAGCTAAGCCCCACCAGGCACAAGCACAAGAAGGCCCCGCACCATTCGCGGGGCCTTTTTCATAGCCACAGTCACCGCACTGCCCTTCTCCGCCAGCACTCAGCACCAGCAGTGGCCTCCGCTACATGCTGTTGTTCGACGGCCCTTGCTCATTCCTCGCTGAAGTAGTCGGAGTCGATTCTCTTGATCTCGTACGATCGAGCAATGGATACCCCAACATTGTGATCGATCATGTGCTTTGCGAGCGTCACGCCGTCTATGAGCACGATCTTGCTGTCGATGCGCGACACAAAATCCAGGGCGTCGCCGGAGAAAGACGAAGTAGTAATGAAAACACCCTTACGGGCACGATGCCCCTGTAGCGCCCCAGCGAACTTCTGGATCTCGGGGCGTCCGACGGTAGAATCCCATCGCTTCGCCTGGATGTAAATTGCATCGAGACCCAGGCGATCCTCCTTGATGATGCCATCGATTCCTCCATCGCCGCTCCTGCCAACAGCTCTTCCAGCATCTCGAAGAGTACCTCCATAACCCATTCGAACAAGCAGTTCGACGACAAGACGCTCAAAAAAAGCGGGAGACGTCACCTTCACTTGCTCGAGGAGCTCGGCTTCGAGGTCCAGTCGGAGACGTTGATAAGCTGCGTCAAGTGCCTCCTCCGGAGTAGCATCGCCGGTCGCACCAACCGGTGCCGGCGGTGTATCCGGGCGCTCATGCCGAAGTTCTCGGAAGGCCACGAACTCCGGAAACTGCTCCAGGAACTTGACATCGATGCGCTCAGGCTTTGAGGCAAGGATCGCCTGACCGCGCTCCGTGATGCAGAAGAACCCGCGGCGAGTCGAGGTAACCAACCCGGCCTTTTTGAGGTAGGTGCGGGCCCAACCGGCCCGGTTCCGAATGACGGTCTGTTGGCCGCTCCCAAGCAGTTCCTGTCGCTCGTCCGCCGAGAGCTTGAACTGATCCACGAGTGAATCGACAGCCTCGCCGATGTTGTGCTCCTTCTCGTCACTTAAGAATTGAAGGAGTGGGAGCATGATTGTCTGATAGTCGGGTATCGCCATCAAGATCTCCTACCGATTCATCTGCTTGCCCATCCGATATTGATCAAATTGATCCGCACAGGATGCGGAATTCCTCGTTTCTGGTCGTACAAGACACCTTCGGGTTTCCTGGCGAAGATACGATGAGGCCCACGGCTCCAACGACGCGGCTGTGGCCCGGGAGTTCCTGGAACGTTTGGACGTCGTAACGAGTTGGTCACGGGCACTTTCAGCATACGCATCTGGTTCGCTCACGGCAACGAGAATAGTGGACAGTTTCAGTTGCGTCAAGGTCGTTTTGCGCAATGTCGGATGGGAAATCCAGAGAGACAGATTCTGTTTCGGGGGCATCTTGCGCAGGCGACGCATCGGCGGGAGCGTTTCTCAGGCCACGTAGCTGAGGGTCTCGAGTTCGACGGTGGTGTCGACGCCGTTCAGGATCGTTTCGACCCTCTCCATTACCGCATCCTCGATGACATACTCGCTGCAGTTGCCACACTGGAGAACGGGCAAGCCCTTGATGATAACGATACGGTCGTCGCCCACCTTGAACGGCAGCGTGGTATGCCGTGCTTGAAGCACCCCGCCACAGATATGGCAAGTCATGGCTTTCTCCTCGTCTTAAGGTCGCTTTCCCACTTGTCCCGGTCGGGCCACCGTCCACAGCAAGGAGGCCATGCGACTCCCACGGTCTGACGTTCTAAACCCCTCTGCCTCAACGGCCCCAGGGCAGGCGGGTCAGGGGGCAAAGCCAGGCGACGGGGGGGCGGGGCGCCAGTTGGCGGGATCGTTGCCGGAGCGGTCGGGGTTGCTGCTGGTGCGCTGGAGGGCGTCGCCGGCGCCGTCGGCGGCGGTCGGCCACGGAGCGGTGTCGCTGTAGATCACCTCGTCGACGATTGCCCACGCCGGATCGCTCGGGTCGTCGGTGGCGAGCGGCCGCTCCAGGACCAGACGCTCGCCGGAGTTGGCCAGGTTGCCCTGCCAGGGCCCGACGATCTCGATGCCGGGCAGCAGCGGCTCGCCCGTGTAAACGAACAGAAACGTGCCGAAGCGATCGACCTCCGCCAGCGGATTGAACCCGACGACGACCAGCCGGGCCCCCGGCTCCAGAATCAGGCCGGGACCGAAGGTGTATTCGACCCCACCGCCCAGTCGCCACGGCCCCGCATCGTTCGACAGCGCAATCGCCGCATCCGTGGGATTGAACAGCTCGATATACTCGTCGTATCCATCGGCCGGATGGTATATGATCTCGTCGATCACAACGTCGGCGATCGGTATAGCGTTCGCGGCATCGCGCGAAGGCGCCATGTGGAACCACCACGGACTGCCGTCCGGATAGCGGCCCTTCGAGACCCCTTCTTCCTGCGCCTGGAATTGCACGGCATCGACGACCCGGCCGCCAGATGGGGCGGGCAGATACGAAAGGAGAATCTGTTCGCCAAACTGGCTGAGGCCGAAACCCAGACCATCGCCGGCGCCGTCGAAACTGAGAAACTCTCCCGGCCCGATGGTCGGCGACGGAAGCCGCCATTTGGCCGGATTGTCCAGGTCGTCGCTCAGATAGAAGTCAGCAAGAGAGACCGTTGCATCGGTCGGATTGTACAGCTCGATCCAGTCACCGGCGCCACGGCCGGCCAGGAACTCGTTGATCACGACGCTCGCGACGGGCTCGGAGTCGTCGGCGCCGGGCGAACCGCCGATAGAGGCGCTGGCCCGCCAGTTGCCGCCGCGGTCCAGGGAGCCGAACGGCTGATCGAGAATCGCCGAGGCCAACGGCACGAGCGAGTGGCCTGCCCCGCCGGCCTCGAGGGGCCAGCCGGCACCGTTGCTGTAGGTGAACTCGGCGATGGCGCCGTTCCAGTAGTCTTCAAGCCTGACGGTCTCGCCGCCGTTGGCCAGGCGGCCCTCATACTCACCGGCGATGAGGCCCTCCAGACCCGGCCCATAGCGTGACAGGAACACCTGCCTGTTTCGAACAATCAGAACGAATCGGCCGGGGCCCAGGGTGGTGACATCGCTTCCGGCGAAGTCGAACCGCACGCCCTCCGTCAGAGAAACGCCGGATAAATCGAGCGTCTCGTCGCCGATATTCTTGAGCTCGATAAACTCGAATTCATTGTTGTCGATGGAATCGTCGGGCCCCACGGCGGGATTGTACATCAGTTCGGTGATGCGCAGGTCCGCCAGGACGCCGGCGGCGACCGGCTGGCCAGCCACAAACTGGACCGGGCTGGACCAGTGGCTCCAGCGCCCGGTGTCGTCCTTCATCCGGCAACGAACGCGATAGGTCCGTCCCGGCTTGATCGCCGAGGCGGGAATGCGAACGTCCGGGTCGAACGCCGTCAGCTCGGGCGTCTCCCAGACCGTATCGATCTCGTAGCGGCCCGGCTCGCGGCGAACGACCGGAACCGGCAGCGGCGTCTCGTCGTCGGGCGCCGCGATCCTCTCGGCGCTGAGCTTCAGATCGATGAAGCAATCGGAACTGCCGCTGAGCGAGGCGTTGAGCACCTGAACGGCGATCACGTTGATCCCCTCGACGAGGTAGTCGCTCGGCAGGCCCACATCATGCGAAACGAAATCCATCATCTCGATGGCCGAGATGGCAACGGCATCGTGCGACAGATCGTCCGAGGCAACATTGTCCTGAAAGACCAGACGACCGTTGATCCAGATGTTGAGCCCGTCGTCATAGAACAGATCGAGCACGAGTCGATCGAAAGCGGCGACGTTGGTCACATCGAAGCTCTTCCGCAGATAGACCGTCGTGTAGTTGCCTCGCATATCCGGCAGGCTGGTCTGGAGAAAGGCCTCTCCGAACCCGATGGGCGTATCGCCAGCGAGCCACGTCGAATCGTCGAAATCGGGGTCGCGCCACGCACCGGGTGTCGCCGACGGCTCGGCCGTTCCCTTGAGGTATCTCCAACGCGAGCTATCAGGCACGAGAATAAACTTGGACGAATCACCCGATTGGATGACCTGCGAGCCGGGCGTCACTTCTCCGATGCGCCACTTCATCGCGGCGAACGTGCCGGCCCCCTGCGGATCGGCGAAGGCGCTCGTGCGGAACGTCAACGTGTTGGCCGGGAAGTCAGCCGGACCCGTGGCCGTAACAACGGGCGTCTGCGGGATCGCACTGTCCGGGACATAGGTGTTGAATCCCCGGTTGTTCGAAACGATATAGTCCTTCATGATCTGGACCATGCCCCGGAAGTCCTTGGTGTTCGCCCGCTGATAGAAGCGGCCCTGACCGGATTTGCTCGGGTCGACGTTGCCGCTGGTCATGATCGGGTTGTAGTCCCACATGGCCCGGTCGGCGTCGACGAAGGTCGGCCCGCCGGTGGGCGGGTCGATGATGTCAGCCATCTCATCGAGCAACTGCCAGGCCTGATCGGCGTTGTAGAGCAGGTCGAAGAACTCGCGCAGGCGATTCTGGAACTCGATGTTGAGATTCGAATTCGAGAAGACCCGGCCGTACTGCTTGAACTCGTCCTCGCCGCTGCCGAACATGTTGTTGGCCCAGGTCAGGTCGACGTCCCAGGGCAGCATGGACCACAGGCTCGTCTCGGGGTTGAGGTAGTAAAACCAGTTCTTGCCGTAGGCGATGTCGCCGTGGTGGACGCCTTCGACAACGCAGCGATAGCTGAAATAGCGTGCGACATCGACGTTCTGTCGCCACCAGGTCTCCGGCGGACGGCTGCGGTAGCCGCTCATGAACTGATTGAGATCGGCTTTGTTTGTCGCGGCCCGCGGCCCCTGGTTGTTCAGCTCGCCTGTGCCGCTCTCCATCTTGTAGAGGTTGCCGTCGGGCAGACCATGCTCGTCGAGAAAGCGGCCGTCCATCTGCTCGATGGCCATGTACAGGCCCCAGAAGTCGCCGTCGTACTGCGTGGCGCCGGACGGATCGGCGTCGTCGATCACGCGGAAATGCACCCAATTCGTCTTCGGCGCCTCGACGCCCATCATGTTGAACAGCCGGAAGGCCGCCGCCTCGAACAGGCCATGCTCGCCGCGATGCTGATAGTCGCCCTGCTGGATGCACGCCGAGAAATTCAGCTTGGTCCACTTCGTGTCGTAGGGCCGCCCGTAGTCGTCACAAGCCTGAAAATCGTGTCCCCTGTTGAAATCGAACTTCCACATGTTCTTGCCCATGGAATACCGCCAGACCCCGCCACGGGCGCGAAAGTGGATGTGGTCGTAGACAACGCCGTCGTAGACCAGCGTCCCCGACCAGGGGTAGTCGCTGCCACCGTACTGGCCCTTCCTGGCGCCGGGCAGATACATGGCATCGAGCACATCCTGGCGATCGGCAATCAGATGGTAGACGGGCAGGCTCGTCAGAACAGAAGGGCTGTACGTGACGACCTGACCCGTTGAGCCACCGCTGCCGGGGCGGATGGCCCCGCTCCAGGCGGGAACCCCATCGTAGACGAAATAGGCGAAGTTCGGCTGCGGGTCATCGTCATACGGCGCCGTTCGCAGCAGGCCGGTGGTGGCGATGGCGACGATCTTGTAGCGGACCAGCCGACGGTGCGTCTGCAACGCGGCGGGCAGTTGGACCGTGTAGACATCGTCGCCGGCCGTCGCGTCCCCCTCCAGTCCGTCGTCGCGCATATCGACAAACGTCCACTCGTCGCGGTAGCGTGCGTCGTTCATGCTGATGTAGCGCCCCGGATCGACCACCTGATAGAGCAACTGGATCGTGGCGAGCCCGTCGGCATCAGTGATCTTGGCGGTGATCGTCACGGGCCGACCCGATATCGGCTGTTGCGGCGTATGCCTGACCTGCCGGATATATGGCGGCACCTGCTCGGCCATGACATCGATATTCGGAAAGGCCGGCGTCGGATAAGCCGAGCTCCAACTACCGCCGAGATCGTTGTCGAAGCCCGGATTGACCAGTTGCAGCGAATGGCCCCTCCCCCGCAGTCCCACCGTATCACCGACCGTCGGCCAGGGGAACCCCAGCTTGTACGTCACCTCGTCCACGATCCGCCCGCTCGCATCGGACAGGACGACCCACTCCCCATCGTTGCTGAGCTTGCCTGCGAAGGGCCCAACGGCCGCATGGCCCGGCAGGTTCAGCCGCAGCGTGCTCCACTTGGAGAACAGATGGTCAAGGTCCTGGGCAACCACGATGTATCCGTCAGCCGGCAGTACGGTCCCAGGCTCGAACGTGTAAGACAGTCCTTCGCGGAGCGACCAGCCCGAGAGATCAACCCCCGACGGCCCGGGGTTGTACAACTCCACGAACTCCACAAGCTCGGTCTTCACGTCGGGGTTCGTGTGCAGCTCGTTAATGACAACGGCCCCGTTGGTGCGGGCCGAAGCCAGTAACGTCAGGATCAGAACCGCCGTGCCCAATCTCGATGTCCAGGTGCCCATCATGTCCTCATCCGTCTGTCAATCGCCTGATTGCCCTTGTTATCGACCACACGTTGCTGGTCAGATCGTCTGTTCCGGGGGGGCCATCTCCTCAAAAGGCCGAGGCCGCCTCGCCATTGGGGTCATCGGCCCCGGGGGAACCGCCAATGCAGGTGCTCGCCCGCCAGTAATCCTCGTCGTTCGGCGAGCCCGCCTCCGCAACGGCTACCAGCGAATGACCCACACCATCGGCTTCTATCGGCCAGCCGCCCCTGTCATTATACCTGAATTCCGCCAGGGTCCCGGCCGAAAAATCCACGAGCTTGAGGGTCTCGCCCTCATTGGCCAGCTTGCCGGCGTATTCGCCCGCGATCAGCGGCGTCAGCTCGGCCCCATAGCGGGCGAGAAACGCGTCCTGGTTCCGGACCACCAGAACAAACTGACCGGGGTCAAGCGTGGTGACCCGGCCGTCCGCAAAGTCGAACGTCACCCCCTCGATCAGGGATACGCCGCTCAGATCGAGCACGTAACGACCAATGTTCTTCAGTTCGATGAACTCATACTCGTTGTTGTCTGAAAACGTGTCGCCCGCCATTTGCGGGGGATTGTACATCAGTTCCGTGATCCGCAGGTCGGCCGCGATGCTCGGCGCGATCCGTTCGCCGGCGACGAACTGGACGGGCGCCGACCAGTGACTCCAACGTCCCGTGGTGTCTTTCATGCGGCAGCGCACGCGGTAGGCCCTGCCCGGCGTGACAACCAAAGGGGGAACGCCCATGCTGTCGGTGAACCCGGTCAGCTCGTCGCTTTCCCAGATCGCGTTGATCTCATATTTGCCCCGCCCGCCGCCGGCGGTGGCCGGCGTCTCGTCCGAGGGCTCCTGCCGTTGCCACGCCGTCAGCCGGACGTCAATGAAACAATCGGTGCTGCCGCTGACGGACGAATTCAGCACCTGCACGGCGATGACGTTAGTCCCCTCGACCAGCCACGCGCCGGGATCGCCCAGATCGGAACTGACGAAACTGGCGTTCTCGATCGCGCTGTCGGCGGTGGCGTCGTACGACAGTTCCGCCGACGAGACATTGTCCCGATACGCCAATTGCCCGTTGATCCAGACAATGAGGCCGTCATCGTACTTGACGTCGAGAGTCAGGCGGTCCAGGGCGGCCAGGTCAAATGCGTCGAAGGTCTTGCGCAGGTAGACCGTGGTGTAGCCGCCGCGCATGTCGCTCAGTTCGGTGGCGATGAAGGTCTCGCC
>Ga0123335_1003397_pt1 | contig 22147 bp, 17 predicted proteins | sample BiotimSIPDNA_2_FD_89707 | JGI IMG/M metagenome (GOLD analysis project Ga0123335, IMG submission 89707) | Anaerobic biogas reactor microbial communites from Washington, USA - Biogas_R2 time_0 SIP DNA | ecosystem: Engineered > Bioreactor > Anaerobic > Unclassified | place: Washington, USA...
AGATGAACAATCCCAATATTTCCTTAAATACTATAATGCGGGTATGAAGGATTCGGGAACAAAGGTGCTGTCTCTCAACAACGGAGGTTATCTGATTCTTGCCAATGTTGAGAATCCTGGAAGGGGCAGCGATATTTGTCTCATCAGAACGGATAAATTCGGGAATACTGTCGGCCCTCCGAAACTGTATGGTTATGAAAGGATCGACCGTGGGTATACCATAAAGAAAAATGACCAGGGATATATTATTGCCGGTTCCTCACAGGACGAGGAAAATATGTTTTTCAATGCCTATATCATTCAGATCAATGATAACGGCGACACCGTGTGGACAAAAAAATACGGAAAAGTCAACGGTAATGATGAGGTATATGATGTTTTTGTACACGACGACGGCAGAATTATCCTGACAGGATATACCGACAGTATTAATGTGAAGAAGGATATATTATTCCTTGAACTGGATAGTGATGGCAAAAAAATAGGTTCAGCAGGACAACTGGGTGATGCTGAAGATGATGTAGCCTATGCTGTATTACCCTATGGCAATACATATGTTTTTGCCGGCTATGCCCATAAAAGAGTACTTTCGCTTGAATACGTTAAATGGGCTTACCTGGTGATCTGGAGGGGAATAGGCCCCAATCAGGGATATACGTTGAAGGCAGATGCAGAAGCCATTGCCATTATCAATAAGGAACCGGATGAGTATCTTATTGCCTGTAAAACAGATTCAGAGGATGGCTCTCTGATCACCCTTGCGGATGTTAAAGCCGACGGGACCATTCTCTGGGCGAAAGACTTTGGGCAAAGATCGGTGAATGTTCCCAGCGATATTAATATACGCGAAGGTTTCGTTCATATAACCGGCACTTCCACAAACACTGAATCGACCGGAGATATCCTTCTGCTTACTACCAGGCTTGATGGCGAAGGGCCTGTGTACAGCTACATCGGCGACGGAACATCATTTGCCGCGGGCGGTTTTGATTACACCGGCGACGGCGGCTTTATTATCACCGGCAGTAATTTTATCGGGACCAACAGCATCATTACCCTTTGTAAACTGGATGCCGACGGAGTGCTCAGATAAAAACGTTCCCTGTTTAAAAAATTGTATTCAGTTATCCGTACCTTAAGTTTATCAAATAGTTAACAGGAATCTGACCTAGAATCATTAATTTTACAATCCCTTTACCGTTAACCTTATAACCATGAAATTCCAAAAAATCGCAATATATGCAATAGGCTCCGTTATCTTGTTTCTGGGGAGCAACAATCTTAAAGCATTATTTTCACCTACAGATATATTACTGAGCAACAACACTGTTGCAGAGAATCAGCCAACCATTACTACCGTGGGAACTCTGTCAACTGAGGATCCTGATATGTTTGATTCTTTTACTTACTCGTTGGTTGGTGGATTCGGCGATACAGATAATTCCAGGTTTTTTATTGATGGTGATGTTTTGAAAACAAATGAGATATTCGATTTTGAAAGTCAATCATCTTTTTCAATCAGAGTGCGTACTGTTGATTTTGAAGCACATAGTTTCGATAAAAATTTTACCATAACGGTAACCAACGTCAATGAAGCACCCACTAATATTATTCTTACTTCCACCACGATTTCAGAAGGCCTTCCTGTAAATACAGTTGTTGGCAGTTTAAGCTCCGCTGATCCGGATGCCGGCAGTACTTTCACTTATGAACTGGCAACCGGTACCGGTGATACCGATAACGGAAGTTTTAACATATCTGGTACTCAGTTACGTTCAGCGATAATATTTGATTTTGAGACAAAATCTTCTTATAGTATCCGGCTGAAGACAACTGATAATGGGGGTTTAGATTTTGATAAAGAATTTCTGATAAATGTTACAGATCTGAACGAAGACCCGACCGATATTCTTCTTACACCGGATACTATCTCAGAAAAACGTCCTCCGAATACTGTTGTCGGTACCCTTACTTCCACAGATCCTGATGGTGATACTGACTTTGATTACACCCTGCTTACAGGGAATTCCAATTTTACTATTATTGATGATAAACTTCAGACTGATGTATCCTTCGATTATGAATCTGCTACATCCCATACTATTCGCATCCGTTCTGAAGATAATTACGGAGGGTCATTCGAGAAAAATATTACTGTAAATATCAACAATAAGAATGATTCTCCCATATTGGGTGGGATCTCTGGAGAAGCAATAAATTTCACCGAAGGAGGGACCGGAGTTGTGGTTGCCTCCGGTCTTACAATTACCGATCCTGATAATCCCGATGATCCCCTGGTTTCGGCAACGGTTTTTATTTCTTCAGGGCATAATAACACTGAAGACAGTCTATACCTGACATCCCCCGGGTCTCTTGAACATAGTTTTAATATGAACACGGGTATTCTTTCATTAACCGGGACCGGGACGCTGGCGGATTATCAAAGTGCGTTAAGATCGGTACAGTATGTTAATACCGATGAATTGAACCCTTCCACAGTGCAAAGACAGGTTAGCTTTGAGGTTTTCGATGGCACATCAAACAGCAATATTGTTTTTAGAAATATCAATATAATCCCTCAGCCCGACCCCCCCTATGCTCATGATGTCGTAATCCTTGAAGCAGAAGAACTTAAAACCCGCCAGCTTCTCCATTCCGATTACGAGTATTTTGATCCGGAAGGTGACGCTCAGGTTACCCCCCCTGCCTACAAGTGGTATACTGCCAATACGCCCCAGGGAACTGGCAGTGCGCAAATAGCCGGAGCTGTGAGCGATACATTTACCACCCGTTTTGCCGAAGGCGGCAAATATATCCGGGTGGCTGTATCCCCTCGTGATGCTTCAGGTTTCGGACCCGATTCTTTCAGCGTATGGAAATATGTCAACGATGAACCGGTATTGATGAATTTCCAGGCAATCAATGAAACTCATCCAGGCGTCTTTGCAGTAGGTGAAACTGTAAAAGCTGATTATGATTACTCAGATAAGGAATCAGATGCAGAAGGAGTTCACACATGGCAGTGGTATTCAAATACAACGGCTTCCTGGACCGGGGCAGCGCCAATACCCGGAGCTACACAGGATGATTTTACAATAACTTCTGACCAGCTGAACGATTTTATTGCATTGCAGGCAATACCAAAAGCTACTGAAGGTTCCCTTACCGGTGCAGTAACCAGAAGCGCCTGGCATTCTGTCGGTCAACTCCCAACAGCCACTTTCGGAGCAGGAAATACTGATACATTGTGCGGACCCGGTTTCAGCGGTTCTGTACAGGTGGTGCTCACAGGCAATGATCCCTGGACATTCCGGTATGTGCGCCTGGGAACTACAGATACGCTTACACGCAGTGGAATTACAGGTTCATCTCCACGAACATACACGCTGGGTGCATTATCCGACAGCGGTACTTATAAGCTTGTAAGTGTTTCAGACTCGAGATACAGCATGGGAGTGGCCTCAGGGACCGCCAAAATTGTTTATTATAAGTTGCCTTCTGCACAAATTACAACCTCCGAAGTGGCTATCTGTCCCGGTGATATGAGTTCACATTTCTACAATATTAATCTCACCGGCAGTTCACCATGGAGGCTGAGCATTAAAAAACAGGGGACCCCTGCCTCAGATTCAATTTACATTCCTGTTATAAATACAAGTCCTTACAGCAGATCTGTTTCACTGGCTGATTCAGGTACTTACACTATCATGCATGTATGGGACAAGCATTGCATGTCAACAGGTACTGGATCTGTAAAAGTGGAAAAACGCGATAATCCGCAGGCAGTGATGAGCGGAAATACTACTTTCTGCCCCGGTTCAACAGATACCATACAGGTTGCACTTACTGGTGATGGCCCCTGGACCTATGCATACCGCCGCGGTTCGGGCGATTCGATGGTAGTGAATGTGCCACAGAATGTTTCCTCATACGTACATAACCTCATTGTTAACCAGGCCGGAACTTATAGTTTGGTAAGCGTAAGGGACCAGGATGGCAAAGGCTGTATATCAGGTAGTGCTGTCGTGCAAAACTATACATTACCGACAGCTGCATTTACCGGCACAACTACAGAACAGTGTGAACAGAAAATTAATAACCTCAGTGTTACCCTTGGCGGTACAGCACCCTGGTCGGTATCGTACCGTGTCGGATCAGGGCCTCCGGTGAATGTGGATGGGATTACATCCAGTCCGCATTTAATATCTGTTGCTGGGCCGGGGACCTATACGCTGGAGGGGGTAAATGACCTTCATTGTGCCAATACAGCAACAGAAACAATGGAAATTGTTCCTGCTCCGGAAGTTACAATAGGTGAGGAGTTACAAGATCAATATCTTTATACTGCACCCCTTGACACTTTTACTATTAATCCGCCCGGAGGCAATTTTTTGTCATCTTCATTACCAAGTGCAGTGCTTTATTTTCCTCCCAGTAATGAAGCATATCTTTATCCTGTACTTGCATTTATAGGGGGCTCAACATTTACACTTCGTTATTCATACCAGGATCCGACTTCAGGATGCTGGGGAGAAGACGAAAAAGATATTTTAATTCGTCAGGATTCAGCTGACGTTTCATTCAAGCCTAATAAAGCTATTTTTTGTTTTAATGAAGATACGATAAAGGTTCTCGGAGGAAATGCATGGAATAATGTCGGTGAGTTTTCAATTGATCCTCCCGGCGCATTAATTCCTGCGGGTGATAATCGGGCTTATATAGTGCCTTCCTTAATAGCTAATCCCGGACTTCATAAAGTCACCTATGAAGTTGTGATCAATGATGTGCCCATTAAAAAAGATAAGAATATTTACTTTGATAAAGTTGTTGGTGATTTTACTTGGGATAATGAATGTTTTGGAGAAAACGGAAGTCTTGTTACACTTAAAAATAATTCTATCGGTACCGGAGGATCAGGTTCAGGAAGTTATACGATTGATAGTCTGATCTGGAATATTCATTTACCGGGATCTGTTGTGGTAGAATATGGTGATCAGATCCAGGTAAATCTTCCTGATCTGGCATCCTATCCGATTGAACTTTTTGCTATTTCCAAGAATAATTGTATCGATACTGCGTTGAAAAACCTTCAGCTAAAACCTACTTATAAGATCAGCAGCCTGATGCCTTATGAAGAAGATTTCCAGGATTCACCTTATCTGGAATGGAATTCCGGTTCCATTGCTGCACTCGATGATAATGCTACAAATAACTGGACATACGGGAGACCTGCAGGAGGCGGTTTCAACAATTCTCTTTCAACTGAAAGGGCCTGGTATACAAATATTACTGAAAGTGAAATTGAAGATGGCGAAAACTCCTATGTAATTAGTCCCTGTTTTGATTTTACCGATGCGCGGAGACCTATGTTGAAGATGGATATCTGGCGCCAGTTTACAGCCGATCCAAATCTTGATGGCGCTGTTTTACAATACACGGAAAACAATGGAAATACCTGGCACAACGTAGGTACGTTTGATGATGGGGGTATCAATTGGTTCAACTCTTTCGAGATCCTTGGCCAGCCGGGAGGACAGAATGTTGGATGGATGCAATATCGAGATACAAAATGGGTACAGACACGACATAAACTGGACGAACTGAATGGTAAGGTAAATGTACGCTTCAGGGTTGCTTATGGCTCGCCCTCACGGCTTGCATCACGTAACGGTATTGCTTTCGATAATTTCCGGATTGTGGAAAGAAGTAAAAAGGTGCTTCTTGAGCATTTCACCAATGCAGGGGATGAAAGTTCGAGGATAGCCAACGAAGCATTGAATGCAAGGATGTCCAACTCACAGAATTTTAAAGACATTATTGATCTTCAATATCATATGGGATATCCCGGCAATGATCCGTTTTTCGACCTTAACATAGTACACCTGTCCTCACGGGCAACCTATTACGGCATTGGTTCTGTTCCTTACAGTATTATTGACGGCGGCAGGGGTGGCAGCGATCCTGATTATGTTGTCAGCTACGCTTCTGAAACATTGGAACAGAATGTACTTACCCAGGCAGCGCTGGATGACAATAAATTCGGGATCGACCTGCAGCTGAATCCTGATGCTGATGCATTTTATATCGATATAACTGTTACAGCACTTCAGAACATTCCGCAATCGTTTATGACCTTGCATACTGTTATTATGGAAAACAGTGTTACAGGAATAACCGGTGATAATGGCGAAACTGTTTTTGAAAGCGTTGTTAAAAGAATGTTACCCAATTCTACGGGCTATGCAATGGAGAAAGCCTGGACCGCAGGTGAAGTAGTTACAATCAGTTATACCTACAATTTCGAAGATGTTTTTGATCCTGATGAACTCAGGGTAGTTGCTTTCGTTCAGGATGAAACACCGGGGACCAATAATAAAACGATATACCAGGCAAATATTATCAGCCCGGTACCTCCCGAAGGTATTGATGAAGACATTGAAAAACAATATTTCGATCTTTACCCGAATCCTGCTACCTCTGAAATAAATATCCGGCCGGATGAACAGGCAGGTAATGTACAACGTGTGGAGATCATGAATTCTGAAGGAAGGCTGGTCCGGATAAGTGAGGTAAAGACCGGCGATGAACTGCTTCATATTCCGGTCGACAATTTCAGGGAAGGATTATACCTGGTGCGGTTGGTTGGCAGCCATGGAATTATTGGTTCCCGGAAACTGATTCTGTTGGGAAATTAAGCTTTTGCGGAGGGATAAATAACGTACCCGGGCGCCATACGCTCCAATGGAGCGGAATGCAATATTTTAATTCCCTTCAGATGCAACTTCATCGTCTTTCAAAATCTCAGCTGCAAGCCTTTCAGCAAATTGAGTCAATGCAAGGCTTTTCTCCCCTCCCGGAGAGAATTTTGCTGAAAATCCTTCTGTAATAACACTGAGTTTCAGCTGCCGGAGCTGGTTTTCGACGATTTTTACTGCCTCACCGCTCCATCCGTAAGAACCAAAAACCGCTGCTTTTTTACCTCTGTCGCGGATGGGGTTAAGGACAGAAAACACTTTATAGACAGGCAGTACGGTATTTTGATTAAGGGTAGGGGTCCCTACCAGTATTACGTTGCTTTTGATAATTAATTCCTCCAACTTGCCAAGGGGCATTTTTTCAATATCTGCAACAGTAACCTCACCCCCGATTTTCTTTCCCAGGATATCTGCAATTTCGTGAGCTATCTGTTTTGTGTATCCATAGGCCGATACATAGGTTATCAGTATTTTTTTCCCTTTACAGATTGAATCTGCCAGGTAGATTTCAGAGGCTTTTCTGCTGCGTTCTACCTTTTCTTTCCAGGTCGATCTGAGTATAGGTCCATGGCCGGGGCAGACGGCTTTAATTTCCAGCGGTGCGATTTTTTCTATTGCCTTCAGCATGAATTTGCTGAAAGGTTTCAGTATAACATCAAAATAATAATCAAACTCTTTATTATAATCACTGACCAGATCATCGAATATACGTTCATCACTGAAATGGGCCCCGAAAGAATCGCAGGTAAATAGTAACTGGTCTTCTTCAAGATAGGTGTACATGGTGTCAGGCCAGTGCAGGTTGGGTGCTGCAATAAAACGCAGGGTCTTATTTCCCAATGATAAGGTATCGTTATCTTTAACCACCACCGATTGAAAAGGGACATTGATAATTTCACTGAGATAGTTGATGGCCTGCCTGCTGCCATAGATTTTCGCCTTGGGTGCTAATTGCAGAAGTTTACCCACACAACCTGAATGGTCGGGCTCTGTATGATTCAGAACAATTACTTCAATATCGGCAGGGTCTGTGATGGATTTAAGCTTCTCAATGTATTCGTCCCAAAAGGTTTCTTTAACAGTTTCGATCACTGCTTTTTTTCCGGCGTCGATAAAGTATGAATTATAGGTGGTACCGCTTTGGGTTTCCATCACGATATCGAAGGTAACGATATCTTTATCGATGACACCTACCCATGAGACTGAATCATTCAGTTTTAGCACGCGGGCCATGGTTATTTCTGTTCGTTTTCTTTTTTATGAGGGCATTTTTTCTCGCATTTCGCTTTCTGACTGGCAGGGCAGGCTTTTTTGGTAGTGTCGGAAGCAGCGGTAATGCTATCGGTTTTGTGACACATTGTTGGGTTTTCTCCTTCAGTATTGTAAGGGTTTTGTGATGGAATAAATCCATTGGTTACGGTGAAACCTCCGACAATAACTGTCAGACAGGCAACGATTATAATCTTTCTCATGATATGTAAATAATTTTAGTACCTCCGCAAAGATATAAATCATTGGAATTTTATATATGACGTTGGTGAAATAACAACTTGAAAAGTTCCTATCCAAACTACGTAGCAGCGATAAGAAAAATCACGTTACGGCCTTTATTTATGCCTTGTAACCCCAAAATGTAGTGTTCCGGTCATCGGCTTCACAGGGATTATTCAATTTCCCTAAAACAGAAATAGAACTAACGTGTTATATATAGACAATATCTTTTATCCTGAAAAAAATGATTATGAAAGCATATAAGCTAGCAGCTTTTGTTATGCTGATGATTATCTTATCATCATGCAACAGAACACCGGAAATACTGTTTGAATCGGTATTCGAAGATAAAGGTCCATCAACAGCCGACGGACTGAAGCATGTCACCCAGGTACTGGTCCCGCCTCCCGCAGTGCCTGAGCACGAGCAGGTAGCAAAGGGCGATCCTGTTGTGGTTAACATCAGGCTGGTGGTAGAGGAAAAAGAGATTGAAGTAGCCCCGGGGGTATTTACCTGGGCAATGACTTTTAACGGTACTGTCCCGGGTCCGCTAATTGTTGTCCACCAGAACGACTATGTTCAGCTGACCCTGGTAAATCCTGCAACCAATACACAGATGCACAACATCGACTTCCATGCAGCGACAGGTCAGATGGGAGGCGGTGACATGACCATGGTAAACCCCGGACAGGAAGTGTCTATCAGGTTTAAGGCTACAAAGGCAGGTGTGTTTGTCTATCATTGCGCACCAGGGGGTATCATGGTACCTATTCATGTGGTTTCCGGTATGAACGGTGCCATAATGGTGTTACCAAGAGAAGGGCTGAAAGATGAGAATGGAAATCCGGTGACCTATGATAAAGCATGGTATATTGGAGAACAGGATTTTTATATTCCCCGTGATAAAAGCGGGACTTTTAAAAGATATAAAACCCCGGCCGACGGATTTTCTGATCTGATAGAATCTATGAGGACGCTGTCCCCTTCACATATTGTCTACAACGGTTCCACATCCTCGTTGATAGGTAAGAATGCGCTGAAAGCCAAAGTAGGGGAGAAGGTACTTTTCATCACATCACAGGCCAATCGTGATACAAGGGTGCACCTTATCGGGGGACATGCCGATCTTGTATATCTCAGCGGCTCTTTTAACGACCGCCCCGCAACTAATTATGAAACATGGCCGGTACCTGCCGGGGATGCCGTTGCTGCTCTTTATCAGTTCAGGTATCCCGGAAGATATGTATATCTCAATCATAACCTTATAGAGGCATTCTTATTCGGAGCTATCGCTGAGGTTATTGTGGAAGGTGAAGAGGACGAAAACCTTATGAAGCAAATCGAAGGCGCTGTTCATGAAAGGTAATTTAAGTCCGTTCAGCGACCTGCATCATTGAACTTTGGTGCCTCTTGAACGAATGAACGCTGGATTATCGAATCCTGTAATCGCAGATTTATAGCACCGCCAGTACAGTCGTATTATTTCTCGAGCGATCGCCCGGTTTGCAATGTACATTTGCTGTCAGGGGCAGAAAAATATCAACCCTGGAACCAAATTTTATGAAGCCAAGTTCATCACCCTGTTTTACTTTCTGATCTTCCCTGGCGTAGGTGCAAATCCTCCTGGCAACAGCCCCTGCGATCTGACGTACAAGAATTTCAGTGCCATCCTTCATTTCAATAACCACCGTCGACCTCTCATTTTCAACTGACGATTTCGGGTGCCAGGCAACAAGATACTTTCCCTTATGATACTTTGTATAGGTTACATTCCCGCTAACAGGCCAGGTATTCTGGTGTACATTCAGGGGCGACATAAAAACCGAGACCTGAATGCGGTTATCCCTGAAATACTCAGGTTCGAAAGTCTCTTCAACCACTACAATTTTTCCATCAGCGGGGGCAAAAACGGTTTTTTCATCACCGGTAAATTTTCTCAATGGGATCCTGAAAAACCATATTATTAAGAAATAAACCATCAATAAGGGTATCAGCAGTACAAAAATCAGAAAAAATGCAAATGATAATGCCCGGAGTACAATGAAAAGCAGAACCAGAATAATTGCAGCGGTTACCAGAATATTTTTTCCTTCGCGATGGATGCGCATAATGTACTATTTAATAAAGATCAGATATACAAATAAAACTGGTCCGGCCATAAGCAGGGAGTCGATCCTGTCGAGCATACCTCCATGTCCGGGAAATACGTTACCCGAATCCTTTACTCCTGCATAGCGTTTCAACATCGATTCAAAGAGATCGCCGATTACAGCAGACAGTGAAATCAGTGCTCCCAGCAACAACCAGTTCTTAAGATCCATGGAACCGTAATAACGGTGCAGGAAGTAAGCAGCAATAAGTGAAAATATCATTCCGCCAAAGAAACCTTCCCAGGTTTTTGCCGGAGAGATCCGCTCAATCATTTTATGTTTGCCGATCAGTATTCCCGTTAAATATGCGAATGTATCATTAACCCAGATCAGCACAAAGGTTATCAGCACATAAGGTACCCCATCTGCAAAAGTTTTAAGGTGTACCTGATTAAGCAGATAAATGGGGATAATGATATAGATTAAAGAAAAGTTCAGGTTGAAGAAGGCTTTCAGATCGTTTTCTTTCGAAAAGAAAAGAACGCCTGACTGGATAATAACCAGCATAAGGACGAGAAGGGCTATGCTAAAACCGGCATCGGAAGTATTATATGCTGAAATCAGTGAACCTGCAAAGGCAATGATAACAATGGCATACCAGTATTGGGGTATAGGCCCCGATTTAAGAAGCTTCTGCATTTCAATCATTCCGGTCAGGGCAAAAACAGATGTCAGGATGATAAAAAACAAGGGATGCACCAGCAACGCTGAAACAACAATTGAAACATACACAATTCCTGTTATCGTTCTGATAATAATGTTCTTCTTCATGGATTGTTCGGTCTGTTATCTGTTTTATCCATGTCCTTTAAATGATATTTACCAGTAAGGGCATTTTCTTCCTGAACATAGATTTCTATAAAACCGAAAAGATAGTTTGAATCCTTTTTATTTACAATTACAGACTGTATATCATGGTCAGACAATATTTGCCTGGCAATTTCTGCCATGTGAAGCCTGTCGGTGGTAAAAATGCAAACCCAACCTTTTTCCATTTCTTATATAATTAATTTGGCATACTCACAAGAGCCAAATTAAGACTTATCAGAGATCTTGAAGTTCGTTACAAATCAGGTCTTTTCCTTTTTGACTGATGCTTTTGATTTCACCGGAGATGAATTCTTTCTGCTTGCCTTTTCCTTTGGGGCGCTTTGTTTAACCGGCATATTCAGACCGATACCATTATTCTCTTTTCCCTTTTTCATTTCATTTTCCACCATGGGGATCTCATCCGGATTAGACACGCGCTTGCCGAATATTCTTTCGAGGTCCTCAGCGAAAATGACTTCCTTTTCAAGGAGAAGGTTGGCGAGCTGATTAAGGCCATCCTTTTTTTCAGTCAGGATTGTCTTAGCCCTTATGTATTGTTCATCAATAATCTTACCTGCTTCGTCGTCGATGATTTTTGCAGTATGCTCGCTATAGGGCTTTGTAAAGGAGTATTCACTCTGACCTGTAGAGTCGAAATAACTTTTATTGCCTATTTTATCGCTGAGGCCGAAATAAGAAACCATGGCATAAGCTTGTTTTGTTACCCTTTCCAGGTCGTTCAGCGCCCCTGTTGATACTCTGCCGAAGGTTATTTCTTCTGATGCACGTCCGCCGAGTGCAGAGCACATTTCATCAAGTAACTGCTCGCGTGTGGTGATGGACCTTTCTTCGGGAAGGTACCATGCTGCCCCAAGCGCTTTTCCACGGGGTATGATCGTTACTTTCACCAGCGGGTTTGCATGCTCCAGAAGCCAGCTTACAGTTGCATGACCGGCTTCGTGGTATGCGATAGTACGCTTTTCCTGACGTGTAATGATCTTGTTTTTCTTTTCCAGGCCTCCGATAATCCTGTCGATAGCATCGAGGAAGTCTTGTTTCTCAACAATTTTTTTATCCTTACGGGCTGCAATCAGCGCGGCCTCATTACACACATTGGCGATATCCGCACCGGAGAAACCTGGAGTTTGTTTTGCCAGGAAATCGATGTCGAGATTTTTTTCCAGTTTCAGAGGTTTCAGGTGAACTTTGAAAATGTCTTTTCTTTCGTTCATGTCGGGAAGTTCAACATGGATCTGACGGTCGAACCTTCCTGCCCTCATCAACGCCCTGTCGAGAATATCAGCCCGGTTGGTAGCTGCAAGGATGATCACACCTGAGTTGGAAGCAAAACCATCCATTTCAGTGAGCAACTGGTTCAGGGTGTTTTCACGCTCATCGTTGGCACCGAAATTTGGATTTCTTCCCCTGGCACGGCCAATAGCATCAATCTCATCGATAAACACGATGCATGGTGCTTTTTCTTTTGCCTGTTTGAAAAGATCGCGTACCCTCGATGCTCCCACACCGACGAACATCTCTACAAAATCTGACCCTGACATGGAAAAGAAGGGTACATTGGCTTCACCTGCAACAGCTTTTGCAAGCAACGTTTTCCCTGTACCCGGAGGGCCTACCAGCAATGCACCTTTTGGTATTTTTCCCCCAAGTTCTGTATATTTTTTAGGCTTTTTGAGAAATTCAACAATTTCCATTACTTCCAGCTTGGCTTCTTCAAGACCTGCTACGTCTTTAAAATCAACCTTTACACTGGTATCTTTATCGAAAATTTTAGCTTTCGATTTACCAACATTGAAAATATTGCCGGGGCCTCCTGAACCGCCTCCCACACCGCTCATTCGGCGGAAAATGACTATCCATATAACCACGAGGATCAGAAATGGCAGGAGCCATGTAAGCAGGTCACCGAAAACATCCTTCCGCTCATCGCCCATGGGAATTACTTTATCATACTCGGGGAATAAGGCCTGCACCTCATCAATATCATCGAGAAATTTTTCGACATAAGCGAATTTATAGGTATAATGAGCACCCCTGGCGAACTGATTCAGACCGTTGTTCGCAATTTCTTTATGTCGTTCCTCGGTTAGCTTTTCAGGCTTAATATATATTTCTGCAAATCTTTGGTTAACAATGATGATCTTATCAATATCTTTATTAACCAGCATTTCAGTAAGCCTGTGCCATTCAATTTCAATCGGGCTTTTTTCCCTGTTTATCAGAATAATCGACAGCAGAGCCATACCAATGAGTACCGGTACCAGAAAGGAATTGATCCTGTTATTTTTACGATTGTCACCGCGATCGGGCTGTTTACCCTTTGGCATTTTATTTTTCAATGAATTATCTTCTTTCACTGATATTTAAATTTTAATTAATGAAACTTTCTTCAACACGCGAAATATTTGCATCGCCCCACAGCTCCTCGAGCTTATAATAATTTCTTGCCTCTTTCTGAAAAATATGAACCACTACATCAAAATAATCAAGCAAAATCCACATAGCATTTTCCATTCCTTCTCTGTGGCCCACCTTTATTTTGGCATTTTCAAAGACCTTGTCTTCAACCGAATCGGCAATTGCGTTTACCTGCGTTCTGGATTCTGCATGACAGATTATAAAATGATCACAAATTATGCTGTTAATCTTAGTCAGGTCGATATCAACTATTTCCTGTCCTTTCTTTGCCAGTATCCCTTCAATGATGTGTCCTAAAAGTAAATTGTTCTCTGTCAATAGTTTAAGTAACACAATGTTAATAATACAAATGTAGTGATTTTATCAGTATTCTTTGTAAGTCTGAAATAAGGCTCAGATCAATTTCATATTGAAAACAAATATTCTGTACTTTCATCTCTTCTTTGAATGAACATTTCCAACTTTAAAACGATCATCTTATTGATGACAATTTGGATACCAAAAAGTTAATTTTAAGAATATTTAACAATGATACCTTACAAAATAACACATTTACAGCAAGTTAATTCCACGAATACCTATCTGAAGGAAGCATTAACTTCCAAAGAAATTCCCGAGGGAACTGTTATTTTGTCAGATTTTCAAAATCTGGGAAGGGGAACAGGGCAGAATAAATGGGTTTCAGAAGAAGGAAAAAACCTGACATTAAGCATTCTGCTAAGGCCACGTATTGGAATCCCTGATTTTTTTTCTCTTGTAGAATTTGTTTCACTGGCACTTATTGATGTGCTTGCTGAATTGAATATCACTGCCCGGATCAAATGGCCTAATGATATTTATGTGGATAATAAAAAAATTGCCGGCATCCTTATTGAAAATACGATCGACTCAGGATTCATTATCCTGTCTGTAGTTGGAATAGGGTTGAACATCAATCAGGAATCTTTTCCTGATGATATACCGAATCCGGTTTCAGTGAAAATGCTGCAACAAAAACCTGCAGACCGTGTAAAAATTCTATCTGCTTTATTAAGTGCTGTAGAAAAAAGATATCAGCAGCTGAAAGAAAACAGTATAAAAGACCTTCACAGGGAATATTTAAATCATGTTGCAGGGATGAATCAGAGAATCAAATTCATGAAAGACGGAAAGCTGCATGAAGGGGTCCTTAGCGACATCACCCGTGACGGAATGTTATTTATCCGGACAGACGATGGAGATGAGACAGGATATCTTTTTGGGGAAATACATCTGCTTTTATAAACTGACATTTCAGCAACCTGAAAAGGTGGTCTGACAAATAAACGAGGTATTCGGGTATTCGAGGTGAAATAATTGTCAGTAGGGCAGCTCTGCCATCTGGTCAACCAGTTTATCGAGAAATTCCTGGGCCGGTTTTTTCACCATCATCTGGATCATCGGGTTGATTTTTGCGTCGAGGGTAAGTTTGATATGCGAAAGTTCATCACCCGCTTTCTTGATCTGTACCCAGAATGAAAAATCGAACCTGCTGTCTTCCTTGCTGGAGAGTTTAATCAGCTTATAAGGTTCTTTTTCAGCGATTTTTACTCCCATTGAACCAATAGGATCAACGGAAAAACTACAGGAATCATCGTCAACTTCCAGGTTTCTTACCCTTTCTTTAGGGATAAGGTGTTCGAAATTTTTAAAATTTGAAAGGAAGTTGTAGATCTTTTCGTCTGAATTTCCTATAGTCCCTATTTTACTTTCAAGCCTCATGATTTTATTGCCGCCAGGTTTGTGGTGATAGTCTCCATTCCTTAAGGGTAGCTATTTCATTATCATGTATATAACCAATTTCAGAGGCAATTGTTACAAGCGATTCATAATTTGAAAGCGTATCGAGATCACATTTTGCAGCCAAAAAGTTATCAACAGATGTTTTGAAGCCATAGGTAAAAATTGCAGCCATCCCTGAGACAATACAACCTGCATTGCGCAATGCATTTACGGCGGAGATACTGCTGCCCCCTGTAGATATAAGGTCTTCCACCACAACAAACTTTTGCCCCGGCTCACAATGACCTTCGATAAGGTTTTCAAGTCCGTGACTTTTGGCTGAGGAACGGATATATACAAAAGGGAGGTTCATTTTTTCGGCAACCAGCACACCATGTGCAATGGCACCTGTTGCTACTCCGGCGATTCCCTGAACATCAGAATATTTATTTCTTATGAGTTCTGTAAAACTGTCGCGGATGAAACTTCTTACGGCAGGGAATGAAAGGGTTTTACGGTTGTCGCAATAAATTGGCGATTTCCAACCCGAAGCCCATGTAAAAGGCTTTGCAGGATTTAATTTAATTGCATTAATTTGCAGCAATTGTTTGGCGATTTGTTTCTCAATTTCTTTCATGGCAGCAAATGTATAAAGTTTTTTTTGACGATAGAAAAGTATACCTGATCGATAATTTCTCGAGTTATTTTAAAACTAACAGCGGTTTGTTTTATAAATATCATTCTCTGGATGATTTGAAGGAATTGATAGATTTCTACAGCAGGCTTACGCTGATAGAGAACCTGTATCTTTTTTACCATGATATCGATGAACTGAGGGACCATTTCAGGGCGTGCTTTACCCCGGTGGGCGCCGCAGGAGGTCTGGTGATTAATTCAAAGGGAGAATTCCTTCTGATCCACCGCAGGGGCAGGTGGGATCTGCCCAAAGGCAAGCTAAGCGGCGATGAAAACCATGAGCAGGCGGCATTGAGGGAAGTCCAGGAAGAATGCGGGATCGGTGAACTCAGAATCAGGCAGACCTTGCTTTCAACCTATCATACCTACCGGCTGGAGGACAAAATGATGCTGAAGCGCACGCTATGGTTTGAAATGCAGTATAACGGAAACCACAAACCCAGACCTGAAGAGGAAGAGGATATCACCGATATAAAATGGGTCGCTGCTGATGATCTGGATAAATACCTTAAGTCATGTTTCCCGGCCATAAGAGATGTGTTTATGTATTACGGGGTATGAAGAGTCGCTGCAATAATTCTTCCCGGAACATTATTATTGAAATAATTACCTAATATCCGGAGGTCTTTAAAGGCTCATATCCACCTCTGCAAAAGACAATTATTATTTTTGAAATGCTAATGGGATTACCCTTATATATTTCTATTTTTGAAAAAATTTATTTATGGCAAAGAAGGTTTATGTGGGCATGAGTGCCGATATGATTCATCCCGGGCATTTAAATATAATTAAAGAGGCAGTTAAACTGGGCGATGTGATTATTGGTTTGCTCACAGACAAAGCGATTTCCAGTTATAAACGTTTACCCACATTAAAATATGAACAGAGGAAAATCATAATTGAGAATATTAAAGGAGTTACGCAGGTTGTCGCCCAGAACGAGTTAGACTATTCCGTGAATTTGCGTAAGCTGAAACCCGATTTTGTTGTTCATGGCGATGATTGGAAAGAGGGGATACAAGCTCAGACCAGACAAAAGGTTATTGATACACTTAATGAGTGGGGAGGGAAACTTCATGAGGTAGCTTATACTAAAGGAATATCATCGACGCAACTTAATCAAAATCTAAAAGAAATAGGTACCACCCCGGAAGTACGAATGGAGAGATTACGTCGTCTGATTGATTCTAAAAATATTGTCAGAGTTATGGAATCGCACAACGGACTTACCGGACTGATTGTTGAAAATGTATTCGTGGAACAGGACGGAAGGAGAAAAGAATTTGATGCCATGTGGCTAAGTAGCCTGACGGATTCAACTATTAAAGGGAAACCTGATATTGAGGCGGTTGACGTGACATCCCGGCTTCAAAGTTTAAATGATATTTTGGAAGTTACTACCAAACCTATTATTTACGATGGTGACACCGGAGGCAAACCCGAGCACTTTGTATTTACAGTACGCACTCTCGAAAGACTTGGGGTTTCAGCAATAATTATCGAAGATAAAAAAGGATTGAAAAAGAATTCTCTTTTTGGCGATCAGGTTAAACAGAAACGAATTTCAACGAAGAAATTTTGTCATAAAATACTGATGGGTAAGCAGGCACAGGTCACAAAATCTTTTATGATTATCGCCCGCATCGAAAGCCTCATACTTAAAGAAGGGTTGGATGATGCCATTACACGGGCGAAAGCTTATATCAAAGCCGGGGCTGATGGCATAATGATTCATAGTAAAGAGAAAGATGGCGTTGAAATATTCCAATTCTGTGAGTTATATAAAAAACTTGAAAGACGTGTTCCTCTTGTCGCTGTTCCCTCTAGTTATTGTCATATTTATGAAGAACAATTAAAGGAAGCAGGCGTGAATATCGTTATTTATGCGAATCAATTATTACGAAGTGCTTATCCCGCAATGGTGGATGTCGCTAAATCAATATTGACATATGAACGTTCATTTGAAGCCAATGACAAATGCATGTCAATAAAGGATATTTTAAATCTTATACCTGGCACCAAATGATATCTCCGAGCTTTTTCTTTCAATTGCTTAACGAAAACCACGTTGAATTTTATACGGGTGTTCCAGATTCCTTACTAAAGGAAATTTGTGGATACATAACTGATAATACAACGGCTAGGGATCATATTATTGCTGCCAATGAAGGCAACGCTATTGGTATTGCTGTTGGTTACCATTTGGCAACAGGTAAGATACCACTTGTGTATATGCAGAATTCGGGTATTGGAAATGCCGTTAATCCGTTACTTTCGCTGGTTGATGAAAAAATTTACAGCATTCCGGTTCTTATGGTAATTGGCTGGCGCGGAGAACCTGGAGTTACAGACGAACCTCAGCACCTGAAGCAAGGTGAAGTTACCCCTGACTTATTCAAGGCTATGAAAATACCTTATGATATTTTAAGCACGAATGAATCTGAGGTTGATTTACAAATTAAAAAGGCTATCCGGTATCTACAGGAAAATAATGCACCCTATGCAATCCTTATCAAATCAGGAACATTTGAAAAATACCCAATGCGGGAAAGGATACAGGTTCCATATACTTTATACCGTGAGGATGCTATAAAAATTATTGTGAAACAGCTCGTCGGTGATGAGGTTATTATCTCCACAACTGGCAAGACATCGCGTGAGCTTTTTGAGTTTAGAGCTGCCCTTAATCAATCTCATGATAATGATTTTCTGACGGTTGGATCCATGGGTCATTCCAGCCAGATAGCACTAGGAATTGCGCTTCAAAAACCTAAACGGAAAATTATTTGTATTGATGGTGACGGGGCATTACTTATGCATATGGGAGGGCTATCCACTATTGGAAATTTAGCACCTGCCAATTTTCTTCATATTGTAATAAATAATGGAGCTCATGAGTCGGTTGGGGGACAACCAACGGTCGGGTTCATTATCGATATTCCAAAAATTGCTCTTGCCAATAACTATAGAAAAGCATTTTCGGTAGAAAACGGCAGTGAATTGATTGAAGCATTAAGCAAAGTATCTGATGATGACGGACCTATATTAATAGAAATAAAGGTTAATCTCGGGTCCAGAAAGGATTTAGGACGTCCAACAATAAAACCTGTTGATAATAAAATATCTTTCATGAAGAATCTGGAAAAGAAGTGAATCAGAAAGTATTTCATAAAAAAAGCCTTCATAAACTAAAAGAATTGGTCAGTCAGAATGCCAAAAATCTTTTTCTGGTTGTTGACAGGATTTCATATGAATCTTCTGGTGCAAAAAAATTCATTACCCAAATGGTTGAGGATAAGATAAAAGTTACAATTTTTGATGATTTTACTGCTAATCCAAAGATAACAGATGTAGAAAAGGGAATATCCCTGTTTCGAAAAGGAACTTATGAGTTGATCCTTGCTATTGGAGGAGGAAGTACCCTTGATATGGCGAAACTAATTAGTGTACTCAGTCACCAGGATGAGAGAATTGAGGATCTCATAACGGGCAAAAGAAAAATGAAACCGGTAAAAACAAAACTACTGGCCATACCTACGACGGCAGGGACCGGTGCTGAAGCAACAAAATTTGCAGTGTTATATGTGGATAAGACAAAATATTCCATTGAAGACCCATCTTTATTGCCGGACTTTGTATACTTGTCTCCATTATTTACACAGTCTGCCGGTTCTTACCTGATAGCCTGCACTGGTTTGGATGCTTTCTGCCAGGCTATTGAGTCGATCTGGAGTGTTCACTCAAATTCGGAGTCTGAATTATATGCTTGTAAGGCAGCTCAGCTTGTGTGGCATAACTTATATGATGCTTTTAATTCCAAAAATTTAACAGCCCTGGAAAACATGCAGGAAGCTGCTTACCTGGCAGGTAAAGCTATCAATATTTCAAAAACTACCGCTCCTCATGCACTATCCTATGCTTTTACAAGTTTTTACAATATTCCGCATGGTCATGCTGTAGCACTAAGTTTACCTTTTTTTTTAAATTATAATTACCATGTAAACAACAACGATTGTATTGATAAAAGGGGCATCGATTCCGTGAAAAGTCGAATTGGTCACATATTAACTATCATTGGTTCACCTATCGAAAAAGCATCTGATACTTTGATACAATTCTTTAATTCCATGCAGATAGACATAGACCTGTATACTATTATAGACAATTTTAATCCTTCATTGATCTCAGACAATGTGAACCTGGAGCGTTTAAGTAACAATCCCAGAAAAATTACTACAGCTATGATAAAAAATTTTTTAACCGGTGATCACAATCTGGTTTAACTCCAATTTTATGATTTACACGTAATCCAAACACATCAGGTTTTTTACTTTCCGAATTCATGAACGCTATACCCCTTTATATAGATCCAGCCTCAACCAGCGCTTTAGTTTATATAATAATTGCCTTAATTACAGCTATTATCTTCTCACTGAAAGGGTTTTTCTATAAAATAAAGAATATGATAGTGGGGAAAGGATATGTAGCCATCAATGATTTTGAAGGCATCGATATTATATTTTATTCTGAAGGTAAGCAGTACTGGCCAGTTTTTTCGCCCATAATAAAGGCACTGGAAAATAAATGCATTACTTGTGCTTATACTACGTCTGACAAAGAAGATCCGGGCTTATTGCACCAATCGAAATATTACACTTCCAAATATATTGGCAATCTTACAATGACCTCTGTTTACCTGAACAAGCTGAGAGCTAAATTTGTAGGTATGACCACTCCCCAACTTGACGTGATGATGATACGGCGATCAAAACATGTGCATCATTATGCTCACATTGTGCATGCTCCCATCGATGTATTTACTTACCGCAAATTTGCTTTTGACTATTTTGATTCTGTGTTTTGTTCAGGGGCCCATCAAATTGAGGGAATTGAAAAATTGGAATCTAAAAGGGGAACAGCTAAAAAACTTCTACTTAAAACCGGACTTACATATTATGATGCTATGCTTGAAGAAATTAAGCAGCTTCCAAAACCAGAAAAAGAAAAGCCGGTTGTACTTGTGGCACCTACATGGAAGGATTATTCAATCCTGAATAGGCTCGGCATACCTTTTTTTGAAAGTTTACTACTCAGTCATTCATTCGACATAATTCTGAGGCCGCATCCACAGAGTTATGTAAGCTATCCAAAGATAATTAAAAGCATTGAGGAGCGGTTTAGGAATGAGCCCCGGTTAATTATTGACAGAAACCCTCTGGCAACAGAAAGCATGGTAAAAGCTGATTTATTGATCAGCGATTTATCAGGTGTTATCTGGGACTTTGCCTTTCTGTTTTCAAAGCCGGTGCTGCTGCTAAAAACTGAGTTTGATAGTATTGAAGGATTTGAAGGAAGCGAGCTGAATTATCCGATGTGGGAGATAAGGGAACGTCACCGCCTGGGAAAAATATTTGATGAAAATGATGTTGCATATATTAGTGAAATGGCAGATAATTTATTGAAAAATCCTCCCCGTTTACAGCTTGAGGAGTTGAAAAACGAATCTGTTTTTAATTTTGGAAGTGCTGGTGAAACAGCAGCTAATCAAATAGTTGAAATTCTTGATACCATAGATAAAGAGAAATAACAAGAAATGATTTTTTAAAAAATGGAAAATTCTACCCCTTTATTATTTCCCTTTATCTACCTGATTAAGAAAATATTCCTATTTAGTTATAATATAACAGGTAATTATGGAGTATCCCTTATTCTATTAAGTTTTTCTGTTTCCCTGTTATTGTTGCCAATATTCATTTTAATTGAGAAGGTTAAAAAGAAAAACGATGCGGTAAAGCTGAAAATGAAACCGCTTGTTGATGAAATAAAGCGATGTTACAAAGGACAAGAAAGATATTATTATTTAAAGACAATAAACAGGCAGCATAAATACAGCCCGTTAAAGGCACTCATACCCATATTAAGTTTATTGCTGCAAATTCCGTTTTTTATTGCTGCATACAAATACTTAGAACAATTCGAACCTCTCCACGGTGTTCATTTTTTGTTTCTTAAGGATCTTTCTTCGCCGGACGGGCTGCTGGGTGTAATTAATGTTTTACCCATAGTAAT
>Ga0123335_1003398_pt1 | contig 22139 bp, 17 predicted proteins | sample BiotimSIPDNA_2_FD_89707 | JGI IMG/M metagenome (GOLD analysis project Ga0123335, IMG submission 89707) | Anaerobic biogas reactor microbial communites from Washington, USA - Biogas_R2 time_0 SIP DNA | ecosystem: Engineered > Bioreactor > Anaerobic > Unclassified | place: Washington, USA...
TGCCAGCAGCAGCCAATTCCTGCTGATGCTCACGCGCCAATTGCTCTACCATCGCTCTAACTCGTGCTCTCATAAGGCATTCCATTGCCCAACCTCGCTAGATTTCCAAGGACTACCCCCCATCGACCAAAATCCGAATCCCCTTTCTACAAAATCCCATGCCAAACGCAAAGTGCGAAATGCACCCGTTGCGGAGGGGATGCATTGCGCCCTTTGTATTGTGTGGATAGTTGCAATAGCCCGAAGGGCTTGTGATAGGATAGACCAGGGTTGCCGCTCGAGCGGCTAGGCCGAAAGAGGGGCTGCGAAGCCCCTTCCACTTTCTTATGAAAAGCCCTTCGGGATCACAAAGTGCTGAATGCACCCTACCGTTTACCCCCTATCGCTTGCCTTTTTCGTGCGTTTGTGATAGAAAAGATAATATCAAAGTGTGGTGCTGATAATGCTGATAATTTGGGCAGGGTGTCGCTTTCGCCTCGGCCAAAAACGGAGCACTCGGTTTTTCAATCACAACCATCAAAGGGCAGCGGTCTACGCCGGCAATGGCAATACAATTATCCTGGTGACATTGCCGACGGCGAGCCGGGGAGGTCTTCAGCCATGCGTTTTAGTCTTTGCAATTGGCTCGCGGTTCTTTGTGTTCTAATTTCTTCCTTGTTCATCGCCACGTCGGCGCAAGCCGCCCAACATTTCATTACCGGCCAGCAATCGCAGACCATCGGATTGCCCGGCGGGCTGGCCGCCATGCGCGACTCAAATGGCAATATCTACACGGCCGACCCGTACGGGATAGGTGAATCTTTTTCGATATTGGTTGTTCTTGATACAGGCGCCAGCGGTTGCATGCTTTCGCAAACCGACGCCGGACCAAACGGATTGAACATTCCACTGACTGGAGAATTGTACGAAGACATCGGCATCGGCGGCACGGAATGGTTTAATGTATCTCAACCCACCGGTTTGATGCTCGCGCCGATCGGACTCATGGCGACGGGCGAAGGGAATTGGGAAGAATTTGGTGGGGACGACTGGTCTTCCGGCTCCGATTACGACCCCTCCGAGGACATCAACAACTATTCCTATTACGGTGATTTCAAGTTTCAGATTCGCCAGGCGGATCCTATGTATGGCGGATATTTCCCTCTCAGCGTGAACGTTATGGGCACACCCGTCTTGAATAGTTATGTGATGCACGTAACGCCTAATTTCAGCGGTTATACGACGATGATCCCATCGATCGATTATGTCAATACCGAATTGCTCGACGAGATGCCCAGCGACTTGCCTTCCACGGATGTATACAGGATCAGTTTGCTCTACGAAAATTTCATCGAGGGGGAATCCCCCGTCACCACCTCCACAAACCCGACCATCGAAAACGTCAAACTGACTCTTGGCGGTCACGAACACACCAGCACTTGGCTTTTCGATACCGGAGGCTCGGTTTCGATCGTCGGCCGCGACATCGCCACGAGCCTCGGCATCGACCTGGACGACGAATCGCTTATCGTGGAATATACCCCGGTGATGGGTGTCGGCGGCGAGGATCGTTATTTGCTAGGATATCTAATCGACAGGCTGACTGTCCCGCTTACCAACGGCGACGAACTGGTATTTGAAAATGTTGTAATTCATGTCCCCGAAGAAGGCGCCCTACCCGCCGATCTGAACGGCATCTTCGGTATGAACTTGCTGAACCAATCGCTTTCGGGTTCGGACATATTTACGCTACGAGACAGCCCATTCAGCGATTGGTACGTCGATCCGTTTAATTCCGAACTCATTATTGTCTTGGGGGGCAACGTCATTCCCGAGCCGGGCACGTTCGTCTTGCTCTCCATCGGCGGGGCGATCTTGCTGGTCGTGCGGGCCGCTCGCCGTCGCCGACGGTAGCTGATTGTTTGATATAGGCACGCGAAAGCGGGATTCATACCCCTGCCGTGTTATTGCACGCGTTCTATTCCATACTATTGCATCCGCTCGACGATGATGTCAAAATAGGCGGAGGTCAACTGGCCAATCATCCTTTCCCGCCTTTCCAGGAGCTATCCCATGACCGTCAACAGACGCGGATTTCTAGCCGCCGGAGCCATCGCCGCCGCCGGAGCGGCGCTGGCCGAAAACATCGTCGCGGCCGAAGGGCCGAAGAGCGAACCACAGGCCGAGCTAAAGCTCTCCAGCCAACTTGGGCGCATTCCCGGCCGAGATTTTGCGGAAAAATTCGCCATCATGGAAAAATGGGGATTCGACGCCGTCGAGCCGCACAGCAACGTGGTCGGAAAAGAAAAAGAATTCCTTGACGCTTTGAAAAATACCAAGCTCCGCACGAGCGTCATCTGCTGGGGATCGCACAACGGCGACATGGTTTCGAGCGATGCCGCGCGGCGCGCGGCCGGCGTCGAGGCGCTGCGCGCGGCGCTGACCTCGGCCGGCGAGTTGGGCGCGATCGGCGTCATCTACGTCCCCGCCTTCAACAAAGAGCAAGAATTGGACAACCGGGAGATACGCAAAATCCTGGTCGATACACTGCCCGCCTTGGGCGAGCACGCCGAGCGGCACAACACGCATGTGATTATGGAGCCGTTGAATCGCAACGAGGCGTTTTTCCTCCGCCAGGTGGCCGACGCCGCATCGATCGCCAGAGATTGCATAAGCCCCGGCATCGCGGTAATGGGCGATTTCTACCACATGTTCATCGAGGAGCCGAGCGACATGGGGGCGTTCATCTCGGGCGGTCCGCTGCTCCGCCACGTACATCTGGCCTCGCGCACCCGCGTCTTGCCCGGCCAAGACGAACGATCGTTCGTCGACGGCTTCCGCGGGCTGAAGTGGATCGGCTACCGCGGCTATTGCAGCTTCGAGTGCGGCGTGAAGGGAGACGCCGAAACGGAAATTCCCCGGTCGATGGAGTTCCTCCGCCGGCAATGGGCCGAAGCCTAGGCCTCGTCGAGCTGGTAACGGCGGATTTTACGGTCGAGTGTCGAGCGTTCGATGCCCAGAATGCTGGCCGCCTTGCTCTTGTTCCAGCCGGTGTGGTTGAGCGTGTTGAAGATGTGTTCACGTTCCACGTCGGTCAGCGGGATGGGCTGATAGCGGTTGATCCCCAGCGCCGACATTTCGGTGTCGCCGGCGGTTGCCAGTTTGGTCAGCAACAGGTCTTCGACGCCGATTTCGCTTCCGTGGCAAAGGACGACCGCCCGCTCGACCACGTTTTTCAGCTCGCGGACGTTTCCGGGCCAGAGGTATTTCTGGAGTTGCTCAGTGGCTTCGGGGGTGAATCCCTTGATTTTTCGGCCGGTTTCGGTGTTGAATTTTTTCAGGAAGTAGTCGGCGAGCAGAGCGATGTCTTCCTGCCGTTTGCGCAGTCCGGGAACGACGATTTCCAGCACCCTGAGTCGGAAATAGAGGTCGCGGCGGAATTGTCCTTCGGCGACGTCGCGTTCCAGGTCGCGGTTTGTGGCGGCGATCACGCGGACGTCTACCTTTACGGGTTTGCTGCCGCCGACGCGTTCGAAGGGGTGTCCTTCGAGCACGCGGAGGAATTTGGCTTGCAGGCCGGGGCTCATTTCGCCGATTTCGTCGAGCATGAGGGTGCCTTTGTGGGCGGCCTCGAACTTGCCGATCTTCCGCTCGGTGGCGCCGGTGAAGGCCCCGCGCTCGTGTCCGAACAATTCGCTGGCCAGCAGATCGGCCGACAGCGCCGCGCAGTTGAGGCAGACGAAGACGCTTTCCGCGCGGGGGCTGTTGTAGTGGATTCCCCGGGCGACGAGTTCCTTGCCCACCCCGCTTTCGCCGCGGATCAGCACGGTCGAGTTGCTGGCGGCGGCTCTGGCAATTTCCTCGGTGACTTTGCGAATTGCGGAGCTTTGGCCGATAATGTCGCTGCGGATGCCCAACCGCTCACGAAGCTCGACGTTTTCCGTCTGCACGCGGCTGAGGTTTTCGGCCAATTCCTGGCGGCGCAGCACGTTCTCGACCGCCACCGCCACGGTGTCGGCTACGGCGAGCGTGAACTCGAGGTCGTCGGGGTCGGGCACGATCGCTCGATCCGTAGAATAAAGATGCAGCAGGCCGAACACCTTATCGCCGCGGCGAACCGGGGCGCAGATCACGCTGGTGGCGAGGATGTCTCCCTGGCTGTCGCGGCTGCCCAGCGTGCTGTCGTCGACAACATTTCGGGCGAGAACGGCCTCGCCCTCGCGCATCACGGTCGAGGCGAGGAAGTTCGACACGCGGTGATAGCGGTGGGCGGTGGAACTGCGCGATGAAACCAACTCGAGGTCTTCGCCGCGCGGCTCGCCCCGATAGTTTTCCGGCAAAAGGAGCAACGCGCCGGCGTCGGTTTGGGTCTCTTCGTTCAGTCCGGCCAAGGCCAGATCGGCCATCGCCCTGACGTCGGGTGCTTTGGCCAACTCGAAAGCCAGGCGGCAGAGCTTGGCCGAAGCGCGGCCGATCTTCGACACCCCGCCCGGCTCCTCTTGGCCGGGTGCGAGATACCGCGTCTTGACGCGGCGGTGCGTGATCGTCGTCGGCTCGACGCCCGACAACACGTCGGCGTCGTCTTCGAGTTCGGCGGCGCCGGGCGCGGTCGGCGGCCCGTCGGGCGACATCCGTCGCACGACCGAACTGCCATCGCCCGACGTGGTGAAGGCGTCCGAAAGCCGATGCACGAACACAAGCTGCGTGCGGCCGATGCGGATAATGTCGCCTGGGTTCAGCCGCCAATCTCCCCGTACCAATTCACTCCCGACAATGGTGCCGTTGCGGCTTTCCAGATCGCGAAGGGTCCATTGCCCCTCGGACATGAACACCTCGGAGTGATTGCGGCTGCAGCGCTCGTCTTTCAAAACGATCTGGTTGGTCGGCGCGCGTCCAATGGTGACCGATTGGCCCGGTACCAGCCGGAAGACATCGCTCCACTTCGATCCTTCACGAATAACCAGATACGCGGACTGAGACACGAATCGGCCCTCCCAACACCCGATAAGGCCGAAAGTCGGCGAAATGAGGTGTATCAAAATAGCACAATCTACTACTCTAACCTGCCCGATAGGCGTTTAGCAAGTGTTTGTACAAAGATTATAGCCAAGAAGGCGCATAAACACCAGCTTACGGGGGGGTGTGTAATGCGGCCAAACACGGTTATGGCGTAGCATATTTGAGGAACGAGGCCGATTATAATCGCCAATCAAGCGGCGTGAGAATCCTTGCTTTTTGCGGGTTGGCGCACTAACCTATTATGTAATAGGGATTAGTGCTACATGCGGGGATGCGCCGCATTTGCCCTACTTTGCCTAGTTGTCTTAATCGGAATGTACAAATTAACTGAAGGGCGTCCTCGGATGCCGCGAACGAGGTCGGAAACGACCAACGCAAGTTTCTAGGAGTATTCTCATGTTGTATCGCGCCAATGCGGCCAATTTTTTCCGCGGCTATTTGCTGCCGCTCGCCGTGATGTTCACGGTTGTCTCGATGTGTTGTTCGCCCATCGTCGCCCAAACTAATGATAACGACCAGTACCGTCAAGCGGTGGGCGGCATCTCCGTCGATGCCGACGGAGTTCTTAACAGCGCGCGGCTGGACGACATGGGAGCGCTCGCCAAACTCCGCGGTCGAGCCATGCAAAACATTCCCGAGGGAATGAAATCGACCACGGCCGAGCGGAAAATATCCCTCCGCCAATTGGAAAACACGCTGGCCGATTGCGTGCAGAACAACAAGCCCGTCCCGGACGAAATCAAGTATCTCGCCGGCCTGCAGCGCATCAATTATGTGTTCGTCTATCCCGAGCGGCAAGACGTTGTTCTGGTCGGCGTCGGCGAGGCCTGGAAAGTTGACGGCAAGGGCAATGTGGTCGGCGCGAAATCGGGCGGGCCGGTGATTTTGCTCGACGATCTTCTGGTGGCACTTCGCACCGCGCGCGGCGCGTCTCAAGGCGGCATCACCTGTTCGATCGATCCCACGCCCGAAGGTCTGGAACGCATGAAACAGGTCACGACCGGTCCGGTTTCGAGCGGGCAACAGGCCCAGACATTCGCCGCGGCGTTGGCCAAGTCGCTGGGAATGCAGCGGATCAGCGTTCACGGCGTTCCGGCCACAAGCCACTTCGCCCGCGTGCTGGTCGCCGCCGATTACCGTATGAAGCGAATTGCGATGAATCTCGATCCTTCGCCCGTTCGCGGTCTAAAGAGCTACCTGCAAATGATCTCTCCGCGCACGAGGGGCATTCGCACGCCGCGGTTCTGGCTCGAACCTTCTTATGCGGCGCTGTTGCACGACGTCGACGGCTTGGCCTTCGAGTTGAGCGGTTCGTCGGTGAAGGCGATGACCGAAGAAGACTTTCTAGTCGAAGGCGGCGCAATCAAGCACAGCGGACAAGCCAATCCCATCGCCCAGCGTTGGGCCGACATGATGACCGAGAAATATCCCGAATTGGCCGTGGCCGACCCCGTCTTCGGACAGTTGCACAACTGCATGGACTTGGCCGTGATCGGTGCGCTTGTGGTGCGTGAGAACCTCCTGGACAAGGCCGGCCTCAGCCTACCGACGATCATGGATTCGACCGAATTGGGAATGATCGAGTTTTTCCCGCCGAAGCAAGTCGAAAGCCAGGCAAGCGTGATGAACGTCAAGGGCCGATGGGTCGCCACCGCTTCGGGCGGAGTCGCCATCAATTCCTGGGGGATCGTCGAGAAACTGCTCCGCGACAGCGACAAGGTCGCCCCCGCTCGCGACAAGGCGGTTCCAGTCGATAACGTTTGGTGGTGGAATTAACAACGCCTCGATAGCATCGCGCGAATATTCCCATCGCCTGCCACACGGTTCCAAACCCATTCCAAGCCCATTCGTCAAATCGAATGGGCTTTTCTTGTTGCTGTATCATCATGTCGTACCGAGTGCAGCAAAATAATGCAGTCGGAATATATGGCATAGTTGCGAGCCAGCGTCGGTCGGCAATTGTATGCGAGGCGTAAGTCATTGCTGCATAAGAGCATGCGATGCCAGATGTTGTTTTCTAAAGAAAAACACTCCGAATGGTACGCGGAGTGCTTATGAAAGAAGTCGGCGAAGCGATATTCGCCGGAACAACAGAGACTGGCCCGTGGGGCCTCTGACGTATTGGAACCGGACGGTTACCTTGCCCTTTCTGCCCGGTTGGTCGCTATGTAATGTGACCGTCAGAGGCCCCTATTTTATTTAATCTCGAAAAATATTGGAATACTCTAAAATATCGGGTGGGTTAGCCTAACCCTCAAGTGTCTGTTCAATCGTGAAATGAATCGTTCCAATTACCACTTTCGTAGGGAAGTTCCGGCTAAAGCCGGGACTACGAACAGAAAACACCCGTCGTCAATTCAATGTTGACAAAGCACTTGCGTAGTGCACTCTGCTGGGCATATCCGAGTTTAGGTATAATCCGGGTTATCCGGCCTAACTTTGGAAATATCGACCTGTTTTACCTATTTTGCGCAACATCCGTGGCCTATGATAGAGAGGTAGACGAAAAACCGAAGATGCCACGGTTGCATAGAGGCGAACCGGCGAACGACGCCGGATCGGGGCTTGTAAATGCAGGCCCTTATTGGTGAAATAGTTTTTATGTAGATGTGAGTTTTACTCTGAGCCAACGGCAACGGAGGTAAATATTCGGTTCCGGCATGGCGGCATTTTTCTTATCCCGCTTTGCTTGTGCAACAACGAATACATAATCGGGGTTAACCCGCAAATTTAACCAAAGGAGATGCCAATGAACTCCCCCGCAGTAAAAAAACCCATGACAAAAACGGAATTGATCGCCGCTTTGGTTGAGACAACCGGTCTTACCAAGAAGCAGGTCGTGGGATTGTTTGACGAACTTGCCAAGCTCATCCAACGCGAACTGAGCAACGAAGGGGCGGGCACGATCAATATATCCAACCTGATGAAAGTCAAAGTCGTCCGTAAGCCCGCTACCCCCGAACGCAAGGGAATCAACCCCTTCACGAAGGAAGAAACGATCTTCAAGGCAAAGCCCGCGAAGAACGTGGTAAAACTGGTCCCCTTAAGAGGTTTGAAAGATTTGGTCTAGTACTTGCCGGATAAAACGGCAACCGTTTGCGGCGCACGGTCGGCGATCGGGCGGCACCGTGAATTATGCAGGCCGGCGAAAAGTATTCCGCCTCGGAGATCGGGCAAGCATTTGCCTTAGAGAACGACGATGCATTTCATTGTGGAACTGCTGACGTGGCCGATAGTCTTGTTCTTACAGGCCGTATGCGGCGTGTTGAATCGGACCAAAACGCCGAAAATGGCTTTGTATCAGAAAATCGCCCGGCTGGCCCTGTTCGCCGCCGTTGTGGTTTTCGCCACGATACCTTTATCCATGGTCACCGCTCCGGCAATCGGCGCCAAACCGCTGTTATTTCTGACCATGGTGTTGCTCATCGTGTTCGTCTTCTTCGGAAACCTGTGCGACGAAAACAAAGACAGTGGAGAGTATGAGGAATGAGACCGGCGGTTTGCAGGGGAGCAGTCCCGATGTTCGCGACGGCCGAGGCGTTGTATCCGAAAAGGCATTTTCGCCGCGATACTCCACAATCATGACGCATCCTCTCGAACGCAAGCTGGCCGCCGCCTGGCCCCCTCGGCAATGGGCGGACGTAACGGTCGTGGCGGCCGTGTCCGGCGGATGCGACAGCGTGGCCCTGCTGCGGGCGTTGGCGGCAATCCGGGCCGGCGGCGAGGGTCGCCTCGCCGCCGCGCACCTTAATCATCAACTTCGCCCGGAAGCCGACGAAGACGAGCGATTCGTCTCCGATCTTTGCCGCCGGTTGGGCATCGACTGCGAAATCGGCCGAATCTCCGTCCGAAACGAGGCCGCGGCCAGGGGCGACGGGCTCGAAGCCGCCGCCAGAGACGCTCGATACCGCTTTCTCCGAAAAACGGCCGAGCGGCTCGGCGCCCGCTTCATCGTCACGGCGCATACAGCCGACGATCAGGCCGAGACCATTCTGCATCGGATCATCCGGGGCACGGGCATTCGAGGGCTGGCCGGCATGGCGCGAGTTCGCCGGTTGGGCCACGCATCGCTCGTTCGCCCCATGCTGAACATCCGCCGCCGTGAACTGACCGCCTATCTCGACAAGCTGGGACAATCCTTCCGGGACGATGCGACCAACTCCGACCGGCGATTCACCCGCAACCGGATTCGCCACGATCTGCTGCCTCTGTTGCGAGGGCAATTCAACGCAGAGGTAGACGACGCGCTGCTGCGGCTCGGCTCGCTGGCCGGCCAATCGCAAGCAGTGGTCGATTCGCTGGTCGATGAGTTGTTCGGAGAATGTCTCGCCGGCGGTCATCGCGGCGCGGTCGAGTTTGATCTGGGCCTTCTGGCCGGGCGGCCGGCTTACATCGTTCGCGAGTTGTTTGCCTCCGTCTGGCGGCGGCAAAAATGGCCCATGCAGTCGATGGGGCAAGCCCAGTGGAACGAACTGGCCGAATTAGCGGCGACGCCGGCCGCTCGCGCCAAGCGGCATTTACCCGGCGGTGTGGTCGTCGAAGTCGCCGAAGGACGAATACGGCTGCAACGATAACCGCGAGTATCGTTGAAGCCCGCGGTCGGAGAAAATCGCCGGGCCAAACGTTCCTTCCTATTGACAATAAATCTTATAATGATATAGATAGATCGTGAGCTTTGCGGTCTGCGGATTGCAAGCGCTCGCGACCTCGAGGTCAACGACGGTAAGGCTTCCTTGGCGGAATGCCAATACGGCGCTGGGAGTTGTTGCCTCGGGGTTTTTTCTGCGCGGCTGGCATGGGTAAAATATACGACCTGGCACAATAATAACGCCCCCCGGAAACGATCGGAACATAACGATGAAAGTAATCCACTGCGAACAGATCGAGGCCGCGCCGGTCGATGCGCCGGGAGCGGCGAATTGCCGCATTAGATGTCTGATCGGTCCGCACGACGCCGCGCCGAGCTTTTCGATGCGCCAGTTCGAACTCGCTCCCGGCGGCCATACGCCCAAACACATGCATGGCCACGAACACGAGGTCTTCATTCTCGAAGGCGAAGGCATAGTGCTGGAAGGCGACCGCGAGCACGCGTTGCGGCCGGGGACGGCCGTCTTCGTTCCGCCAAACCAGTTGCACCAGTTCCGCAACACCGGCGGCGGACCGTTGAAGTTTCTCTGTCTGATACCGCATCCGCTCCGAGGCATGAGCCAAGTCTGCGTGGCGGCCTGCGGTTGCGACGGATAGTTTTTATAGTTGTCAGTTTTCAGTTGTCACGGGATATTGTCCATGCCCAACGTAGCTGCCGAAATCGCCCGGCTCCGCGAGGAAATTCGCCGCCACGATAGGAAGTATTACGTCGAGGCGGAGCCGGAGATTTCCGATCGCGAATACGACCGGCTCATGGATCGGTTGAAGGAGCTTGAGGCCGGTCATCCCGACCTGATCGCGCCGGACAGTCCGACGCAGCGCATCGGCGACCGGCCGGTCGAGGGTCTCGAACCGTTCGAGCATCTCGTGCCGATGCTGTCGATCGAGAACACCTACAGCCTGGAAGAATTGAAGCGTTACGGCGATCGGGTTGCGAGGCTGTTGCCCGGCGAAAACATCGAATGGGTCGTCGAGCTGAAGGTTGACGGCGTGGCGGTTTCGCTGATCTACGAAGCCGGGCTGCTAGCCCGCGGCGTCACGCGCGGCAACGGCCGGGTGGGCGACGACATCACCCACAACGTGCGGACGATCAAGGACGTGCCGTTGCGGCTGATCGGCGACGATCCGCCGCCGCTGCTTGAAGTCCGCGGTGAAATCTACATGGCCAACAGCGACCTGGTGCTGTTGAACGAGGTTCGGCAAAAACGCGGCGAGCCGCCGTTCGCCAACACCCGCAACGTCACCGCCGGCAGCGTCCGGCAGCTCGATTCTCGCGTCTGCGCCGAGCGGCGGTTGCGGATGTTCTGCCACAGCGCCGGCGACACCCGCGGACTGAAAGCCCGCACGCATATCGAGTTCCTCGACAAGCTGCGCGGCTACGGGCTGGCCGCCACGCCTTACGTCGAGTGTTTCCCCTCGTTCGACGCGGCCGTCGAACATTGCGAAGATCTGATCGGCCAGCTGCACGAGTTGGACTTCGAGATCGACGGGCTCGTGCTGAAGGTCAACAGCTTCGAGCAGCGCGAGCGGCTCGGCAGCACGTCGAAAAGCCCTCGCTGGGTAATCGCCTACAAGTTCGAGAAGTACGAGGCCACGACCCGATTGAACGCAATTCGCGTGCAGGTGGGCAAGACCGGCGCGATTACGCCCGTAGCCGATCTCGAACCGGTCGAACTGGCCGGCACGACGGTCAGCCGGGCAAGCCTGCACAACGCCGACGAGATCGAGCGGAAAGACGTGCGGCCCGGCGACGTGGTGGTGGTCGAGAAGGCGGGCAAGATCATCCCGCACGTCGTCCGCGTCGAAAAGCATCTCCGCGAGGGCTTGCCGCCGAAGTTCATGTTTCCGACCGAGTGCCCCGAATGCGGCGCGAAGCTTGTAAAAGACGAAGGGGGCGTATACATCCGCTGCCCTAACATCCAATGCCCCGCCCAACTTAAGGAACGCATCCGCTATTTCGCCAGCCGCGGCGCGATGGACATCGAAGGGCTGGGCGACAAACTTGTCGACCAACTGGTTTCCGACAAGCTCGTGCAAAGCTACGGCGACCTCTTCCGGCTCGAAGGGCGGCAGGATCGCCTGCTGAACATGGAACGCATGGGCCGCAAGTCTGTCGATAATCTGCTCGACGGCATCGAGGCCAGCAAGACCCGCGGCCTGGCGCGGATGCTGAACGCGCTGTCGATCCGGCATGTCGGTGCACGGGTGGCCGCCGTGCTAGCCGAACGGTTCGGTTCGATGGACGCGCTTTTGGCCGCCACGGTCGAGCAACTTAGCGAAACAAACGAGATCGGCCCAATTATCGCGCAGAGCGTTTATGATTATCTGCATAGCGATTATGGCCGAGAAACAGTCGAAGACTTGCGGACCGCGGGCGTCGGCATGGAATCGATGGCCGCCGACGGCGAATCCGCGTCGCGCATGCTGGAAGGCAAGACGCTAGTCGTCACCGGTACGCTGACGAAGTACACCCGCGATGAAGTCCAGGAGCTTATTGCCCGCCACGGCGGCCGGGCAGCGTCGAGCGTATCGAAAAAAACCGACTACGTCGTCGCCGGCGAAAACGCGGGGAGCAAGCTGGAAAAAGCCAAGGAGCTTGGCGTGGCTGTGATTTCGGAAGCAGATTTCGAACGTCTGCTGAAAGCATAGGCGTCCCCCCAAAGCGCCATGCCGCTTCGATTATCAGTTGGGCCTTTCCCACTGCTCCCGTGAAATGCCTGCTTGTTGCAGAATCCGTGCGAGCAGATTTTTTCCGATATCGCCTTTGTGAATGTTTGGCACAGTCAAGGCGATGTTGCCTTTGAGCATAAATGAATGCTTGCTGCCCGAATACGGTCCGTCGAAGCCCGCGACGCGAAGGGCGCGAATCGACTCTTTCCGCGAGATTGGACCGAACGGCGGCATCAGGCGACACCCTCCTTATCGACCACCAATTCCAAACCGTCGATCTTGGGAAGGGAAAGGTTTTCATGGATGCGCAGGAAGAGCCATTCTTCGAGCACCTCGGCCAATTCCGCCCGGCACTCCTCTAACGTGCCGGCATTTGCGTAGACGCCCCGGCACTCGGGTATCTCGCCATAAAAACCTTCGCCGTCCGCTAGTATCTCATAATGTGCGTGCCGCATGGCGGCCTCGATATACTGCGTAAGCATTGCACGTTCTCCTGGACATCAAGATTCCGCCCACTCGATTGATTGCGTCAGTAAAGGGGGTCATTTTCAATATGCGTCGTTTATAAATGCTAGCATACATGGCGATAAAATGTCAATCACGTGAGGCGAGAAGGTTCAATCCTTCAACTGGAACAGCCGGGCCAGCGCGTCGAGCAGTCCGCGGGGTACGCCGTCGCGAGATTCGTCGCGGAGCGATTCCAGCGGCGGATGCAACAGCTTGTTCACCAACCGGTCGAACGAGCGGCGAACCTCCTCCCGCGCGTGGTCGTCCAACTCGGGCAGCTTGGCCAACAGCCGCTGCAACTCGTCCTCTTTCGGCTTCTGCCAGCCGAGCCGCAACCGCTCGATCACCGGAGAAATCGCGCGGTGATACATTTCGGCCATGAATCGGGCGGTTTCTTGCTCGATTACCCGCACGGCCGCCGGCAGTTCCTTGTCGCGCCGCCGCCGGTTTTCCTCGCAAACCGCTTTCAAGTCGTCGATGGAATATAGAAAGACGTCGGCGCGGCGGCCGATGGCCGGATCGAAATCGCGCGGCACGGCCAGATCGAGGATCACCAGGGGACGGCGAGTTTCGATGGCCGCAAACCACTCGTCGGTCACGACCGGCTCGTCGGCGCCGGTGGCGCTGACGATCAGATCGGCGTCGGCCATGGCCGAGCCGAGCTGGTCCCAGCCGCGTGCTTCGCCGCCCCAGCGTTCAGCCAATTCGGCGGCGCGTTGGAGGCCGCGGTTGACGACCGTCACTTGGCTGACGCCTTCGTCGCGGAGGTAGCCGAGGGTTTCTTCGGCCATTTCGCCAGCCCCGACGACCAGCGCCCGTTTGTCGTCGAATCGTTCGAAGACGGCCTTGGCGAAATCTGATACGGCGACGCTGGGGACGCTGACGTGTCGGCGGTGGATGGTCGTTTCCCCGGCCACTCGCTTCGCCGCGTGCAGGGCCGACTGAAAGGCCGCGTGCAACAGGGGGCCGGTGTTGTTCTGCTCGGTGGCGGTTTGGTATGCCTCCTTGACTTGGGCGAGAATTTGCGATTCGCCCAACACCATGCTGTCCAGACCCGCAGCGACCGAGAAGAGGTGCCCCACGGCCGCTTCATCGACGTGGCGGTAGAGACGCTCGACGACTTCGGCCGGTTCGATGCCGTGGAAGCGGGCGAGAAAGGTCGCTATCTGATCGAATGTCGGCTCGGGACGGTTTTCGGTGGCGGCGTAGATTTCCACCCGGTTGCAGGTCGAAAGCAGCACGGCCTCGACGCCGGGAAACACCCGACGCCAATGATCGAGCGCCTCGCGCGTTTGCTGGGAGGAGAAGGTCAGCCGCTCGCGCAACTCGATCGAAGCGCAGCGATGGCTGCATCCGACGACCTGCACTAGCATGGCGGACCTCCAGGTGAAGGATGAAGGATAAAGGATGAAGGCTGGAGGAACGCGGCCGGCGGCCGTAATTCATCATTCATCCTTCTCGATTCATCATTATGTCTCCGCCCCCAATGTTTCGTTTCGACCGTCAGTCCGACTATCAGCACGAGAGCCAGAAACACGACCGCCGCGAGGGTCAGATAGGCCACTTTGCGTCCCTGCCGTGCGGGGCGATGCCGGGCGACCAACGCCACGGCCGCCAGCAACCATAAAAACATCAGCCACGTGCTGGCGACGACCGGATCGTTCCAGCCGAGCCGGGCGGCGGGATCGCTGATGTTGATGAGGTTCAGCACCGAGCCGGCGACGATTCCCGCGGCCAGCATGGCCACGGCCACGACAATCGCCCTGCTGTTGGCCCAACCGAGCCATTCCAGGCTGGGCAGGCTCAGTCCTCCGGTGGGCAGGCGCTTGCGTTTCAGCCGCCACGCCTTGCCGAGATACATTAACCCGGCTACAAAGCCGATCAGCACGGCAACGGCCGCCAGCAGGATTGCCCCGCCGTGCAGCGTGCCCCAGACCCGCGAGGCCGAATCGCGGTCGATCGGTTGCGGGCTGGCCAGGAACGTGCCCGCCCCGATCAGCGCCAAGGCCAGCGGCAGAAGGAACAGTCCGAAGGGAGTCTTCGGCCGCGATAGGGCCAGATACAAGTACATGGCGACCAGTGCCCAGGCGGCCATCAGATACCAGTCGCGTTCGCTCGACAGCGGCGCGCCGGCGGCCCCGGCAGCGCGGTAATAAAGGAAGGCGGTATGGGCGATCAAGCCGGCCCCCGTGGCCACGATCATCGCCAGCCCCCGCGCCCGGCTGCGAAACGCCAATCGCGACAACTCCAACGCCCACGCCACGGCGTAGCTGGCGGCAAAGCAAACGGTGGTTACGCCGGAAAGCATTGTATACCCCAAACGACGGCCGCAGGCTTTTGACTACAGTCCGTAATCCTTGATTTTTTTGTGCAACGTATTTCGATTGATCCCCAGGCGGACGGCGGCCTTGACGCGGACTCCGTCGCAGGCGGCCATGACTTGTGCGATCAATTCCCGCTCGACGCGGTCGACGATTTCGGCGTGCAGGTTTTCGGCGTCTGGGGGCGCGGTTTCGATTCCGCGGCGGACCAGTTCTGCGGCCAGGGCGGCGGGGTCGCTCGCCCGCCCCACCCGACGCGGCTTGCCGCCGGCGACTTGTTCGGGCAGCAGATCGAGGGTTAACACGTCGCCCGGGGCGAGCACGACCGCCCGCTCGATGTAGTTTTGCAACTCGCGGACGTTGCCCGGCCACGGATAATCGCACAGTGCCCCGAGCGCCGCCGGATCGATCCGCGGCGTATCGCGGGAGTTTTCGGCCGCGTAGATTCTCAGAAAATGCTCGACCAGGGCGGGGATGTCCTCGCGCCGCTCGGCGAGCGGCGGCAGGCGGATCGTCACCACGTTCAGCCGATAGTAGAGGTCTTCGCGGAATCGGCCCGCCTCGCTCTCCGCCAACAGGTCGCGGTTGCTGGCGGCGATCACTCGGGTATCGACGGCGACGGTCCGCGCGTCGCCCACCCGCTCGAACTCGTGCTCCTGCAAGACGCGCAACAGTTTGACCTGCAATTTGGGACTGGTCGAGTCGATCTCGTCGAGGAAGATGGTGCCGGTATGCGCGGCCTCGAAGCGTCCGGTGCGGTTGTCGACCGCGCCGGTGAACGCCCCGCGAACGTGTCCGAAAAGTTCGCTCTCCAGGAGGTTTTCGGCCAGTGCCCCGCAATTCACGCGGACGAACGGCCCGCTTCCCCGTGGGCTGAGCCGGTGAATGGCCTTGGCGATCAACTCCTTGCCCGTCCCCGTCTCGCCTTGCAGCAAGACCGACGCATTCGACCGGGCAACCCGCCGAGTAAGCCGGTATACCGCCTCCATCGCCCGGCCAGAACCGATCAAGCCCGGGATCGGCGGACCGGATTGTTCGGAATCAATGCTCGATAACGGATGGGGCATCGGATGAACGTGGCGCCGGGGATTGGGAATTAGTGTTTGGGATAATATTTTACTGAACGGGCCAAGCATTTGAACAAGAATCGAAACCACGTGTTTATATGCGGAACATGTGAATGAGCATCATGCACGCCTGCTATCCGCTTACGGTTTCGCAAAGCCTACTCTTGCGGTTCCTGTTGCACGGTCCCGGCCGCCTCGATGCAATCGAGCAAATGGCTCAATAGTTGCCTGGAGGCAAGGTCTCGATTCTCGCTTGCGTTGTAAAGATCGTACTGTTTTTCTATCTCTTTGGTAGTCAGGCGGATGCCGTATTTTTCCAGGTTTTCCCGGAACGCCTTCGCCGCCGCCTGTCGGAGCGACAACGGCCGCGTGAAGCGGGAAACCGTATCGGCAAGCGTTTGTTGCACGGCGGCCGAGTTGATCTCGCCCAACACTGCCGCGGCTCGGGAGGCAATGGCCGGATTCGGATTACCGATCGCGGCGATCACCTCGCCTTCAACGCGGCGAAGGTCGTGGATTTTTTCCGAGGTGTGGGCGATTGCCGCAAGCAGGTCGAGGGCTTCGGCCGCTTGAAGCTGCCGGGCTTCGAATCCGACAAAATTCTCCGCGTCCATCGCCGCCAACTGCTCGAGTTGCCATTTGAACGCCTGTTCGCCCCGCGGGCGGGGAAACGCCCGAGACAGCCGATCGTTGCCCGCTATCCGCTCGGCATGCTCGAAACGGTCGGCCGAAGCGATCAAGCCGACCCTGAGCCGGGCGGTGCGCGGATCGTTCCGCAACTGCTGCAACAGCGCGTCGGCCGTCGGCCGGTCGATCGTCACCGACAACAGCACCAACTCGCAGTCCGGCGACTGCGCGGCGCGGAGCAGCAAATCGCGCCCGTTCGTCGCCGCATCGGACTGGTAGCCCGCACCTGCCAGCCGGCCGGCCAGATCGCGGGCTTCCTCCAGTTTCGGACTGGCCGCCAACGCGCCTCGAATGCCTCGGCTCGACGCCAGAAACGCCAAGACCTCGGGCACAAGACTCGATCCGGCAAAGTGGCGAACCGGTTGCAAGCGGACAATCGCCGCCGCCGCCGCCAGCCGCAAGCGACGGTCGGGACTCCGCAGCGCGGCGGCCAACGGCGACAGCGCCGTTCCGTTGCCGGCGTGATCGAGCAATTCATCGGCCGTGCCGATCCGGCCGAGAATCCGGGCCGCCGCCGCGGCCGCCACGGTGTGCCCGCTGTTGGAACCGTGAACCAACACTTCCACGAGCGGCTCGACGCCGAACCGCTCGGCCTCGACGATGGCCGTGTTCTGTTCGTTCTTTTCATCCAGCGGGCGGTCCAAACCGTGCTCGTAGGCGGCCGCTTCGAGCATCGCCGTCAGGTGGAGCAATCGCAACTCGCGATCGTGCGGGGCCAGAGAATAGGCGTTGCGGGCCCAGCGAGCCGCCAACGCGCGGGCCGCGGCGGTTGCCGAGATGCTGCCGCTCTCGCACTGCCGTTTCGCCTCGTCCCAACGCCAAACCTTCACCTTGCCTTCCGCCGCGCCCTCGACCGGTTGCCCGCGGTCGAAATACGCCCGAGCGGAATCGGCCAACATGCGGACGGCCTCGGCGCGGTCGGGCACGGCGCCGACCAGCCGCTTCAAAGCCGCGGTCGCGGCGGCTTGGACCTCCGCCGGACTGTCCTCGGCCATGCAGGGAGCGAGCAGATAGGGCACCGCTCGGCGGTCTCCCAATGCGCCGAGCGCCTCGATCGCTTGCACGGCGAGTTTCGGATCCGAACGAACTACGGCGGCCGCCAGCGGATCGAATGCCGAGCGTCCCATTTCGACCAGCGCCGCCCGCACGATGCGGTGTTCCTCGCCGCGATCCCCATCGGCCAGGACGGCGATGAGCGGGGAGATCGCCGCGTCGCCCGCCTCTTGCAGGCCGATCAGCGCCCGCAATCGCTTGTCGGCCGCCGGGTCTTGAAGCTGCCGGATCAACTCGCCGATTCGCTCGGCGTTTTCGGTCTCGGCGCGAATGGCGGCATTGACCGCGTCGGCAATTTTTTTCGCTTCGGGCTGGAGTTCCGGACGGTTGGACATTTCGATCAACATGCCCGTGCCGATCGTGCGGCCCAACTCGGCAAGCTCACCGCCGGAGAGGTTCGCCTCCAGCACTTTTTTCAGATACTTTTTCGCCAGATCGGGCCGCATCAGCTCGAAAAGTATCTTCGCCGCCCGGAGGCATTCGGCGGGCGTCGCCGGCTTGGTCGCCTCGATCGCCTCGACGGCCGAGTCCTTGGGCTGTTCCTCGGGCTGTTCCTCCGCCGGAGGCGGAGCGGCCTCCTGGGCCAAGCCGGGCAGCACAACGACGGCGGCCGTAATCAAAGCGAGGAATAAAATTGCCGCGGGGGGTAATTGTTTCATGGCGTTTGTGCGTTTGCTCTAGTGGTAAAATGACCGGGGAATGCCCCGATTTTTGCCATTCACCGCAAATGTGGGGCCGCCCCCTAGTGCTCTGTCAAACATGAATTGCGTGGTGCCACGGGTGGCTTCTCCACCCGTGTCTCAGCACTGCTGGGCAAGCCAGCAGTAGCACCCAACCCATCAATTTAAGATTGACAGAGCACTAGCTGCGGTAACGCAGTCATCAAATCAATCATAAATCAACATAAAACACTGTAGAGGCGTATCGGGCTGCTGTCAACGACCGTCCCCCCCGTCGAACGACAAGGCCGACGTCCGCACGCCGCCTTTCGCTCGCTACGCGGCAAATCTTGCCCCGCTGTTTAACGGTGTTGATGTTGCTCTCGATGGTAAAAAACCGTAGTATACAGTGTGTTACGTCTCGCAGCGGGTAGTTCGTTTGCCGACGCACTCTATGATTTACACCGGTCGTCGCCCCTCAACGCGCGGCGGAGTCCAGCACGGAGGCGGGTCATACAATGCAATCGATAAGATTTACAGACCAGTTCAAAACCCTGCTGGGCGTAGCAAAAAAAATGGCCGAATCCACTAATGTGGAGGCAATCCTCCTACTGCTAGAGGGGCATGCCGAATGGTGGCCACGCCTGAAATCACTGCGGGGAAAGGTTAAAGTCGTCGTCGCGGCCGATTCCGAGGCTGAACTGGAAGGCGCTCGCCAGGTGGGGTTGGAAACCGTCCTGCTCGACATGCCCGAAAGCCCCGTCAACGAGCGGCTGACCCAAGCTGTGCTCGAAGCCGTAGCCGACGACATCCTCACGCCCGGCTCGAGCGTGGCCGCGCTCTACAGCGGATTCGACGCCGACACGATCGACTCGCTGAGCGTCATCAACCTCGACGAACACCTCAACCGGCTGACCGGCCGAGACTTGCGCCAGCTTGAAACCCGCGTGCCGTTGGACACCTTGAAGATCGTCGTCGATTTGGCCGTCGAAATCGGCCGCGAAGGCCGCGAGGGCAAACCGGTGGGAACGCTCTTCGTCGTCGGAGACAGCCGCAAGGTGCTCGCCTGCAGCCGCCCGGCCGGATACGACCCGGTAAAAGGATACAACCGCAAAGAACGCAATCTCGACGATCCCCGCGTGCGCGAAGGCGTCAAGGAAATCGCCATGCTCGACGGCGCCTTCATCATTTCGGCCGACAACGTGATCGAAGCCGCATGCCGCTATCTGGACTGCTCGGCCGCCGACGTGACCCTCTCCAAAGGACTTGGCTCGCGGCATTGGGCCGCCGCCGCTATCAGCCGGGCGACTAACGCCGTGGCCGTCGCCGTCAGCGAAAGCAACGGCACCGTCCGCATATTCCACAACGGCGAAGTAGTCCTGCGAATCGAGCCTTTCTCGCGCCGCCCCATGGTCTGGCGAGAATTCGACTACGAACCGCCGCTCATCGACAACAAGCCCAAACCAAAAAGCGAAGGAACTGTGTGATCGAGGCGGACGCCGGAGGCGGCAACGGCTATCGCCAGCATTGGTGGAAACACGCCTTGCAACGGTGGGCCGGCGAGGATGGCCTGACCATTACGGTTGACCATTACCCGACCGGCGCGTCGAAATGGAGCTCTGTCGAACATCGTTTGTATGGTCCCATCAGCCTGAACTGGGCTGGGAAACCATTGGACAGTCTGGAAAAAAATACCAGGGCTGATTCGTGGCACGCGCACCGTCACCGGCTTGAAAGTCGCCGCCTCCCACTCATCCCGGCGCGGTATTCGCACCCGCCGCCAGTTTGTCGCGGGCGTCGAGGTATGCCAGCAGCCGCCTTTGCGGATCGAACCATCGCTGCATCGGCGTCATCTAGCTAGTGCTCTGTCAATCATAAATTGATGGGTTGGGTGCCACTGCTGGCTTGTCCAGCAGTGCTGCAACACGAGTGGACAAGCCGCCCGTGGCACTCATTTCATGCTTGACAGAGCACTAGGGGCCGTGCTTCTTTCCGTTGCGATGCCGCCAGGTCTCGGCGACGTGTCCTTGCACGGCGAACAACGCCGGCTTCATGCGAATCAAGCCGCAACGCCGGATGCATGTATTCCTCACCGCTCGCATCGGCCGCGGTCGGTGCAACGCGTGCTGTATCTTCATTCCCATCGGTCGCGTGCGGTGAAACGCCGTTTTCTGCGTTGTTCAAGTGTTGGTCAGCAGGTTTGCGAATTTCCAGTCTTTTTTCGCCTTCGCGGCACCGCCTTTTGGCGGAGAATAGTTTGATTCCGCCATGCAAAATCGGCGACTGCGACAGCCGCAATATGGGAGGGGGGCCACGGATGAACACGGATAAACACGGATGGTTATCCCTGGTCTGCCGCATCATGTGACCCAGCGAGGCAATCGTCGGCAGCAGACATTTTTCAACGACGGAGACTACGCGGCATACTTGGAGCTTATGGCCGAGCGGTGCGGCGGCGGCGGCCTCTAACGTCGAGCCGAATTGGTCAGGGGCGAAGGGTACGGGGCGGCGGCCTCTAACGTCGAGCCGAATTGGTCAGGGGCGAAGGGTACGGGGGGGCGGCCTGTAACGTCGAGCCGAATTGGTCAGGGGCGAAGGGTACGGCAGCGGCATCTTGGTGGTGCGAAGTTTATAGCCGTTTCGACCGCGTAGCGGTCGCATTTGAATAGCCGGGCGTGAAAAACCCCCGGAACGGGAGCGTAAACCACCATTAGCCGCGTAGCAGCGATACAAGGGTAGCCCGCGATCAATCGTGACGCCGCTACGCGGCTGAAATCCCATCGGCGCATCATACATTGCGGCAGAAACAAACTTCCACAATCACGCTTGCCCGCGGAGGGGTGTTGCATCAGGGCCAGCGCGCACTCTGGGGTATTTGCACAATCTAGGTCGCCAGTCAGTCTTCGCCTGAAAAACAGCATATTTTTTGGGGATTTGAGTCGTTCAGCATGAAGGCACACACTGCTGCCCAAGGTTTTGTGGCCGGAATCCGCAAAAGGTTCTTTGGAAATCGGTGTTTTACCAGTGTTCATAGTGCGCAACTACCTGAAAAAGCTGGGGTTAGTGGGTGCATTTCGCACTTTGTAAGATTTATGGGCTCTGGGCGTAGGCATTGACCCCGGTTTGGCCGGCTTGGCGGCGCAACCAAAACGAGGTGAGCGGGGAGGAGTCGCTGAGGTGGTCGGCTCGCAGTTGCAGAATTGCTTCGTTTGTTGATCGAGACCAGAATTTTTCCGTCCCCTTCACACGGCGGTTTATCTGCTTGATCGTTGATTCAATGTGGCTACTGGTCAACGGCAGGCCCAACCGGCGGTACTCGGGATAATTCATCCGCGATCGGTGGTACTCATAATACGTCAACGCCCGATTCACACGCACGCGTGGATCGGGGGTTTAAAGGGGTCGATGTGCGTCGGCGAAAGCCGGAGAAAGGTAGCGAATGAAAGAGTCGTACAAGGTAAGACCTAGCCAGTCGCCTTGGCCTCGAGTGATGCGTGTCGTCGGGCAACCGGCGGGGCGAAGCGTTCACA
>Ga0123335_1003399_pt1 | contig 22138 bp, 24 predicted proteins | sample BiotimSIPDNA_2_FD_89707 | JGI IMG/M metagenome (GOLD analysis project Ga0123335, IMG submission 89707) | Anaerobic biogas reactor microbial communites from Washington, USA - Biogas_R2 time_0 SIP DNA | ecosystem: Engineered > Bioreactor > Anaerobic > Unclassified | place: Washington, USA...
CCGCCCCCCTCATCGGGGACTGCGCCGCCCCCTATGAATCAGAGAATGGGCTGCTGCGCTTCGCCAGGCTGGACTACGCCGAGGAAGAGCGCAAGCTTCCGGAATATGTGCCTTGCGGGTTTGGGGCGGGTGAATAGCCAAAGACCTGTGCGCATGAACGCGAAAATAGGTGCGACCGCTTTGGCGCTCCTGGCGGCTGTGCTGTACGCCTTCAACATGCCTTTTTCAAAACTGCTGCTGGGGGAAGTCGGCCCGGCGATGATGGCATCCTTCCTGTACCTTGGGGCGGGCGTCGGGATAGGCTTGGTCTACCTCCTGGGCGCAAACCGCCGCGCGGCCAGGGAGGATAAGCTCGCGCGGGAAGATACGCCGTATGTCATTGCCATGATCGTGCTGGACATCATAGCGCCCATTTTGCTGATGCTGGGACTGCAAAACGCGTCAGCGGCAAACGCTTCGCTGCTGAACAACTTTGAAATTGTTGCTACGTCAGTTGTTGCGCTGGTTGTTTTCAAGGAGGCCGTCTCAAAGCGCTTCTGGGCTGCGATCGCGCTTATTACGCTTGCCAGCATGCTGTTATCCTTTGAGGATGTTTCGAGCTTTCAGTTTTCGCACGGTTCGGTATTCGTTCTGGCAGCAGCCATATGCTGGGGCTTTGAAAACAACTTTACACGGAAGATATCCTCAAAGAACACCTACCAAATTGTCACGCTCAAGGGAATTTTCTCGGGTCTGGGATCAGGTATTGTTGCCCTGATCCGGGGCGAACCGTTTCCTCAAATGCAATTCGTCATGTTTGCTCTCCTGCTGGGCTTTTTTGCCTACGGGCTGAGCATTTTTCTGTATGTCAGGGCGCAGAAGGAACTGGGCGCGGCAAAAACAAGCGCGTATTACGCCATCGCGCCTTTTGTGGGCGCGCTCCTGTCCTTTGCCATTTTGGGTGAAGCGGTAGGCACTTACTATCTCCTGGCGCTTTTGATCATGCTGGCGGGTTCCGCCCTGTCGGTTGTGGACACCCTCATGGTTAGCCACGCACACACGAATGCCCATGCTTTTACGTATACACATAATGGAACCAGCCGCAGCCACACAATCACCCATTCCAACGCGCACAGGCATCGGGCAAGAGGCAAAAAGTGCCGCCACAGGGCATGATGCCCAGGCTATCCGGCCCCGGAAGAAAGGTGCCAGCCAGTTCCTCCTGCCCGGGTCGGGAAGGAATCATGGGCGCCATGCTACCCGGACAGCATGGCCTTGTTTGCCGTCACCCGATTTTGGCAATCAGCTCGATTTCCACCAGCGCGCCCTTGGGCAAGGCCCTCACCGCCACGGTTGACCTGGCGGGTTTTGAGATGAAATGCCGGGCGTAGACGGCATTGAAGGCGGCAAAGTCGCCCATGTCCGTCAAAAAGCAGGTGGTTTTCAGGACATCCTTAAGCCCGGCGCCGGCGGCCTCCAGAACAGCCGCCAGGTTTTTGATGACTTGTCCGGTCTGTTCCGTGATGCCGCCGGGCACCAGTTCACCGGTCAGCGGATTGATGGGCGTCTGCCCCGAGCAGAACAGCAGGCCGCCGTTGGCAATGGCGGCGGAATAGGGGCCCAGCGCCGCGGGTGCTTTGGGGGCGTGGATGGGTTTCATGGCGTTCCTCCATTCAACTTTTCAGTTATCCCTTTTCACAGGGTCGCTCCGGATCAATATCCGGTTCAGTCCAGTTTCAGGCTGGGCACAAAGGGCGCTTGGGTGGGGGTGTCGCCCATGGTGAGGGTGTCGTAGCTGAAGCTGTATTTCAGCGTATCGGTGTGGTCCATCACATACCACAGCAACTCCTCAAACAGGGCGTTGGCGTCCTTGAACGCTTTCTCCTGGGCGCCGGTGGTGTATTCAGTCAGGTATTCTGCCGCGTCCTCCGGGGAAGCCGCATACATCCCGGCTGCCCGGGTGAGTACGGAAGGGTACTCCGCCAGCAGCTTGTCTTCCATGCCCTGCCAGTAATTCCGCACGCCCGCACCGTAATAGGCGCGGTCCTGCTCCGCCAGGGCGCAGAGGCGCTTGAAAGCGATGCTGGCCATCTCCGGTTGGTAGCTGCGCTCCTGGCTGTCCCGCCTGAAACTTTCGGCGGTGTCGGTAATCAGGCTGGACACGGGCAGATACACCGAGTGCTCGGCATTGGCCAGGCAGAGCCAGCCCACTGCGCGCATGGCGGCGGGCAGATCGTCAAACACCTGCAGGATGTGGGCCGTGCCCTGGGACTCGGTGCCGATGACGCGCAGATCCCCCCGGCCTGTTTCATCCGGGGAGAACGCGGTGCCTTCAAAGCGGTTGCGCGTCAGGGCCATCAGGTCATTGACGCTCACTTTTTTATCCGGCGCATAGAAGAGGTCATAGCGTGTGCTGCCGTCATATTCGCCTGCCGTGGAAGGCGCCAGCACCCTGTGCCCAATCCAGGTGCGCCGGTTGCCATAGTCAGACAGGTTCCCGGCATAGGTCCTGAAGAGGTCCATCCGGCCATCCTCCCCGTACACCGCCAGGCCCGCTTCCTCAGGCACCGTAAACAGGCCGGGGGAATGGAGGACGCCTTCAGCCTCCGGGTCAAGATAGCGGAGCATGAACTGATTGCCATACACGGCCACCCTGTCCTCCGGCATCCGGACGGCTGCCCACTGGTGGCCGGTGTAGGTCTCCACATACCAGGCTTCATCGGCGTCCGCCAGCATGATGATATTCTGCTCGCTGCTGCCCAGCTCCGCCATGATTTTCCCGATGAGCGCAACGCCCTCCCTGGCCGTTGCGCAGCTGGCAGCAATCAATTCCGGGAGGACCTCCTCGCACAGGCCGCCTTCCACTGCCGGGTCCATGGCGCGGATTTCCCTTCGCGCGTAAGCCGTCACCGTGCCGGTGATGGCAAGGCCCATTTCATTCATGCAGGCGGAGCCGTAGCGGCCAAAACCCATGCCCGTGGCCATGGGCGTTGAGGTGTATTTGTAGGTGGTATCCGGAAGTTCCCAGGAAAAGCCCTGCGTCCCTGTGTGACGCCGGCCGGGCTGGTCTTCCACCCGGTCCACCACCAGCACCCGGAACATGGCAGCCAGCGGATGCAGGTCCACCGTGCGGGCCAGCATCACCGCGCCGTTTGCGCTGGCCTGCTTGCCCACATAAAACCCCGTGCAGGCCAGGGCTCCCGCGTATGAGCCAAGCAGAAGGAGGGCTGCGGCCAAAACCGCCAGAAACCGGACTGTTCCCTTGCGCATATTCTCTTTTCCTTCCCGGGGGTCATCCCCTGTCCCAAGCTGTCAATCAATCCTGTGATGCCCTATTATAAAGCGTTTTTCCCTGCCAATCAACCGGACGGCGCCAACGGGTATATAGCTTGATATACGGGCGGCAAGCCCGGAAGGCCAAGATTGAAAGGAGCTTTCTGATGAAAAAAGCGTTGATATTCCTGGGGCCCCTCTTTGACGAGAAGGAGTTCATCTACCCCTACTACCGCCTGAAGGAGGCCGGCTGGCAGGTGGATGTGGCCGGGAACGAAGCAGTGGCATATCAAGGCAAAACGGGCCTTGAGGCACAGGCTGACCTGGCTTTTTCCGCGGTGAAAGAGGCGGACTACGACACCCTGGTAATCCCCGGCGGCTACGCGCCGGACAAGATCCGCCGGGATCCGGCAGCGCTGGAACTGGTCCGTTCCTTCAAGCTGGCCGGGAAGCCCATCGGCATGATCTGCCATGCCGGCTGGGTGGCCGCTTCCGCCGGGGTGTTAAGCGGCGTGCGCCTCACATCCACCCCTGCCATCAAGGACGACCTGGTCAACGCGGGCGCCGTCTGGGAGGACAGGGAGGTGGTGGTGGACAGCGGCTTTGTCACATCAAGGTCACCCCAGGACCTGCCCGCCTTTATGCGGGAACTGCTAAGGGCGCTGGAGCACAGAACATGATGCCGTCATGCCGCCAATCGCCCATGTAACTCCTCAGCAGTGGGAAATGGGATGAGTTGCCCGCCGGGATGCGAAGAGGCCTTTGCAGCAGGCTGGCCATCCGCAAAGGCGGGTGCTTTCAATGAAATAGGCCCGCTTCCTCAGGCCGCGGGCCAATGATCGCCGGCTAATGATGATGATGCAGTATCCCTGTTGTCTTCCTGGCAAGGAAAATCCGCGCCATCAGCAAGGCCTTCATGACGTCGGCTTCATGGATGCGTTTGCCGCGCTTGCGCAAAATCGGCAGACGGGTATGCGGCAGGCACCTGTTTGCGCAGAGCCTGAAGTACATTTCATCAATTCGTTCCAAATGGCAAAATGCTGTAATAGCATCTTTGGGTATTTTGTCCGGCAGACTGGGAAACAAAAACCTGTCTGTCATTGTATCCCCCCCACTTTATAAAAATGTGAACGGCAAAACGCTTGCCGTGAACCGCACTGGGGTATGGAATCATGGGTGCCGCAAACCCTCCGGCAGAAAACCGTTCCGGTATGGATCGCTGCTAAATGGGCGTATTCGGTCTTCATGCAGTTTGTGGGCGAGCTGATCATGGTTGGAAAGGGGGGTTCAGGCTTTGCTTGCCGATGGGTCTTGCCTTGTGAAGGATGGGCGGCGCATTGGGCAGCTGGCGTGGTTTGGAGGATTGCGGCTGACCGCGATGATACTGATGGGCACATTGCGCTGGCTGTTGGGTGCCATGCATCTTGGGGCGATGCCCGGAAGCCTTTGTGGGAAAAATGCCGTGCACCCATAACCATGTATAAAAAGGCGGAAAACCCACCGAATACCACAATCAATATATATCCGCAGTGCGGATCTGTCAAGCCAGGTTCATGGGGCTGCAAGGAATTTTTTTAAAGATAACAGGATTGCTTTGCCCCATGGCCAGCTGATCCGGGCAGTCCTCCCGGGGGATTTGATGCCTGGCGCCCTTTTCCTGATGAGGCTGCGGGAAGGCTTCCCCCCGGCCGGATGAGCGGCATGGTTCCCATACCGGCCCGGGCGGCGCTTTCGTGGTCCGACCCAGCATGCTTTGGAATGCCGGGGCACCCCTGCTGATTGCCCCAGGCGCCGCCGCATTTTTGCCGGGAAAAGCGGAGCGTCATGAAAGCGCAGGGACCGGAGGGGTATTGCGCGGTGTATCCGGGCCGCAAAAACCAAAGGGAAGCCATCCGGGGATAAAGCGCCGGTATCCCGGGGCACCTTTTGGCGGGGAAGCGTTGGCTGATTCCGCAGGCCTGCCCGCTTTCCTGCGATCAATGACGGGTCACAGAAGAAAACTTGGGCATTATTCCAGAGCCAGGCGTGCCTGCCGGGCTTTCAGAATGCTGTAAAAACTGACGCTCAGAATGACCAGCGCCGCGCCCAGGAGGGAGTAAGCCCCAGGGTCTTCCCCCAGAAAAAGAAACGCCCACAGGGGGTTTAGCACCGGTTCCACCATTGCCACGATGGAGGCGGTCACCGGATGCACACGGGTGCGCATCCCGGCCGTAAAAAACCAGTAACCGGCGGACAGGCTGGCCCCCATGGCCAAAACGCTGATCATGGCCCTGGGATTGATGATAAAGGCCCTGTCAAAGGGAATGGCGAAGACAAACAGCGCGCTTAACAGATTGCCCAGGTAGGTGTAGTCCATGGGGTCGACTCCCTTGAGCCTTGCGGCGAAAAACACCAGGGCGAAGGTGAAGGCGGTCATCAGCGCCAGGCTGTCCCCCAGAAGGCTCCCCCGGCCAAAGCCCCCGATAAAGCACAGCAGCACCCCACCCAGGGTGAGGACGGTGGCGATGATATCCACTTTCCCGGGCCTTTGCCCCCAGAGGATCCAGCAGGCGAAGATCACCACGATGGGCATGGCGTATTGCAGCACGATGGCGTTGGCGGCAGTGGTGAGCCGGTTGGCCACGATAAACAGCGTGGATGTGGCGGTCACCCCGATGGCGCCAAGCCAGGTGCCCCTGCTGAACCTGGGCCTGAAACTGCCCCGGGAGGCGCCAAGCACCAGGGCCGCAATGAGCGCCCGGGCCCCTACCAGGGGAAAGGGGCCCCAGGGCGCCCACTTGCTCAGCACCCCGGAAAAACTCCAGGCTACGCTGGCCAGCATGATGAGGATGGCGCCCCTGGCCTGGCTTCCGTCTTCCCGCATACCCGCCTCCCCAATCCCCCAAAGGGCAGATGGGGGTATCATAGCACCGAATCCAGGTCCCTTCAATCCAAGGAGGGGCTGTGCATATTGTGTTTTGTGAACCGGCGTAAAAAAAGGAGCATGGCCGCGCCGCCCAGGGGCCGTGCGCGTGCGTGCCCGGAGGCCTCCACCAGGCGTATCCTGGCTGTTTCCGGCGTTTTCATTTGCGCGGCATGGGCAGCAAACCCCTGGATAGCCGTCGGGCAACAACAACGAATCTTCCCGCGACAGCGGTTTTTGGGTTGTGTGGCGCGGGTTTAACAGCCAAGGAAATCAGTGGGATCAGGTGATATTCCGCTGTTTGAAAAGCCGGGCGGCCGGGAAGGGGCGCAGGATCTTAAGCGGCTTTCACGTTTTGGCGCGGTCCATCCGCACGGCCCCCGGGCAGTCAAGCCATAGGGCTCCGGAAACGCCTCGCAGCGTATGGTATAATATGGTATCACCTGAAAAGGAGCGAGCGGGATGAACGCGTTTGAAGGGGTGCTGGGGAGCCTGTTGCCCATTCTGATGACCCTTGGGCTGGGGATGCTGGCCAGGCGGACGGGGCTGCTGGATGAGGCCGGTGCCGGAACGCTTAAGAAGGTGGTCAGCCGGATCACCCTTCCGTTTGTAATTTTCCAGGCTTTTTTGACAGCGGACTACGGGACGGACATGGCGGTGGTGTTCCTGGTGGTGGCGGTGCTTTGCCTGATTACCTTCGCCGCGGGTTTCTGGATCAGGAAGAAAGCGAGAGGCATGAGCCCCCTATTGCCCTACACGGTGGCCGGGTATGAGATGGGGATGCTGGGCTACCCCCTGTTCATGATCCTGGTGGGGGCCCCCTACATGGGGCGCTTCGCCAAGGTGGATCTGGGGCAGGTGCTGTTCGTGTTCAGTTTGTACCTGTTTATGCTCAGAAGGCAGACCGGCGGGGAAAAGAGCCTGAAAGAGGCGCTGATGGACATCATCAGAAACCCCGTGATGGTGGCACTGGCCCTGGGACTCCTTCTGGGGGTGACGGGGCTGGCGGCAGGCATCATGGCGTCTCCGGCAGGGGCGCAGATAACGAGCATCACGGGCTTTGTGGGAGCGCCTACGGCGGCGCTGATCCTCCTGGCTATCGGCTTTGATTTCCGGCCAAATCCAGCCCTGCTTGGCCCGGTGATGAAGGCCCTGCTTGTCCGGCTGGCACTTGCCGCCGTGTTCGGGGGGCTTGCCGTCTTTCTGCTGTTCCTGTTCCTGCCCTTTGACCCATATCTCCTGCTGGCCATGATCATGATGCTTATCCTCCCGGCGCCCTTTGTCCTGCCGGTTTACTCCCACAACGCCCAGGAGAAGGAGTTCGTGTCCATGTACCTGTCCACCTCCACCATGGTCACCATCCTCCTTTTCGCCGTGCTGCTGGTCATCAAGCCCTTGATTATCGGCGCTTAGGCGCCGCTGGAAGGAATTTTCGCCCATGCCAAGCGTCATCAGCACCCTGATGAAAGCGCAGATCGCGCTGCTGAACCCCCTGATCAACACCCTGGACCTGGAAACCCAGCGCCGTGTCCAGGACGGCCTGGGGGCCCTGGGCGCCAGGGTCAGGGCCGGGCAGACCGTCTCGTGCCTGGAGGACCTGGGCACCTGCCAGGCTGCCTGGGCATTCCCCCTTCAGGGGACGGTGCACAAGGCCATCCTCTACCTGCATGGGGGCGGCTACACAGCAGGCACCCTGGAGTATGCCCAGGCGTTTGGGAGCATGCTGGCGCTGGAGGCCGGCCAGGCAGCCCTCTGCCTTGGCTACCGGCTGGCGCCGGAAAACCCCTTCCCGGCGGCGCTGGAGGACGCCCTGAAGGCGTACCAGCTCCTCCTCACCCGCTTTAGGGCTGAGGACACCGCCCTGGTGGGGGAATCCGCTGGCGGGGGCCTGTGTTTTGCTTTGGCGATGCAGCTTCGGGACCTGGGCTTGCCCATGCCCGGAAAGCTGGCCGCCATCTCCCCCTGGGGGGATTTGAGCCTGGCGCCGGATGAGGACAAAAACGAGCGGGACCTGGTGCTGGACCGCCGGGGGCTTAAGCGCCTGGCGGATATGTACCTGGGGGGCCATCCGGCCAGGGACCCCTATGTTTCCCCGGTGTACGGGGACTTCACGGGGTTGCCGGAGAGCCTGCTGATCGCCGGGGGAGATGAGATCATCCTGCCGGACACCCGGCGCCTGGCCCGGGGGCTTCAGGATGCCGGAATCCCCTGCCATATGCACATTGAGGAGGGGATGTGGCATGTCTATCCCCTTTACCCGGTTCCGGAGGCGCGGGAAGCCCAGCGGATGCTGAGGGACTTCCTCAACGGAGGGGAGCGGTAGCGGTGGCAGCCAAGAAAACACGCCCGGCGCCGGGCTGGCTGCGGCTGGACAACGCCGCCAAGATCTACCCGGCCACCCGCTCCCGCAAGTGGATGGCGCTGTTTCGTGTGTCCATCACCCTGACTGAGGCGGTGGATGACCAGCTTTTGGGCAAGGCCCTGAGGCAGGTGATCAAGCGGATGCCGCTTCTAAGCTACCGGCTCAAGCGGGGCCTCTTCTGGTATTACTTCGACTGGCAGGAGGCCCAGCCGGAAGTGCAGGCCGACGCCCGCAATCCGATGCTGCCCATTGACCTTGCGGAAAACGGGGGCTTCCTGTTCAGGGTGCGCTCTTTTGACAAGCGTATCGCCCTGGAGATCTTCCATGCGTTGACTGACGGTACCGGCGGGATGACCTTCCTGCTGACGCTGGCCGCGGAATATCTGAGGCTCAAACACGGCCTGCGCGTCCCCGAAGCGCCCCTGATCCTGGACACCCGGGATGAACCCCAGCGGGAGGAGTGGGAGGATGCCTTCCTCCGTTACGCCCGGGACGAGGCGCGCCCCTTTGGGGAAGATACTGCCTGGCACCTGAAGGGAACCCGGGAAAGCCACAGCTATCTCCGCCTGACCACCGGTGTCATCAGCACCCAGGCCCTGGTTGATTTAGCCAAATCCAGGAAAACCACGGTGAACAGCCTGTTGGCGGCCATCCTGCTCAAGGCCCTGATAGCGGCCAGGAAGAGCAGCCGCCCAAAGGGCAATCGACCGGTGAAACTCTCCCTGCCCGTGAACCTGAGGCGCTATTACAGCAGCCGGACGCTGCGCAACTTCTCCTCCTTTGTCAACGTCCCGGTGCACGCTGACTATGGGGAGTACAGTTTGGATGACCTGATCAAACTGGTCACCCACTTTATGGGGATTGAAACGCTGGAGCCTATGATCAACGCCCGTTTTTCCGCCAATGTGAAGGCGGAGCAGATGCGTATCATCCGCGCCATGCCCCTGTTCATCAAGTCGGCGGTACTGAAGTTCGTGTACCGGACCAAAGGGGTGAACTACATGACCAGCACGCTGTCCAACCTGGGGCTTATCAGGCTGCCGCCGGAGATGGCGGCCCACACCCAGCGGGTGGACCTGGTGCTGGGCGCGGCGCTCAACACCCCCATCAACTGCGGCGCGGTGAGCGCTGTGGGGAAAACCACGGTCACCTTCTCCAAAACCATCCGGGAGGCCGATGTGGAGCGGGTGTTCTTCACTACCCTGGTGGCGCTTGGTGTCCCCGTGACCATTGAGAGCAACTGGAGGGAATAATGTCCTATTGCGTAGAATGCGGGGTAAAACTGGCGGCCTCGGAGCCCAGGTGCCCGCTGTGCCAGACCCCTGTGAACAATCCAAACCAGCCTGTGTGCGAACTGGAGGATTCCTCCCACCCCCAGGCCATCGAGGAGGCCATCAGCCGTATGGACCGGGGCTATGCCCGGCAGTTGTCCCTGGTATTCCTTTTGATTCCGATCCTGACGGTGCTGATCATTGACCTGATAGACGCCGGCATCCCCTGGTCGCCCTATGTGGTGGGCGCTTTGGTGATGGGCTACTGCTTTTTCGCCTTTCCGCTTCTGTTTCGCTTCACCCGGCCCTATGTGTATATTGTGGTGGACGTACTGGCGCTTTTGGGTTTCCTGTTGCTTGTCGCGTGGATGGGTAACGGGATCTCCTGGTATCTGAGCCTGGTGCTGCCGGTCATCCTCCTGGTGGGGGTAGCCACGCTGCTCATCATCCTGGCCCTCAGGCGCCGGGAGATGAAGCGGCTCTACCGGGCGGCGCTGTCGGCAGCGCTGTTCGCCCTGGCGCTGGTTGGCCTTGAGATCATCATCGACCTGAACGCCTGGAACCAGGCGCATCTGGGCTGGTCGGTGTACGCAGCCATTCCCCTTGCGGTCATCGCGCTGATGCTGGCAGGGCTGGAGCAGAACCACGAGCTGAAGGAAGCGGTGCGCAAACGCCTGTTCCTGTAAAATATGGCGCTTGTTTTAACTTTTAAGACATGCTATAATACATTGATATTCGGAGGATACCCATGACAAGGGACGACCGGGCGGCCTGGCAGGTTCTCTGCCAGGACCGTTTTCAGGCGGGTGTACCGCTTTCCCGCTATACGGCCATCAGGACCGGGGGCCCTGCCAAATGGTTGCTGGACGCCCGGGATGAGAGCGAAATCGCCAGCGCCCTGGGCCTGGCCAGGCGCCTGGGAATTCCCACCCTGATGATGGGCTGCGGGTCCAATTTGCTGATTTCGGACCACGGCTTTGACGGGCTGGTGGTGCGCCTGGGGCCGGGCTTCAACCGGATGACTGCCGCCGGTCTGTGCGTCAGGGCCCAGGCAGGGGCAACGCTCAAGGCAGTCGCCTGTTTCGCGGCGGACCGGAACCTGTCGGGCCTGTCCTTTGCCGCAGGTATCCCGGGTTCCCTGGGCGGCGCCTGCTACATGAATGCCGGAGCCTTTGGCGGTGAGATGGCCCAGGCCATCACCTTCCTGGACTGCCTGGATCCGGAGGGCCGCCGCCTCACAGTGACGGTTGGCCAGGCGGCATTCGGCTACCGGCACAGCCGGATGATGGAAGAAGGCCTGATCGTGCTGGGGGCCGAACTCAGGCTTCAGCCCGGGCACAAGGAGGAACTCTACCGCCAGATGCGGGAGTACCAGGCCTGCCGGCTGGAAAAGCAGCCCCTCACCTACCCTTCGGCCGGTTCCTTCTTCAAGCGGCCTGCCGGGCTGTTCGCGGGAAAGCTCATTGAAGAGGCAGGGCTCAAGGGGCTGACCGTGGGCAAGGCCCAGGTGAGCGGGAAGCACGCAGGCTTCCTCATCAACCTGGGAGGCGCCACCACGGCGGACTTCCTGGCCCTCAAGAGCGAGGTCCAGCGCCGGGTGATGGCGGCCTCAGGCGTGATGCTGGAACCCGAGGTGCGCATCATCCCGGAGGAGGCCGGCAAGTGAGTTTCACCCAGGAGGTCAAAGCCGAGCTGGTGGGCATTCCGCAGGACAGGGAGTGCTGTGCCCGGGCGGAACTGGCAGCCCTCACCCGGGGGGCCTCCTTCCTGAATGTGTCAGGCGGCCGGGGTTTTTCCCTGCGCTACCGGACAGAAAACCCGGCGGTTCTGCGCCGCATCCTGGTGCTCCTGAAGGCAGGCGGAGCCATTGAGGACAAGCCCAGGCTGCTGGTACAAAGGCGTTTTGGGTCACGCAGGCTCTATATCCTGGCGCTCTCCCATGCGGACAGCCGCCGGGCGCTGAAGGACCAGGGGATGTTGGCCGAGGATGAGCAGGGGGAGGAGATGTTCCGCCCCCCTTCCCGCCAGGTGACCAGGCGCAGCTGCTGCCGCCGGGCCTATGTCAGGGGCGCGTTTCTGGCTTCCGGCTTTATCGCCGATCCCCGCGGGCGCTACCATGCGGAGTGGGTGCTGCCGGATGAGGCGCAGGCCCGCCACCTGCAGAGGGTTCTGGGCCACCTGGGCCTGATGGGTCGGGTCAGCCAGCGGCGCGGGCAGGGCGTGCTTTACCTGAAAGAAGGCGACGAGCTGTCCGAGCTGTTAAAACTCATGGAAGCTTTCCGGGCGGTGATGTCCTTTGAGAACCAGCGCGCGGAAAAGAGCCTGAAAGCGCATGCCATCCGCGCTTTCAACTGCGACCAGGGCAACCTGGGGCGGCAGCTGGCGGCGGGGAGCCTGCAGACGGCTGCCATTGAAAAGATCTCACTGGCGCGTGGGCTGGGTTCACTCCCCCGGGCTTTGGAGAACCTGGCCCGGCTGCGCCTGGCCAGGCCGGAGGCTTCGCTGGAAGAACTGGGGAAGATGCTCATCCCCCCTTTGGGCAAGTCCGGTGTGCAGCACCGCATGCGAAGGCTTGTCCAGCTGGCTGAGGATATGGGGGACGAAGATGTGCGTGAATAATAAAGAAAGGCGGTGTTTCCATGATCACCCGGCAGGTTGTCCTGGGCGGGGAACTGCCGTTTTCCGCCACGCGGCTCAGGCTCCTGGCTGATACAGCCAGCAGCTACCGCGCGCGCGTCCTGATCAAGCAGGGCCCCAACACCTATAACGGCAAGTCCCTTCTGGGCCTGTTGGCCCTGGCCCGCACCCGTCAAAGGGAGATCACCGTGCTGGTGGAGGGCGAGGAGGAAGGAAGGGCGGCAAGCCATCTGTGCGCGCTGTTTGCCGGTGAAAAACCATCCGCTCAGGCTTAAGGTTGCCCTGGGACCTCAAATATGGCAAATCCGTTGACACTTTGTCATATTCCTGTTATAAATGAGGCAGAATCCAGGCATCAAGCGCGCGTCGTGCGAAAGGATGATCACAATGTCGAACACAAAGAAGGCTGATCCCTACCGCAGGCTGCTGAAATGGACCATCATCCTGCTGGTGCTGCTGGCGCTTCTGGCCACAGCCTATGTTTTGATGGATAAATACCAGCAGGGGGAGCGGGACCGGGCAGCCCTGAGGATCGAAGAAGAAAACCAGGCCTTGATTGAGGACTATAACCAGCGCCTGGCGGCGTTCCGGGAGAGCCACCAGACGACCGGCGAGGTACGCGCCTGGCCCGCGCCAAAGGAGAGCGGCTGGGATGTGCTGGATGTGAGCGATTTCCCCGTTGCGGCTGAAAAGGAGGCGGCGGTCACCCGGGAAGAACTGCTTCTGGGCGGCTTGCTTTTGGTCAACCGCTGGCACGCCATGCCGGCGGACTTCACCCTGGCGGAGCCCCAGCTGAAGTCCATCGGGACGGAGACCAGCTTCCGCGTGGGAGTCACCAACCGGGAGGTCCAGTTGCTGGCGCCCGTGATCACAGCGCTGGATGCCATGATCGGCGCGGCCAAGGAAGCGGGGTTTGAAAGCTATATTGTCCGCCAGGGCTACCGCACCGCCCAGGAGCAGACGGCGCTGTGGGACCAGGAAGTGGCCCTGTACACCGACCGCTATGCGGGTGACACCCTGATTGAAAGGGCCCGGCAGCGGGTGGCCTTTCCCGGCACCAGCGACTATCACACCGGCATGTCCGTGTTCATGGATGTTTACAACCGCAATGATTCCGCGCTCAACGCCATGGCTTTCCAGACCACCGAGCAAGCCCGGTGGCTCAATGAGCACAGCCCGGAATACGGCTTTATCTTCCGTTTCCCCACCCAGGGCTATCCTATGCCGGACACCGTGGACAAGTCCCACAAGACAGGCATTGACCTGAGCAATATGGATGTCTACCGTTATGTCAGCGTGCCCCACGCCATGACCATGAAGGCCCTGGGCTTTTGCCTTGAGGAATACATCGATTACCTTATCGCCCATCCCCACATCGCTGTGTATCAGGACGGTGAACTGAAGTATGAAATCTACCGCGTGGCGGGCGGCAATGGGGACACCCAGATCGGGCTGACCTCCGGCGCCAGGGAATATGTCGCCTCCACCGACAATATGAATGGCCTGGTGGTGGCGATGGTTTACTGATGCAAGCGAAAAGAGGAACCCCCTGACCGATGCCCCGCCCGGCATGGCCGTGCGATCCGGGTTCACCTGATGGGTCCTGCCTCTGAAACTCCCGTTGACAGCCTGTGATGACTGGAAAACCGGCCGCGTAGCTTGCGGCCGGTTTTCGCTTGCGGTTCCGGCCTGCTCCTCAAGGCCGGAATAATGTGGTATAATCTGATTGTAAAAGGAGGTGTTGCTGCATGCGCGCCAAACCAGTCAGGCTGACTGTCACCGGGATTGCCTACAATCGAAACGAGGAAGACGAGGCCATGCGGCTGACCACTTTCGGAACCTTGTCAGGAAACCCCAAGCAATGGAAGCTGCGCTATACCGAGCGCCAGGCTGACAGCCAGGAAAAACATGACATCACCATGACCATGGGAGAGGGCGTTGTTACCATGGCGCGCAAAGGCGCTTTTGGCAGCGACCTGGTGTTCCAGCAGGGGCACCGTTATGAGGGCAGTTACCGCACGCCCTACGGCGACCTGGCCATGGGCATTTACCCCACAGAGGTGGATTACAAGGTGAGTGATGACGGCGTGGGGGAAGTGAACCTGCGCTACCAGCTGGACATCCAGGGCCGCTATACCTCCGTCCACAAGCTGGACATCGCCTTTGAGGCCTCCCAGAAGGATGGCCGGGCTTGATGCGGACGCGCTGAACCTCAAAGCCCTTCTTGCGGGGCAGGGTTTTGTGCGCCGTGCAAAAAAAAGCCGGGCGCTCTATATCACAGATGCGCCCCGCCGGATGGGCCCGGCTGCCTGGGAGGGTGCCCGGACCCGGCTGAACCTGGCCGGATACCCCCACGAGCTTAAGAATGGCCTGGCTTGCATAAGCTGGGATTATCCCAGGAGCCTGGCCTTCAGCCAGGCCCTTTTGGCCCCGGAGGGCTGGGCGGAGAGGGAGGGCAGCCTGAGCGGCTTCTGCCGGATCCTGGCCCGGCACCCAGGGGCTTTCACCCAAGAGATGCTCCCCGGATTCCTTCATTGCCTTGGCCTTTGGGATCGGGGGGAGGAAAACAGCCTGCGCAGGGCGGCCGAAGTGGCTTTGGCCGATGCCCTGAGGAAATCGCTGCCCCTTCCCGCCTATCTTTTGCCCCTGCTCCTGAACCCCGTTGAAAGGAGAGCGCCATGCTGATCACCTATCACGGCCACGCTGAGTTCCTGCTGGAAACCGCCAATGGCCGGAGGATCCTGTTTGACCCCTATGACGAGAAGGCCGGCTACCCCATGAAGCGGGTCAGGGCGGATGCGGTGCTGGTCTCCCACCATCATTTTGACCATGACTATGTGGACAAAGTGGACGGAAAGCCCGTGGTGATCGACCAGAAGGGTGCCCACAAGCTCCTTGAGGGCGTCAGGGTGACCGGTTTCCCCTCGTTTCACGATGACAAAAAGGGGGCCCAGCGCGGGCAAATCCTGTGCCATCTGGTGGAGGCCGATGGGCTGAAAGTGGCCCATCTGGGCGACCTGGGTATCGTGCCGGACGAGGGGCTGAAAAGCAGCCTGTTCATGCCTGACATTCTCTTCATCCCCGTGGGCGGCTTCTTCACCATCGATGCCGCCCAGGCCAGGGAAACCATTGATCTCCTGAAGCCCCGGGTGGCCATCCCCATGCATTACCGGAATGACAAGGGTGGTTTTGACAGGATCAGCACCCTGGCCCCTTTCCTGGACGCCATGAAACCCTTGCAGGCGTCCTTTCAGCCCATCCTCAGGGTGACCCAGGGGGACTTGAGCCAGCAACCCAGGCTGGTGGTACTGGACATCCAGCCGGAGGTGCCGCGTGCAGATTCCTGATCCGCAGCAGGGAAAAGGGCGCAGGCCCGGGGGGATCCGCCTCTGGCGCCTGGGACAGAAACGCGTGCCGTATTATGGGCTGGTGATTGCCTTTGTCGCCATCCTGCTCATGGGCTGGATATGGTCCGAAAACTATAACCATGAAATCGATCGGCTGAAGGCGTCCATCGAGATGGCCAACGAGCAGGTGTTCGCCAGGGAGCGGGAAAACCTCAAGCTGGACGAGCGGGTGCGCCTGGCAGCCAGCGACAACTTTATCGCCAATGAGGCCCGAACCAAGTACGGCTATATCTTTCCGGGGGAGATCCGCTTTGTGGTGACCAATCCGGAGGTGCTGGGGCTGCCCGCCGCTTCCCCGGCACCATGAGCATGGCCTTGTCCCGCGCGGGTGTTATCATCATCGGGTCCAACTCCACCCGGATGCTCACCGCCGGCCTTGACGCCGGGCTTTCAGGCCCCGTCTCCGGGCGCCTGGAAACCCGGCTTTTTCTGGCTTTGGGAGAGGGTAGGCGTTTGGGGCTGGAAGCCATCCAGAGGGCCTGCCGGGATGTGGCGGAACTCTACCGGCAGGCGCAGGAGGCCGGGGCTGACAGGACATGGCTGCTTGCCACATCCGCCGTCCGGGAAAGCGAAAACGGCAAAGACCTGGCCTTGGCGCTCCTTCAGCAGACGGGGCTGGCCCTTCAGGTGCTCACGGGCGAGGAGGAGGCGGCCTGCTCCTTCTGGGGCGCGGTGCATCCTTTTCCCCGGCATGAGATGGCCGGCGTGGTGGACATTGGAGGCGGTTCCACGGAGATTGCCCTGGGCCGGCCCGGGGAAATGCCCCTGGCCCACAGCCTGCCGGTGGGGGCTTCCCGGCTTTACGCCGCCCAGCCCGTCAACAGCCCGGAGGAGGCAGAGACGGCAATCGCCATCGCCCTTCAAGCCGCCCGGGAGGGTGTGGATCAATTGGCGCAAAAAACCCTTGCCCTGGATTCCCGCCACTGGGATGACCCTGCCCGCTGGCTGCTGGTAGGCGGGACGGGAACGGCGCTGATCAGCCTGCTTGAAGGCAGCCCCGGCCTGCGGGGGAGGGAGGACAGGGCCTTCAGCCGGGAGGAGGTGCTGTCCGCCCTGCATGCCCTCGCGATGCTTCCTCCCCGGGCACGTACCGCACTCCCCGGCATGACGCCGGGGCGGGAGCACATCCTGCCCACCGGCCTGGCTGTGCTGGCTGCCCTGATGGAGGCGCTGAGCCTTGGGCAGATGATCGCCACCAGCCGCAACAACACCGATGGGGTGCTCTGGCGCCTGGCAAACCAGGGGCACCTTCGGATGGCGTGAAAGCGCTGTTTCTGTGCCTTGGCTCAAGAAAAGGAGGTTTCCCTTGCGAAAAACGCGATGCCTGTCCCTGATCCTCTGCCTGTGCCTCATGGCTGTATCCCTGCCCGTTATGGCCCGGGTCCAGCTTCAGGGCTATTCCGGCGGCTACCAGTATGTCACCTTTGGCAGCTATCCCCAAACGGCGCAAGGAGAAAAACGGCCGATCCTCTGGCGGGTGCTGTGGGCCGGGCCCGGGAGGGCCTATCTGCTCAGCGACAGAATATTGGATGTGAAGCGCATAGACGGCGACCAGTGGCAGTATCAGGGCTGGCCATCCAGCGAACTCAACGCCTGGCTGCAGACGGCGTTCATCGACACGGCCTTCACCGAAAAGGAACAGGCGGCGCTGGCTGAAGAAGAAGGCCTGGGGCGGGCCAGCCTGCCCAGTTCTGATGACCTCAAAAACCAGGACTTTGGTTTCGCCAGCGACAGGAGCCGCTATTTTTACGGCACAGACTACGCCTTCTCCCAGGGGCTGTACAGCTACACCCGGGGGAAACACAGCCCCGTCTTCACCCGAACGATTTCCGGCCGCGCCCACGCCCACCGTGCCACCAAGGTGGATGGCTCGATCGGTTTCATCGGCGTGGAATCAGACGACCTGGGACTGCTCCCCGTGATATGGCTTGATGTGGACAAGGTCCAGGCACTGTCCGGCAGCGGCCTGGAACACGATCCGCTGGTGCTGGTGCCGTTGGCGGAATAATGCGCGCTGGAGGCTTAGCGGTAATGTTCATCATGAAATGCGGGAGTGCGGGTGAAGGGCTGAACTGGGAAGTTCGGTGGCGAAAAAGGGTGGATGGTTTTTTTATGGGCATCCAATTCTCCGACTGGCTTGTGAACGCTTATGCTATCCCGCAAGCTTAATATGCGGCAACAGGGTATGTCTGAAGATGATTCGACTGGATAATGAGGAAGGCAGCAAGTAGCGGCCAGCGGCCGAGCTACTGCCGGCCCAATGGTTTTTTCTGAATATGCCTGCAAATCCTGGCAGCGTTAAAGTCGATCGCTGTACATGATATACAGGCTTTCTCCATCCGTCAGCATGGCTTTGGGTTGATTGTATAGCATACTCACTGTCTGAATGCTGTCAACAAAGGGTTTCATACGGTTGTCCTCCAAGGGAGAAAATTGCGCAAGTTTCTTCTGGAGAGATGTTTCATTACCGTCGCGTAGGGATTGGCCAGTGTTGACAAGAAACTCATCCACGGGCCCCTCCTTCAGGAAGGGAACGGAGGCGATGGCAGTACCCAGCGCCTTTGCCATATTGCCCATACCGCCACGGAACTTGACATCCAGGGAGCTTTGATAGTAGTTCTCAATTTGTGTGTGGCATTGCTGATACAGTTCCCTATAGCGGTTTTCGTGATTCTTTATTCTTTGCGCTGCTGAATCCAGCATGGCGGTATCAAAGGCTTTATGCAGCATGATGTCCAGATAGGAAGAGAAAGAGTATAGATAGCAGGCGAGTTGATACTCATAGAACTCGCCCATGATGGCATCCAGCATCCCCTGGGCTTGCTGCGCTATATGAAGAAGTTTCTGCTCGCTTAGCTCTTTGGCAATCCTTTCCTGATAAAAAAGAATGTCCTGCTGGGCCTCCCGCTTGATTGTCTGCACCTCAATGTTGCGCAGGCGAAGGAAGGCTTCGTTATCCGGATGTTTTTTATAGTCCTCCAGAATCTCCCCCAACGCGTTGAGATTTCCTCGTTGTTTGGATTGCTTGTCCAGCTTGAGGAATTGCAGAATGTCCGCGGCTAATTTCTGCAATTCCTCAAGCTGTTTTTCAATGCTCATCAAAGCGGCCGCAACCAACATGGTCATGGGGTCAAAAGGGATTGTGGTCACGGAAGTGCTGTTGACTGGCAGCCCGCCTTCAAGCGCTTTAAAGCGCATCCGTCCAGCAATGACATGCTTTCCCTGTTCATTGACCTGCATGATGTTGCCGACAGTTCCCAGCTCGTTTTGGCGCAAGTATCCCATTACACTCTTTGGGTTGATGCCTACAAACAGGGTTTCTTTTGTTGCGATGTTATGGGTCACGGTTTCCACGATAGAGCGGGTGGAGGCGGGCAATTGGGAAAATGCGGTACCAACAGCTGCTATGCCAATCAATGGTATCTTCCGGTATTTATTGATTTCCACTTCAGCCCGACGATAGACTGGGAAAAAATCACTCAGATGCGCGGATGGGCTTGCCGGTTCAGACTTAATCTGAACGGCTTGATTTTTCTGACCGGTGAAGATGTTCAGCATTTTCTTCAGTGGGGAGCCCCCCTTTTGCATATGCAATACTCACTCTTTGGATTCTGCGATTCTGCCTTGCAGATCACGCCACTGATGATATCCATCGATATCTGTTTTTATAAGTTGCCAGCATGCAGTAACAATGACGGAATCATCCAGATGCCCAACACCGGGTATTATGTCCGGGACAAGGTCTACTGGAGAAAGAAAGTATATCAGCGCACTCATGGCAGCAATGATCGACCCCAAAGGTATGTCCTGAATGTTTTTTGGCGACTTAGCTATTCACAAGTGAAACCAGAACCGAAACATCACCCAATACTCCTCCGACTACCGGGATTGTGCATAGTTTACTCTCCAATCTTTCCAAAAATGATCAAAATTGTCTTGGCTTTTCAAAATCTGGCGAGCTTTCTCATAGCCTTTTTCCATCCCACTTCTTGCTTGTTGATCAGTCATGTTATGCATGGCTTTTTTCGCGTTGACGGATTATTAGTTAGTGCCTCAATGGTTGAAAGGATATCATTATATTGAAACGGTTGCAAGGAAACGCTGGATTTCCTTTGAATTTTTTGAACAGGGCACTATGAAATACAGGGGTGCTCGAATTATTGCAGCCCGTATCAAAAACTGCCCCCAGCGGGAGCTGGAGGCAGTTGCTGTCATATCAGTTTTTCGAAGGATTCACAAGGTAGTTTCCGGCAATTATCATCGCGGGACAAGGGCGTCCTTCCCCCCCATATAAGGCCTGAGCGCCACCGGGATGGCCACCGAGCCATCCGCCTTCAGGTTGTTTTCCAGGAAAGCGATGAGCATCCGGGGCGGGGCCACGACGGTGTTGTTGAGCGTGTGGGGCAGGAATTTCCTGCCGCCCTCTCCCTTCACCCTGATCTGAAGGCGCCTGGCCTGGGCGTCCCCCAGGTTGGAGCAGCTGCCCACTTCGAAATACTTCTGCTGCCGGGGACTCCAGGCTTCCACATCGCAGCTGATGACCTTCAGGTCCGCCAAATCCCCCGTGCAGCAGGCCAGGGTCCTGACGGGGATGTCCAGCGTGCGGAAATAATCCACGGTGTTCTGCCACAGCTTTTCATACCACATCATGCTCTCATCAGGATGGCAGAGGACAATCATCTCCTGCTTTTCAAACTGGTGGATGCGGTACACCCCCCGCTCCTCAATGCCGTGGGCGCCCACTTCTTTCCTGAAGCAGGGGGAATAGCTGGTCAGCGCCTGGGGCAGTTCGTTCTCCTCCAGGAGGGTGCCGATGAACTTGCCGATCATGGAGTGTTCGCTGGTGCCGATCAGGTAGAGGTCTTCACCCTCAATTTTGTACATCATGTTTTCCATCTCAGCAAAGCTCATGACGCCGGCCACCACCTCGCTGCGGATCATGAAAGGCGGGATATAGTAGGTGAAGCCCCGGTCGATCATAAAGTCCCGGGCGTAGGAGAGCACGGCCGAGTGGAGGCGGGCGATGTCCCCCTTAAGGTAGTAAAAGCCATTGCCGCTGGTCTTCCGGGCGGCATCCAGGTCGATCCCGCCAAAGCGCTCCAAGATGTCCACATGATAGGGCACCTCAAAATCGGGTACCAGGGGCTCCCCAAAGCGCGCCATCTCCACGTTTTCGCTGTCATCCTTCCCCAGCGGCACGGAAGGGGCCATCATCTGGGGGATCTGGAGCATGATCTCCCTTAAAGCCCCCGCGTATTCCGCCTCCTTCTTCTCAAGGCCGGCCAGCTCCTCCTGCAGGGCTTTCACCTGTTTTTTGGCTTCCTCCGCCTCCGTTTTCCGCCCCTGTTTCATCAGGGCACCGATCTGCTTGGAGAGGGTGTTGCGCTGGCTGCGGAGGTAGTCCGCGCGCTGGAGCGCCTCCCGGTTTAACCGGTCCAGTTCTTTTGCCTCATCCACCAGGGCCAGCCTGTGATCCTGGAATTTGCGGCGGATGTTGTCCTTGACCAACGCAGGGTTCTCCCGGATGAGGGTGATATCAATCATGTCGTTTCCTCCTCAGGAATTTTATTTCGCCTATGGGTGAAAAAGAAAAAGCCCCGATTCCCCATGGGGCGGAAGGCTCCGCGGTGCCACCCAACTTGCCGGTTTCGGCCGCTCACTGCGCTTTAAGGGGCGCGCCCCGGATGCTTTAGGCATCCCCGCTCCCGGGCGGAAGGCTGTGGCCGCTGCCGCCTCTCACCCTCCGGCGGCTCTCTGAAAGCAGTTTTCCAGCAGTTTCCCGTTCATTGCGACGGTGCAATCTTAGCATAATGGCCGGCCCGGCGCAAGAATGTTCCGTCCAGCCAAAAACTGGCAGCGAATCTTTGGCAGGCATTAAATTGAAGGGCCCATTGGCATGGAAAGGGATTCCTCCGAACCTGGGGCAATTGCCCTGAAGCTGCCGGAATCAAAGCAATAGTCTGCCCCTATTCATCTGCTCGGTTGCCGCCACCATCGTCATCGGGCCTCTGATGCTCAGCGGCTTGGAACCGGTGCTGATCGCGATGCCCGCGCTCCCCATCCCTTGTTCAACCCCAAAGCAAAAAAAACCGCGCGGCTTTGGCTGCGCGGCGTTTTGATGCCTCCGGCGTTACAGCGGGTTTTCCGCGTCCTGGCCCTGAAGCAATTTGGTCATCATCCAGCCTGTTTTGCCGTCCACCCACACCTGGGTCCAGTATTCGCCATACCTGAGCACCCAGACCTGGGTGCCGTTGGGGTAGAGGCCCTGGGTATCAGAGGACGTGGTTGCCCGCTGCCTCAGGTGCGC
>Ga0123335_1003401_pt1 | contig 22130 bp, 24 predicted proteins | sample BiotimSIPDNA_2_FD_89707 | JGI IMG/M metagenome (GOLD analysis project Ga0123335, IMG submission 89707) | Anaerobic biogas reactor microbial communites from Washington, USA - Biogas_R2 time_0 SIP DNA | ecosystem: Engineered > Bioreactor > Anaerobic > Unclassified | place: Washington, USA...
CTGGCTCTGTCCCTAAAAGTCCTTGTAATATTTGTCACGGGCAGGGAAGAATAAAGGAAAAAGTAAACCTGGAAATTGACATTCCCGCGGGAGTTGATAATGGCCAAGTATTAAGATTTGATCATCAGGGCGATGCCGGGTTTCGTGGCCAATCGGCGGGTGATCTTTATTTGAAAATAATTATCAAGCAAAATGATCAGTTTGCTCGACAGGGAGACGATTTAATAAGTGTTTTACCAATCACCTTTTCACAAGCAGCTCTAGGAGATGTTGTAAAGTTTAATACTTTATCTAAAGAAGAGATAAAAGTTGATATTCCGAGCGGTACAGAATCCGGTCAAGTGGTTAAAGTCAGAAATAAAGGAATTCCTCATTATGGCCGACTGGGACGAGGTGACTTATATATCCGTTTGCAAATTGCCACACCGAAACGTTTGACCAAAGAGCAAAAAGATCTTTTAAAAAAGTTGCAAAAAGAAGGTTTATAGCCTAAAATCTACCCAGGGTCCGTAACTCAATGGTAGAGTAACTGCCTTTTAAGCAGTAAGTTGTGCGTTCGAGTCGCACCGGACCCACCTTTAATTTTTTGGTTCCTGATGACAAACTTTACATCAACTGAAAAGTCTCAAAGACCCTGGGGGTTCTTTATTTTTGGTCTAGTCATAGGCATTATTCTTTTGGGTACTTTTGTGTTTCAGACCAGAGATCTGTTTTGCGGGCCAAATATTGTTCCGCCTGAAGAAATTGATTTGTCTACTTTTTGGGAAACCTGGAACTATCTGGAGGAAAACTACATGGATGCGGAAGAAATGGATCAGAGACAAATGATTTATGGAGCGATTTCGGGAATGGTTAATTCTTTAGGAGATCCTCACACTTCGTTCTTTGATCCTCAAGAATCTCTTAGATTTCAAGAAGATCTTTCTGGGGAAATTGAGGGAGTTGGAATGGAGGTTGGTTTAAGAAATGGAGCGATTACAGTTATTGCTCCGCTGAAGGAAACGCCAGCTGCAAGAGCTGGATTAAGGGCGGGTGATCAAATTATTAAAATTGATCAAGAGGCAACTTACAACATGAGTCTTGATGAAGCGGTCCGGATGATTCGTGGGCCTCGAGGAACTGAAGTAATTTTAACAATTTGGCGTCCAGAAGATTTAGAAGAGAAAGACTTTACCCTGATTCGAGACAAGATTCAGATTCCTGCAGTTGAATGGAAACTGATTGACGACAATATCGCTCATCTTCAAATTTATCATTTTCATCAAGGATTAAGTGCTGATTTCCAAAAGGTAGCAGCCGCAATTATTAAAAGTCCAGCTGAAGGGATAATTGTCGATTTACGCAATAATCCCGGTGGCTATCTTGATGTGGCTATCGATGTCGCTGGCTGGTTTTTACCGATGGGTCAATTGGTGGCGATTGAAGAATTTGCTTCAGGGGAGCGCCAAGAGTTTTATGCTTACGGTAATGCCAAGCTTGCTCCTTACCCTACTTTAATTCTGGTTAATCCTGGGAGCGCTTCAGGGTCTGAAATATTAGCCGGAGCTTTAAGAGACAATCGAAATTTAAGAATCGTTGGCGAAAAGTCTTTCGGCAAAGGTTCGGTTCAACAAACTTTTCCCCTTCAAGACGGTTCGATGGTTAAAATTACAATTGCCAAGTGGTTAACCCCAGATGGCCATTTAATTGACGGCGTGGGCTTAGAGCCCGATATTACCGTGGAGCTTGATTTGGATAAATATTTAGAGCTTGATGAGGATACACAACTTGATAAAGCAGTTGAATTATTAAAAGATATTATTAAATAATTATGAAAGTTATTCTTAAAAAGGATATTGCTAAAATTGGTCTGAAAGGAGAAGTTAAAGAGGTTTCCGGAGGTTATGCCAGAAATTATCTTTTTCCGAAGGGTCTAGCCGATCCAGCGACTAAAGGCAATTTGGCTCAACTCCAACATTTACAAGAAATTCGAGCTAAGGTTAAAGAAAAAGAAGAAGCCGAAGCTCGTCAATGGGTTAAGAGCTTGGCCGGTAAAACATTCAACCTTGAGGTTGAAGTAGGGGAGAGGGGTCAACTTTTTGAATCAATTGATGCAACTAAGATTGCTCATCTATTGACAGAAGAAGGTTTTTCTGTTGAAAAAAACCAGGTTCTAATCGAGAAACCGATTAAGGAACTGGGTGATTTTCAGGTTGAGATTAAATTAACTCCGGAAATAATAGCTAAAACTAAGATTAAGGTTAGCGCACATTCAAAACTTTGATTAAGCGTTGACGTCCGTCGAATCCAGTCTTACGACGCGTTTGAAACTCTAGGATGCCGTCTTTAATTGCGTAGAGTGTATCATCTCGGCCTATTTTTACATTTTGACCGGGTACGAATTTAGTTCCGCGTTGCCGGACTAAGATCATTCCGGTTTTGACTGTTTGTCCGCCAAAAATCTTCACTCCTAGCCTTTGAGACTGTGAGTCACGATTATTACCGGTTGCTTTTTTAGAAGTTTTCTTTGACATATTTCTACAATAACGATCCAATTATAGTTTAATCATTGACTTTTGTCTAGTTAGCAATGAAAGAAGAAAATCGATTTTCATTTTCAACCAAGATTAAATTTGATTCTGATAAGCTCAAGATCGGTGTTTTAATCTTTCTTCTGTTTGTTTTATCTTTTGGATTAGGCTATTTAACGGCCTGTTATCAGAAGCAAGAATCCTTAGAACTAATCGAGGGGTTTCAATCTACTGATCGCTGATTTTAGCTCCTCCGTGAAAACGGCGATGCAGATCACGTAAACGCTTATTGGTAACGTGAGTATAGATTTGAGTAGTCGATATATTTTGGTGTCCCAAAAATTCTTGAACGGTTCTTAAATCTGCTCCTTGATTAAGTAAATCAGTAGCAAAAGAATGCCTTAAGGTATGAGGTGTAGTGCTGGCGGGCAGGCCAACCATTAAGGCATATTTTTTAATAATTTGTTCGATTGAGCGAGCACTTAGGCGGTTACTGGTTTTTTTAGGAGATCTAAAATTAAGGAAGAGGGGAGAGCCATGGTCTCCGGGACCAGCCAACCGATCTCGAGATTCTAGATATCGCTTTAACCACCGAACAGATCGTTGAGATAAATAGACTGTTCGAGGATAACTGCCTTTACCAACGATACTCAGTTCAATTGCTTCATTTAATTGACTGTCTTTAAACTGTTGACGATCTAAAGCGACTAATTCACTAATTCTCAAACCGGTTGAAAAAAACACTTCCATTATTGTTCGATCCCGGAGGCCAATAAAGGTGCTAGTGTTAGGAGCTTGAAGCAACTTAGCTACTTGTTCCAACTTTAGGAAATTAACTTTCTTTTCTTTTTTTTGCTTAGCTAGCTCAACTTTTTCCGCCGGGAGAGATTTAATGTCTCGAGCCGCGAAAAAATTAAACAGAGACCGTAAAGCAATGAGATAATAGTTCTGAGTGGTTTTTTTTAGAGGTTGTTTATTCTGGTTGCTGCTAGCGCGAGCCAAGAAGACTCGATATTTCCAAATATGATCAGAGTCAATCTGATGGGGTTTTAGGTTTTGTAGATTATTATCTATTAACCATTGAATAAATTTTTTCAGAAAGCGATCATAATTTTCCTGAGTCTTGTTTGACAAACCCTTTTCAACGTCAATCCAGTCTAAAAAGTCTGGAACGTGTTCAATAATGGTTTTAGAACTTTCTTGCATATCTTAGTTCGGTTAATCTACATTATGCGAACTTTAATCTTTACTGACAGATTACTTCCCTCGTTCAATTTTGTCAAACAATAAATTCCGAGAAATCTCTCAGCTAGACATTAGAGAAGTTTGGAAGCTTTCTCGAGTCGCTCGAGAGTTTTTTGGGCACCCAAGACATAGGCGACATCAAAGGGACTCGCTGAATTTTCTTTTCCAGTTAGGGCTGCTCGTACTGGCCAGAGAATTGTTCCCCGGTCCCCTATCTCGTCAGCAGCCTGAATAAGGGCTTCATTTATCTTTTCCAGGCTCCAGTCCCTTTTCAGGTTAGAAAGACCCTTAATCGCGCGATTAAGGGCGTTCTTGATCTCTTTTTTATCCTTATCCTTCCAAATTAACAGTTCTGGCTGATATTTAAGCTCTTTTTTGAAGAAATAATCGACTAGCTCGGGAATTTCAGAAACAACTTTTAATCTTTCCTGATAAAGACCGATAATTTTTTCCAAGTAGCCTAAAGAGACAATTTCTTTGGTCTCTTTAATTTGATACTTTTTGGAGCCATTCGGAACTTCTACTAAATAGTTGTTCTTGATTAGGTAAGGAATACACATCCTTGTCAATACCGGTAGTGATTCTTGTCGGATGTAATATCCATTCATCCAAGTTAGTCTTTTAGAGTCAAAAATGCCTCCTGACCGCTGAACTTTCTCTAAGGTAAATCTATCAATTAATTCCTCTAAAGAATATATTTCTCGGTCAGCTCCTTCATTCCAGCCGAGTAAAATAATAAAGTTCATTAGTGCTTGTGGCAGATAACCCTGATTTCGATAGTCGCTCACAGCAACCACCTCTTCCCTCTTGCTCAATTTTCGACGATTTGGACTTAAAACAAGTGGCAAATGAGCGTACTCAGGTTGAGGCAGATCTAGGGCTTTAGCAATTAAAATCTGCTTAGGGGTATTGGAAATATGATCCGCTCCTCGAATAACGTGACTGATCTTCATCAAAAAGTCATCAATAACCACTGCTAGGTTATAGAGAGGCTCATCTAAGTTCTTGGCAATAATAAAATCACCCAGCTCAGAAGTGTTGAAATCAGTTTTTCCACAAATTTGATCCTTAAAAGAAACTATTTGATCAGTTGGTGTTTTTAATCTAATAACGGCCGGTTCGCCTTTTTTCACTCGTTGACTTGCCTCTTCGGGGTCAATTTGGCGACAGTGACCAGTATAACGAGGCGGCTCTCCGATACTAGCTTGATACTCTTTTTGTGCAGTTAGATCTTCTTTGGTGCAAAAACAATAATAAGCTTTTTCTTCTTTGAGTAGACGCTCGATGTATGGTCGATACAATTCAATTCTTTGGCTTTGGCGATAAGGAGCAAAAGGCCCACCTTTATCGGGACCTTCATCCCAGTTTAAACCTAGCCAAGCCAAGTTCTCTAATATGTCCTTTTCCCATTTTTTCTTCGATCGCTGACGGTCAGTGTCCTCAACTCTAAGGACAAAAGACCCTCGATTTTGACGAGCAAATAAGTAATTAAAGAGAGCGGTGCGGGCAGTGCCAATATGGAGTGGCCCCGTCGGCGACGGAGCGAGTCTTACTCGAGGACGATCAGGCGCTGATAATTCTAATTTCTGATCAATCATTTTAATAATAGATAACTGACTAAATATTCAGCGATGATTCGAGCGGATCGAGGGCGGCTAAATTTACGAGCCGCCTCTCCCCTTCTCTTCATCGCTTCAGGATTGTTAAAAGTATTTTGAACTGACTTTAAGAAAAAGTGAGGAGTAAAGTTATTCTCTTCAATTACCTGTGCTCCATAATCTTGAAAAACATAGGCATTTTTAATTTGATGGTTTGCAGCTGAATTAGCTAAGGGAATAATAATGCTCGGCTTGCCCAGAGCGGCAATTTCGAAAATAGTTCCAGATCCGGCTCGAGCAATGATTAAATCGGCGGCTTGATAAGCATTAATTGTCTCCCACTCTTCAAGAAAAGGATAAGGATGATAGGACCGCCAGAATTTTTGATCAACGGCAATTTTAGCCATTGTCCGAATCTGATCAAAATGCTTCTGACCACAATGATGAATAACCTCGAATTGTTCCAATAATGGTTGGAGAACCTCTAACACAACGCTATTAATCTGTTGTGCCCCCTGTGAGCCACCGAGAATCAAGATCACTGGTTTGTTAGACAAGATGCCTAAAGCCTTGCGACTGACCTCTTTTTCTCCTTCTAAAATATTGGTTCGGATGGGATTACCAACATTAATGTATCGTTTTTGACTATCTTTGGATGATGGGAATGAAGTAAACACTTCAAGAGCCCACCTGGCTCCAAAACGATTTGCTTTACCCATCACCATGTCTGATTCATGAATAAAGAGCGGAATCTGCATCAACAAGCTCCAAACTACAGTTGGGAAAGAGCCAAAACCGCCTTTACTAAACACCAGGTCGGGAGAAGTAAAGAAAAGGTAAAAAAAGGATAAAATAAAGCTAGCTGGAATGCGGAAAAAAATATCAACAATATTCCAAATTGAAAAATAACGCCTAATTTTTCCACCCAGAGTGGTCAACATCTTGACCCCTTCTTTCGGAAGATAAGACAGAGCTAAAGCGTCTCGTGGACCAATATAATAATAGACAAATCTATTATCTTGATCAATCTTTTTCATTTGGCGAATGATAGCGACTAACGGAAAGATATGTCCCCCGCTTCCTCCGCCGGTGAAAACAATCTTAAATTTTTTCTTTTTATTTCTTCGACGCATTTAATAAAAATCCTAATCCGATCAACTGAGCGGTTAAGGCTGATCCGCCATAGCTAATAAAAGGTAAAGGCATTCCAGTCAGAGGCATTAAGCCAACATTAGCCGCAATATGAACAAAAGCCTGGGCCACAATCCAAACGGTAACACCAACAATAACCAGCTGGCGAAATTGATCTTTCTGATTCAGAGCCAGGCGGATGCCCAACCATCCTAGTATTACAAAAAGAGTCACTAGAATAACTGCTCCAATAAAACCTGTCTCTTCAGCTATTATAGCAAAGATTGAATCGCTTATGGAGTGGGGTAAGAATCCAAACTTCTGCCGACTCAACCCCAGGCCCAATCCGGCTAAACCACCCGAGCCAATTGCATAAAGCATTTGTTTAAATTGATACCCCGCCGCGAGAGATGATTCTCCAGGATTTAAAAAGGTTTCCAGTCGGGCTAATCGATAATCAGAAAAGCGTGTTAACAACCAAAAAGATAATCCAACCAAGGAAAACAAGAGGCAGATATTTCCAAAAGGCATTCCGACGGCAATATAAATTGAGAAGCCGGTAATTACAATCACTCCTAAAGTGCTTAAGTCCGGCTGCAGAATCAACAAAACTCCAATCGTGAGCATTAATCCGAGGAAGATCAAGAATATCTTTCGGTATTGTTTTTTGTAAGCAAAAGTAGCTGCCAAATGAGCAAAATAAAGAATAAAAGCCATTTTTAGCAACTCTGCTGGTTGAAAGGAAATAGATCCAATTTGTAGCCAACGTCGACTACCCCCGAAGACTTGACCAAAGTAAGGGATTAAAAGCAAAACCATCAAAAGTAAATTAGCTCCAAATAGATAAGGAATTGTTTTGCGGAATCGATCAAGAGGCAACATGTAAGCGATAAATCCTAAAATCATTCCTGGTAAAACGCCATGCATCAATTGTTTTTTAAAATAGTAAAAACTATTTCCAAAACGCGTTAGAGCGCTGGGAGCAGAAGTAGTCGTTAAGAAAAAAAGGCCGATCGCCAGAAGAATCAAAGCGATAATAGCCACTCCCCAGCGAATATTATTTTGATCAACGGCTGTTTTGATCATAACGCTGCCCTATTTTTTGAGCCCATTCTCTAAAAGCATCTCCTCGAACTTGATAATTCTTAAAATTGCTAAAACTAGCCGAGGCTGGTGAAAGTAAGCAAGCTTTTTGAGGAGCGGTTAACTGAAAGGCCCACTCGATAGCCTCTTTCATAGTCGTCGTCTCTCTAATTTGGGGAAGGGGTTTCTTATTAAGCTCAGCTTCTTCTTTGATTAAATTAATTATTTGTTTACCCGTAACCGGAAAAGCAATTAAATTTGAAACTCCAGTTTTCAAAATTTCTTGAGCTAATTCTCGAAAATCACTCCCCTTCTCCGAACCACCAACAATTAAAGTATCAACCGGTTCGCCAATTGAACGAAGGGCGGAAATGGTAGCGGCCGGGATGGTGGCGGCTGAATCGTTGTAAAAAGATATATCATGCCATTGACCAACCAATTCGAGTCGGTGAGCAGGCGGTCTAAAAGTTGCCAGCCCTTGTTTAATCTGCTGATTACTGAGCTGATAAATTTTAGCTAAAATAACAGCTGGTATCATATTCAGTTTAATGGCTGGATGAAGACCCGCGACCTCTTTCCAGGTCAGAATTACTTCAATTTGACTATCCTCTGCCGATTGATAAATAAGCTGCTCGGACTCCCAGAAACAAACACTATTAGTCTTAGCTGATTGACTATAGGGTTTCTTAATCGCTTTAGAAAAAGAGGCAGCTTTAGTAACATTTGGATCCAGCTGATTATAAATTAGCAAATCGTCCGCTTCTTGATGAAGAACTAGATTTCCCTTCGCTTGATAGTAAAAATCTAGTCCTGGGAAATAATCAAGATGATCGGGCATTAGATTCAGAAAAATAGCTTGATGGGGACTGATTTTTAGGCCATCTAATTGATGAGATGACATTTCATAGACAAATAAATTCTCTGGGCGATCAGTCATCGACCAATTGTCCAAAGACGGCTGCCCCATGTTACCCACCAGAAAAACTTTCTGCTTCAATTGAAGCAGATGATGGATTAAAGCAGCCGTGGTGCTTTTTCCCTTAGTTCCGGTAATGCCAATAATCTGACGACGTGCTTTTTCTAAAAATATTTCGGTTTGGGAAGTAATTAGTGTTTCTGGACCAACTGTTCCGGCTTCCTTAATCTGGTAAAGAGAAATACCGGGTGATCGAATTACCACTTGATAGTTATTTATTGTCTTTAAGTAGTTCGGTCCAAGTAAAAATTCAACCCTCTTGTCGGTTTGAGAAACCTTTAACCAAAAATCGTTTAAATCATGAAGCTGATTCTGATCAGCTAGAACTAAATTCTTTTCTGGCCAAAAACGACGCAATAAGCGATAAGTCGATTCTCCTTCTCGACCCAGACCCAGAATTAATATTTTTTTATCAATAAATTTTTCAATCACGGTTAAGAATCTTTGGCTTGATGGATTGTCCTAAGCAGAGTTGGCTAATGGTCTGAATTTGATAAGGTTGGGCACTGAAATAAAATTGATGATCTGAACCAGTTTTAACTTTTGTTTCTAAGGTTGGGTTGTCAGCCAGAAAATTCTTTAATTCTCGAACAGTTGCTCGGGCTGGATCAACAATCGTTACCGCCGGTCCAATAATTTCCTGAATTAATTCTCTAATCAAAGGATAATGAGTGCAACCTAGTACCAGTACATCAACTTTAGCTTCAATCAGAGGCTTTAAGTACTCAGTTGTTATTTCACGAGTTCCAGGATGCCCAATCCAGTTTTCTTCAATAATCGGGACCAATAAAGGACATGGCTGAAGATATAATTCGATTGATTGCTGAAGCTCCTTAATTCTCCGTTGATAAATTTGGCTTTTAATCGTTCCGGGAGTGGCAATAACACCAATTCGACCACTTTGAGTTTGCCTGAGAGCCTCTTTAATGCCTGGAGTAATTACATTAAAAATAGGTTGACGAAATTGTGTTTTGACCAAATCAAAAGCCCAAGCTGAAGCTGTATGACAGGCAATAATTACCACTTCAGCGCCATGATCAAATAACCATCTAATGTTTTCTTCAGACCAGTGCTGAATTAATTCCGCCTGTTTAGTACCATACGGTAGACGGGCAGTATCTCCTAAATAAAGGATCTGATAGCCTGGTAATTGTTGCCAAACTTCTTTTACAACCGTCAATCCACCAAGGCCTGAGTCGAAAAGCCCGATCATCTTAGGCTAATAGTCTAATTGCTACTCCAATTAAAGCCATGACGGCTCCAATAATCCAAAATCGCATCGTTACTTTGTAATGAGGCCATCCTTTAGCTTCAAAGTGATGATGAATCGGAGCCGCTAAAAACAGTTTTCTCTTTTTAAATTTTTTGTAGGAAAGCTGAAGAATCACCGATCCTGATTCTAAAAAAAGTAAAAAGCCAATCACGGGCAGAACAATTAAAGAGTCGGTAAAAAATGTAATGACAGTTAAGGCGGCGCAGAGACCCATAACTCCAGTTTCTCCAAGGTAGAAACGAGCTGGTGGAATATTAAACCACAGAAAAGCTAAGGTTGCTCCAACGACGACTAAACAAAAAGCCGCTAATTGATATTGAAGGTTGAATAGAGAAATGACAGCAAAAGCACTAAAGATAACGGCAAAAGTACCACCGGCCAATCCGTCTAAGCCGTCAATAATGCTGCCGCTATAAGTAGCAATCATCGTGATAATGAAGATTGGAATTAGCCACCAACCAACAGAGAGTGCTCCAAAGCCAGGAATACCGATTGTAGTCACCCCGAGTTTAGCGTAAAACCACCAGCCTCCGATTAACCCGATTAAACCAACAATTGCGATTCGCCAAGAAAGCTTTAGTCCCCCGCCGATATATTTCCCCTGACCTCTAATTTGAAGCAAGTCGTCTGCTAAACCGAGCAAAGCAGCCGCCACTAGTGCAAAAAGCGGGAGCCATGTTTGAGAGCGATGAATAAAATTTAATTCTGATAAGAGTCCCCCATTAATTAGACTCAGCAAATAAAAGATAGTAGCGACTAACAAAGGAACCATCCAGACAATGAGACCGCCGACTCGCGGAACTCGGGTTCCCTCTCCTCCGTGAAATTTAGTGAAAACCTTAAGCTTATGACCATCAATACTTTTATCTTTTTCTTTTTTTCGCCAAAGCTGATGCCGATACATAAAATCGGTAAACTTGGGAATAATAGCTAAAGCAAAAACAAAAGAAAAAGCTCCTAGACTAAAAGCTCGAATAACTTGCCAAATAATATATGAATCAACCTCAAAGACCATAATTAAATGAATAAAGATAAGCTTCAGGAATCCATTCGACTACTCTTTTAGTGTCTTCGAATCGATGATCTGAGCCTAGTACAACCACTATTAAATAATTTTCTTCGGTTGGCTTTTGAAAAACTGAAACGAGGCATTCACCGGCCGATGGTAGATAGCCGGTCTTGCTCCCGACTAAATTATTGTATTCTCCCAATAACTGATTATTGTTAACGGCTCGATAATAAAAAGCTCCTGTCCCGTCATATATTGCATAATCATCTGTACCTAAAGCCTGACGAATAATCTCATATTTTGGCTGTTGCCAAAGATGAGCAACCATTTCAGTGATCTCACTGGCGGTTGAATAATTGTCGACTCGATTAATTCCCGTTAATCCAGTAGGTGTATAAAACCGAGTTTGGGTTAAGTTCAGAGAAGCAGCTTTATCATTCATCCGTTGAACAAAGTCCGAAACACCTTTAATTTCAGCTAAAGCATAAGCAGCGCTATTATTTGACTCCATTAAGGATAGATAAATCAAGTCGCGAACACTTAGTTGATCCCCCTCCTTGATTAAGGGAATATTACCGATTTGATTGGCTGCCCGACTTGAAGCAAGAATTTGATGATCGAGATCATATTGGTCAACGGCGACCATAGCCGTCATCAATTTGGTAATACTGGCAATCGGATAAGGATGATCAGAATTTTTAATCAATAAGTGACGGTTCGGTTCTCCGGGCAAAATTTCAATTGCTGCTACCGAACGAGCGGTTATCTCGGACGGGAAAGAAACCGACCAATTGCGAATAGGGCGATAAGCCTGCAAAAGGCTCTCAATTAGATTGTGATTTCGGGTTAGAGAACCTTGAACATCGACCATCTGATAATATAGATAATCTGATAAAGCAGGCTTCAAAAAGGTGAAACCAAAAATCGCTATTAAAATAGTAACGATAATCAGAGTCAATTCAGTTCGGTTGATTTTATTCCAGAAATAAATTTTCTTTTTGGAGGATCTTTTTTTAGCAGAACCCTTCTTCAAATTTCGACGATAGATCATTGATCTTTTTGAAACTCGAGCTTAATTTCTCGCATTTGATCATCTGTTATAGGAGCCGGAGCTCCAGTCATCAATTCTCGACCAGCTTCAGTTTTGGGAAAGGGAATAACCTCTCGAATATTTTTTTCATTCAGAACCATTGCTAAAAAACGGTCTAAACCGACAGCAATGCCTCCGTGAGGTGGCACCCCGTACTGAAAAGCTTCAAGTAAGTGACCAAAGTTATCTTTTATTTCTTGTTCCTTATGACCCAATACTTCAAAAACTGCTTGAAGCATTTCTGGTCGATAAGTTCTCAAACTGCCACCCCCCACTTCGGATCCATTCAGAACTAGGTCGTACTGAAAGGCTTTGACTTTCCCGGGATCTTTTTTAAGTAAGTCAATATCTTCAGTTTGAGGTCGAGTAAAGGGATGATGAACCGGAGCCCATCCTTTTCTTTCAGTCTGTTGTTCAAACATTGGAAAATCAATCACGAAAGCAAAAGCTAGCTCATTCGGATCAGAACTAGTTCTTAAATCGGGACGATCACTTTGATACTTTTGCATCACGTCATCATAAAACAAACGCGGAAATGGAAATTGTTGGATCCTTTTTTCCGGAAAGACTTGTTCAACTATTTGACGAAAAAGATTTTCAATGAGTGACAGTATGTCTTCTTGTTCAATAAAAGACATCTCAATGTCTAACTGAGTAAATTCAGCCTGACGATCCGCTCTAAAATCTTCATCTCGGAAACAACGAGCAATTTGAAAATATCTCTCTAGTCCCCCCACCATCAACATCTGCTTATATTGTTGCGGACTTTGAGGCAAAGCGTAAAAGCTTCCCGGATAGGAACGAGAAGGAACAACAAAATCTCGAGCTCCTTCAGGAGTTGATCGAGCCAAGATAGGCGTGTCAACCTCTCGAAATCCTTCTTGACTTAAAAATTGTCGGGCTAAATTAAAAACCTGATGACGTCGAGTTAGATTACGTTGAAGCCGAGGACGTCTTAAATCTAAATAACGATATCGAAGTCGAATTTCTTCGTTAATTTCATAACCTTCCTCCTTTAAATCAAAGGGTGGTGTTTCAGCCGCGCTGAGAACGGTAACACTTTCGGCCTTTATCTCAACCTGGCCCGTGTCAATTTTATCATTGACCATATTCTCGGGTCTTTTGTTAACCTGGCCAACAACCTCTAAGACCCACTCTGGTCGAATTAATTCTACCTGCGGTAATTTCTTTGGGCAGACAACTTGAATAATTCCGCTTCGATCTCGGATATCCATAAAAATGACCCCTCCGTGATCTCGGCAACCATTAACCCAACCATTAATTTTAACTTGCTGACCAGCAGACTCGGCGGCTTCAGCAATTAGAGTTCTTTTCATTATTGATGATCAAAATATTTATTAATTTTTGAAACGATCTCTTCGGGGTCGTGATTAGCCTTGATGATGTAATCATTAACTTTTAATTGACGAGCTTCTTTGCGGGTATCGGGGTTATCATAATTAGAAAATGCAATCACCGGAACATCTTTAATCGAAGACTTTTCTTGTCTAATTTTACGCAAAAAGAAGAGCCCATCATTCTCGGGCAAAATAATGTCTAAAACTACTAAATCCGGTTTTTCTTTTTTCGCCAACTCAACTCCCTCTTCGGCGGTTCGTGACAGCAAAACCTTAAAGCCGGTTCTTTCAAATTTGTCTCGATACATTTTAGCCAGCAATTCCTCGTCTTCAATTAAAAGAATTGTTTTCATTTTTCTTTTTTTATTCTTCCTTTAAGTCTTTGTAAAAAATCTCGAGCAATATCTTTGCCACCCAGCCCAAGAGCCAATCCAAAGGTTAGGACTAAAAAGTAAATTAATCCTTGGAACAGAATAACAATCATTTCTGAGGCAATACCAACTTGCCTTAAGATAATTAAAATAGCCAGACCCCAAATTGACCAACGAGCAAACTTTTCAGCGACAAAAGCGTAGCTCGAATCAATCCAATTAATTGAAACTCGAGTAATATTTCCAGCTGCATCAGCTAGAATAGTTGCCATAATGAATATTAAGATAGCTAATAATAAATTAGGCAACCAAGCAACTACGCTCATCAAAAAAGCTGAAGCACCAACTAGACCCAATGCTTCACTGGCTAAGGAAAGAAAAAATAAAATCATCAACCAGCAAACCACCAATCCGGTGGCTCGAGATAAATTAATTTTAATCCCGGACTGTTCTAAACCCTTGCGCCAGCTGTTGTTTTGGAAAATATCGTCAAGGTGTAATTTTTTCAAAATCCTGGTGATTAATCGACCCGACCAAATAGCTACTAAACAACCCAAGCAAAACAAGAGTAAAACAAAGAAAAATGAAGGAAGACGCTCGAGAAATTGATACCAGGTCTGACTAATAAAATTTTCTAAATTATAATTTAGTGCCTCCATGTTTTTTAAATACTTAAGATAATTCTAGCAGACTCCCCAAAATTCATCAATCAAACTAATCACTTTTGGTCATCTTTCTAAAAAAAGCAATTGGCCATTTTTTAGATCAAGTTCTTCTGCTAATCCACCTCTGATTTCTAAAACATATTTCGCTGAAACAGCTGGTTTGAAAACAGGACATAATTCATCTTGACAGGGCTGAGCTTGGTGTTTGATAAAGACTATTTCCAATGATTCGTTTAACCAAATGATGTCTAGAGGAATAAGAGTGTTCTTCATCCAGAAACCATGATTTCCGGCTTTAGAAAATATAAAAAACATTGCCTGATCATCAGCTAGATGTTCTCGAAACATTAATCCTAAGGCTCTGCTTTCAAAAGTTTCTGCAATTTCAAGATTAAAACATGCATCGTTAAAACAGGCTCGACGTATCTGGTCTTTATCCCCCACTCTAGTCGACAGCAAGAAAAAAAAGACAATGAAAATGACGACGACCAGGATAAAATAATTTTTGGATTTAAAAAATTTAATCATTATTTTAATCTCTCTTGATCCATTATTAATCTACTACGAATCATATTATTATAATAGTGCACTATAGATTATCCAAATATAGTTAATTGGCTGAAATAAATCAAAAAACACCCCGCTTTTAAGCGTGGTTCTGATGGAGGTCGATAATTTTTCTCTAGCCAAGTGCCGAAAACAGATGATTATTTTGAGTGGACCCGGGGAGATTCGAACTCCCGACCTCCACATTGCAAATGTGGCGCTCTACCAACTAAGCTACGGGCCCTAACAAAAGTGGGCGTGGTAGGAATTGAACCTACGACCTCTTCTTTATCAGAGAAGCGCTCTACCACTGAGCCACACGCCCAATGCCATAATTGTAACAACAACTTAATTAACTCGCAAGAGATTAATACTTTTTTAAAAACCAGTAAGCTAAATAATGAGTCAAAAAACGGACTGGCTTATGCGGCAGTTCTCGCCCTGTAGGATAAATTAATTCTTGACCACCAAATCCTTTTTTGAACTCAGTCACGCCAGGAAATCTCTGCTGGCTGATTCCCCAATGATTACAACGTTGACAACCCTTCAAACGGGCAGCTTCAATGGCCGTAAATCGAACTAGATAAGGCGCTTTTAACCTTCCCCACTGATGATTGGAAGCTGAATGAAGAAAAGTAATGGTGGAATTGAAAAAAACAACAATGCTTCCAGCAATAACCTGATCTTGGTAATAGGCTAAAAACAACGAAGCTTCTAAGTATTTTAAAAGTCTTTCAAAATAATGTCCAGGATAACTATGAAAGCCTTGATGAGCTGAATTCTCTTCCATCAATCTACTGAAGGCAGCATAATCTTTGCTTTCTTTTACTTGAACCCCCCGACGCTTTGCTAATCTTACGTTGTATCTAGTTTTACCATCAAAACTTTCTAAAATCTCTTCGGGCGTTTGACCAATTTTAGAAATCAGAGTTTTTTGAGGCTGAATTCGATGATGACTTCGCCAGCCAATTGTCAAATCTTGAAGAGGTTCGGTCTTGAGTCCAATGTGTTTGACTCCGATAAAGTGTCCGACTTGCCGAAACAACTCATTTCGAACATTTAATGATGGGGCGACCGGACCGTGAGGCAAATAAAGATATTTTCCCAAGGGAGACTTCTCTTCCATAACTTGGCAAACACCTTGTATCTGATTTTGATCCTGTATCATCACTCGCCAAACAGATTGATATTCTTTCCGAAATTCACCCCAGTCATAAGACTGAAGAAAGGTCCCATTATTTTCTTTTAGGAAACCATCCCAGGCTTCCTTTGATTGGGCAAATTCAAGATTCACTAATAATGAGTTTAGTCTGATTTATTGTATCAATCAAAAAAAATCCCGCAAGAAGCGGGTGGAGAAAAGAATAATTGACTATTTAGAATCGTCTTGAGGGCGGGCTAGAAAGGATAACCGCCATGACCTTAAGATTGAAACCCAAATTTGAGACTTCAATCTTAGTCGACAAACTTAAAAGAAATATTGTTCCACGCGCAGATTCCCCTACGCGTACCTTGTTACAACTTAGTCCTGATCATTAGTCCTACCTTCGGCCCTTCGAACGAAGAGACTACGGGTATTACTAACTTTCCTGACTTGATGGGCAGTGAGTACAAGACCCAGGAACATATTCATCGCCGCATAGCTGATCGGCGATTACTAGCGATTCCGGCTTCATGAGGTCGAATTGCAGACCCCAATCCGAACTGAGGAATTGTTTCGGCGATTAGCTCCGTCTTACGACGTGGCAAACGCATTGTCAATCCCATTGTATCATGTGTGCAGCCCAGGGCATCAGAGGGCCATACTGATTTGGCGTCATCCCCACCTTCCTCCTCGTTGTTCGAGGCAGTCTCCTGTGATACGTGAAACACAGGACAGGGGTTGCGTTCGTTATCCGACTTAACGGTACATTTCAAAACACGAACTGACGACAACCATGCAACACCTGTGCTAGCGTCCCTTGCGGGTAGACCCGATTTTCATCGGGCTTCACTAGCATGTCAAGCCCTGGTAAGGTTCGTCGTTTAGTGTCGAATTAAGCCACATGATCCACCGCTTGTGTGGGTCCCCGTCTATTCCTTTGAGTTTTAGTCTTGCGACCGTACTTCCCAGGCGGAACACTTAACGCGTTAGCTTCGCCACCGAAAGGGTCGACACTTCCGATAGCTAGTGTTCATCGTTTACGGCGTGGACTACAAGGGTATCTAATCCTTTTTGCTACCCACGCTTTCGTCTCTGAGCGTCAGGACTGCCCCAGCCAGTTGCCTTCGCCTTTGGCGTTCCTGATGATATCGACGGATTTCACCCCTCCACCATCAGTTCCACTGGCCTCTGACAGCCTCTAGCCGAATAGTTTTTTTGGCATTCCGAAGGTTGAGCCCTCGGTTTTTAACCAAAAACTTTTTCAGCCGCCTACAGACGCTTTACGCCCAATAAATCCGGGTAACGCTTAGGGGTTCTGAATTACCGCGCCTGCTGGCACAGAATTAGGCCCCCTTTATTCCACCGGTACCGTCATCCGAAGATTCTTCCCGGTGAAAAGACCTTTACACTCCGCAGAGCTTCTTCAGTCACGTGGTGTCGCTCGGTCAGGCTTTCGCCCATTGCCGAAGATTCTCGACTGCAGCCTCCCGTAGGAGTAAAGCCCGTATCTCAGTGCTTTTGTTGGGGAACACACTCTCATGCCCCCTATCCGTCATAGCCTTGGTGAGCCATTACCCCACCAACTAGCTGATAGAACGCAGGCCAATCCCATTCCGGCCGAAGCCTTTACTTAACCAACCATACGATCGGTTAAGACCATCGGACATTAGCCCTGATTTCTCAGAGTTATTTCCATGAATGGGGCATGTTGCCCACGTGTTACTAACCCGTTTGCCGGTGCTCCCGAAGGAGCCCCTTGACTTGCATGCCTTATCCACACCACCAGCGTTCACCCTGAGCTAGGATCAAACTCTCAACAAAAAATAAACTCAAGGCGATTCTAAATAATCAACTATTCAATTTTCAAGATCAACCGCTGATAATTTTACTTCAACTGACTAAATCTGTCAAATGAAGATTCAGTCCTCTTTTGTGTCAGTCAGCTTCTCTTCGATTTCAGTTAATTCCTCTTCAGAAGCCGATTTTTGGTCTTGATTTTCGATCGTTGCCGGTCCTTTTTCTTCTGGTGACTTTTTATCCTCACTTGTTTTCTCACTTTCTGGAGCGGGAGTTATCTCCGACTCTTCTTTGGCCGGACTTTTCTTAAGTACATTTATCTTCGGCTCTTCAATAATTTTCGCCGTCACCAAAAGATTGTGTACTCGAGGTGATGCCTGAGCCCCGACGCCAAGCCAGTATTTGATTCGTTCTTCGTTAAGACTAGTCTCCTTAGTTAATGGATTAAAGAACCCCAATCGCTCTCGAAAACGCCCTCCTTGAGGAGCGTTGCGGCTATCGGTAACTACAATTCGGTAAAAAGGATTATTCTTACGACCTGTTCTAAAAAACCTAATTTTTAACATATGTATGCTTTATTTTAACGATTTTAATGCTTGAGCAGCAGCAACTTGTTCCGCCGCTTGTTTTGATCGACCCGATCCGGAGCCAATCATTTGATCACTCAAGAAAACTCCAACCTTGAACTGTTTTTTATGATCGGGACCCTGAGTTTCAAGCACTTGATAATTTAAGGTTCCCTTTTGACGAGATTGAATTAATTCTTGAAGTTCGGACTTAGCATCTAAGTCAGCCGCTGAGTCAATTATCTCTGGTAAACGGACTAGAATTTGGCTGTTGATGAATTGTCGAGTAGTTTTAAGACCTTGGTCTAAATAAAGAGCTCCGATGAAAGCTTCTAGGGTGTCAGCCAATAAGCTGCGACTTGTTGGTCCCTGTCGTTCCCCTTTGGAAAGAAGAAGATAATCAGAGAAACTGAGTTGCTCAGCAACCAGAGCCAAGCTATCAGTTTTGACTAAAGCCGCTCGCCAACGAGTTAACTGACCTTCGGGATTAGAATATTGACGAAAAAGATATTCGGTGACAATCATCTCAAGGGCCGCATCTCCTAAGAATTCCAGCCGTTCATTGTTCTTTAAAGAATGGCTGGGGTATTCATTCAAGAAAGAACGATGAGTAAAGGCTTGGACTAAATTAGATTTATTCTTAAAAGAAATTTTTAAGCGTTGTTCTAACCGATCAAGACTTTGGTTTTGATAAAGAGCTTCAATTTCCTTCTGATTCATTAGACTGAATTTTCTTGGTTTCTTCAAAAACAGCACCAAGAATACCATTAATGAAGTGGCCAGAGGCTAAGCCTCCAAAATCTTTACCCAATTCAATTGCTTCATTGATAGCAACTTTTGGTGGCACTTCTTTGGGATTTAAATAAAGCAGTTCGTAAAGACCTAGCCGTAAAATATTACGATCAACCAACGTCATCTTCTCTAGTGGCCACTTAGGAGCTGATCGTTTAATAATGTCATCGATCTCAACCATGTTGGTGCTAATTCCTAAGACTAACTGGCGACAGAAATCCTCAGTCTCCTTATCCACTTTCATATCTTCGGCCCCCTTCAAAACTTGTTCTAAATAGTAGTCTTGACGTTCAGGTTCTGAACCATAAAAATCCCACTGATAAAGTGTTTGAATAGCCAGTGAACGAGCTTGGTGACGTGAAGCCATTATTAATTTTCAGCTGACTGTTGCTGGGACTGCTTCTCCTCTTTTTGGCGTTTTTTTCGTTCTTGCTTGCCGAGATCCTTTAAAACATCGATTACTTCCCGTCCTCGATAATAGCCACAATAATCACAGACCGTATGAGGCTTCTTGGGCTTGCCACACTTACTGCAATTAACTAACGTTGGAGCCGAAACATAATAATGCATTCGGCCCTGATCCCGCCTTGATTTAGTTTTTCTTTGTTTAGGTACTGCCATAAGACTCTTAACTTTACCAAAGTTTAAGCTTTTTGCCAAGTCCCGGTCAGGCGAAAACTGCGTCGATGGATTGAACAAAGACCTTTTTGAGCAATTGCCTGATAGTGCTGACGCGTAGCGTAGCCTTTATGCTGTTCAAAAAGATATCCGGGAAATTGACGAGCATATTTAATCATCAGTTGATCTCGATAGACTTTAGCTAGAATTGAGGCCAGTGCAACCGAGAAAACTTGATCATCAGCTTTTGGACGAACGATCTGAGGCCAATTAACCGATAATTTAAAATTACCATCGATAATTAGGATCGAAGGATGAACTGACAGTTTGTTAACTGCTCGCAACATTGCTTTTTTAGTCGCAGTAAGAATGTCGGTTCGATCAATTATTTTTTCTGAAACAGAACCAATCGCCCAAGAAATTCCATCCAATTCTTTAGCCGCCACAGCAATCTCTTCTCGCTGTCGAGAGTTGAGCTTTTTGGAGTCACGGACATTTTTTAAAGAAGATGGAATAGAACGCGAGAGAAATGAGTGATTAAGACAAACAGCCGCTGCCACTACCGGCCCCGCTAAAGCTCCCCGACCGACTTCATCTAAGCCAACGACATTTTGATATCCTTGAGCTAGCATTCTTTGTTCGGCCTTGAGATCTAGTCCTGGTTTGTTAAAAAAATCTATTTGCACTATAATAGCCTTAGAATTCTTTTTATTTTAACTTCTTTTGCTTAAAATGAAAAACGACTCCCCTACTCCTCAGACGACATTAGAAACGGCTTCTGTTTTAATGCCGGCTGATATTGAAAAGGAATTAAAGACAGCTCGTGACCAAGGTCGAGCAGTAGATTTTAGTTATAAGATTCTTCCCTTTCTCTCATTAGCCGAAAGAAAACTCGAAACCGGACTGAATCTTGAAGGCGCTACTATCCTAGGATCAATTTCTCTGCGCGGGGTAATGATTGATGGAGATTTGAATATTAGCCGAGCCATCGTGAAGGGATCGGTTTTCTTAGACCAGGCTACGATTATGGGCTCGGTCAGCTTAGAACAAACTACCGTCCGCGGAGTTATCAATTTAGTTGGATCTCAAATCAAAGATAGTTTAAATTTTAATCAGTTGATTAACAATGGTTTTATTAGTCTAGCTAAAGCTCGTATTGGTGGTGATTTCAATTTAACCGGCGGACGAATCCAAGAATCAAAACAAGGCAATTTAACTATTGAAGGAAATCTCTATCTCAGGCAAGCCGTGATTAACGGTAATCTTAATTTACAGCGTTCCGCCATTGAAGGATCAGTTGACTTAATGCAGTTACTGGCCCTAGGAACCGTCAATCTAGAAGAAGCCTTCATCGCTAAATATTTAATCATTCGAGAAGCAGTTTTAGAGGACGGTATTATTTTAAAAGGAGCGCGATATCAACAGTTGGTCAAATGAAGAAATTTGTCCATCTTCATGTTCATTCGCATTACAGTCTGCTAGACGGATTGTCTAAAATACCGGAATTATTGGATTATACAAAAGAGTTGGGAATGGATAGTATCGCTCTGACTGATCACGGGAACCTCTATGGTCTAATTGAATTCTATCAAGAGGCTAAAAAAAGAGGGATCCATCCAATTTTGGGTTGTGAAGTCTATGTAGCTCGAGGCTCTCGACATCAAAAACAGGTTGATGATAAAGGAAACTACCATCTCACTCTATTGGCTGAAAATGAGACTGGTTATCGTAATTTAGTAAAATTAGTTACTAAAGCTCATCTTGAAGGCTTCTATTATAAGCCTCGAGTAGATCAAGAATTGCTCCAACAATATCATCAAGGGTTGATTGCTCTGTCTGGTTGTGCCCAGGGTAAAATTCCTCAATTGATTAGGGGTGGTCGTCTAGAAGAAGCCGAGGTGGAGGCTCTTAATTCTCAAAAGATTTTTGGCCCGGGCAATTTCTTTTTAGAGATTCAACATTGCCCCAGCCTAGAAGCCCAGCCCGAGATCAATCGACAATTATCAATCATCTCTCAAAAAAACAACATCCCCTTGGTGGCAACTAATGATGTGCATTATCTGAGACCAGAAGATGAAGAGGCCCAAGAGATTTTGCTGATGATCAATACCCATACCAATATTGAGAACTCTGATCGGATGACAATGGCCGGCAGTGATTCTTACCTTGCTTCACCGGAAGAAATGATCGAGACTTTTAAAGAATATCCGGAAGCTATTGCAAACACTTTAAAAATAGCTGAGCGCTGTCAGACCGATCTGGAACTGGGGCATATTCGCCTACCCCGATTTGATCCACCGCAGGGAGAAGATGAAAATTCTTATTTAAAAAAATTATGTCAAGAAGGTATTCAGCTGA
>Ga0123335_1003404_pt1 | contig 22118 bp, 18 predicted proteins | sample BiotimSIPDNA_2_FD_89707 | JGI IMG/M metagenome (GOLD analysis project Ga0123335, IMG submission 89707) | Anaerobic biogas reactor microbial communites from Washington, USA - Biogas_R2 time_0 SIP DNA | ecosystem: Engineered > Bioreactor > Anaerobic > Unclassified | place: Washington, USA...
ACCTGTGCCGCTGAAGATAATCGCTGACTTCATGGTTTTCCTCCTTTCTAAAGCTGAAAAAAGACAGAATGAACCTGAAACCTTCTTCGCCGGATTAGAATTTCCCGGCCTGGCATACGACCTCTGTTACCCCTCATCCTTTTATGGGGATTTCAACATATTTTAGAGGATAGTTGAGATCCTGTCAATTCATGATGTGGCAAAAATACCGGGTCATTTCTGAGGAAGGATTTTTCAGAGCCGGGTTCTCCGCCTATGCTATTCTCCGGCAAAAAAAGAGGGGGATGCGGCAGACCGCATCCCCCCTTCGTCAACTTCTAAATGACTTCGTAAATTAACCGTAGATCATGTGGTACATGGCAATGATCGCCGGCAGGGTGACCAGGGAAACGACGGACATCAACTTGATGAGGATGTTCATCGCGGGACCTGACGTATCCTTGAAGGGGTCGCCGACGGTGTCGCCCACAACGCCCGCCTTGTGGGCGTCGGAGCCTTTGCCGCCGAAATTGCCCTGCTCGATGTATTTCTTCGCATTGTCCCAGGCGCCGCCGGCATTGGCCATGAGAAGGCCCAGGATAACGCCCGTCAGCGTGGCGCCGGCGAGGAAACCGCCCAGAGCCTCGGGCCCGATGAAGATGCCCACCAGGACGGGGCTGATGACAGCCGCAACACCGGGAAGGATCATGCGCTTCAGGGCGGCGGTGGTGGCGATATCCACGCAGCTGTTCGTGTCGGGGGGCGTCGTTCCCGCCATGATGCCGGGAATCTCCCGGAACTGCCGGCGGATTTCGTTGATCATGTCGAAGGCGGCCTCACCGACGGCCGTCATCGTCATGGCTGCCAGCAGGCAGGGGATCAAGGCGCCGAGGAACAAGCCGGTGATGACATGGGCCTCCGTCAGGTCGAGAGCGAAATTTTCAAAACCCGGATAGGTCTTCATCGTCTGGCTGACGGCGGCGAACATGGCCAGGGCCGTAAGGGCCGCCGAACCGATGGCGAAGCCTTTGCCGATGGCGGCTGTGGTGTTGCCCACCGCGTCGAGGCCATCGGTGATTTCACGGACATGGGGCGGCATGTGGGCCTGTTCGGCAATGCCGCCGGCATTATCGGAAATCGGCCCGTAGCTGTCCACGGACATCGTCATTCCAACGGTTCCCAGCATGCCGACACCGGCGATGGCGATTCCGTAAAGACCGCAGGAAAGGTAGGACAGCCAGATCGCCATGGCGATGAAGAACACAGGGAGCGCCACGCTCTCGAGACCAACGGCAAACCCGCTGATGATCGTGGTGGCCGATCCGGTCTGTGAGGCTTCGGCGATTCGGCGGATCGGTTTGCGGGCCGTGTAGTATTCCGTGACGGCGCCGATGAGCATCCCCGCGACAATTCCCATCAGAACGGCCCAGAAGGGTCCGAGGGGACCACGGATGCCCAGGCTCTGCAGATATTCGGGAGTCATGTCCGCCGTGATCGTCTTGACGACAAAGTAAGAGGAAGCGATGAAGAGGACCCCTGCGATATAGAGGCCGTTGCTCAGGGCGGACTGGGGGCTCATGTTCTTGAGCATATTGAACAGCCCGATGCCGATGACCGAGGAGGCCAAACCGACAATGATGAAGAGCATGGGCAGCATCATCCATTTCATCGCCATTCCTTCCACGCCCAGCCCCATCGTGGCGCCGATGGCGATGGCCGCGACGACGGATCCGACATAGGATTCAAAGAGGTCTGCACCCATCCCGGCGATGTCGCCGACGTTGTCGCCGACGTTGTCCGCGGTGACGCCCGGGTTTCTCGGGTCGTCCTCGGGAATTCCCGCCTCGACCTTACCGACCAGGTCGGAGCCCACATCGGCCGTCTTGGTGAAGATGCCGCCGCCGACACGGGCGAAGAGGGCGATGGAAGAGGCGCCCATGGCGAATCCGTTGATGACTCCAGGATCCGTTCCGGCGAAGAGCATGAAGAAGACACCGAGGCCGAGCAGACCGAGGGAAGCCACGGAAAGGCCCATGACGGACCCACCGAAGAAGGCCACGGTCAGGGCTGTCGCCTGTCCGTGCGTCTTAGCCGCTTCCGCGGTCCTCGCATTGGAGAGGGTCGCCGCCTGCATGCCGAAGACGCCGGCCATCAGGGAGCAGATGGCCCCGGCCAGGAAGGCCACGGAGGTCATCTTGTGATCCAGACCCATGTAGAGAAGAGCGAATACGACGACGATAAATATGGAGATGATCTTATATTCCCTCTTGAGGAAGACCATGGCGCCCGCATGAATGCGCTCCATGATCTCCACCATGACCTTGTCTCCCGGGGGAAAGGACATGACGTATTTGTAAATAAAAAACGCCAGCACCAGTCCGAGGAGACCCCATAACCAAGCATAGTTGACTAAAAATTCCATAATCCCGTTTCTTATACCTCCTGACAAAAGTATTTATGATTTTTGCATCGCATCCGTTCGCTGGTGCCGAAAACAACGGACGCAACCAAATGAATCACCAGAATCTCTTAACAAGCCGTAAATACGGGCCTTAAGGGAAGTTCACCCGCCAATTCCTTTTTGCGGTGGGAGAATAGGTGAATTATAATGTTGTGTCAATGAAAAAGAATTCATTGGTGACAATAAGCCACAAAAAAAGGCGCTCCCGAATCCAGGGGATGAGGGAGCGCCTGCAGAATGATAAGGTGACGTGAAACTTAACCCTTTTCCGCGATCCTCATCCCGTAGAAGGATCGATAGACGAAAATCAGGGCGATGACGAAAAACACCGACGCCAATCCAAGCTTGAGGCCTTGGTTGGTCATTGTGACGGCGATTTCCGTGGCCAGAAGACCGAACAGGGTCGTGAATTTGATGACCGGGTTCAAGGAGACGGATGAGGTATCCTTGAAGGGATCGCCGACGGTGTCACCAACGACGCTGGCTTCATGCAGGGGGGTATTCTTTTCCGCCAGGTCGACTTCAACGATCTTCTTGGCGTTGTCCCAACACCCACCGGCATTGGCCATGAAGATGGCCTGGTACAGACCGAAGAAGGCGATACCGATCAGATAACCGATGAAGAAGTAAGGATTAAAGAAGGAAAGCGCCAGGGCCATAAAGAAGATGACGATGAAGATGTTGACCATACCCTTCTGGGCATAAATCGTACAGATCTTCACGATTTCCTTGCTGTCCTTGATGTCGGCTTCCTCTTTGTCGAGATTGATGTTTTCTTTAATGAACACGACCGCGCGATAGGCGCCGGTCACGACGGCCTGGGTTGAGGCTCCGCAGAACCAGTAGATGACGGCGCCGCCCATGAGCAGGCCAAGGATGATTTCCGGCTGAACAAGGCTTAACTTGGCAATAGCGCCGCCGAAAAGGTTTTCAAGCAGGATGATGATGCCGAAGACCATGGTGGTGGCGCCGACGACGGCTGTACCGATCAGCACCGGCTTGGCTGTCGCCTTAAAGGTATTTCCGGCGCCGTCGCAGGATTCCAGAAAATGTTTTGCCAGGGCGAAATCCGGTTCCTTTCCATAAGCCTTTTTCACAACTTCCTTTGCATCTGGGCGCACTTCAATTCTGGAAAGCTCATAAATGGACTGGGCGTTATCCGATACCGGTCCGAAACTGTCAACGGCAATCGTTACAGGACCCATGCCCAGGAACCCGAAGGCCACCAGACCGAAGGCAAAGACAGGAGCGGCAAACTGGAAGGCTTCAGGCATGAGCGTCATAATGGATGCGCTCTGGGAGACCAGATAGGCAATCAGCATCAGGACCAGAATCGCCAAGCCTTCCCAGAAGGCGGAGAAGTTACCGGCTACCAGTCCGGAGAGGATGTTCAGCGAAGGACCACCCTGGCGGGAGGCATCGATAACCTCGGCACAGTGCCGGGAACTGGTGCTGGTGAACACCTTGGTCAGTTCCGGAATCAATGCACCGGCAATGGTGCCGCAACTGATGATAATGGAAAGGGCGAGCCAGAGCGAGATGCCGCCTACGGGCGGGACATCCGCCAGGAGGGCGTGGCTGGCAAAGAAGGTGATCGCGATGGAGACGATGGATGTAATCCAGACCAGGTTGGTCAGGGGATGCTCAAAGTCAAATTCTTTTTTGTCGCCAAAGAGCGAAGCACTGACGGCATTGTTCACAAAATAAGAAATGAGGGACGTGATGACCATCATGATACGCATGGCGAAGATCCAGATCACCAGCTTGCCGCCCATTTCCGGGTTTCCGGCCATGGCCAGGGCGAGGAAGGTGACCAGGGCAACACCGGTAACACCGTAGGTCTCAAATCCGTCTGCCGTGGGTCCGACACTGTCGCCGGCATTGTCGCCGGTACAGTCGGCGATAACGCCCGGATTCTTCGGATCGTCTTCGGGAAGATGAAAAATGATCTTCATGAGATCGGAGCCGATATCGGCGATCTTGGTGAAGATACCACCGCAGATTCTCAGGGCGCTTGCGCCGAGGGATTCACCGATGGCGAAGCCGATGAAGCAGGGGCCGATCAACGCCGGCGGAATATAGGCAAGGATGGCAAGCATGAAGAAGAGTTCGATGCTGACCAGCACAAGGCCGACACTCATTCCGGATCTCAGGCAGATGTCCACGATATTGAGGGGCTTTCCGCTGAGGGATGCAAAGGCCGCCCGGGAATTGGCAACGGTGTTGATCCGGATGCCGAACCAGGCCACGCCGTAGGAACCAAGGATACCCAGAATGGAAGCGGCGAGAATCATGGAAACATCACCCATGCCCTTGCCCTGGAGTCCAACAAAATAATAAAGAATGCAGGCAGCGATAAGAATCCAGAGAGCGGCCAGGAATTTTCCCTGCTGAATAACGTACGTTTTGCAGGTTTCCCAGATGGTGTTGGAGACGTCCAGCATGCTCTTGTGGGCGGGCAGGCTTTTGGTCTGTGTATACTGCATCAACCCGAAGGCCATTCCAACAATGCAGACAACAAGACCAACGTTAAGAATCGTTAATCCCCCCACAGGAGAGCCGAAAATATTGAAGACTACCGCGGTCAGATCCGGCAGCTCAATATCCGCTTCACCTGCGAAGGCCATCGGCGCCAATACGAATAGTATGGCGCTTATGATGAAAAAAGACAAAAAACCCAGTTTTCCCTTAAACATCATTAAACCTCCTGTATTAAGTCGTTGATAACCAAACCGTTGTAGCTGTTCATCGCCGCCTTGATCCCTGAGGAAATCACCTCAATGACCGCATCGGCCGCTGTTCTGATCATTTTGGGCAGATGACGCGATTCGATCTCGGTGAACGGCTGAAGAACATAGCGTTCAACCGCCGATCTCCGGGCCGGCTTTCCAATTCCCAGTCTGACCCGTTGGAATTCCGGTCCACCCAGGGAGTCATGAATGGATATCAACCCTTTGTGACCTCCCTGACCTCCCCCTGCCTTGAGTCGGATGGTACCGAAAGGCAGATCCAAATCATCATGTACGACAAGAACATCTTCAACGACAATCTTAAAAAAATCCGCCAGTTTCCTGACGGATTTCCCACTCAGATTCATGAACGTCTGGGGTTTGGCAAGCAAAACGCTTTGTCCTGCAATAATTCCCTTTCCCCATAAGGCATCAAACCCGAATTGCGAAATTCTGATTTCCTGATCTTCCGCCAGCTGATCCAGCACGAGAAATCCGAAATTGTGCCGGCTAAACCGGTATTGGTCGCCCGGGTTTCCAAGTCCAACAATCAGCTTCAAAACCACCTCACAGCGACGCAGTGTTCGAGAAGGGCCTCCTGCTCCAGGCAGGCAGCCTTACGAGGAAGCCTCTTCCGTCTGCTCCGACGCTTCCGGCCTGGCGGCATGGAGCGCCGTTATCGTGACCAGCGCGATATCCTCCGCGTCGACACACAGAATGCCTTCCGGCAGGCAGAGATCCTTCACGAGGATGGATTCGCCCACATCGAGGCCGGCAATGTCCAGCGAAATAAATTCCGGTAGGGCCGAAGGCAGGCAGGAGACCCGGACCTCTCTGCGGAGCTGCTGCAACTCTCCACCTTTTTCAATTCCCGCGGGCTGACCGACATAATGGAGAGGGACATCGAAGGTGATCTTGTGATCCATTCGGATTGCGTAAAAATCCGCATGAAAAACACTGTTCGTCAGAGGTTCAATCTGAATCTCCTTGATCAGAGAGGTTCTTTCCGCCTGTTTCCCCGCATCGTCGATAAGAAGTTTGATGAAGAGGTTGTCTTCATGGCCTTTTCTTACCTTCCTGAGATCGGAAGCGTTTACCGTCAACGACAGGGTCTCTGCTCCGGGACCGTATAAAACTGCAGGGATCAATCCTTTTCGCCGTAACCGCTTCGCCGATCCTGTGCCGGACTGCGCGCGTACGGTGGCTTTCAACTCAAGCGCTTCCATCTACTCCTCCTACTATATAAAAAGTGAACTTACGGAATCGTTATAATAAATTCTCCGAACGGCCTCGCTGAGCAGGCCGGCGACGGAGAGGACGCTGATCCGGCCGCATGCCTTCGCCCTTTCCTGCAGGGGAATGGTATCCGTAACAATGACTTCCCGGATTTCCGCACTTTCGATTCTGTCCATCGCCGGTCCGGAAAGGACGGGATGGGTGCAGCATACCGAGATTTCATTCGCCCCGGCGTGGCGAAGGGCCTTTGTCGCCTGGACGACGGTACCGGCCGTATCGATCATGTCATCAAGAATGACCACGTTCTTCCCTTCCACGGATCCCACGATATTCATCACCTGCGCTTCATTGGGGCCTTCCCTGCGCTTGTCGATGATGGCGATGCTGGCGTCCAGGCGGCGGGCAAAGGCCCGGACACGCTCGACGCCGCCGGCGTCGGGGGAAACGATCACCAGGTTGTTCGAGTAATGCTCCTTGAGGTAGGTAAGAAGAACGGGCAAGGCAAAGAGATTGTCGACGGGGATGTTGAAAAATCCCTGGATCTGTCCGGCGTGAAGATCGAGGGATAACACGCGGTTCGCTCCCGCCGTCGTAATCAGGTCCGCCACGAGCTTAGCCGATATGGGCGCTCGGGGGGCGACTTTGCGGTCCTGCCTGGCATATCCGTAATAGGGAATGACCGCCGTGATGCGGCCTGCCGAAGCCCTTTTCAGGGCGTCAATCATGATCAGCAGTTCCATCAACGTGACATTGACGGGGGTACAGGTAGACTGAATGATGAAAATGTCCATACCACGGACATTTTCATTGATCTCCACCCTTGTCTCTCCGTCACTGAAGGTGGTTACGTTGGCCTTACCCAGGGGAATCCCCAGGCGGTCGCAGATCTTGGCGGCCAGATCGGGGGTCGCGTTGCCTGTAAAAACCTTTATTCTTTCGAGCATGAAATACGTCCTGATGGAATAGTAATTGAGAACTGGCTGGGGCGGGAGGATTCGAACCTCCGTATGCAAGAACCAAAATCTTGTGTCTTACCGCTTGACGACGCCCCAACTGATGTTCGTTAAGCCCAGGTTGTCCGCCGCCTTTCGCCTTGCTCCCTTTGGATCGCCTCTGATCCGGATTCGGTAAAAGCCCCGCTGACGAATCGTCGTGATGAAAAGCCTTCAATCGACCGAGTGGCAGAGGAAAACAGACCACGAACTTGACTTTTTCAGCACGGATTTTGCTTTTTCTGCCTTGTCTTCAGAATCAAACAGGCCGAAAACCGTCGGTCCGCTGCCGGACATCAGAGAGCCTGCCGCACCGTTCAAAAGAAGCAGCTCCTTGATCTCCCCCAGGGACGGATGCATCTTCAAGGTCACTCGCTCAAGATCGTTGTGAAGCCCTGCAGCCACGTCTTCTCTGGTCAAAAACCGCGGAATGCTATAATGTATTGTTTCGTTTGTCAATCCTAAATTCAGGTTTTGATAAATGACCTTCGTCGAGACTTCGAAGCCGGGATTGACGAGGACAAACCAGAAGGAGGGGACGGCGCGCGCCGCCTCCAGGCGATCGCCGATGCCGAAGGCCCAAGCCGGTCCGGGGAAGAGGAAGAAGGGGACATCGGCTCCGAGGGTCGCCCCGAGTTCTCTCAATTCTTCGCTGCTGAAGTTGAACTGGAAGAGTTCGTTCAAGGCCAGGAGGGTGATGGCGGCGTTGGAGCTGCCGCCCCCGAGGCCCGCGGCCAGGGGGATGTTTTTGTGGAGGGTGATGGTGACTCCCGGCCGGAAGCCGGCTCGGGAGAAAATTGCTTTTGCGGCCCGGAAAACGATATTGTCTTCATTTTCGGGCAGAGGGACACCGGGGCATCGCAGGGAAATGCCCCGGTCCGAAGGAAAAAATTCCAGCTCGTCGTAGAGGCTGATTTTCTGCATCAATGTGGCCAGGTCGTGATATCCGTCCGGCCTTTTTCTCAATACCCGGAGGTGGAGATTCACCTTCGCCGGCGATAATCTTCTCATCATGATCAGGAAGTTTCTTTGACGTATCGCATTTTCAGTTCGAAGAGAATCTCGTTCAGCAGGGATTTTTCATGATCGTCAAGATTGCCCTTCGTCTTGTCCTTGAGCATGGACAGGATGTCGATGGTCTGTTTGGCGGCAGGGAGATTTTTCTGGGTTTCCCGCGAAACGGGATCGGGAAAATCACCGAAATGAAACATGACCGTTGTGCTCAGGGAGAGGATGAAGTTCAGAAACGAAATCTCGGGGAGGGACGAATAATCCTCCTCCTCGGGCTGACGGCCGGACGGCCCGGCTTTGGGTTCCCCTGAAGCCTTCGGGGGGGATTCCGGCTTCGGCTCTTCCTGTGCACGCTGCTCGCCGGATTCGCTGAACATCCGCTTATCCTTTACAACAAATGATTTTTCCTGCTTTTCTTCTTCCATAAACTCCTCCTGCGCAAAAGCTTTTTCAGGCAAAGCCACCTTCCGTTCGAGAGGGGGGCCTGCAGACAGAACCGGATGGCCGCGATGTGATCACGCCGGCCTCATGCTTCTGAGCCGGGCGATTCTCTCCTCGATGGGGGGGTGGGTGCTGAAGAGGTTCATGAGGGAGCGCCCCGTCAGGGGGTTGACGATAAACATATGGGCCGTTGAGGGATTGGCGTTCATGGGGACGATCTGCGAAGCCCGGGACAGCTTTTCCAGCGCGCCGGCCAGACCGTAGGGCTTCCCGGAAATTTTCGCCCCGCCTTCATCAGCCATGTATTCACGGGACCGGGAGATGGCCATTTGAATGATCGTGGCGGCAATGGGTGCGAGAATGGCCGTGGCGATCAATCCCACGATGCCTCCCCCTCCGCCCTCCTCGCTGTCCCGGTTGCCCAGGCCGCCGAACATGGCCGCCCACTGGGCCATATTGGCCAGCATCACAATGGCGCCGGCCAGCGTGGCCGCGATGGAGCCGATGAGCATGTCCTTGTTCTTGATGTGGGTCAGTTCGTGGGAGAGGACTCCCTCCAGCTCGTCGCGGTTGAGGATCCTCAGCAGGCCTTCCGTGACTGCCACGACGGCGTGCTGTTCGTTTCTGCCCGTGGCAAAGGCATTGGGCGTTTCACCGGGGATGATGTAGACCCGGGGCATGGGAAGGTTTCCCCTCATGGCCAGGTCGCGCACCATCCGATAGAGCTCCGGCGCCTGCGCTTCCGATACTTCCTGGGCGCGGTACATTTTGAGCACCAGCTTGTCTGAAAACCAGTAGCTCCCGAAGTTCATGATCATGGCCAGGACAAAGGCGATCGTCATCCCGTGCTTCCCGCCGATCAACCCTCCGATGAACATGAGCAGTCCCGTCAGAGCGCCCAGAAGAAGGGCCGTTTTTATGGTATTCATTTTTTTGACTCCTTTTTTTGTCGTCTTAAGTATGGAATGGCGCCTCTTCTTCCCCTCTCCCGGCCTTTGTAGCCGGGAAAAGGGGAGATGAGGGCACGATTAATGGTCCGTTTTCCTTGAGAACACGATGCCGCCCCGCTCGTCGACGTCCGCCGTGATGGAGTCGCCTTCGACAAAGGCGCCTTCCAGGAGCTTCAGAGAGAGACTGTCGAGCAGCAGCTTCTGAATGGCCCGCTTCAGCGGCCGTGCGCCGTAGACCGGACTGTATCCCTGTTCGGATATATATTTTTTGGCCCTTTCTGTCAATTCCAGGAAGAGCTTTCGATCTTCCAGGCGCTTCTGGAGAAGGCCGATCTGGATCGAAATGATCCGGTCGATATCCGACATGGTCAGCGAACGGAAGATGATGATGTCGTCGATCCGGTTCAAAAATTCCGGTTTGAAGGTGGCGCGCAGGATCTCCATCGTCTTCATCCGCCGTTCTTCTGGCGGCAGGGTGATATCCTGAATCCACTGGCTGCCCACGTTTGACGTCAGAATGACGATCGTATTCTTGAAATCGACCGTCCGCCCGTGACCATCGGTGAGGCGGCCGTCATCGAGAATCTGGAGCAGGATGTTGAAGACGTCCGGATGGGCCTTCTCGATCTCGTCGAAAAGGAGAACCGAATAGGGGCGCCGGCGGACGGCTTCCGTCAGGTAGCCTCCCTCGTCGTAGCCCACGTAGCCGGGAGGAGCGCCGATCAGGCGCGCGACGGAGTGCTTCTCCATGAACTCCGACATGTCGATGCGGATCATCGCCTGCTCGTTGTCGAACATGAATTCCGCCAGAGCCCGGGCCAGCTCGGTCTTCCCCACACCTGTCGGGCCGAGGAAGATGAAGGAGCCGATGGGGCGGTTGGGGTCCTGGAGACCGGATCGGGCCCTGCGCAGGGCGCTGGAGACGGCGTGGATGCCTTCCTCCTGGCCGATCACCCTTCGTCCGAGGCGCTCTTCCATGTGGATGAGCTTCTGGACGTCGCTTTCCATCATCCGGGCGACGGGAATTCCGGTCCAGTTGGCGACGACTTCCGCCACATCCTCGGCGTCCACCTCCTCCTTGAGCATCTTTCTTTCCTTTTGGATCGATTCGAGGCGGTTCTGCTCCTCCTCCAGGGCCCGGTTCAGCTCCACCAGTTTGCCATAGCGGATTTCCGCCGCCCTGGCGAGATTTCCTTCCCGCATGGCCGCCTGTTCTTCATTCTTGCGGCTCTCGAGATCGCTTTTGAGAGTCTGGATCTTCTTGATGACCTCCTTCTCCTCGGACCAGTGCATCTTCATGCCGTCCATGGCCTCGCGGAGCTCGGCCAGCTCCCGGTCGATCTTGTCCCGCCTTTCCAGGGAAGCGCCGTCCGTTTCGTTCTTCAGGGATTGGCGCTCGATTTCCAACTGGATGGCTTTTCTTTCCAGGACATCGATTTCGGCGGGCAGGCTGTCCAGTTCGATCCTCAATCGAGACGCCGCTTCGTCAATGAGGTCCACCGCCTTGTCGGGCAGAAAGCGGTCGCTGATGTACCGGTTCGAAAGGGTCGCCGCGGCGACGATAGCGGAGTCCTTGATCCGGACGCCGTGATGGATCTCGTAGCGCTCCTTCAGCCCCCGGAGAATGGCGATGGTGTCTTCCACGCTGGGCTCCCGCACGAGAATGGGCTGAAAGCGCCGCTCCAGGGCGGGGTCCTTCTCCATGTGCTTGCGGTACTCATTCAGGGTTGTCGCCCCGACACAGCGCAGCTCGCCCCTCGCAAGGGCCGGCTTGAGCATGTTGGAGGCGTCGACGGCGCCTTCCGCCGCCCCCGCGCCGACGACCGTGTGAATTTCGTCGATGAAGAGGATGATTTCCCCCTGGGCGCTGGTCACTTCCTTGAGGACGGCCTTGAGCCGGTCTTCAAATTCACCGCGATACTTGGCTCCCGCCACGAGGGCCCCGATATCCAGCCCGACGACCCGCTTGTTTTTCAGGGTCTCCGGAACGTCGCCATTGACGATCCGCTGCGCCAGCCCCTCGACAATGGCCGTCTTGCCGACGCCGGGCTCCCCGATCAGAACGGGGTTGTTCTTGGTCCTCCGGGAAAGGACCTGCAGAATCCTCCGGATTTCATCGTTCCGGCCGATGACGGGGTCAAAGGCCCCCTTGCGGGCCAGCTCGTTGAAGTCCTTGGCATAGCGCTTCAGGGCCTGGTATTTCTCCTCGGGATTGGGGTCCGTGATCCGCTGATTTCCGCGGATTTCCACGAGAACCTTGAAAATGTTGTCCCGCGTCACCCCGGCCGAGTTCAGAATCCGGGGCGCGTCGCCCTCCTTTTCATCGGCCAGGGCGACCAGCACATGCTCCGCGCTGACATACTCATCGTTGAGATGGGCGGCTTCCTCCATGGCCTTGTCCAGAACCCTGTTGAGCCTCGGAGTGAGGTAAGGCTGGACGGGCCCGGATATCCGGGGCAGCCGTTCAAGGGACTTTTTGAGATCCTGTTCGATCCGGGCCGGGTCCGCTCCCAGCTTTTTCAGAATATTGCCCACAATGCCTTCCGGCTGAGCAAGAAGGGCCAGCAGCAGATGCTCCGCATCAATGCCCTGGTGGCCGTGGTTTCCGGCCAGCCCCTGGGCCTCCTGCAGGCCTTCCTGCACCTTCAGCGTAAATTTGTCAAAACGCATCGTTCCTCCCTTACGCACGTTCCCGTTCCCCCGGGGGGGGAGTTCCGGCGGCGTATATGCAGAAATGGATTTGGAAATCAGTTATTGGAACCGTTCAATTTTCATTGGTAAATTAACCATGGGGGGCAGGTCTGTCAACCTCGCCGGACCCAAAAGATTCATCCTGGAAAAGGTCTTGACTATCAGGTTACAATAATTAGAATGCTGAAACAGGATCATGTCAAAGGAGGATGCCTTCATTTTGAAACTGCCCGCTGTCGCCGGTGCCCTTGAAGTCTACATGGCGGAGATCAACAAATTTCCGGTGCTGTCCGCGGAAGAGGAGTTCCGATACGCCATCGACTGGACGAAGAACGGGAATATGAAGGCCGCCGAAAAACTGGTGGTGTCCAACCTGCGATTTGTGGTTAAGATTGCCCATGAGTATCGCAATTATGGAGTGAAACTGGCGGACCTCATCCAGGAGGGGAATATCGGCCTGATGCATGCCATCAAGAAATTCGATCCCTACAAGGGCTATCGGCTGATTTCCTACGCGGTCTGGTGGATTCGGGCCTATATACAGAATTATATTATAAAAACGTGGAGCCTGGTTAAAATCGGGACGACCCAGGCCCAGAGGAAGCTCTTTTTCAAGCTGAATCAGACCAAAAAGGAACTGCAGGCGCTGTCCCTGAAAAACCCCGAGTTCAGCGAGATTGCGGACTCCCTCGGCGTCCGGGTCGATGAGGTTCAAGAGATGGATGTCCGCATGAGCAACCGGGATCTGTCCCTGGATATGGCCGTCAGCGAGGATGGGGGGGCGTCGCATATGGATTATCTCACCTATGCGGGCGAAGATCAGGAAACCGCCTTGATCCGAAAGGAAGAAACGGAGCTGGTGCAGAAGAACATTTCGGGGGCCCTTGCCGTTCTGAACGAGAAGGAAATGTACATCATCCAGCATCGGGTCATGGCCGATGACCCCAAGACCCTCCAGGAGATCGGCGATTTGTATCACATCACCCGGGAGAGGGCCCGGCAGATCGAAAAGCAGGCGCTGAAGAAGCTCCGCCTTGCCCTGCCCTATCTCGGGGAGGAGCGGAAGCTGCTGGAGGCGGGAAGTTAGGAAGCCAGGTCGTCGGACCGGGCCAGATTTTCGAAGGTGGTGTATTTTTCCATGAAGGCCAGCTTGACCGTTCCCGTGGGACCGTTTCGCTGCTTGCCGATGATGATTTCCGCAATGCCCTTTTCCGGGTTGTCTTCCGACTTGTTATAAACCTCATCCCGATAAATGAAGGCAATGACGTCCGCATCCTGTTCGATGGCCCCGGACTCGCGTAGATCCGCCATCTGGGGCCGGCGGTCGGAGCGGTCTTCCACCTTGCGGTTGAGCTGCGAGAGCGCCACAACGGGGACGCTGAGCTCTTTGGCGAGGGCCTTCAGGGAGCGGCTGATTTCTGAAATTTCCTGCTCCCTGGATTCCCTGGAGTTGCCGCTGCGCATCAGCTGCAGGTAATCCAGGAGGATCAGTCCCAGTCCCGATTCCGCCTTGAGCCTCCTTGACTTGGCCTTCATCTCCAGAACCGTGATCGCCGGAGTGTCATCGATGAAAATGAGCGCGTCGGCGAGCCGACCGGCGGCGTTGGCCAGCTTGGGCCAGTCCGTTTCGCCGAGAAAGCCCTTACGCAGACGCTGGGAATCCACTTTGGCTTCGGAGGCAAGCATGCGAAGGGCCAACTGCTCCTTGGACATTTCCAGGGAAAAGATGGCCACGGGAACCGCCGCGTCCATGGCGGCATAGGAGGCGATGTTCAGGGCCAGGGCCGTTTTCCCCATGCTGGGGCGTCCGGCTATGATGATGAGATCCGAATTCTGCAGACCCGAGGTCATGTCGTCGATCCGTTCAAATCCCGTGGCTACCCCGGTGATCGAGGCTTTGCGTTCGTAAAGCTGCTCGATGGTCTTGAAGCTCTCTTTGATGATGTCCCGCATGGGCGAGAAGGCCGGCTTGATCTTGTGCTGGGAGATTTCGAAAATGGCCTGTTCCGCGGAATCGAGAACCTCTTCGACTTCGTTGCCCGAATCATAACTCTTGTTGAGGATTTCCGTCGCCGTTCCGATGAGCGACCGAAGAACGGACTTTTCCTTAACGATTCTTGCGTAGTAGACAATGTTCGCCGACGAGGGGACATTGTCCACGAGGGAGGCAAGGTAGGCCATGCCTCCCACGTTGTCCAGTTGATTCTTGTCCTTGAGGATGCTGCTCAGCGTGATGAGATCGCAGGGTTCGTTCCGATCGTAGAGATCGAGGATCGCGGAAAAGATCCGGCGATGGGCCTCGCTGTAGAAATCGGGGGCGTTCAGGATTTCCAGGACGCTGTGCAGGGACTCGTTGTTCAGCAGGATCCCCCCCAGGATGGACTGCTCCGCCTCCCGGTTCTGAGGGGGGATTCGATGGAGAGAAACGTCGATGTCGCTTGCTTTCATTGCCTGGCCCTGCACCTGCGGCGTCGCCTACGCCTGTTCCGGGATGACGTTCACCTTGATTTCGGCCGTGACGCCCGCGCCAAGCTTGACGACGATGGGGAACTCCCCGATGGCCTTGATGGGTTCGTCAAGGACGAGTGTTTTCCGGTCGATCGTGATGTCCTGGGCAAGCAGGGACTCTTCAATGTCCTTTGCCGTAACCGAACCGAACAGCTTGTCCTGCTCTCCCACGCGGCGGGAAATCGTGCAGGTGACGCCGGCAAGGCTGGCGGCCAGGCTTTCGTGGCGTTTCCTTTCCTTCTCGGCCTTGCGGACGATGTTCTGCTTGTCGTGATCCAAGGCCTTGATGTTCCGAACGTTCGCCTCTGCGGCCAATCCTTTGGGAATGAGGAAGTTGCGGGCGTATCCATCGGCAACTTTAATGATATCTCCCGCTTTTCCAAGCGTTTCGACAGTTTCTTTCAAAATGACTTTCATGAAGTTAACCCTCCTGTTAAAAAGAACGGCATTTACCGACGCGATCGATTCTCACGCCGTGGAACCGTCCATCTTTTTATTGAATTTTCTGAAGTCAATCCACAGGTCGAAAAGACCGACGGCAATGACCGGAAGAACCAGAGTCAGCTGAAAAATCAGCAATGCGTAAAATATGGACCTCAGGATGACGGGGATATTCCTCGTCTTAAAAAAATAACTGACAATCGCCAGCCCCTGAAGCAGGTAAACAAAAAGGCCAAGAAGCAGGAGGTTCAGCCCGGTGTAGAATACCCTGCCCTCGGGGATCAAAAGCATCCCCCCGCTTCCGATAATCAGCCAGACAAGTTTTTCCGGCGCTTTCCACCGCGTCAGGTCGCCGAAATCAGGAAAATGAACCCCCTGGCGGTGAAAGATGGCCCTGACGGCGATGGTATTGAGCCAGATGCAGAGGGCCAGGCTGATCAGGCTCAGAGAGGGAAGAATGTTTATAAACGTATGGGCGATCTTCGGTGCATTCTCCCGAAGCAGGTCGATCTGTTCGGCAGGCACACCCATCTCCGCGTAGAGTTTGACGTTTTCCAGGATGGTCCGGACAAGGTACGGCTCAGCCCAGCGCCAGGGCGGATTGCCTGTTCGCAACATCGAGTAGGCGATGAGCAGCAGAATCGGGATGATTACGATTCCAAGGGAAATCAGAACCGTCTGCTCGATCGAAAGCCTTCTTCCCAGGAGCTCGCCGACCGTCACTCCCAGAAATCCGAGCAGGCAGAAAAGGGGAATGTATTCCCCATGACCCAGCGCGCCGAGGGCGGACAAAACGATGACGAAAGCGCCCAGAACGAGGAACAGCCCCAGCCGTCTGCCAAGTTTGGAATAATAAAAAATGATGGGCAGGGGCCCGAGAAAAAAGAGGAAGGATGCGGAGCTTGGAAACACCGCCGCCAGGATGAACACCATGGACGAGACGGCGATGCCCGTCAGAAAATCCCGGATGACAATGACCTTCTCTTCTCCCTCGCTCTTTAACACAAGCCGCCACCCAATTGCCCCTCTGCGGAGATCCATCCAAAACGAAGGGCATTCCTCCGAAGAGAAGAAATGCCCTTCAAACGGATATCCTGATTACCTGCCTTCCGTGACGACAAAAGGCAGAAGGGCGATGGTCCGCGCCCTCTTGATGGCCTGGGTCAATTCCCTCTGATGCTTGGAGCAGTTTCCGGTAATCCGGCGGGGCATGATCTTTCCACGCTCCGTGACGTAGTCGTGAAGGAGATCCGGTCGTTTGTAATCGATCTTGATTGTTGAATCCGAACAGAATTTACAGTATTTCCGGCGGTGAAAAAACTTCTTCCGCGGTCCTGACGGTCTGGGGCGCCTTTCATATGCGGCCATGAGATATGCCTCCTTTAATTCTCTTCTGCGGTAGCTGGTGATTCAGGGGTTCCGGCAGGCTCACCGGCTTCCGCCGATGGAGCGCTGATGGGTGCTTCCGGTGCGGGCTCCGCGGAAGTTGCGGCCTTTTCTTCGGCTGGTTCCTTCTTCGTGAGAGCTTCAATTTCCTGCATGATCTTTTCGAGCGTTGTCTCCGCATCCGTCATGACCGTCATAAATTTCAGGACATGGTCATCGATCTTGAGAATCCGTTCGAGCTCCGCCACCACATCGCTCGTTGCGGCGAAATCATAGAGCACATAAGCTCCCCTCGACTGCTTCCGGATGTCATACGCCAGCTTTCTTACTCCCCATCGGTCCACCTTGACGACGGCGCCTTTCCGATCGGTGATGATGGAGGCGTAGCGGTCGATCAGGCCTGTCAGGTCGTCTTCAGGAAGATTGGCCTGGGCGATGACGACTGTTTCATATCTTCTCAATTTTTTTTCCTCCTCTCGGCTCTAAAATCCGGACACCGGGGTCCGGATAAGGAGTCCTTCAACTAGAAATTAGAATAACATCGCCTTCTATATCATGGCTGATCATAAATCAAGCGATTTATCGATGACGGGGGCCTTGCGTCTCCGGCCCTGTCTTCTTTCCGGCCTTGCGCTTCTGGGTCAATTCCGTTGGGGATTCAGGAAGACTGTGCACGCGGGGGAGATTGATCCTGTAGATCATGGCGACCAGCCGCAGGCCCGTGGCGACCAGTATGGAGGAGAAGAGCTGCAGCGTTTCGCCCAGGCCGGCCAGTCCGGCGGCAAGGAAGCAGAGCCCCCCGCAGAGGGCCGCCGTCGCATAAAAATCGACGCGGATCACCGCCGGGATCTCGCTGACGAGGATATCGCGGATGACGCCTCCCCCCGTGGCTGTCAGAACGGACATCATTACGATGCCCAGCGGGCCGAGATGAAACTCGGCCGCCTTGGCGGCTCCGATGGCCGAGAAGACACCCAGCCCCACGGCGTCCGCCGCCATGACCAGGTCCCAGCGGCGCGCGATCTTCGGCGCGGCCAGAAAGACGAGAAGCCCGCCGAGGAGGCAGACGAAGAGGTAGGTTTCATCGCGGAAGGCCGCCGGCGGAACAGACCCGATGAGGATATCCCGGAGAATTCCCCCACCGACCCCGGTGGCCACGGCGAGCACCAGGACCCCAAGGAAATCCAGCTCGTATTTGACGGCCCGGAAGGCACCGGAAACGGCGAAAACGAGGGTGCCCAGAATGTCGAGAAGATACGTCAAGGCCATTGTTCTTCCTGAAATCTCGTGAGTAATTTCACACCGGTCACCCATAGTATGTGTTGACCTGTTTGTCAATTGAGAAGGGACTCGCTGCCCCGGTTCATCCTCTGTCCAGCCCGGTGCGCGGGCTCATTTTTCCGAAGCGCGGGACACGAAATCTCTCCATTGATTTGCCGCGGGAGAAGGGATAGAATGCGCGCCGACGCTGCACAGATAGAATCCATGTCAAGGAGGTTTGAAAACAGTCATGAAAAGAATGTTTCCGGGGATGTTGCTTCTGGCGGTGCTGACCGTCCTGCCCCTTTCCGCGAAGGCCGGTGTCGATGTGGGGGTCCATATCGGCATTCCACTGCCCCCGCCCATCGTATTTTCCGTTCCGCCGGTCACGATCGTGATTCCGGAAACGTATATCTATGCCGTTCCGGATGTGCCCCATGACCTCTTTTTTTACGGAGGCTTCTGGTGGCGGCCCTGGGAGGGCAGGTGGTACCGTTCGCCCCGCTATGACAAGGGCTGGGCTTACTATCAGGGTGTCCCCGCTTTTTACAGGCACGTCCCCCCGGCCTGGAGAGACGATTATCGGAATCGGCGCTGGAAAGGGCATCCCTGGAACAGGCACAGAGTTCCCGCCTCTCAGCTTCCCCGGAACTGGAGAGGATGGGAGCGGGATAAGCACTGGGAAAAGCAGCAGCATTGGGGCGTCCCGGCTATGAAAACCCCGAGGGGAGCGCCGCCGCCGCATCGCTCGGTCCAGCCGCCCGCACGGCCCGAACATCCGGACATGCGCGGACCGAAGCCCCGTCCGGAACCCCGGGCGATGAACAGGCCGCCCCACGAGCCGAAACCTCATGGAAGCGAGAGATGGGGCTACGGCCACCAAGGGGAGAAGCATGGGAATGGAAAAGGCGAAGGAGGTAAAGGGCACGGGCGTGGACACGGAAACGGCGACAGATAGCCGGCAGCTTCGCTCGCCCCCCGTCATTCGTGTCGTTGATTTATGGAAAATTTATGAAAACGGAGCCGCCGGCTCCGCGGCGCTGCGCGGCACAAGCCTGGAAATAGCCCGGGGCGAGGTCCTGGTGCTTCTGGGAAAAAGCGGCTCGGGCAAGACGACGCTGCTCAATCTTCTGGCCGGGCTCGACCGGCCGAGCCGCGGCACGATCGAAATCGAGGGGAAGAACCTGCAGGCCCTGGGAGACAAAGGCTGCACCCAGCTGCGCCGGACGCGCCTCGGGTTCATCTTCCAGTTCTTCAACCTCATCCCCACGTTGACGGCCTTTGAAAACGTCTACCTCGCTCTCGAACTGGCGGGAAAGCCGTCGCCGGGACCTGCCTACGAGGCCCTGGAGCGCGTCGGACTCCAGGGCAAGGAACAGCGCTACCCGGGCGAGCTGTCCGGCGGCGAGCAGCAGCGGGTCGCCGTCGCCCGGGCCATCGTCAAGGAGCCTGCCCTGATCCTGGCCGATGAGCCGACGGGCAACCTCGATACCGCCACCGGGCTGCAGATTCTCGAACTTCTTTCGTCGCGATGCCGGGAGTCCGGGATGTCGCTTCTCATGGTGACTCACACCCCCATGGCCCGCCGGTTTGCCGATCGCGTTCTACGCATGGTTGACGGCCAAATCCATCCCGAGGGCGCCTGCGAAGGGGAGGCCGACTAGCCCGGTGCCCCCGGGCAGGGCGTTGGCCCGGCGGGAAGCGGGAAATATCCACAAAGAGGCCCGTTCATGGGAACCGTTACCAAGGCGTTTTTGAGATACCTTCTTCGGAGGCGGAGCCTGACGCTCCTTCAGCTGATGGGAATCGCCTTCGGCGTGGCGGCCTGCCTGGGAATGGGGCTTTCCGCGATGTCCGCACTGGCGAGTTTCACCGGGGCCATTGAATTTCTCCAGGGGAAATCGACCCACCGCATCGAGCGGGATGCGGGACCCATGGACGAAGCGATCCTGAGGGATCTGATGCGCGATCTCTCCGTGCAGTCCTTCTCACCGGTCATCGACCGCCGCCTCCGCCTGGAAAAGGGCAGCCAGATCCGGATCCTGGGCGTTGATCCCTTTCTGGATCTGGCCATCCGCCCCGAGCTGGCCCGCGCGTCCTTTGCCGGGGACCGCCTTGCCTTCATTCTTGACGAAAAGGCGGTTCTCATGGAAGCCGGCCTGGCCCGGGAACTGAACCTCGCGGCGGGCGGCAGAATCAAGACCTCCCGCGGGGAGCTGACCGTCCTGGGAACCTTTCCCAACCCTTCCGGAGAGCCCCTCCTGCTCATGGATATCGCCCACGCCCAGGAGCTCTTCAAGGTGCCCGGACTCATCGACGCCGTCGATCTCGTCCTGGCGGAGGAGCAGGTCTTTATAAGCCGCTGGGATGAGGGCTTCCGGATCAGGTCCAACCGGCAGAGCAGGGAAACCTTCGGCGCGATGCTGGGGGCCTTCCGGTTGAATCTTGAAGCCCTGTCCCTGATGGCGCTCTTTGTCGCCGTTTTTCTCATCTACAACACGGCCATGTTTGCCGTCGTCAGCCGCAGGCGGGATGCCGGGGTGCTGCGAAGCCTGGGAGCAAGCCGCAAAGAGGTGGTTGCGGCCTTTCTGGCGGAAATCCTCATCCTCGGGGGCATCGGGGGCGCACTGGGAAGCCTCCTGGGGTATCTCCTGAGCCGCTTCCTCATCGAGATCCTCGGCGGAACGATCACCAACCTCTACTTCTTTCTTCGCCCCGTCCCCATGGCCTGGTCCTTCTGGATGCCCGCCGCCGGGGTGATCGTCGGCATCGGGGCGAGCCTCCTGGGAAGCCTTTTTCCGCTCATCGAGCTGTCGCGCACAGACCCCGTCAAAGCGCTTTCAGGGCGGTCCGTAAGCCACCAGTGGGGAAGGATGTCGAAGAGGGCCGCCGCTGCCGGCCTCCTGATTCTGCTGATCAGCGCCGCCGTTCTGCTCGTTCCGTCGCGCTCCATTTACGCCGCCTTCGGGGCCGTTTTCGGAATCCTCTTCGCGCTGAGCCTTCTTTCCGGATTTGCCGTGATGCTCTTTTCCCCTTTGATGGCAGGTTTTCTCAAGTTCCTGGGAGGGCTGCCGGGGAAGATCGCCGCCGGAAACATCCGCCGGAACCTGGGGCGGACCGCCGTCGCCATCGCAGCCTTCATGGTCGCCCTTTCCATGTCCCTGGGGCTGTCCCTCATGATCGGAAGCTTCCGCGAATCGCTCCTGTGGTGGATGGACCGGCAGTTCCGCGGCGATCTCTACATTTCCACCGCGTCGGAGCGGGAGGTCCCGGAAGGCCTCTACCACGAACTGAAAACGATTCCCGGCGTTGATGTGGATGCCTATCGGAAGGTGCAGCTCAGCTACCGGAACAGGCCCATGTTCGCGGCCTCCGTTTCCGCCCCCGTGCTGCAGCGGCATGCCCGGTTCGCCTGGCTGGGCGGGGGAGGCGATGAGCACTGGGAGGCGGTAAAGCGTGGCGATGTGATCATTTCGGAAAGCTTCGCCCGGAACTTCAGCGTGAAGGCCGGGGACACGATTCTCCTGGACACGCGGCAGGGGCCCGCCCGGCTGCGCGTGGAAGCCGTATTCTACGACTACTCCACGGAGCACGGACTCGTCATGATGGATCGGAACACCTACCTGCGCCTCTTTGACGATCGAACCATCAACAGCGTAGCGGTCTTCCTGAATTCCGGAGACCCAAAGCGGATGGAGACGCTCGACCTGATCCGGCACAAGGCCCTGCAGTATGATCTGCCCGTCTACACCCGGGAGCAGTTTTTCGGGAACATCCTGGCCATCTTTGACAGCACCTTTGCGATCACCCGTTCCATGAGGGTCATGGCCATCATCATCGCCTTTTTCGGAATTGCCGGCGCCCTCATGACCCTCTTTCTCGAACGCCGCAGCGAGTTCGGCATTCTCCGCGCCCTGGGCTTCTCGACGGGGCAGGTCTCCCTCCTGACCCTGCTGGAGGCCTTCGGGATGGGGCTGCTGAGCTTTTTGTTCAGCATCGGCTGCGGGACGCTCTTCGCCGTCATCCTGATCCG
>Ga0123335_1003405_pt1 | contig 22113 bp, 14 predicted proteins | sample BiotimSIPDNA_2_FD_89707 | JGI IMG/M metagenome (GOLD analysis project Ga0123335, IMG submission 89707) | Anaerobic biogas reactor microbial communites from Washington, USA - Biogas_R2 time_0 SIP DNA | ecosystem: Engineered > Bioreactor > Anaerobic > Unclassified | place: Washington, USA...
CTCTTTCCATTCCTCATTCTCTCGGAGAATACCACCAACGCTGGATTCGAGCGAGCGCCGTTCCTCAAGTCCGCTGCCAAGCAGATTGATACAGAGGGGCCTTAATTCATCAGGTACAAGCCCTTCAAGAACCTGAAGCGCGCGCGGAGTTTTCGCCGTAATGAGCGTTCGCTGTCCCGTGGCAAGCAGGTGGCAAATCAGATTCGCGATGGTATGGGATTTCCCAGTACCGGGCGGCCCTTGCACAAGTACGCCACTTGCTGATCGAATCTTGTCCACAATGCGGCGTTGCTCTTCGTTTGATGGCTTGGGGAAGAAGACCTCGCCATCGAAGACAGCGCTTGCCTCCTCCGGCTCGTCGATTGGTTCGCGGTCATCCTTCGGACGGATTTCCGCAAGGTCCGCGAATTCACCAGGAATATCTCCGCCCTCTTCAATCTGCTCCTTGATCCGCTTCAAAGATTCTGTAAGGCCCTTGGCGGAACGCTTACGCAGGATCAAAGCTGGAGAATATTCCACGACGGGCTTATTCGTAGCGCGGATATTTTTAGATTCCAGAGAGTCCTCAAAATCACCTTGCGAGTTAATCGAATGCACCAAGGCCTGAAGCACGCCTTCGATGCAAGTTTTTTCCCAGGGATCGTCCTCAGCAAAGGCCAGCGACGACTTCGCAGTTTCCTCCGCCCGCGCTGGCTGTTCCTCGATGTCTAGCATATCAAGTTCGGGACGTAACCTGGCACCTTCAGTGTGGGGTCGGACGATGAACTTGCCCAAACGGGCTTCAAACTCAAGGATGGCATCCGCTACAACCAAATGACGCCGGACTCGCTGTTCGGCAGGCGTCTGCCAAGTCAACAGACCCAAACCGAGCACAAGTTCGTATTCTTCGCCAAGCCTAAGTTGCTCCTGATGGATTGCAAAGAGCTCGGAATAGACCCTGTGGACTTTCTCCCACGCATTATGTTCTTCCGTCCACGGCAACCACTTGGCTTCGACAAACTGATCCCATGCCAGTTGAACCTCGGGATGCTCTTCAAGGCGTTCCGTGCAGTGGATGATTTCTGGCTGGTCCGAATTCTCGCGCCAATCGGGGTTCGGGATTTGTCGGGTGATTTCCGGAAGAAGTTCGGGCAGGTTCTTTTTGTCTCGGAGCGATGAAAAGATCTCCCAGTCCTTGCAGTGAGCGGGAGTGGCTGGCAGTTCCGGTTCCCGCCGATTCTGCACTTCCAGCCATTCATCCGGTTCATGTTCTTCATCACGTCCCCATGCCTGTGTGAAGCACCCCCGTTCCTGAGGCACGTGAGAAACCCAAAGTACCTTCTCATATTCCGTGATATCACGAATCAGTTTTGTTCGGAGGGAAGCCAACCTTAAAAGATAATTGACAAGACGAACTGTTTTTTCTACTTGTTTGTTGTTACTCGTGATTTCCATGTTCCTGTCTTTCGCACATCCTACGTGCCCTCCAGGGGTTTCCGCCGCAACGCTGCACATTCTGTTCCCGCCCAAGAACCCCTGATGCGATGCAGCATGCGAGTTGTCTTTACATTTTGCCACTCCGCGCCCTTCAAATCAAACAATGGGCATAGTTTTCTATAGAGGCGAGAATCCTTTGCAGGCGCAGAGACGGCGCACACCCTTCGGTGCGGCAACCGTGCCCCTTTTGCCCGGACCGAATGGTTCTTGCGGAACCGCCAAATTTAGATTGTTTCCGCGACCACGCGGTTGCGCAGGACACCGATGCCCTCAATGTCCACTTCGCAGACATCGCCCGGGCGCAGGAAGCGCGGGGGCCTGCGCGCGACGCCAACCCCGCTGGGCGTGCCGGTGTAAATGACGGTGCCCGGCAGCAGGGTCATGGCACGGCTGAGGTAACTGATGAGAAAGGACACGTCAAAGATCATGTCGGCGGTGGACTGGTCCTGGACGGTTTCCCCGTTAAGGCGCATGCGCACGCACAAGTTGCCGGGGTCGATATCCGTCGCCACCACGGGGCCCAGGGGTGCGAAGGTGTCGAAACTTTTCGCACGCGCCCATTGCCCGTCACCGGCCTGGCAGTCCCGGGCGGACACGTCGTGGCCGCAGGTATACCCGAAGACATAATCGAGCGCGCGGTCCCGGGGAACATGCCTCGCCGTGCGCCCGATAATGATCGCCAGCTCGGCCTCGTAGTCCACCTGGTCCGGCGCGGCCGCCGGCAGGACGATCGCTTCTTCATGGCCGATGAGCGCCGTGGTGGCCTTGAGGAACAGGAGCGGCGCCTTGGGCGGCGTATCGGCGGTTTCCAGGGCATGTTCGCGGTAATTGCGGCCCAGAGCCAAAATATTGGGCGGATCCACCGGCGGTAGCCAGCGCGTGATGTCGGCCATGTCCACAGTCTCCCCCGTCTTTTCGACCGGGTCGAGGAGGCCGCCCCTGAGTATGGACAGGGTATCGCCGCCTTCCAGCAGGCCGTATACGCCCGCCGGACAGGCCCGGGTCGCGAATCGCATAAATTTCATAGTGCGTGTCCTTCTTAGCGTTAACGACGCCTCATCCCGCCCGGCTTGGGGAAAACGCGGTCAGGCCTGCCCCGATTGGAAGGCATCTATAAATTCCATGGTTTCCCGGGCGGCGGCGGCAATCGCTTCAAACCCGTCCGGCTGTATTTTGCCGCGGCCGAACATCCAGGTACCGCCACAGGCCAGCACATTGCCGAGTCGCAGGTACGTCTCCAGGTTATTCATATTCACGCCGCCGGTCGGCACAAACTTCATGCCGGGAAAGGGTCCGCGCAGGGCAGCGAGCATCTGGGGGCCGCCCATGACCGACGCGGGAAAGAACTTGACGGCCTCGAGCCCCAGCCCCAAAGCGGCCTGCACCTCCGTCGGTGTCGCCACGCCGGGCAGCACGGCCAGCCCCGCGTCCAGGCCCATGCGCACCAGCACGGGATCGAGGCCCGGGCTTACCAGGTAGCGGGCGCCCGCTTCAATCGCCTGCCCGGCCTGGGCCGCCGTCAACACCGTGCCCGCGCCGACCAGGACATCCGGACGCTCGGCGGCGGCAAGACGCAACGCCTCCATACCCCCCGCCATGCGCAGCGTGATCTCCAGCACCGGCAGGCCGCCCGATGCCAGCGCGTCACACAGGGGCAGCACCATGTCGGGGGAATCCAGTCCGGCCAGGGCGGGCACAATCCGATACTTGCCAAGGGCTTCCAGGGTCGCGTGCATGGTTTCATTCCTTCCGTGTTGTTTTGTATTAAGTACCACAGCAGGCAACGACAAAACAAGGACCGGCGCGGCGCCATCATTCGCTCCCCGGATCGCGGGGCAAGGAAGACAAGAATGCGCTTCACTTTCAAGCCCCATTGGCGTACCGGACATCCGACAGCGATGGACCCTGATATCCGGGCGGTTCCAACAGGGCCGGGCAAGGAGAGCAGACGCATCAACGCATTTCAAAGGGCTTTACGTTTCATTACAAACAGCCATAAGGAGCGTCATCCCGGTTTTTTCGCGTCAGTGACGTATATCAAAGGGCGCTCCCTGAATCACGCGAAAAAGACCGGGATCCAGATTTAAGCCACCCAAGGAACGGGGCTTCGTCTCAGCCGGCTGTAATCCATGCTGTTCCCCGCCGACGGTTTCTGAAGATGGGTTCCGGTCTTTTCGCGGCCTGACACCTCCTTCGACACCAAACTCCTCTTCACCGCGAAAAACCGGAATGACGCGCTGGCCCGGCGGATACGAATGCACCGGGGTAGTTGCGTCCCAGGGTCCAAATCTGCTTCTTTAATCCTCCCGCCAGACGAAACACACGTATCCGGCGATCAGGATTTCCCCCCCCCCCTTCCATATTCAGCGAAAATGGACTATAATATGAAAATTCCTATCGAGGAGATGATTTCATGCGTGCAACACGGTTTCTATCTGCAGGGGCACGGGGCGGCGGCACAGCCACTTTTTTGCTGCCGCTGTTGATGGTGAGCGTGATGCCGTCACTCTCCGCCACGCCCCAGGGAGATCCTGCCATGAGTTTTGCGCTTTCCAGCACCGCCTTTGAACAAGGACAATACATCCCCAAAAAACACACCGGGGAAGGGGCGGACCTCTCCCCCGCGCTGCAATGGGTCAACCCGCCTTCCGGAACAAAGTCCTTCGCGCTCATCTGCGACGACCCGGACGCGCCCGTGGGCACCTGGGTGCACTGGGTGATCTTCAACATTCCCGGGGAGGCGGAAGGGCTTCCCGAGGGGGTGCCCCCGGATAAGGAACTCAAGGGCGGCGCGCGCCAGGGCGTCAACGACTTCCGTAAAATCGGCTATGGCGGGCCAATGCCTCCCCGCAGTTCAGTCCACCGGTATTTTTTCAAACTGTACGCGCTGGACAACCCGCTGATACTCAACCCCGGTGTGAAAAAAGCGGACCTGCTGAAAGCGATGGAGAAACATATCCTGGGCCAGGCGGAATTGATGGGGCTTTATAAACGGTGAACCGCCTCTATTTCAATTCCCCACCAGCCAACATATCAACCGGAAGGCGCCTATGAAACCCTTGAGACTGATCGTCGCGTGCCTGATCGCCTGCCCCTTCGGGGCATGGGCGTGGGGCCCCCTTACCCATGCGTATATCGCTTCCCGCGTGACCAACAGTGAAAACTACGATCTCATTTTCGGTTCGGGCGCACCCGATTTAAACGGTATGATTGACGATACTAAAGAAGCCGGCGCCTTGCGGAGCCTGAGCCACCATGACTTCGAGCGCCTGGCACCTTCGGCTTTCACGACAGGCTTTACGACCCACAACGAAAGCTGGGGCGCCGATTCCTACGCCCATTCCGACGGCACCTATGCGTCCGATATGATGGACCAGCTGGAGCAAGAATTGAACATTACCGCATCTCAGGCGCATACCCTCTTTGAAAGCTGCATTGACATGCAGATCCGCCTGGCCCACGGTCCGGGGTGGGGCACGTTGCTGGCCGAATCCGCCCGGGCCAGCGGCACAGCCAACGAGGATCTGATGGTGAACGCCTACGCCGGTGAGCTGGCCGCTCGTGTCACAGGCCTTACCACTTCCCAAGCGGCCGAGGATATCCGGAAAGCCTTGAAAGACCTCCGCTCAAAAACGATTACGATAGGTGACATCCTGGCCCAGGAATCCGTGTCGGACATTGAAGCAGATACGCTGTGGTATCTGGCCATCTACCTGGGGGTACCTGAAGGAAAAGCCCGTACCTACTACGAATATGCCATGGCCGCCACGGAAGACACCTTCCAGGCGGAACTGAATTTTGTCTGCACCATGATCAAACAGGAGATGCCGGAAGCAATCGAAGGCGAACAGGCAGCAGAGGGCGAAACACTCCCGGAAGGGGAAGTGGAACGAGTGCCGTGCAGCGTGACAATCACCGCCTGCGCCATCGCCCCAAATCCAGTCCCGCCCGGTCAGTATTTTGCGTTGAGCGGCCTGGCCGGGAACTACCACGGCGGCACCGCCACTGAAAACGTCATGCTGACCATAGGCCTTCGGGACACCTCGGGCGCCTGGAAAGGCGGTACGCCGCAAAAGATTTTGAGCGGCGCGCCGGGAATCAACCCGAAATCCTGGTCGGGCAGCACCGTGGTGCTCACCGCGCCGACCGCACCGGGCGTCTATCACGTCTGGGTGCGTAACACGGTAACCACCATCGAAGCAACGGCCGTTCAGGATTTTAAAAAAGCGGTACCGCTAACCGCAGACGAGGAGCATAATGATCGGTGGGATGTAGCGCTGGTAGTAGGCGCTGAGGACGAGGGGGAAGGGGAAGCCGCCGAGGGCGAGGGTGAAACACCCAACGAAGGCGAAGGTGAAACAACCCTTGAAGGGGAAGGCGAAACACCGCCCGAAGGCGAATCGCTTCCCGAGGGCGAAGGCGAAACGCCTGCCGAAGGCGAGGGCGAGACCGCCCTTGAAGGAGAAGGCGAAGGTGAAGAAGAAAGCGACGGTTGTTTTGGCGCCTCCTCGGCCAAGAACTTACTCAGCGACTGGTTCCTCATCGGTCTCGCTCTGGCGGCACTTGCAGCGGCAAGTCCTTTCATGAAAGAATGAGCCTGCCAGTTGTTTCACGTAGTTACCGTCGAATTCCGGGGATTTGTTCAACTGGCGCGAACTCAAGGCATTTGACAATCCAGAATCATAGTATAAGACGAAGCAAAGGAGGGACTGACTCCCCAAAAACGCAGCCAGGTCTTATCATGATTAACAACAACAATGTTTTTGGGGTGTCTGTCCCTTCTTTGCGGACTTAAATTAGTGCCATTTGTATCTGTCCCTCACTTTGCGCAAAAACAAAACCTATCGAGGAATAACAAGCAACCTCATTCTTGCGTGAACGCCGCCGCAACGAAATAGAAGGAGTATCCCGCCATGTCCAGAATAAACCTTGTGCTGTCGCTTATCATCCTGCTTGCCCCCTGCTTTTCCCAAGCCGAACCTGTCATCAACAGCGCCAAGGCCGACGGCTACAAAGGCATTTGGTTCACCCTGGGCCAGCAATGCGAGTATGGCGACAAGTATTCCGGCGGGCTGGGCACCTACACGGCCAAACACGTGCCCCTCGCGGTGTACGCGCCGGAAGCGGATAAAACCTTCTTCGTATACAGCGGCACCACCGGGCCGGAAGACCGGTATCTGCTGATCATGGCCGCGTATTATGACCACAAGACCGGCACCGTGCCCAAACCGACGATTGTCCACGACAAGGAAGGGGTGAACGACCCCCATGACAACGGCAGCATCCTGATTGATGAGCAGGGGCATGTGTGGGTGTTTGTCAGCGGGCGGGGCCGCAAGCGCATGGGCTTCAAGTACCGCAGTGTGGAACCCTACAGCGTGAACGCCTTCGAACGGATCACCGAAGAGGAAATGACCTATCCCCAACCCTGGGTGATCCCGGGCAAGGGCATCCTCCACTGCTTCACCAAGTACACCAAGGGCCGGGAACTGTACTGGGAAACAAGCGCCGACGGGCGAACCTGGACGGAGGACCGAAAACTGGCGGGCATGGGCGGCCACTACCAGACAACGCGCCAGCGGGACGGCCGCGTCATCACCGCCTTCAACTACCATCCCGGCGGCACCGTGGACAAGCGCACCAATCTGTATTACGCGGAGACTTCCGACTTCGGGGAAAGCTGGCGCACGGCATCGGGTGAAGTGCTCCAGACACCGCTAGTCGACGTGCATAACCCCGCCCTGATCCGGGATTATGAAGCGGAGAAACGGCTGGTGTACATGAAAGACATCGACTTCGACGCCAAGGGACATCCCGTGATCCTGGTGATCACCAGCGGCGATTACCAGCCGGGCCCCACGGGCGATCCGCGCATCTGGACGCTGGTGCGCTGGACCGGGACGGAATGGACCTTCACCGAAGTGACGAAGTCCGACCACAACTATGACATGGGCTCCCTGTATATCGAGCCGGACGGCCTGTGGCGCATCATCGCGCCCACGGAAACCGGGCCCCAGCAGTGGGGCACCGGCGGGGAAATGGCGCTGTGGCTGAGCAGGGACGACGGCGCCACTTGGACCAAAGAACGGGACATCACCCAAAACAGTCCGCGCAACCACGCCTATGCCCGCCGCTCTGTAAACGCCCACCCGGATTTCTACGCCTTCTGGGCCGACGGCAACCCGGACACCCTCTCCGAGTCGCACCTGTATTTCACGAACAAGAACGGCGACCAGGTGTGGGAACTGCCCTATGAGATGAGCGAAGACGCGGCCAAGCCGAAGGCATTGTGAGGGTATAGGGTATAGGGTATAGGGTATCAGGAATATGGCTTTTTCAAAACGTCCTACACGTCTTACCAGTCATACACGTCCTACTTCCTCCCTAAACCCTAAACCCTATACCCTGGACCCTAAGCCCCTCCCCATGACCCGGGAAGAAATGCACTCCCGGGGCTGGGACACCCTGGACGTGCTGCTCATCACAGGCGACGCCTATGTGGACCACCCGTCCTTCGGCGCGGCGCTGCTCGGGCGCATGCTGGAACATGCCGGATACCGTGTCGGCATCATCGCCCAACCGCGCTGGGACAAACCGGACGATATGGTGCGCCTGGGCCGCCCCCGACTCTTCGCGGGCATCACGGCGGGCGCGCTGGACTCCATGCTCGCCCATTACACCGCGTTCCGCAAGCTGCGCCATGACGACGCCTACACGTCCGGCAATATCCACGGCGCGCGGCCGAACCGCGCTTGTATTGTGTACACTGGACTGGTTCGGAACGCCTTTCCCGGGCTGCCCGTGGTGCTGGGCGGCATCGAAGCGTCCATGCGCCGCGCCAGTCACTATGATTTCTGGACGGATAAGATACGCCGTTCCATCCTGCTGGACAGCAAGGCGGACCTGCTGGTCTATGGCATGGGCGAACAGGCGGCGCAGGAAATCGCCAGGCGGCTGGATGCCTGCGAGGAACATTCGAAGGAGCTGCTCTGGGGCATACCTGGCACGGCCTTTGCCTGTTCCACAAAGACGGACCTGAATCAGCCCGGCTGCTTTCCCGAAGCCCCTGAACTGCTGCGCCTGCCCGGCCATGAAGCCATCCTCGCGGACGCGACGGCGTTGATGACCGCCACACTCGCCCTGGAGCAGCAGGTGCACCAGGGCACGCACTGGGCAGTGCAGGAGGCGGGGACACAGCAGGTGTTTTTCACACCGCCCGCGCCGCCGCTGGAAACGCCCGAACTGGACGCCCTGTACGCATTGCCTTTCACGCGGCGGCCTCATCCAAGTTACACGAAACCCATCCCGGCGGCGGACATGATCCAGTTCAGCATCACCGCCCACCGGGGCTGCGCCGCGGGATGCACCTTCTGCGCCATCGCCCAGCACCAGGGACGCCGCATCCAGTCGCGCAGCGCCGCGTCGGTGCTGGACGAGGCGCGCGCCTTCACCCGCCATCCCGACTGGAAAGGCAGCATCAGCGACGTGGGCGGCCCCACGGCCAACATGTGGGGCGCGCGCTGCGCCTCCGACCCGTCCCACTGCCGCCGGACGGACTGCCTCTTTCCCAGGCCCTGCCCCCACTTCCGCATTGATGACGCGGCACTGGTGGACCTGCTGCATGCCGTCGCCAAAACAGAGGGCGTCAAGCACGTGCGCGTCGCCAGCGGCATCCGCTATGACCTCGGCGCCCCCCGCAATGTGTATCTGCGCGCGCTCATCCGCGAATTCGTGGGCGGCCAGCTCAAGGTGGCCCCGGAACATCTCTGCGACCCCGTGCTGAAACTTATGCGCAAGCCGTCCCGCGCCGCTTTTGAGGCCTTCCTCCAGTTCTTCGAAGAGGAATCCCGCCGCGCGGGCAAGGAACAATACGTGGTGCCCTACCTGATCAGCGCCTTCCCCGGCTGCACGGACACCGACATGCGTGAACTGGCCCGCTGGCTGGAGCAGCGCAACTGGCGGCCCCGCCAGGTCCAATGTTTCATTCCCACCCCGGGCACCGTGGCTGCCGCCATGTTTTACGCAGGCATCGACACGGAGGGGAAACCCATCCCCGTGGCCCGCACAGACCGCGACCGCATGCGCCAGCACCGCATACTCATGCCCGACCGCGGGGATGCGTAGAAAAACACATCGCGCGAAACAAGCAAGACCTTCAGGCCAGATGGTACTCTCCGGACAAGAGGGTGGGACCCGTCTTTTATCCTAAAAACGGCAGTAGGATTCTGAAGCGGTTTTCATACCAAAGGACTTAAAGGACATAAACGACCAGAAGGACAGTAAAACGTTCTCCCGGTTGGTGCGTCTTTTCGGTCCTTTCTTTTAAGAGGTCTTCTCGGCGTTAACAGCCGTTTTTAAGTTTATGCGTGTTACCGGGTTCTTTTCAGGTTTATTGCCTGCTTTAGCGTCCTGTATACTGGAGCGGCGAAAGGGTCTCTCATGAAGACGCTTCCTATTCATTTTCTTGTCGCCATGTTACTGATGCTTGTGTGGGCCGCGGGTGTACCGGCGCAGCAACCCCGGCTTATCATGTCAGGCGCACCTGAATTTGTGGGTCTCTGCATTGACGCGAATCTGTATATCGTCAAGCAGGAAAATACAATCGTCGCTTACGACATGAACTCCGGGGGAACACGCTGGAGCTATGATGCCTGGCCGCCCGACATGTATCTTCAGGCGCAACAGGGAAAAAACCGGGTGGTTTTGTATGGCAAAGACGAGGAACGGTATAGGGTCGTGGTGTTGGAGAAGGCCTCCGGGAAAGAACTCTGGGAACACACGGAGCGTGCTCCCGATGCTTTCCGGGGTGTGATGGTCCTGCCGGATAGCGACTGGTTCCTGCTGCGGTATGCCCGGGACAAGGCAAGGAACGAGAATCGTGAGGAGGACTACTTCCTGCTTTTTTCACCCGACGGCGCTGGGCGGTACCGCCTGCCGGAGGACTTGTGGCCCCGGGAATGGCAGGAAGAGGGGAAGACGCTCGTGCTGACCGGACCGGGGAAGGAGGGCATCCGCCTGGTGCATTGGGACCTGGAAACCAATACCACGAGGGACATCGGCACTTACAGCGACGGGCTCTATAGTGGCCGCCTGCATTCCGGCCGCCTCCTGCTGTACCGCTATCTTAAGGAGAAGCAACCGCAGCATACCCTGAAGGTGGTGGACGGTGATTCGGGCCGCCTGTTGCGCCAGGTAGCACTGCCGGGCGACATCGGGAGCCCACCGATACTGGCCGGGGACGGGAAAGCGATGCTGGCCCTCGCCAACACCGGGGACCGCCTGTGGATGCTCGACACTGGGGATGACAAGGTACTGGCGACACTCCATCAACCCGGCCACGAATTTCTCCTCACCTCTGTCGACACGGACGCATCGGGCCGCATTTGGGTAGTCTCCCGTGACGACCAAAACCAAATCTACTTGTGGCCGGTGGAACCGGGTACGGCTCCCCGAAAGATTTTCGACCGGGGGCCGTTTCTTTCCGGATATCCCATTAAAATTATTCCACCCCACGTCATTACCGTGACCCACAGCGACAACGGCATCACCACACTTCACGCCTACAATTTTGAGGAGCGGCGTGTTGCTGCAGTATGGAAACCTTCGTCGACCGGCTATCTTCATAATGCGTTGCCCTGCGCTTCCATGCGGCGCTGCGCCGTGATGTTGCCGGGCAGCGACCAGGCCCAGCGTTATGGCGGTTATAAGTGGGAAATTCTCGAGTCGGGCGCTTCTGAACCGCTTGTGAACGTTGAGAACACCTGGGCACTGACCTTGTCACCAGACGGCGAATACGCGGTAGCACCGCCCCCGGAAAAAGCCGCCGTACTTATCCGGGTTTCCACGGGCGAAAAAATCTACGAATTTCCCCTGGATGATGAGGCCACCTGGATCTGGGCCGCATTTGCATCGGACAGCAGGACGGTGGCCGTATATGGCGGTTTCGACGCCTATACGGTCGTCCGCATCACGGAAGACGGTGTTCGGGAAACGCCGCTGGAGTTCCACAGAGGAACCTGGCTTTCCGCCCAGTGTTTTTCCCTGGACGGCACGCGCCTGCTAAGCGCCACGCGCGGCGAAGCGTGGCTGCACGACACCACCACCGGCCGCCTGCTCCATACCTTCGTCGAACCGCAACAACTGCGTTCAGAATATGTGCATACCCCCGAAGTATTCGGCATCAAGATGCCCTTTGTGAATTACCTCGGCGATCTTGCGGGCAACTTTACCAACCTGGCCAACAGTAAACCCGAGCTGGACGCCGCGTTCATCGGGAACGGCGCGTGGCTGGTGACATTGGCGGAATCCCAGTTGATGCGGGTGTGGGACGCCCAGACAGGCCAATCCGTGCACGTTATCGACGTGGGTTTATCCAACACGAGAGACGAACAGGGATTCATGAGAAATAGTATAATGCTCAGCGGGAACGGCGCCTACGCGCTGGCGTCCAACAGATTCGATACCCGCGCCACCTTATGGGACCTCAAGACCGGGACGGCCATTAAAAAGTGGTCCGATTGGAAGGGCCTTTATCAGCCTTGGCATGTCTCTGATGACGGAAAATCCATCTACCTGACCATTGGCAACTCTATGTACTGGCTGGAAGGAAAATAACGGTCCAGCCGGGGTTCAGCGGGCCTTTCGGACACGGTCCAGCATGCCCGCAAAGGAGAATTCCGGTTCCTGGACGCCCAGCCGCAGGCCGATGGTGCGCTCCAAGACCACCCAGGTGCCGTCACGCTTGACCGCGTTGTCCCAGCGGACAATGCCGTAACAGTCCTCCCCCTTCCGCGCGAAAAAAAACCGCTCGCGCCCGGCATCCTGCTGCATGCACTGGTTGATCACGATGGCCTCGTCAAAAGCAGTAAAAGCGGTATCAGGCGCATACCCGTCCGGACAAGGGCCGTCAAAGAACGTGCTGAAGGACGCCTGCCGCTCAAGAAACACCGCATTATCGAGGAAGCGCTCCTGCCACCGGGGCGCGGTCCGGTCATGATACCCGTTCCAGGTGTTGCAGATATAGGTGTTGATGCAGCCACTGTGCCGCCACGCAGTGGAGGCCTCGAGGGGGGCGAAAACGCGGCCCAGGCGCCAGTCCTCCCGTTCCCCCGCTTCCACAAAAAGCCGGAACCTGTCGGGACGCGGGTCCCAGACGAGGCTATCGGGCCCATCCACGGGCGTACGCGGCGGAAAGGTTTCCATATGCAGGCGGACCAGCGTGTCGTCATAGGTGAAAATCTCCCCATAATAGTCCGCGTTCAGGGCGTCCTTGCGCCACAGGACCACCTTGTATTCGGGAACAACCCATGTGCGAAAACACTGGGTATCGGGAATTACAGCCTGCCACGGCGCACCGTCTCCATCGCGACGCTGTGCGTGGGTAACGATGTACTGTTCCAGCGGGAGGGTACAGTCCATGAACCGGAGCATTTCCGGCAGCGGATCGGCAACGGCGGCAACGCACAACAGCAACGCCGCACACAAAGGTCTCAAAAACGGGGCGTGAAAACAGGCGTTGCTGGTTCCCGCAGAACGTATTTCCCCTGAAACGATCAGCATGCCGCCAGAGATTTTAAGTGCTCAATACTTCTCGCGGCCTGCTCCACAGTGCCGCATTCGACGGACAGCACGATATCGCGCGGGGCGTGCCGGCAGCGTTCGATGACGCCGGCCCAGTCAATGACGCCGTCGCCGCAAGCGCAGCCGACGGGCGTGCCGGTCACCTTGCCCCGTTCCGAGGAAGACTGCTGAACGGAAATATCCTTGCCGTGCAGGTGCACCAGCCGGTCCAGCACATGATCCAGCCAGACGAGGGGATCTTCACCGGACAGGTAGCTGTTCCCGGTGTCAAAGTTGATGCCAATCATGGGTGAATCCACCAGCGCATAGATACGGTCCAGCCCGGCCGGGCTCTTGCTGTACTGCTGATGCGGTTCCAGGCCGATGAAGATGCCCCGGGGCTCGGCGACCAGGGCGGCCTCCTGCAACACGTAACGCATCAGCACGTGGTCCTCTTCCACGGTGGTCCACGCGGGCTTGGGGCCTTCATCCGTGTTTATCACGGGCGCGCCGCATTCCGCCGCGAAACGGACCGCCTGCTTGAGGTACTCCACGCTGATCTCGGGCTTGCAGAGAGGGCAGTGTGCGGACAACCCGGAAAGTTTGACGCCGGCGTTGTCGCAGGCGCGCTTGATGCGCAGCGGGTCGTCCAGCATGGACACGCTGTGGAAGTACCCCGCTTCACTCAGCAATTCACGCCCCAGATGCACCATGGGCTCCACGTATTCGTAACCCAGTTCCGCGGCCTTGTTCACGCCCCATTCAAAGGATTTATCTTCGTGGCGGACAAATTCAAGATTGACGCCAAATCCTATCTTTCCCATGGTCGGTTTCCTTTTCTGGTGGTTGTTTGAATTCCCGCGACATATTCGAATGGTATTGACTTGACACCTAGTCACCCAATAACGACTTAACGTTAGATCCATGACTTACTGTTGTTCAAAGCATCCGCGCCCGCTCACAAGCATAAGGCTTATGAATCGTGTCTCGTGCATCGTAATCGTGTATTTGCTTCTCTTTTTCGATTACGAGATACGAGCACAATCTACGAGCACGAAAAATATAGGTCAACGCGGACGTTGTTTTCCCGCCTTATGGCAAATCGCGTCAAAGAGCGCCGACACGGGTGCGATGCCCATATCATTAAAATTGCCGGGTTTCTGCCAGAACTCTTCCAGGCAGCCGCGCTGTTCCTTCTCGTAACACAGCACCTTGAGCATCATCTGCGCCTTGTCCAGCGCACGCAGCAGACGGGCCTCGCTGGTCTTCCCCGCGAGAAATTCGTCGTGCAACGCGGAATAATAGGCGGGAAACTTTTCAAACAGTTCGTTGAAAACGCCCTGTTCGGCCTTTTCCTTGGCGTCGCCCAGCCATGCGTTGGCCACGGGCATGGGAATATCCATCAATTTCGCTTCGGACAAATCATGCACCAGCGCCATGGCCAGCACTTTGCCCTGGTCATAGTCTTCGGGATGTTCACGAACGAACATCAGCGCCAGAGTGGCCAGGAAATGGCTGTGGGCGGCGACGGATTCGGGGTCGGGCACCCCCCGGAGCAGAAAGCCGGCCCGGGGTACCCGATCCAGAGAATGAATACGCCAAAATAGCTGCAGCACGTCTTCAGCAAAGTTCGTAAAATCCCTCAAGACGGCCGCTCCTCTTCCAGGTTTGGAGTTGTCAGGAATTCCTCCTGGGATTGCCGCTCTTCCTGCAGCCCAGGGTCGTCGGAAAATTCGTCAAGCAAGGGGGGCAGCTCCGCCCCCTGCGTCACGGGAACCTTGCTTTCAAGGGCTTCCAGTTGTCCGGCAATGGCATCCAGTGTTTTCCTGGACTCCGCGTACAGCGCCTCATCCTGTGCGCCCGATTCCACACGCACGGCGTTTTTGGCCAGCCCCGCCACGGTTTCACGGATCCCGCTGATCACGCTGTTCACCTCCAACTCCTGCTTTTCCAGCGCTTCGGCGAGCTTTTGTGATGTGTCGCGCAGATGCCTGATTTCCTCATCCTTTACGGCGATAACCCGCCTGGCCTCATCCAGGTCTTCCAGATCGCCGTTTATGGCGGTGTTGCCGATCAGGGAAACGGTACCGCGACCCTCCCCCCCGGCGGTCGCTGCGGCCAACACATGATCCGCCGCCTTCGACAGGGCTTCAAAACGTTCCTCATACAGGGCCTTCTGCTTTTCAAAGCGTTGCAGGATCTGGGCAACGCCATTTTGCCAGGCTTCGACCTCTTCGGGAGATACGACAGGTTCCTGTCCACGCCAGGGGCCTTCCCCCTGCGCGCCCTTCGGCAGGCCCGCGCCGCTTTCCTCCAACGTGGCAATTTTGCGCTTGAGCATGACAATCTGCTGCAGGGCCGCTTCCGGAATGGCGGAGTCGTTGTTCTTCGGCAGCGCTTTCATGCCGATGATGACGCCGCTGTTCAAAAAGGCCTTCAGTTTTCCGCTGAGCATGGGCAGCACGTTGGGATGAATCTGGGTGGCCAGCACGGCGGTATGGCCGTACTCATTCACAACATAGAGAACCCGCTCCAAATCAGCGATGTCCCTGGGTGAAAAGAGGTGCAGGTCGTCCACCAGCAACACCACGGGCATGCCCGAGGTCAATTTGTCGGGAACCACGGCCAGGTCCTTAACCTTGGCAGGGAAATCAGAGGCGGAAATCAGGGCCACGCCCACGTTCACCTTGTTCGTGCGGTAATGATTCACAAGCGCCCACAAGAGGTGGCTTTTGCCCGCACCCGATTCACCCAACAGCACAATCGGGGATTTGCGCTCCCCTTCGAAATGGGCCAACCTGAAACAACTGTCATAGGCGTTCTGGTTGGACGCGTGATTGATGAAATTATCGAAGGTCAAGCCTTTCATGGCAGTACTCCTGTGCCTGGCGCCGGATACCGGGCTTCTTTCCATGCCTTCCCAGCCCTGCCTGCGCCTTTAAAGCGGCAAGGCTGTTTCTGTGCGATTGTATCCGGATTGCGGCCCGTAGTCAACTAGAGCTTCAGTCCCGCACCGTTGTCGCGGTCCTGCCGCAGTTTCCATAATTTCGCGTATTTGGTGAAAACGGAAAATGCGGACAGGCCGCAAAGCACCGCGCCATGATACCCGTCCAGGAAACCACGGCGCAGCACATACATTTTCAGGAACCGCAGCCCGGGGCGCAGGATCAAATCAGAGAGACCGGCGCGCTTCCCCCGGTCAAAGGCGTCTTGGGCGCCCCAGCTGGTAAATCGCCGCATGGTCGCGAAATATTCATCGAAGCTGCGGTAGGTGTCGTGATACATGACCTCGTTGATGGTCCCCACTTGCCCGTCCACAATCACTTTGGAATGCACCCGCTTGTCCAGGTATTTCCCTTTCTCCGTTCTGAACAGACGGAGGTTATAGTCGTGATGCCAACCGCAATGCTGAATCAGTTTGCCAAGGAAATAGGAATGGCGCAGGATCTGGTAGCCATCCGGGCCCCCGTCCACGCGGACGATTTCACGAATACGGTTCGCCAGGGCTTCGGAAACCCATTCATCGGCATCCAGCACAAGGGTCCATTCCGTGGTTACCTGGGGAAGCGCCCAGTTGCGCTGGGCGGCCGCGTTTTCATATTCGTGAACCGCGACATGGTCCGTGTACCCGCGCGCCGCGACGACGGCCTCCTCCGGGGCGCGGGCGTCCACCACGCAGAAGATATCGTCCGCCCAGCGCACGCTGTCCAGACACTTGGGCAGGCGGTCATACTGCGGCGGGACCAGTGTCAATACGGTAACATCATGCATCAATACACTCCTGAACGGGACTGTTGAATGGATTGCCATTCTGTACGTTGTTCACGCTTCAGCGTGCCGGGTTTAGCGGTAAGGCCCAAGTTTACCATGTTGAGCCCGACACACTGAAGTGTGAACAACACACAACGCTTCAGAGCGCGACACACCCTGAGGACCGGGTTGTTTGTAATGAGAAATAATTTTGTAGGCCGGGTAGAGCGGGCCTTAACGATTCAAACCGTGATATTTCTATTTCTCCAAAAAATACGTTCAGCACCAGCGACATGATCTATCCAAAGCGGAACCCGCCTTTGCGTTGCATGCACAGACGGTGAAGGCGGGTTACGCTCTGCTATTTCTACAAGTCCTGTTTTTTTATACCCGGAATTCACCCTGTTCCATACAACCTGCGCCATTGTTCAAACACGATGAGCGCCCACAGGTGCCACGTGTAATCCCGGCGCGCACGGCGGTGGTCCTCGAGCATGCGCGCCACGGCGGCGGGATTGAACAGTCCGCCCTGTATCAACGCTTCCGGGGACAGAAAATCTTGAACCACTTCCCGCAGCGGGCCGTTCAGCCAGACGCCCATGGGTGGATTAAACCCGGCCTTCCTGCGGTTCACTACTTCCGGCGGGAGATATTTCGACAACACACCGCGCAGAAGGCGCTTGCCGCGGCCGCCTTTTATTTTGAGCCTGCCGGGCACGCCCAGGAGAAACGACAACAGATCCGGGTCGGCCAGGGGCACGCGCACTTCCAGCGAATGGGCCATGCTCATGCGGTCGCCGTACTGAAGCACATTGTTGGGCAGGAAAGACATGCAGTCGACATACATCGCCCGGGAAACGGGATCGTCCGCGCCGGATTCCAGTGCGAGGCCCCGGATATAATCGCGGGAATCGCGCCCGGTCAACGCGGCTGATACCTCGCCGATATAGAGTTCCCCGCGCTCCTGCAGGCTGTAGTAACCGACCCAGCCGGCATACATGTCCACCGGGTCGGAAAGGGTGCCCGCCGAGAATTCCCGAAGGCGCCTCAGGGTGTGGAACCCGGAAACGCTTTCCGGAAGGCACTGCACCAAGGGGTTGAGGAGCGTCCGCCGCAACAGCGCCGGCACCCTGCGGTACTGCTCCGCCCAGGCCGCGCCCCGGTAGCGCGGATAGCCGCCGAAAGCCTCGTCGCCCCCGTCCCCGGACAATACAACGGTGACATGCGTGCGCACCAGTTCACAGATCGACCAGGTCAGCAGGGCCGTAGGGTTTCCGAAAGGCTCGTCGAAGTGACCGACCATACGTGGCAAGAGTTCCGCCACGGCAGGTGTCACAGTGAGTTCTTGATGACGCGCGCCCAGCAAGGCAGCCAGCGCGCGGGCTTCGGCGCTTTCATCGTACAGGGCCCCTTCCGCGCCAAAGCCGACCGTGAAGGTCATCGGCGCGGCGCCCTGCGCGGCCAGGTAGCGGGTAATGGCCGCCGAGTCCAGCCCGCCGCTGAGAAACGCGCCCAGGGGCACATCCGCGACACGGTACAGCGCCAGGATAGTGGCGAGCCGCGTGTCAATCTCTTCGATCAGGTCCGCCTCGGAACGGCTTTCCTCGTCTTTCCCAGGGCATGGTTTCCAATACCGACGGACTGTCAGTTGTCCGTTGTTCCAGGAGGCGCAATGGCCGGGCGGCAGCTGCTTGATGCCCCGGTAAATAGTCCGCGGCGGCACGGTGTACAGATAGGTCAGATAATCGTCCAGGCTTTCCAGGTCAAGGGCGCGGTCAATACCGGGACAGATCAGCAGGGCCTTCATTTCAGAAGCAAAATACAGGGCCCCTCCCGTTTCGGCGTAATACAGCGGTTTCACGCCCACGGGATCCCGCGCCAGGAAAAGCCGTTTCTCATGGCGGTCCCAAAGGGCGAAGGCGAACATGCCCCGGAACCGTTCCACGCAGGCCTCGCCCCATTGGGCGTACGCGGCCAGCAGGACTTCCGTGTCCGAACGGGTCTGAAACACATGGCCGCAGCCTTCGAGCTCCCGGCGCAATACCTGAAAGTTGTAGACTTCGCCGTTATAGACAATTTGGTAGCGGCCGCCGGCATAGGCCATGGGCTGGGCGCCGCCCGCGAGATCAATAATGGAAAGGCGCCGATGACCGAGGGAGACGGCATCATCCGTGTACTGCCCCTCCCCGTCCGGGCCGCGATGGACCAGGGTGTCCGTCATGGCCCGTATCAGCGCCGCGTCGGGGCGGCCCGCTATGCCCGCAATCCCGCACATACACTATTCCAACCGGTTAATGGCTTCGATGAGCCGCCGCTCATCCTGCTGCCAGTTGTATTTTTCTTCCACCGCCCGGCGCCCGTTTTGCCCGAGCCGCGCCGCCTTTTCCGAATCCCGCAGCAGCTCCAGCACGGCCCCGGCAATGGCATCGGGCGAGGTAATATCCACCAGGATGCCGCAGTCCGCCTCCCCCACGATCCGGGACACTTCGATGGAAAAGGCGGGCGCAATCACGGGCTTCGCCTCGCGCATGTAATCGAACAGTTTATGGGGCATGGCCAGCGTGTGGTTGGGCAGGCCCGGCTGGAACAGGATCAGTCCGATCCGGGCAACGGCGATGTAGGCGGGCACCTGCTCATAAGGCACGGCGTCCAGCAGGACGATATGCTGTTCCAGCCCCGCATCGCGAATGGCCCGCCGGTAGGCACTCTCGTCGCCATAGGCGTAACGGCCCAGCACAATGCACCGAATGTCCGGCAGTTCCACCGCCACTTGTTTCATGGCCTCGAGCAATTGATAAGAACCACGAATGTCGCCGAAGATGCCCTGATGGATCAGCGTAGGACGAGAAGCATAAGCGTCCTTTAGAAATTCGGGAATGGAGGCACACTGCGGCTGCAGGTGATTTGTGTTGATAACGGTCACGCGCGGCGTTTTCAGCCCAGTCCAGAAAACATCAAAACTGTCCCGGGTCAGGATAATTAGGTCCGTGAAACGCGCGAAGAGGCGCATGAAACGCAGGGTGAGCCACGCGACGATCCCCCGGAAACAGGCCGGAAAGAATTTCGCGAATTCGCTGGGGATATGCTCGTGCATGTCCAGCACCACTTTGCCGCCGCCCGTCATTTTGATCACCAGCGCGGCCACCCAGGATTCCGGTTCCGGGGCGATATAAAGGTCGGCCCGTTCCCGCCGCCCCAGCCGCGCCAACCGCGCCACGGACCAAAACCGCGCTGCGAAACTGAGCGCTTCCGGAACGGAAATGAAGCGCACCCCGCCTTCCCCGTCCGGCGCCGCACCGGTCCCAGGTGCGATGGAAACGACTTCATGCCCGGCCGCAACCAGGCTCCGGGCAACCTTGTGGTACATGCGCTTGTCCAGCGCGTCATGAAGCACATTGAGCAGGCAGATTTTCATGGGTGAACAACACTTCCCGGTACGAATACCCAGCGACACAGAATCCGCAGGCAGTATAGCACAGCGGGATTGTTCCGGCTTAGAACGGTTAAGCCCTCTGTACGCCGATTCTATCGGGATACATCCCCCGGCGTTTCGCGCCATCACGCCCTGCTATTGTCCCCCCGCACTCCTGATTGCCTCCTCGGCGATGTAGGTGGCCCAGCGCCCGTCGAGGCCGGTGACCGACAGGGTTTCCCTGCCCTTGACGGCGGCGATGAAATGGGCCAGCAGTTCGCCCAAGCCTTTGTTCACATGCCGGGCTTTGAGGTTCCGCGCGGAAAGGCCGTAGCAGGACAGGGTCCTGAAATCATCCAGTACAAGACTCGCGCCGCCGCCGAAGACTTCGACGCGCTCCTTGTCCATGGCGCTGCTGCCCGCACCCGTATACACGATCGTGGCTAGCGAGCCCTGGGCGAAACGCAACAGCACGGTGAGGGAATCATTCGCGTAGGCCGCCTGGTCCGTGTCCATGCGCTGCGCCTGGATGTGCACGGGATCATCGTCCAACATCCACCGCGCGAAATCGAAAAAATGGACGGCTTCTCCGCGAATCCGGCCACCGCCTTCCACGGGGTCCAGCGCCCAATGATTGGCCGGTAGGGGGCCGGCATTGCAGCGGTATACCACTGTTTTGACGCCCGCGATTCTCCCCAGGGCTTCCTTGGCAGCCACGGCAAGGGGCGCGAAGCGTCGGTTGAAGCCCACGGCAAGCAGCACGCCCTGTTTTTCGGCGGCGTCACAGATTTCATCGCAATCCGCCACGGTCAGGGCGAGCGGTTTTTCCACGAGCACATGCTTGCCCGCCGCGATGGCGGCCAGGGCCATTTCCTTATGCAGATGATGACGCGTCGCAATGATCACGGCATCCACCGCGGCGTCTTTGAGGATGTCCCGGTAATCCGTCGTACAATAGGCGGCGCCAAAGCGTCCGCCCCACTGTTTGGCTTTCTGGCCGGAACGGTTGGCCACCGCGACCAACCTGCACCCGGGGATGCGTGCGAGATTCGGCAGGTGAAATCCGGTGGCGATGGCGCCCGTACCGATAACGGCCACACCGGTTTCCCCGCCCGCTTTCGGCTTGCCTTGAAGGGCGAAAACACGCGGCGGCGGCGCAGGCGCCGCTTCCCCGGACACCTCGCCGTACCGGATCAGGGCGGCGATGGTGTCCCCGCCGCCCATGACGGCGGCATAGGCCTGTTCCGCCCGCTCCACGGGCTCCGCGACGCTGATCAGCGCTTTCACCCGGACCCGTTCCGCGTCCACCATGCGCAGAAACTCGGCCATGTTGCGGCCCTGGGTCCAGCGCACATAGCCAATGGGATAATCGAGGCCGCGCTCCTCGTACTGGCGGTCGTAGCGCCCCGGCCCGTAGGAACAGGACAGCATAAAATCCAGTTCATTCGCGTAAAGAGCGCCTCGTTCCAGGTGCATGCCCACCGCGCCCACCACCACAACGCGTCCTTTGCGGCGGCATAGTTCCAACGCCTGATTGGCGACGGTGCTGTTCTTCGACGCCGCGCAGACAATGACGCCGTCCGCACCGTACCCCGCGGTGCGTTCCGCAACGATCTGTTCCAGGTCTTCCGGCGCGCAGACCACCTCGGCGCCCAGCGTCTCGGCCAAGGCCCGCCGGGAGGCCACCGGATCGCAGCCGATGACATGACAGCCGGCGGCGCGCAGGATCTGGGCCACCAGCTGGCCCACGAGCCCCAGGCCGGAAACGACAAAGGTCTCGCCGAAGGCTGGCTGTGCCCGGCGCACGCCCTGCACCGCGATGGCGCCGAGACTCACGAACGCCGCCTCGTCATAGGACACGTTTTCGGGGATGGGCGTCAGCAGTTGATGGGGCACCACGTTGTATTCCGCGTGGC